>ENA-UPTA01000042-UPTA01000042.1-activated-sludge-metagenome-genome-assembly--contig:-NODE-42-length-121889-cov-11.150106_pt1 | contig 121889 bp, 103 predicted proteins | sample MGYA00238184_ERZ773361 | MGnify/ENA primary metagenome ERZ773361 (study PRJEB29100, sample SAMN05720205) | activated sludge metagenome | isolation source: anaerobic digester from wastewater...
TTCCCCTGCTTAAATAACCAAGCACAACCCCGACTCCGAAAAGAGCGACTATTATTATGCTGTTCTTCATTTATGCTCTTCCGTTTTAAAATATCTATTGTAAACGAACATAGAAAGAACAGCACTGCCGAGAACTGCCGCAATGCTCAAGACAAGAGACTTAAGTCCTATCTTGTGCATATTGCTTATGATCGTTTCATTCTGCCCGACAGAAAATCCGAGCAGGAAAAGTAAAATGAGTACCGACCAGAAAGAAACTATGTGGATGTATTTTATTACGTATTTATTACCTTTAAAGTGATGCCCGATCACAGCGCCGATCAAAAGCATTGAGAATATCATTATCATTTAAGCGGTACCTCGATCCATTTACCGTCATTAATTATCATTTTCGTTCTGTAACCCGATTCTTTTAATATCTCTTTTACCTCTTTAAAATTGCCTTCGATATTCTCTGGAATATGCGCATCGGAATTAAGCACAACAGGTATTTTCAGCCTAGCACCTTCTTTTAATATCCAGGGGCTCGGGTACGGATCAGTCAGAAAACCTCTTGTGATCCCGCCAGTATTTACATCGAACATCGTTCCTTTCTTCGCCATTATTTCGAGTACTTTCATGACCTCATCTTTATACCAGTTTTCATCTTCTTTAAAAAACTGCTGATCGTTATTGTTTATCTTGATAAGATCAAAATGCCCTATCATTTCCGGCCTGAATTTCTCGATCATCTGAATTATTCTGCCATAATATTCTTTTACCATCGCTTTTGTATCTCCGCTGAAAAAATCGAAGATCGTTTTCTTGAATTCTTCGAATTTACAGTCAACTCCGTAAATTTCGCCGTCTTCACCCGGGAAATAATGAATTGAGCCTATTACATAATCAATATCGTGCTTGGAGAAAGCATTATCTTCTATTCCCGGAAAGTAATCAAGCTCCATACCGCAGTATATTTCAATTTCGTACATATGGATGTCTTTCAGACGTTTAATCTCATTTTTATATTCATCTACCCGTTCTGATTTTAGTTCCCAGTGCTTATTAAATTTTGTCGGTCCGTGCTCGGAAAACCCGATGGAAGAAAAACCCTTTTCTATTGCGGTTTTCACATAAATTTCAGGATCGGCTTTTCCATCAGAAAATGTGCTGTGCATATGATAATTGGTTTTATACATCTCATTCCTTTTATAAAATCGGTTAAATATAACTTTACCTGTCAGTATTATCAATTTAATTTTATTGATAAAACGTCTGACGGCATTTATATTTAGTCAGTTATAAAAAGAACGGAAAGCCCTGTAATGAATAATATAAAGAAGCTCGCGAAGATAATGCTGATCCAGTGGAAGTTGATGATCTCCGGGCTTTTTACGATGATGATCTTTGCGCTCTTAAGCGGTATAAGCGTCACTATGGCAGTACCGCTTTTTGACTATGTGTTCGGAAATAAAAGAATTTCCGGTGAAATTAACACTTTCTCGGCTTTTTTTAATAAAACCGGCGAAATGTTCTCACAATTTTTCAGCGGTCTCGGATTTTCGAATTTATTCAGCGGCGAATATTATGTTAAATCACTCGGGTCTTTAAAATCGATCCTGTCAATTTCCGATCCCTACCTTCTTTTAATGCTCATAGGTTTCGGAATGATAATTCTGATAGTGCTCAAAAACCTGTTTTTTTATTTGAACAAGATAATTTTTGTATCTTTAAGAGGAAGATCGATTGAGCATATCAGGAACATAATGTTCAAAAAATACCTCGACCTTTCAATGAATTTCTATAAAGACAATAAGATCGGCGACATTCAGGTAAGAATAACATCGGACGTAAGCATTGTAAGCGATCTTTTCATTCAGTCGTTCTTCGGAGGAATGAGGGATTTCACGCTTGTTATAATTTATGTATCAATAGCGCTGTTCATAAATCCCAGGCTGTTCATGTATGTTATAATAATCGTGCCTATCTTTGCGTTATCGATATCATATATAGGATCTAAGATCAAGAAATATTCAAAGCGGATCCAGAAAACCTATTCTACGATATACTCCAAGATCGAAGAAGTATTCAACGGCATCAAGATAGTTAAATCATATTCGAAGGAAGAATACGAGCTGAACAGGTTTAAGGAAGAGAACAGGAATTTCTATGTTTCGTGGCTGAAATCGCATCTTTATCAGTCTCTTAACGTCCCGCTTTCTGAATTCAACGGTACTCTTACCGGCGTAGTAATTCTTCTAATTGGCGGAAAAATGGTTCTTGACGGTAACTCGGGACTGACTTTCGGAGAGTTTACCGCCTTTCTTTTCGCGATCTTTTCGATACTCCACCCGCTAAAAGAGCTTACGAAATATTATACCGAGATAAGACGGGCTCTTGTTTCGCTTAACAGGGTGTTCGAGATCCTTAACCGCGAACCGAATATTAAAGAATTACAAGGCGCGGTCGCAAAAAAGGAATTTACGAATTCGATAAAGATCAGCGACCTGAGTTTCAGCTATGAAAGTAAAAAGGTTTTGAAAAGCATCAATCTCGAGATCAGAAAGGGCGAAAAGATAGCCATTGTCGGAGTTAGCGGAGGCGGGAAAACTACGCTGGTAAATCTGATCGAAAGATTTTATGATCCCTGCGAAGGAAGTATTTATATAGATGGAACGGACATCAGAAATATCAAGGTAAAAGACCTTCACGATCTTTTCGGCACGGTCACGCAGGAATCGATACTTTTTAACGATACAGTAGAAAACAATATACGCTACGGATCTAATAAAGAGATCACTTTAGAAGATGTAAAAAAAGCTGCCGTGATCGCATACGCGGATGATTTTATTCAGAATATTGATAAAGGTTATCAGACGATGCTAAGCCCAAAAGCTTCAAATCTATCCGGAGGGCAGCGCCAGAGGCTGTGTATAGCCAGAGCTATTGTAGGAGATCCGCCGATCCTGATATTCGACGAAGCAACGAGTTCGCTTGATTCCGAAGCTGAACTTAACGTTCAGAAAGCGATAGAAATGGCGACGAAAGACAGAACCGTAATAGTAATAGCTCACAGGCTTTCCACAATTCTGAATTCAGATAAGATAGTTGTTATGGATAAAGGAGAGATTATCGGCACAGGAAAGCATAAGGATCTTCTTGAAAACAACGAGAAATATAAAAAACTTTATGAGATACAGTTCAACGACAACGGAAATGTTTCATAGACTGTCAAATACTTTTTCCCATAAACTTTTCAGATAGCTTTCAGAATAGGCAGTTTCGCCGGCTCTCTTTATATTATTTTCTCTGTCTGTACTGTCGTATGTGATAAATTCGCTATACTATAAACTTTCTAAAAAAAGCGTATTGAACATTTTTATGCCCAGGTAATTCTTAAAATAATCCCAGCTCGATGTATCCTCTCTGATAAAAACTTTTTTGCCTGTGTAGATCATAGGATATATGTTTCCAAGTCCCTGCTGCCTTTTATGATTAAAGATAAGAATATCAATTCCCGACAGATATTCTGAATATTTTTCGGGTGTCATATATTCTGTTATAGCAATGAATTTACTTCCGAATATCTTTTCTCCGGCCGCTTTGACTTTTGATGCATTTTCGAGATCACCATAAGATAGAGGTGCGTAGATAGTGATGTTCTCGTCTTTGAATTTAGCGAGGTTTTCTAGTATCTCAATATGATTGTTCGTGGGATCCGCAGAATTTCCTATCTGTATTGAAATTCCGGCTTTTGAAATATTCTTTTTCACGTTTAGAAAATCAGACCTGAGGACGTTAACATACATAATATCAAATTCTCCAGCTTTACAATCATATTTTTCTTTTGCTATCTTACGGTCTCCCGGAACACCCATTACGCCTTTAAGTTTGTGAATGACTGCAGCTTTCATTCTTTCCTTTTTTTGGTTTTTCTTATGATCTTTTGATTTTTTCAGATCGTAGAGATCAGCACCCCAGATCGCCCAGTAAGATTTCTTTAGAAAATACTTATTGAGATAAAAGAACTTGATTATGGATGTATCGAATAGAGCGTGAATAATGATCTTATCAGCTTTCATACACTGAAAATAAAGTGATATATAAGTGCCTGTCTTAATTAGTGATACCGCTATTTTATTTCTTAATTTTTTTTCTGATACTGAGTAATTCAACAGATTAGTCACATCAGGCAGTTTGTGCTTGACGGAGGATTTAGCCATGAAAAAAATATGATCACGTTGATCGAAATTCCTGTTAACGAACTCTATGAAAGGACCGGTATAAACTGAATTATTGAAAATATGAAGTATCATTTTTATTCCTTTTCAAACTATATGGAATTTAACATTTATTATTATCGGCTGCAACTTAATATTATTGCAAATCGCTTGTCCAATCGTTATCTTTACCGCGCGTGATCTAAACCTGCGGGAGAAGATATGAATATCCTGTTCGTGAGCGCTAAGAAAAGATGGGCAGGCGTTCTGACATGGTACGTAAGTATTTCAAGAAAACTTGAATCTGACGGACATAATTGTTTTATTGTTTCGGCAAAGAATTCTGCCTTTACAGCGCATTGTCCGGAAGATATTAGGATCGTTCCGCGTAAATTCGGCTTCAATTATAATCCGTGGACACTTTTCTATTTCTATAGGTTCATGAAGAACAACAAGATCGATCTTGTTGTAACTAACATTAAACGTGAAGTAATATTTGGAGGAATACCTGCAAAGCTTCTTGGAATTCCTGTTATACGGAGGATCGGGAATGAAAGAGATTTTATCGGGTGCGAAAATCTTGAAACGAAGTACATTTCAAAAGAAATATTCGTATGTGAAGCTACGCGGGAAAAAGCACTGAAAGAATACGGTTGGCTCGATAAAAATAGCACAGCAGTGATACATACGGGAAAAAAGATCCCCGAATTTACTTCTGAAGAAATTTCAGCTAAGAGAAGATCATGGCATGCACAATCTGAAGAAATAGTCATAGGCATATCTGACAGGTTGAGCGAAGCCAAAGGTATTCAAATTCTGATCAGTGCATTTTCCAATCTTCGAAAAGAGTTTAAGAATATCAGACTTGTCATAACAGGAAAAGGCAACTATGAAGCCGAACTAAGAAAACTCGTTTCTGAACTCAAACTTGAAAAATCAGTTCATTTTGCAGGTTTCACAACGGAAGTAATGCTTACTGCATCGGCCTATGATATCGCAGTTCTTTCTTCCTTCGCAGAATCATTCCCAAATACGGTAGTTGAATACCTTGCCTGCGGAAAACCTGTTGTATGCACGGATGTCGGCGGTGTAAAAGAGATAGTCAAAGACGGAGAAAACGGATTTCTGATAGAAAAAAATAACGCTGACCAGTTGTATCAGGCACTTAAAAAACTGATAACAGATAAATATTTGAGAGACCGCTTCTCTGCGAACGGGATCGAAACTGTTAAGAAAGGGTTTACCGAGGATATCATGTACAATAAGACGATTTCTCTTTTTCAAACTGTTACGGGAAAAGAATGAAAAAACTATTAATAGTATCTCCCAACTTCCCTCCGATAGGCGGGATAGGTGTTCAGAGAATTACAAAGCTGATTAAATACCTTGTTCCTCTGAAATATGAAATTACAGTTCTCACAGTTCCCGAAAATTCTACCAGACTTCAGAAAGATCCTTCTATGATGCATGACGTTCCATCAAATGTTAGAATATTGAGGCCTTTTTACTTTGATTATAAAAAAATCGTCCCCGGCGAGTTGTCAAAGTTGTTTAAACCTTTCGAAAGAAAATACTTGTTCCCCGACAGATTCAGAATGTGGAATTATTTCTGTCTCAGAGAGATCAAAAAGCTCGTAAAAGAAGAGAAGTTCGATTTCGTTCTTGTTAATGCGCCTCCGTTCTCAGGCGTCGAATTATCTTATAGAATAAAAAATGAGACCGGATTAAAAGTATTTCTTAATCTGAGAGATCCTTTCTCATTTAACAACTATAACATTCTGAAAGAAAATGACATAAAGCGTTCTAAAGCTCTGGATATCGAAAAGAAAGCTGTCGCAGCCGTTGACGGTCTTATAACAGTTACGCCTAGCCATTACAAAAATTATTCAGAACTTTTTCCTGAATTTAAAGATAAGATCAGAATTGTCACGAACGGATTTGATAACGATGATTTTCAAATAGACAGCTCTGTTGGATCCGAAAATCGATTTTTTAAGATAGGATACAGCGGCTCTTTCAGCACTCTGGCACCGCTCGAACAGCTTCTTGAAGCAATATATGAGCTGAATATGGAAAACGGCACGAACATAAAATTCTCGATAGCCACTAATCAGCCTGGAAGTAAAGTAAGAGGATGTCATAAGAAATGTTATGACTCGGGATTTGTGGAATTCTTAGGTTTTTTACCACATAAGGAGAGTATCAAAAATTTATGCAGGTCCCACCTTCTTGCGATGGTATTCGCGAATTCACCGGCTACTGAAGGCAGCTATCCCGGGAAAGTATTCGAGTATTTTAAGGTTAAAAGACCGATCATTCTTCTTAACAATAATTCCAGCGATATTGCTGAACTAATCAAAAAGACAAAATCGGGATCATGTGTAAATATCGATGATAAAAACGAGATCAAGCAGACCATTTTGAAATACTATCAGGAATGGTTAGTAACAAAAAAGATAGATTTCAGTCCCGATAACTCTGAAATAAATAATTTTGATTATAAAAATATTGTGATTAAATTGGATAGAGTTTTAAATGGAGGTAAACAACCGTGAAAATTGAAATATCGACAGGCGAACTGGTTGATAAAGTGACCATACTTGCGATCAAGCTTGAAAGATTTAAGGATGAATCTAAAAAAGCTAACGTTAAAAAAGAATATGACATCCTGACCGTACCGATGAATGCCGCAGGTATCAGTGTAGGGTCAAAAGAGTTTATGGCTTTGAAAGAAGTCAATTTAAAGCTCTGGCATATTGAGGACGACATCAGAATAAAAGAGCAGAAGAAAGAGTTCGATAAAGATTTCATAGAACTTGCCCGTTCTGTATATTTTACGAATGATGTAAGAGCCGAGATCAAGAAAGAGATCAATCTGAAATATAATTCCGATCTCGTTGAAGAAAAGGAATATGTCGATTACAAAAATAAGTGACCGGAGCAAAAATTGGGTAAAACCGGATTGAAGCTGACAGATGAACAGCTTAAAGAAATAAAGAGAATTCTTATAATTCAATATAAGCCTTTCGGTGATGTTCTGCTTAACACTGCTTATTTGCCTGCTCTCAGAAAAAAATTTCCTGATGCAACAATAGATTTTCTTGTTCAAAAACCTTTCAAAACAATTCTGGAAAATAATCCTAATCTGAACAATCTGATCTTGATGGAGAAAAAGAAAGGAAAGACCTTTGGCTATTATATGGAGAGGATCAGGACAATTTTTAAGGTCAGAAAGCTGAAATACGACATGATTATAGATACAATAAGAGGACCAGGATCTTCGCAGATTACATTTTTCAGCGGGGCGAAATATAGATTAGGCTGGAACCGAAACAAATCATTATTTTATTTATATGGATATAATTGGGTATATAATTTCAGAGAAAAAAGAGATCATAAAATATATGCAGGCAGAGCAAAGTTCAAATTATTAAGGCCGTTAGGAATTGAGGAAACAACTGACAATATTTTTTATCATGTCAGACCTGAATCTGTCGAATACATTGATAAATGGCTTAACGAATCCGGTTTGAGATCTAAAAAACTGGTCGTATTCTCCCCTGTCACTCCAGTTTACAGGAAACAGTGGGAATTTGAAAGATTTGCAAAAGTCGCCGACATGATTAAAGAGAAAACAGCTTGCGAAATTGTACTTTTATGGGGACCTGGCGAACTCGAGAAAGTCGAGCTGATGGCTTCGCTAATGAAGAACAAGCCTGTCATAGCTCCGAGAACAACATTTAATCAGGCGGCCGCTCTGCTTCAAAAAACACATATCTACATAGGCAACGACGGAGGAATAAATCACCTCGCCGTATCCCAAAATACACCTACCATTGCGATTTTCGGACCAAAAACCGATCCTTTGAAATGGACAGCATGGCACTTACCATTCCACAAATATATTAGGGATTTCGATTTCAAAGACCCGAAAGACAACACATTCAATATCACGCCCGAAATGGTGTACGATAAATTCACTGAACTCATGAAATTTATAAACGATAATAAGGCCGTTGAATGAAAAAAGTAATCACATACGGAACGTTCGATCTTTTCCATATAGGGCATCTGAATATCTTGAGGCGGGCTAAAGCTCTCGGAGATTATCTTATCGTAGCTGCATCAACCGACGAATTCAATCTGATAAAAGGAAAGGTCTGCACTTATCCGTATGAGCAGAGAGCAGAGATACTAAAAGCTATCACTTATGTTGATAAAGTAATTCCTGAAAACAACTGGGAACAGAAAGTCTCAGACATTAAAAATAATGAAATTGATATCTTTGTGATGGGCGACGACTGGAAAGGTAAATTCGATTTTCTTGAAGAATATTGCGAAGTGGTATATCTACCCCGGACTGAAGGTATTTCGACCACGGAAATTAAAAATCAGATAAGGGAATAATGAAATATCTTTTCTACATATCAAAATTCTACTCGATACCCATAATTCAGCCGCTGATGGATTATCTTGATCATTCAAAAGCGAACGATTATGTGATAATGGTCTCACGAAAAGTAAATCAGAGGCTTAAAGATGAAAATATCTGGCAGAATAAGCTTGTAATTACGACAATTGAGGAAGGTAAGGATTTCAATCCTGATTTCTGCCTGTCACCGGGAAATTATGTGGATTTCAGATTGCCCGGGATCAAAGTTGAGATATTCCACGGGATAGGGATAGAAAAAGAATCGCATTATGAGATCAGACATTTTTTTGATGTTTACTGCACTTCCGGCCCGGTCGTAACTGAACGATTTAACGTGCTACAAAAAAAATACGGCTATTTCCTCGTACGTGAAACGGGCTGGCCTAAGATGGATCATATACTCAGCTATCCTCATTCGAACATCAGAGAGAAGTTCAATTATCCTATATATAAAAAGATCGTTCTTTATGCCCCAACCTTTTCTGAAAAACTTCAGTCGGGCGACGATATTCTCCCTGTAATACCGCAGATCATAAACTCTGATGAAATATGGCTGATCAAATTCCATGAATTTATGAATAAACAGGCTGTTGAGAATATCAAAAACAGCAATAACGATAATATTCAGATAATTGATACCTACGATATTACACCTTATCTTTATATAGCAGATGTCATGATTTCCGACACTTCTTCGGTAATATATGAATTCATGGCTCTTGACAAGCCGGTAATCACATATAGGACAGCTGCGAGAAAAGATAAAGGGATCGATATTCTCAATCCTGAAGAACTCAGACCGGCGCTCAATAAAGCTTTAAAGAATCCTGAAGATCATTCAGAAAGAAGAAAAAAACACCTTTTTGAAGTTAATCCATATCTTAACGGCAAAATAGCTGAAAGAGTATTTTCTGTGCTTGAAAGCATAAGGAACAACAATGAGCTACCAAACATGAAAAAGCCCTTGAATCTATTTAGAAAATTACGAATATTATATCATGAAAAATTTAGGAAAGGATATTTAAAATAAGGTAATATTATGAAGATAATATTTTTATATTTTTATGGTTTGCACCAGCTTTATCATTCCGCTATGATCGCAATGGAATTATCTTTATTAGATTCAAATCTAGAAGTATTATGTTTATCCTGTAACAAAGAACACACCGATGCTTTAAATAAAATCAAAAATTTATATCCTGAATGCAAAACCTCGATTATACAATTAAAACAGCCTTTGAGGTATAGATTCCTTAATTTTAAGAAAAAATCATATCCTTCAGTTAATGCCATGGTTAAGATAGCAAAGAATTACCTTAAAGGAGCTGACTGCATCGTAACAACCTCTCATGGAACTCCAAAAATGTTGGATAAAAATAATATTACAAAACCTATACTAATTTATCAGTATCACGGATGTGGTGACAGAAAGTATGGATTTGATCCCGGATTTAAACGATTCAACTTCATGCTTTTACCGGGTATTTATCATCAGAATAGGCTGATAGAAGAAAATATTATAGCTAAAGAAAAAACATTTATTGTCGGATGGCCGAAATTTGATTATTCCTTAAAAATTAATCCTAATGGGAAAAAATTTTTTGATAACAACAATCCTGTAATTTTATACACACCGCACTGGGAACCGCAATTAACCTCTTTTAAACTATATTCGGTATTTTTGTTAAAATTTTTTAAAGAGAACCTAAATTATAATTTCATTTTTGCACCGCATGTCTTAATAAAACACTGGAAAACTCATTATGGTTACAGAACTGATTTCTCTGAATTTGAAAGTAAAAATATCATAATTGATTTCGGAAGCGATTTCAGCACTGACGGAACTTACCTTAACAATTCTGATATGTATATCGGCGATGTAAGCAGTATGGTATATGAATTTATAGCTTTTAAACAGCGCCCATGTTTATTTTTAAATGCGCATAATATCGCCTGGAAAGGAAATGTCGATTACAGATTCTGGGATTATGGACCTGTTGTGGAATCATTTGATGAATTTGAAATGAAATTCAAATCAGCCCTGAAGGACGAAAAATTTATTGAAATCCAGCAAACAAGAATTAAAGAATATTTCGATCTAAATGAAACCGGATCTTCTTTAAGAGCAGCAAAAGAAATAGCGTCAGTCTTAAATTTATAAATATACTTACGGAATCAAATTATGCCCTCAAAAATAAAAGTGCTGTTCGACCTTAAAAAGGAATACTATTTTAATTCGCTTTATCCGCTTTATAAAGAGCTTGCGAAGGATGACCGCTATGATATTTCATTCCGGATCGGGAAAGACCAGAAACGCTTCCTTTGGGTGTTTCTTATCAATGAAAAGAACCGGATCGCAGAATGGATGATAAAGGAAGGTTATAAACTTACCGATGAAACGAGAGGATTTGATCTTGTCGTCTGCGGTGATGCTCTCAAAGATCCTGAAAAATACGGGCAATGCACAAGAGTTCATCTTGATCACGGAGTGGGCATAAAAACGCTCAGGATCAGAAATATTGTCAAGCAGAAGGATTTTAAGTACCATGTCTTCCTTGAAGGACAGTACTGGTATGATTATATAAAAAGCATCGGCTGGCAGGATAAAGCCGACTTCTACATCATGGGCATTCCAAAGCTCGATCCCTTCTTCTGGGAAGGACATTATGACAGAAAAGCGATCATTGATAAGATCGGGCTTGATGTAAATAAGAAAACCGTTCTTTACGCGCCGTCATACAAGCCGAGCTGCATCGAATACATTCAGGATAAGATCGCAGACCTGATCCCCGAATACAACCTCATAATCAAGCTGCATCCCTACAGCTGGGGCGGAAAATATGTCTCGCATTCCCAGCACACTTACTACGAAAAGCTGGCAAAAGAAAAACCAGGCGTTTTTTTGATCGGCAAGGAAGATTACGACATCTATCCATACATGTTCGCTGCGGATACGATGATAAGCGACACTTCAAGCGTAGTAAACGAATTTTTAGCTCTCGGCAGGCACGGTATAATCTATGAACTTCCCTATAACGAACTCAATCATTCAGACGGAATGCCCGTCCTTTCAATAGATCCCAAAGAATGGCTTTTAGGAGCTTTCCCGCACATGAAAAGTCCCGATGACCTTCTCACCTGTGTAGAACAGGCACTAAACCCGACCGATGAAATGAAAGCGAAGCTTGAAGAGTATAGAAATTACTTCTTTACAGGGCTCGACGGCGGATCGGGCGAACGGGTCAAACAGAAGATCGATGAGATCATGGGATTACAGAATTAAAAAATGATGCGACATATATCCAGATAAGCACGCCTACGGTTATAAGTTTTAAACCAGTCCCGAACATGAACCCCGCAAAACTCGCCCAGGCTGACCTGAACGCCTTCCTTTTATCCCCCATATCCTTATAGAGTTCTCCGGCAAATGCGCCGATCAGCGGACCGAGAATAACACCGAACGGCCCGAAGAAAAGTCCTACAACAAGTCCTGCTGTTGCTCCGTACAAACCGTACTTCGTACCGCCGAACCTTTTTGTGAAGATAAGCGGTGCAACAATGTCCAGAACGGTCACAACAACAACAGCGATAGTAGAATAAATCAGCGTATTACCTGAAATAACTGAGAAAGTCGAAAAATACGCGATTATAAGTCCTATCAGAGCTATCGGCGGACCCGGTATTATAGGAAGAATACAGCCTGCGAAACCGGCGATCAGGAATAATGCCCCTAAAGTCGAATAAATAATATCAAGTGTGATCTGCATAAATTCATTACCAACATGTTTATTTTGTAAAAATATCGTTCCTGAGCGTTCCGTATTTTGTAAAACACACTTTTAAGGTCATAACGATATTTAAAAGAACACTTATGATCGTGCTTACCAGAATAGCAATCATGATCATGATCTGATACTTGATCGCAAGCTGAGGATCCGCTCCCCCGAGAATAGTACCCGTCATCATCCCCGGCAGCGCAACAATACCCATCGTAGCCATAGCGGCGATCGTCGGTTTCAGCGCAAGCTGAACGCTCTCTCTCAGGTATGGAAGATATGCCTCATGCTGTGAAGCCCCGAGAGACAGAGAATAGAGATATCTCTTCGAATCCTTCCTGATGCTTTTATAAAACGATTCGATGCCTACGATATTTCCGCGGAGAGAGTTTCCCAAAAGCATACCGCCTAGGACTATCAGATATCTTGCGTCGAATATCCTGTCAAGCCTGATAACGAAAATGTTCAGGTACAGCAGAATAATAAAAGTTGCCGCTGAGAATGAGATCAGAACAGGCAGCAGAACCTTTCCGGTCTTAATAGAAGAACTTCCGATAGCAGAAAAAACAGCCACGAGGATCATAACAAAAAGCCAGGCTATGTTGATAAGAGCATTATTCCAGAGGAACAGATATTTCAGAAATATTCCGATAAGAAAAAGCTGAACCGACATTCTTGCTACCGAAAAGAGCATAGATTTTATCATATTCAATTTATAAACAGAACTCATCAGGACAGGTATGATCAGAAGCAGAAAGACCAGCGACAGTGAAAAGATCGAAATATCTATAGTTTCCATTCCATAGCCTCCAGATCAAAAACCTTCGCATTGCCGGATTCCAGCCACACAGGATCGTGCGAGACAGAAATCACTGTCCAGTCAGGATTTTCCATAAAAAATGCCACAACTTTGGGTTTTAGAACTTTATCAAGAGCGGAAGTAACTTCATCGAGAAGATAAACCTTTCTGTTCAGCAGCTGAGAAACAATAATAGCGATCCTCTGCCTCTCCCCGCCCGACAGCTCGGAAACACTTTTGTCGAGAAGATCATGCTTCATACCGAAAAGATCCATCAGCCCAAAAATCCGTTCTGACCCGAAATCCAAGCCCTGATTAGCCTTAAAATCCCACACAAACGAAAGCCAGTCACTAACTTTTCCGTAGCCCGCGCTCACATCCTGATCAATATAAGAGACCTTTCTGCGCAGATCCCAGACACTCTTTTCATCAACACGGACACCTTCGAAGAACACACTCCCCGAATCAGGCACAACAAAACCCAGGACAAGACCAAAAAGGGACGATTTACCAATGCCCGACCTGCCCGACAGAACAACCTTCTCCCCTGCCCCGATCTCAAGATCAAGACCAGAAAAGATTTCCTTTCCGTCAAAACTCAGGCTTATTTTATCGAATTTTATCATACCGGGAATTTACACCACAGAAACCGTATAGTCAAGCCGAAAAGAACGGGGGTGTTTTCTGATCGGCGACATATAGTATGATATTTGTTCTCATATGTGTTTCCGGCTGTTAGATCTGATTTTTTTCAAAATTCACATCCATTACTTCTGCAACGAATTCATAACCAATTTTCTGGTAAATACTATTCGAAGTGGGATTGCTCAAATCTGTGTATAATGTACAGAATTGTTTTCCATTTTCCAGGGCGAGACTGGAGAGAGACGCTACTACGGCTGAAGCATATCCTTTTTTTCTGAATTCAGGAGGCGTGTAAACATAGCTCACAGTTATTCCGTTTTTCGTCGGCCGCGTGAATGCTGCCATAGACACCGGCAAAGGATCGTCCCAGAAGTAGAGATATCCGTTCTCGATCATAGACTGAGCTGTCTTTGTAAATTCCACGGTAGTAGAGCTCTCGAAACACTCTTGATTAAAGGAAGCCATCCATTTTGCCGCGCAGCTCAGATCCTCTGCTGTTGCCCGTCTGAAACTGCCTCTTTTATAGTCGAGGTGCTTGACGGCTCGAAGTTGATATATCCCCTGCCGCACACCGTGTTCACTTTGAGAGCCCGTCAATTTTGCCCATTCTGATTCAAAACACTTGGCGATTTCTTCTTCAGCAAGTACCGCAGGAACATTCCATTCTCCCTTCCGGAGATTGGCAGCCAGAAGTTCAACAGCTTTTTCGGGTTCTCTGCAAAATGATGCGATTTGAAGTTTGTAAGGTGGGGTCATCAAAGCAATTAACTGAATGTCCTTCTTGTCTGTAATAGTGGCAAGGAACAGTTGGGTGCCATAATGTAAAGGGTTCTCAACTAGTCGAAGTGAGATCCCCAGCATCAGTCCAAAAAGTGCTTCATTCTTTTCGAAAACAGGTTGAGCTTCATTCAAGAATGCCCGGACATCATCATATTCAATGTATTCCATTAATTATCCTCTGTAACGTGTTTTATGTACAGTTTATTTCCCTTATTTGATGTGCTTTTTTTCTGATCGGCGACATAAAGTATGATGTTTGTTGTAATTTCCATTTTTATAACTTTTCTCCTGTAACATGTTCAATCATTTTTTTCCAGAAAACTTTCCATGAGCTCCCTATTATCAAGGTGCTCGATCTCCTGCCTGACTCTGTTGAATTCGCTTCTTGAGATTCTGTAGTTTTTGCCATTTATCTTCCTTTTTTGCTGTAGAACTCCTAAGGCAGATCGTCGGGCGCGGGAGGCAGCGGATATCTTATCGTGTTAGCGGCACTTATCTTTTTCTCTATCTCAGACTCCGGCATATAATCTATACCGGTAATCTTTTCCAGGTGCTGAGCGGCTCTTGCTTTGTTAACGCCTTCCTCTGATTTGAATATATTTTCCAGAGAGCGTAAAGCGAACTTATTGCCTTTTTCGGCAGCGCACTCCAGTTCGTACAAAGCCCTTGCGGGGAAACCGCTCCCGATCCAGCCCGGATCCCTCTGATAAAATATCTCTGTCCACTTTTTGCTTTCTGATCCGATACATATAATATAAAATTAGCTTTCATACCCAATTCTCCAATTTATGATTCGGTTTTTATATCATCGAACTAATAAATATCCATATCAGAGCTCCGACAGTGACGAGTTTCATTCCTGTCCCGAGAAGAAATCCGAGAAAGGAACCTGCCGCCGCTTTTACAGCCTTATCGGGATCTTTTCTGTCGTGTATCATTTCACCTATGAAAGCACCGGCAAAGGGGCCGATTATGACACCGAAAGGCCCGAGGAATAATCCTGTGATCAATCCGGCCGTAGCTCCCCATACACCGTATTTAGTGCCTCCTGTCTTTTTGGTCAGCCATAAAGGCAGGATAAAGTCAATTATAGTTACTACTGTTACAATAATGGTTGAATAGATCAGCGTTTCTGTGGAAATTATGCAGAATGAGGAGAAATACGCAAGGAGCAAGCCCGCTAGAGCCAGAGGTGGTCCAGGCAGTATCGGAAGCAGGCATCCTGCAAGCCCGAGGATCATAGCTGCTCCGGCTGTAACTGCAAGTAAAATATCTAAAATTATCATGTTTTATTTCCTTTATTTTTCATGAAACGCTTCAAAACTCGATCTTATACTTAAAAGACGGTATTATTCCGGACTGAGTTTTATATACGTATTTCATTTCATTTGTATCATAATAATCAATTTTTCTTATATTTTCACGGTTGGTGACATTTTGAATATCAAGTGAAAAAATGTGCGCGAGTCCCGTATAGTTCAGTCTGTAATTAATACCGAGATCGATTCTGAAATAGTCGTCCATCTGCTTTGAAAAGGCTTTGTCGTAATCGTCAGGGGCGTATAATACTTCTTCACCCGTGACCGGATCAATTACCGGCTGACCGTTGTCATCCAGCTTTACTCTGGGTTCAAGAACCGGATTATCCCTCAAACCTCCGGCCAGTATCAGACGCGTGTTTATGCCTAAAGTATTCTGTTTTAAAGCGAACTCTCTTCCGCCGAGAAGATTAAAAATATAATTACCATTGTATTTTGTATCACGCTCTATTCCGTCATAACCTGAATACTTTGCTTCATAAAACGAATTCGTTGAGAGCAGATACCATCCTTCTTCGAAAAACTTTTCTATGGTAACTTCTATCCCGTAATTTCTGCCTGTCCCTTTACTGTCCATTTCAAAATAATCTATGCCTGATGAAGCGTTCAATGCGGAATAAGTAGTTAGAAATCCGGTATCATATCTTGGGTTAAGCGTATCTTTCGCTATCGGAATGCTGTACAGGTACTGATAATACAGTTCAGTTTTTATTTGCCAGTTATCAAAAAACTTTTCACTGTAGGATACAGCATAATGAACCGCTTTTAAAAAATCCAGATCCCTGTTCATTTTTCTTCCTGAGCTGTCAGCCATATATAACGACATAGGGTTAAGCTGGCTGTGAATGCCCGCTCCCGCACTTATAGATCTTTCATCGTTTATATCCCATTTTAAAGAGACCCTCGGTTCTACAGAATATTTACTATTAAGCTCAAAATAGCTTCCGTGAAGACCTGTGAACATCGTTATATCTCTGTTAAATCTGATTTCCGACTGGACAAATCCCTGATACAGGGCGCTGCTGCCAGAAGCGTCTGCATTTCTGATCATAGCGCCCGATCCTTCATCATACTCATATGAGTTCGTGTCATATCTGAGATCATTCAATATTGCACCGAACTGCAGCGTATTACCGGCTCTGATCTTTTGATTGTATAGTAATGAGAGAACCGATCTGTAATTAGTAAATTCAATATCTGTAACTTTTATAAGCTCATTATCGATCATATCCGTCTCTTCAGTGCCGAGTTTTGTAAAATTAAAAGATAAGGCCGTTTTTAGATAATTGTCTTTATTGAAAAAATATGTATGCGTGAGCCCTGCTATCCCTATGCCTGATTCGGTCTTCTCCCCCTCATCTTCCAAATATTTATATTCCTGACCGTCAAAAGTTGTTAAAGTTTCTATCTCAGGATCTGATACCGTACTGCTCAATCCGCCGATTCCCCAAATTGAGAAAATTCCTATACTCTGTGTCGGTATAGAGAATTTATATGACAGGTCCTGAAAGTCGGGAAGCCCCTTATTTTTATCAATTATGGTCATTCCGGCAGCATCGAAAAGCGCAAGAGTGGAATACCTGTAATCGAACAGGTATGATGATCCTTCTGTTATGCCCAATGGTCCTTCTGAAGAAAAGTCAACGCCCATGATCCCGATCTGCACAGCATGCTCGAATACTGAAGGATTCCCGGAACGCAGACTTATGTCGAATATACCGGAAAGCGCGTTGCCGTAATTTGCCGGCCATGCTCCCGTCAGAAAATCGGATCTGTCCAGAATGATGTTGTTTATGAGACAAACTGCACCTCCCGAATTTCCCTCTTCCGCAAAATGATTGGGATTTGTTACCGGTACGCCTTCGACCATCCATTGAATTCCTCTCGGCGAATTCCCTCTTACCGAAATTTCGTTCATTGCGTCCGATCCTGAACTCGCTACGCCTGCGAACGATGTGGCGGTCCTCGCAGGATCATTCACGCTTGCAGCATACCTTCCAGTCTCTTCGAGAGTAATTGTTCTTGCGCTTAAAGTGACCATATCATTCACGGCTTTCTGTTTTTCAGGCTCCTTCTCCGCAGTAACAGAAATCGCATCCATTTCAACAACAGATTCAGTGAGCTCTATTTCAAGTATTACTTCTTTTCCTGTGCCGATCAAAATATTTGTGAGTAAAAAAGGTTCATAGTCAATATAGGTAACTTCAATATTATGCCTGCCTATCGGTACTTTTTTAATAACAAAATTGCCGTCAGAGTTCGTACTGGCCCCCAAAACCGGGTCAGTATTTAACACAACGATATTAGCTTCCGCGATCTTATGCTTTGAGTCTCTGTCGATCACTGTGCCTCTGATAGTTTGAGTTAAAAACTCACTTCTGTTATCTGTGGCCTGAACCGTTAAAAAAAAGCTTATACCGATAAAAGTACAAACTATATGAAAGCAAAAAATCCGAACCATTATTACCTCTTTTACATTATCTTGATCGTATCGTCATTGAGTTAGCTCTGATGATTTCGTACCTGTAATTGGGAATTTTAAAGTCTTTTAAAATCCCGGGAGCAGTCTTCTCATTGAATGTTCCGAAGTATGGTTCGACCTGAACTTCTACATCGTAAAGAACTCCATTTTTAATTTTGTATTCTGTGTCGAACGCGCGGTAAATACCGCCTTTGCTGGAAACGGTGATATTAATTGTTCTGGTCTGACCCGGGGAAATAATTACAAAATCATCCGGATCAGGATTCGTATCCATGTGAATCTTTATCCGTCCGGACGGTACTACCGGTTTCCCGCTTGTTAAAACTGAAATCTTTATTGCCAAAGGGGATTGGTTAACTGTAATGATTTCGTCTGATATATTCTTTACCTGAATAAAAGCACCTTCCTTTCCGCTGCTGATGAGATTTGCCTCTAAACCATTTTGTTCCGGTAATGCAGGACCATAACCCACAAGTTCTATTGTTCTCGTACACCCAAAAAGCAACAGAGATAACAGTGATAAAGATGATAATTTAAACCATTTTGCCATTTTTTAACACCTTTTTAACTTATCAAATCCGTGAAACCGTATTAATATCTGATAGACGATCATTTATCATGCTCTACCCAGATAAGATCTTCTGTTTTGAATTTTAGCGACTTCGCAAGTTCAAGATATTGAACTTTGATATCGTCCGGTAGGCTTTTCTCCCTTGATAAAATCCACAGATATTTTAAGCTGCTTCCCGCAATAAGAGCGTATTTGTAATTTTTATCCAGCGCAAGTATATTATATGCGCCGTAGAACGGTCCGAAGAACGACACTTCGAGCTCACCGACAGCATCCGCACCTCTAAATCTGGCTTTTCCTTTAGCCTGTGACCACTCTTTTTTTACATAATTATATCCCCTGTTGGTGACTTCGATGTATCCGTCTTCCCGTGCCGAGTATTCCGCGGTTGTGTTATTAAGGTCTTTTTCATATTTAAAATCAAGTCTGGCGATCTCGTACCACTTCCCGAGATATTTTTCCTTATCGAATCCCTTTATAGCTGTTGCACCTTCAGGAATGTGTGCGCACCCGCCTAAGAAAATTGCTGCAGCTATGATTGCACAGATATTTTTTTTCAAATTAACCTCCGGAATTATAATTATTGCTTACGGCAGATCATCCGGCTGAGCCGGCAGCGGTCCCGGTCTCATTCTGTGGACTGAAAGTTTGATCCTGAGTTCATCGGGAGGTATGTAATCCCTGCCTGTTACGGCTTTTAAGTATTCGGCTGCCTCTGCTTTTTTCCCGTCATCATTTTCAGCGTAAAATATCTTCTCGAGCGATTTCAATGCATGTGTATTCCCTTTTTCCGCCGCGCATTTGAGCTCACCCAGTGCCCTTAACGGAAATCCGCTGCCTATCCAGCCCTGGTTTCTCTGATAATATATCTCTGTCCATTTAAAAGCTTCCGCTTTGTGATCTCTTTCAATGCCTGCTCTGATCCTGTTGTGCTCCATCTTCCGCCCGATCTGCAGAAAAGGATATTTTATCATTTTTGCTAAACAGCTGACAGGTAATGCTATGAGATATTTGAATGCATATTTCAGTAATGTAAAGGGAAGCAGGATGATCTTTGTGACAGCACCAGCTGCTTTTTCAAAAATAGTCGGCGGAGCTTTCTGTCTTAGATGAATCGAATTTATCCACGATGTTTCGCCGCATGGACACGCAAAATGATCGAATCCTTTTCTGCATTTTTTGCAATACAAACCGATGTTTCCGGTGTAAGTATCTGTTTCGTATTCTGTTCCTCCGCATTTATCGCAAATTTCCAGCGGCATAATATTATGACATTTGAAGCAGTATAACCCGATCTCTCCCGCCGTAAAACGCATTCTTTTATCGTATTCCCCGACTCGTCTTACCGTACGGTCGAAATCAATTGAAGATATGTTAAGCCATTTTGCCATGACGGAATTTATTAAGTTTTTTATTCTAAATCAACAGATTTAATTAGACCATATTTTATTTAAAGTTTATACTACAAGGATTATGACATGATCTACGAACTAAGATGCAAGTACAGCCTGTTCAATCCGGGATATAGAAAGAGGTCGATAAACTTTCAAACTCAGGCTTGGCAAAGAGGTAACCTTGAAACAAATCGATACCTTCCGCCCTGAGCCAGCGATATTCACCCTCAGTTTCAACGCCCTCTGCAAGAACATCGATTCCAAGCTCGAAACAAGTCCGTAACAGCCCCCGTATTATGGCTTGCCGCGGGCCTTTATGATGAACACCGCGGACCAAATGGATATCAAGTTTGATCATGTGCGGTTGAAAATCAGCCAGCAGATTCAAGCCCGCATAACCGGCACCAAAATCATCAATGGCAAACAACAACCCGGAACCTCGATACGCTTGAAGCGCGTCTGCAAATACTCGGAAATCTTCAATAATTTCACTTTCAAGTACTTCCAATATAATCTGTTCCGGAAGAATCTTATATTGTTCTGCTGCCCGGAGAATTGACGGGATGGTGGTTGGAGATGATATCACAATAGATGGCGTGATGTTCAAATTGAGATGGGTAGATAGTCCCAAATTAGCAGCCAAAGTAATAGCACCTATACGGCTTTGCGCGTCCAATTCACAAAATTCAGAGGAAGTCATACTGTTTTGTACTTGAAGTACAGATTCGTTATTTCGGCCGCGCAACAAAGCCTCATAAGAAAAAATCTGTCTTGTCTTGGCATTAATAATGGGTTGATAAGCAAAGGAGTAAATACCTTTAGAAAACAGTTCCTGAGTTACTGCAGGGGCAAACGCGGGGATATTCTGACTGATGCGGTCTGGTGGATCAGACGGCAAATCGGAATCACTGATTTTAGTTCTCCAGTATCCGTATTTAAAAGCCTTGAGTAGTTTCCGTGCTCTACCTTTTCCTAATTGAGCAAATGAGCGTTCTCTAACGAGAAAATCATTGGCACCAATGATATTATCGATATCTTCAGGGTTGACAACGGCATACCCCATCGTCCAATCGCTAAAAGATCGTTCCGCAATCGGTTCTTCCACAATAATGGTAAGGTTTTGATGCCGCTCGTCTTGATCGATCTTCTCGAAAAGCAATTTGACCTTTTCTGCTTCGCCTTCCAAAACCTGAAAAAAACTCCCTTCTGCGTATAATAACATCCCTGTGATGTTGTTTTTCGCATTTTTTTGACGTGCGTCCCGCAACAACACAGATATTTCTGCGTGGCTAAACCTGTCCTTAGCGGAACTACAGTATATCAATTGAATGAGCATGCTCGTACCTTTAGTTGGAGGTTAATCAGTTTTAACTTAATGAATAAAATATATTATGTCAAGTGTAATTAGTTTGTTATTTAAGCTTGACTCGCAGTTAAAGCTCCCGAAAGAGCGTTCAGGTCAACTGAAGAAGAATTCGTCACGCCGCAAAAAAAGGCCCGAATGGCATTTATCGTTCGAATAAAATGCTGAAAATCTGATCTTATTCTACTTGAACATCCAGCGCGAGTACTGAACAACCTTGACCTTTGCGAAATCGTTCAAATGTGAGATTATCAACATCATAGGTGCTGCTCTATGTTCAAATACTCCGATAAGCGGAATTATAGCAGTTAATCTCAGAATTGAAGTAAGGCCAAAAAGCACCTGTTCTGAGACAAGGTGTAAACCTAAAATATCGACCGAAGGCGGAAGAAATGTGCCTGATAACAGCATTGTCACGACCATAGCAAGTCCTGCAACCGCGCTGTAAATTCCTGAATATATCTGTTCTTTTCCTTTCGGAGCTACGGCAAGAACCAAATTTGTTATTATAACTCCCGTTCCTGACCACATTATCCCTGCGATAACAGCCTCAATGAACAGAAACCAGTAATGATCTGCTGATACGAACAGCCAGACGAACGGGTTTATTGAACCGAGAATAATAGCTATGATCATTGCAGGTTTGTTACCGAAGCGGTCAATAAAGCGGCCCCACGGACGGAGAAGAAGAAGCGATCCTGCAGTAGAAAATGTACCGTATATCTGAAGTTCAAGCATTGACATCTTAAGTTCCGTTATCATAAAAGGCTGCCAGAACGGAGCTCCGACACCGACAGCGAGCATCCACCAGCATCCGAAGAAAAGAAGCTTACGGTAATTCCTGTCTTTGAAGGGCGACAGCAGTAGTTCTTTTGAGCTTTCGGTTTCTATCTTCTTGGGTTTTTCAGGCTGTTTATTCAAAATTGACAGCCCATATAAGCCGATTAAAGCGGCAATGCCGAAAATTATAATATAAGCGTAAGGCAGATTTTCTTTATTTAAATAGCCTGCAAGAGACAGATTTCCCTTTATTTTTTCCAGCATACCGCCTTTTGCACTGTCAAACATATCCAGAATAAAGCCGAATAAATAACCCGTTAGAACCGCGGCTAAGGTAAGATAAACCGACCTGTTTGAAAAGAAACGGCCTCTGATTCGGAGCGGTATCAGATCCGATATCCATGCTATCCACATATTACCAGAAATCGCCTGAAGTACAGTACTCACCAGGCACACAACGAGAAAGACATAAATAGCTGTCACACCAGAAAAAACAAACGGGATCACTGGTAATAACAGGGTGAGAAAACGGCCTGCAAACGCATATCTGACGGTCTTACTTTTTCGTGAGTCGAGTTTTTTCGTAATAACTGAACCCAGAGGCTGAAAAAGCTGGGAGAACTGCCCGATCGCCGAAAGAACTCCGAAATGAAAAGGTGATGCACCGAGCATAAGAGCAAATTTTGTGATGAAAACAGTTCCAATAGTAGATAAAGTGGCGTGGATCTGAGCGTATGCACCTTCAATAATTGACAGCCTGACGGCTTTGCGGATATTATCAGATTTTTTTGTCATGTTTTAAGTTCCGCTTTGATCCTTGACCTGTTTCGGGTGGATTCAATGCTGAATATCAATAATGCTGTCCAGACAAGGCCGAATCCGATCATATCCGATTTTCCAAATTCCTCACGATAGACAGCTACTCCGATCAGGAACTGAAGAGAGGGAGCTATATATTGAAGAATACCCACCGTCGAAAGAGGTATGTTGCGGGCGGCATAAGCGAACAAAAGAAGCGGAACGCTGGTTATAATACCGGTAGCAATTAAAAGAAGATCATTCGCGATATTACCCTGAGGAAATGAACCTGTTCCGTGTGCAGTTACAAAAATGAGGTAAGTCAGAGCTAACGGGAATGCTATTGCGGTTTCAAAAGTCAGTCCGAAAAGCGAATCGAGAGGGGCGATTTTTTTTACAAGTCCATATAAGCCGAAGGTGAAGGCAAGTGATAGAGCTATCCAAGGAACTCGGCCGTAATCAAAGGTCAGGTAGATTACGCCTGCTGCCGCAAGAATTACAGGTATCCACTGCATCAGTCTTAATTTTTCTTTTAAAAAAATAATTCCGAGCAGAACGCTGAAAAGCGGATTTATAAAATATCCGAGACTGGTTTCTACGATCCTGCCGGAATTAACCCCCCAAACATAAACGAACCAGTTTACCGTCAACAGTGCAGATGCGGCCAAATATATTACTAACACTTTCTTCGAATTTACTGCAGATCTAAAATTATTCCACTGCTTAGCCGAAATAACGATTATTATAAGAAAAATGAACGACCAGACGATCCTGTGCCCGATGATCTGAACCGCAGGAACAAGATGAAGGATCTTCCAGTAGATCGGGAAAAGTCCCCATAGTAAATAAGCGCATATTCCGCTCAGTATTCCTTTGTTCATCAATTCACTCCGTTAAAAAAGCCCAGTCAATTTAGCGAAAAATTTGAATACAGTCAATCAGTTTTCTGTTGCGAACATATAGCGTTTTATCTATATTACGCCACGAATTAAGAAAAGAAAAGTAAAAGCAAGAAAACATGAGTACGGGAACTTTATCAGTAAAAGAAGTCAACAGCAGAATAATCAGAATGATGATACCGATCACTCTTGAAGGATTGCTTCAGACGACAGCGGGTTTTATTTCTTCGGCAATGGTCGGCAGGATGGACAAGGTCGCTCTTTCTTCACAGCTGCTCGGAGTAAGGATCGCTATGATAATCTGGGCTATCTGCCGCGGTCTTTCAATGGGGGCCGCAGTCCTTGTATCACAGGCGTACGGCGCAAAAAAATACGATCAGATGCGTGAAATTATATGGCAGCTTCTACTATCCTCTTTTTTATTTACCGTTACTCTGTCTCTAATAACGACAGTCTTCGCACCACAGCTGATAGGAATTCTGTCTGACAGGCCGGAGATAATCGAGAACGGGACGCTTTATCTGCGCATAGCTATCTGGGGAATGCCTTTTTTCGGGCTGATGATAGTCACGAACGCGGCCTTGCAGTCCATGAGCAACGCAAGAATGCCGATGATCTTTACCACAGGCATGAACATTGTAAATATAATAGTCGGATATACGCTCATTTTCGGTAATTTCGGGTTCCCGAAGCTCGGAATTGTCGGAGCAGCCATCGGAACGCTCACAGCATACACTTCTGCCGGTTTAGCGGCTATAATATATCTACTGCGGAAAAACGGTGTGCTTGAAGGCTACTTCCATTACAAAATGCTTAAACTAAAAAAAGCACTTCTGGCAAAGATCTACGGACTCGGCATACCTGCCTCTTTCGAATCTGTCAGCTGGTCGGTAGCCTCGGTCATACTTTCTTTTATACTTCTGAAGATGGGCGATACCGTATATGCAGCTCATAATCTCGGCGTAACTGCGGAATCGGTATCATACACTCCCGCTTTCGGCTTCAGTATCGTTTCCGCTGCGTTCATAGGTCAGTCACTCGGTAGCGGCAATCCTGACAATGCGAGGCTTTTTTTTAAGCAGACGATTAAAGGCTCAATAATACTGACTTCAATTTCAGTCTTTATCCTTCTCGTCTTCCCCGCTTTCATAATGTCGCTTTTGACCGATAAAGCCGATGTGATCGAATACGGAGTTATATATCTGATACTGATGGCTCTGGTTCAGATCCCGCAGAACCTTTCAGGTGTTATTTACGGTGCTCTTAGAGGAGCAGGATTCGTAAAAACCACGATGTTCATAGCTACCTCAGGACTCTGGGGTGTACGCGTTATAAGCTGCTTTATTGCTTATTATTTCTTTGACGCTTCTATAATCGCGATCTGGATCATCATGGATCTTGACCTGATATACAGGTTCCTGTTGTGCGTGTATTTTTATAAAAAGAGAAAAATATACGAGCAGAAAGCGCTGGTGTAATCTTTTTTCTTTAATACCCAATCCGATAACTTTCCCGATTCTGCCATGAACCTTATTATATTCGGCATGCTTTCGAACTGACGCATACAAAGCTCGTACTCCTCTTTTGTCACATGTCCTGATTCCGGACGGCAGAAGATCAGCAGTCCTTCTCTGCTTGCCAAAAGATGACGAACCTTATCGCACGGAAATTCGCCGCATTGAGCGCAGTTCTTTACTCCGCGTTCTATCGCGCACGGCCTTGCCTTGCACTGCTTGTCAGCTATCTCTTTACCGCTCCTGCATCCGCCGCATTTTACATTCTCAGCTGTATAGTTCTGATGCCCGAATATACGTTTCCATCCGTCAACGAGCTTTTGTCTGACCTTTTGATCATCTGATCTTGCCGCGCACAAATGGCAGTTATAACCACAGTAACCGATCATTTCTTCCATATTCGCTCCTTATGATATTATTTACGAAGTCATTTTTGAAATAGTGACAATATTCATCTTAATCCTTCTCAACGCGCCTTCTGTCTCATTCATATTATTCTTTTCGATATAATATGGCAGCTCCATTACAGGAAGTATCATTTGCCTGAGCATTATCTTTTCTCTCAAAGCAGCAGAATCTCCGTAAACCTCCAGAGCACTGTCGAGCATTACCTTGTCTTCCATTCCGGCAAAATCAAGCGCTCTGTCAGCATAGCCCGAATCACCAAGATCGATGATCCCTATTTTTCCGTCATCTTTTAGGATCATGTTCCAGTATCCGAGATCGCCGTGGGAAAATACCATATCATCACCAAGTCTCTTTAATCCTTCAGGAAAAGTACTTGTCATAAATTTTTTAATCGTTTTATTTTCTTCTCTGCTCAGCTTAGCTGCCAGATAATCACTGCATCTTGAATAATGCCTTATACTTTCTTCAATATCCTGTTTATATCCCCATCTGTTAAAACCTTCGGGTGTTCTTTTATGCAGTTCTTTTAAAAATGAACCGAGAATTTTTCCGATCTCCAACTTATCGTTCCATCTTACATTTTCGGCCTCATTAAGAGGCATGCCTTTAATTCCATTGTAAGCTAAATATTCAAGTTTTTCACCTGTGCTGATTATTTCGGGCGTTTCGGGGAACAACTCCCTGAATATACTGTTCGCTCTGATCTCATTCGCGCATTCTTTACGGCATATATCGTCAAGAGGGAACTTTACTACGAACTCTCCCCTGTTATGAATGTATAACCTGCTCGTCCAGCCTGAAGTATTAAGTTCGATCGCAGCATCTTCAGGCAGACCGAGAATCTTCCTGACAAGCCTGATCTCGTATTCGATCCGGTCATTCTGTTTTGAATGCTCTACCACAGCTTATCCTTTATTCTTCCCTGAAATATACTCACAGTACCCGTAGCTGATCGGACCCGATTTGGTAATCTCGCAGGGAAATTCTTTGCATTCAAAGCACAGATTCACTTTCTTTTCAAAAGCGCATGTGGCTATCTTACAGAATTTATTCAGCCTCGGCGTACAGCCTTTCTCTCCGTTCGGGCACTCTTTTTTAGCCATTTTCGGGCATTTTTCACAGGCAATTCCGCATACTGCAATTTTCATAATTTCACTCCTATTCGCCATACTTAAGAAGAAATTCAGGATTTATTGCTTTAAAACTGACACGGTCATTCTTGAAATAATCATTACCGATAACATGCTCGATCTTATCTTCAAGCGGCCTGATCACTATACCTTCTGCCCACACATCAGGGCATATTTTACTCTTTACTGTAGCCATTTTCACGATCGCCGGGATTTCATTTACAAGCAAATAGTCAGTTTCGATCAGAGGAACCATCTGAAGCTGAAATTTCTCAAGCATTTCTTTAAATTCGCCAAAAGGCAGATAGGCGAATTTATCAATATCGAAAGCATTGAAAAAGAATACGGTCTGACCTCTTAATTTCAGCTTGTTGCTCTGGATCCCTTCGCCCATCATCTCGCCCTGAAGAGCGATGTTTCTGTTGAGAGAGCGTAATTTATTCTCAATATCGAGCTGCCTTGCCACTTTCCAGAGGCTGTTCTCTTCGTCTTCGACAAGTTCGAGGTTTCTTGAGCATACACCGAATTCACCGTTGTTTAAGTAATAAGTTACTGAGCTGCCGTCAATTTTTTCGGTCACATAGCACTTTTCGCCTTTATATTTATCCAGAACATCCTGAAGTACCTGAACTCTTGTTTCATCAGTCTTTGGTATAAATGAAGGGAACTTACCTTTGGATATCCCGCTTAAACAGGCAGGAATAGGAGGCTCATATTTTTCTACACCGAGTACTTCCGTACAATCCTCATCTTCCTCGATCTTAAATTCTTTTGGCAAAACTGAAAGAGGAAAGCATATTCCCTGCGAAACCTGTCCGCGAAGTCTGATCGTTCTTACCCTCATACCGCGGGGCTTTAAAAATTCAAATTCAGGCCTGTCGGGCATAATACTGTCAATTTCGCAATAAACGGCGAGGTCCCCGACTTTAAACTCGCCCTTTTTTACTACAAGCTGCCAGCCCAGAACTGTCGCTTTCTCTATCGCATCGGCACCTTCTATCGGTTCCAATGCCTTAATTCTCTGAATGCTCGCTAATTTCCTCATATTACCTCCACTCGCCGATTATATTTTATCAGTAAACTTCCTCATGCGTACCTATATCGACCGGAATGATTTGATCTTCCTGAATAATAAATTCTATTGACAACCTGTAAGTGATATTTATAGATACTGAATAAAGATCGCTTAACTTTCCTGTAAGCTTATGCAGCCGGAGCGAAGGATGATATGGATTCATCTCAAGCAGTTTAAACGTCTTCTCATATTGCCCTACAATATCAGGATGATTTTTAATGAATTTCTTTTCCTTTTTTTTATATGGTCCCGAATAAATAATTTTAATCATGCGTAATACTCTTGATATGTTCTTCGACGGTTTCAATAGTATAATCACCATCCGCGATAGCTTTTCTTGTTTCTGCCAAAGCAGCAAGCAGTTCGTATTCCCTCAGTTCGTTGTATTTTTCGATAGGAATAATCACATACTTACCTTTTCCCCTGACCGTAACAACAGCCTCTCCATACTGAGCGATTTCTTCCGCCACCATAGAAATTCCTTTGGTCTTCAAGTCATTCGCTGATATTGTTTTATACATAATAGTCCTCTTAATAGTCCTCTTAATAGTATGATTAAAAGTACGAATAATAATGCGGTTTGTCAAGGAGCAAATCGGATGAAATATGGATACATTCCGTTTGACTTTGATATTTTTTCAGTCTATATTTGCGGCATGAAATTCTCGGACTTTACATATTCTGCGCGATGTTGATGTCCCTCCCCTGCCGGACTGAATAATAATCCCGGAATTCTTTCTTGCAAAAATACTAATACGAACGAAAACAGTTGAGGATATCATGATTTATGAGAACATTCTGCAGACCATAGGCAACACACCGCTTGTAAAGATAACCAGACTTAATCCGAATAAAAATGTAAGTATCTACGCAAAGATAGAAGGCTGCAATCCGACCGGAAGCATAAAGGACAGAATCGCGTTAAAAATGACCGAACAGGCAGAAGCTGAGGGTCTTCTTGTCAAAGGGGAAAACAATAATAGAACCCACATCGGGCAATACAGGCATAGCGCTGGCGATGATCGGCGTTCTCAAAGGATACGATGTCGAGATCGTAATGAGCAGAGCGGTATCGTCCGAACGCGTAAAAATGATCAGGGTTTTCGGAGCGAAAGTGACTCTGACAGACGCGTCTCTCGGTACCGACGGAGCCATACTTAAGACAAAAGAACTCATTAAAAAACATCCTGATAAATATTTTTTCCTCGATCAGTTCTCGAACAAATACAACTAGATCGCGCATTATAAAACGACAGGCGAAGAAATATGGAAGCAGACGAACGGCAGGATAGATTATTTTGTATCGGCGTTGGGCACTTCCGGAACCATCATGGGCGTCGGAAAAGCGCTCAAGGAGAATGACCCGAGGATCAAAATAGTCTGCGCGCATCCCGAGAAAGGCCACTACATTCAGGGGCTCAAAAGCATGGAGGAAGCAATAGTCCCTGCGATCTACGACCCGACCAAGATAGATCAAACAGTCATCGTCACCACCTAGCAGGCGTTCGAAATGACAAGGCAGATCGTACAGAATGAAGGGATCTTCGTTGGAATGAGCAGCGGAGCAGCCATGTATACCGCGCTCGAAACGGCTAAACGCATCAAGTCGGGAGTCATCGTCGTCATCTTCCCCGACAGAGCAGAAAAGTATTTGTCAACAGAGTTGTTTGGTGGGTAGTACATGAATAAGATTGTGGATTTTTGATTGTAATTCTATACCAGAATGCTGGGTTTCTTAACTGTTATCTATTTTTTGATTTAAATGTGTAAATTAATAACAAACTGAATAATATTGAAACAAAAATTAAATGATATTTATAATCTCTCAAATAGAGTAAGAAGCTTAACTTTCCTACATTTTCAGCAGATAAAATTAATGCTCCATAAAGTACTAAGCCATTTTGATCACTACCTTCGTAAAATAAACCAGTTCCAAAACTTTTGTAAATTGCAACAGTTTTTAATCCTAATAGAATTGATATTGAAATAAATATTCACCATATTATAAACATATGTTTTTTATTCATTTGCTAACCTCAAAATTTATTCTCTTGTGATATCATGAGCTTAGATTTAGCGAATAAAATAGGTGATGTCAAGTGTGAACATATCTAATATACTTGTCTTTGTATTAATCTAGTAATTTATAAGTCGCTCTCGCTTTCTCTAATCCAAAACATTCTTAGTTTCTTCTTCGCACTTTTCATATTAAGGTTTCAGGCGCGATATCTACATCATCATTTCATACCATTGTTCCGAGATCTTCAGAGACAGAGAAATTCTTAAAATAAGATAAATCTTTAAATCTGGAAAAAACTCTTACTTCTCAGCCTTTTTTACTTGACATTTGTTCTTTTTTTTATTATGTTCGTTAGTTGCGAACAATTGTATTAATAGAACAGGTGATTTATGATTAAAGAACTATGGGTAAAGGAAACAATATACAATCTTATAGATAGGACAGGCATGGTTGATAATTTTACATTTTATAAAGACTATGTCGTTTTGAAATTCAAAAACCTTGATTCCATTAAGTTGAAATTCGAAGTTTGTCCGTATTTGTCTAATTCGGTCATTGCAAATATTGCAGGTAAAAAAGATGAAAAACCTATGATTTTGATTTCAAAATATGTTAACCCTGTTATAGCAGAAAAGTTGAAAGAACAGGGAATAAATTATGTTGACTCTGCAGGGAACTGCTTGATCTCATCTGACGGTATATTAATCCATATTTCAGGGAATAAAAATCTTGAACGAACTTCTAAAAAGGTCGAAGGTTATTTCAACATCACAGATATTAAGGTTGCTTTCGCTTTGCTTGCAGCACCTGAAATTTTTAACGATAATCAGAGAAAAATAGCCTTATACTCAAAATCTGCTCTCGGTCCTGTTAATTTAAGCCTCAGAAAACTTACCGCGCAGAAATTTATAATGAAGACGGCGAAAGGCTTGATGCTAACTAACAAAGATCGTCTGTTTGAAAAATGGTGTGTTTCATTTTCAGATAAACTTTTACATAAGTTACATCTTGGGACTTTTAGAGGCAGTATTGCAAAAAACGGCAAGAATATTGATGGCCTTTGGGGCGGTGACACAGGAGCCTATTTTTTGAACAAGTTTATAAAATCTGTTACGAATGAAATATTTATTAAAAAGAATGAACTTAAGGATTTTTTATTAACTAACAGGCTTGTAAAAGATCCCGAAGGTAGTATTGAAATTTATGATGCATCTTGGATCGATGATGATATTCTGGAACGATACAGACCGGTGATTCATCCGTTTGTAATTTATGCGCAGTTACTTTCGACTGGAGATCAGAGAAATATTGAAGGAGCAAAGCTTATCTATGAAAAATTCATTGCCGAAAAACTCAAATAATTTTGATCCTGAATTTCTGGAATGCATTCGGACACTTGGTCTTGTTTCAGAAAGTTTGAAAATCCAGTTGATGCTGATTGGAGCAAGTGCCAGAGATATTCTGTTTGAATATATAAATAATATCAAAGCGCCAAGAAATACTCTCGATTTAGATATAGCTGTTCAAATCGAAAACTGGCGTAATTATGATATGATAAAGGCAAAGCTCAGAGAAGATTACGGATTCGAAACGACAGAAACCGATCATAAACTGAAATACAAGAATATGTTCATCGATATTGTACCTTGCGGTAAACTTGCTGATAATAACAGCCTCGTATGGAGAGACAGCCTAAAACAAATGGATGTTACAGGTTTTAAAGAGGTTTTTAAGCATTCAATAATGGTGAGCTTATGCGATGATCCTGTTACTGAAGTAAGAGTTCCGAGCATAGAAGGACTGACTTTACTCAAAATAATATCTTGGAAAGATGCCTATCCCGGACGGCCTAAAGACGCTGAAGACATTCTATTTATATTAAAAAGCTACGAAAGAACTATAAGCGCTGATCTTATGTTCGATAAATATTCAAACATCTTAGAAAAAGAAGGTTTTGATCCCGTTCAGGCAGGCGCAGTAATACTTGGAAAAAGAATAAAAGAGATATGCCTGAAAAGCACATTAAATTCTCTAAATCTCATATTAATAGCTGAAATATCAGATGACTGTCAATACAGCCTTATAATTCAAATGAAAAATGATTTTACCGAGTCTCGAAAACTACTTTCGAAATTATACGAAGGTTTAAACAGCATATAGATGCGCTTGTAATATTACGTTTATCTTTTTATATTGCTTATGTTTAATTATCAGGAGACGGCTCTATGTTCAACATTAAGAAAATTCATTTTATAGGCATCTGCGGTACGCTGATGGGGAACGCTGCGATTTACCTTCAGAGACAGGGCTACGAAGTGCGCGGCAGCGACAAGGCTTTTTATCCTCCGATCGGCGGCATGCTTGAAAGAGAAAAAATGTTCCTTTATAAAGGATTTGACGAAAAGAACCTTGACTGGAATCCCGACCTTGTGATCATAGGAAATTCGATCTCAAGAGGAAACCCTGAAGCTGAGAGAACTCTGAACTCAAGAATGAATTTCATGGCTTTACCTGAACTGCTGAAATATATGTTCATAAAAGATAAAAATTCTATTGTAGTCACAGGCACACACGGTAAAACATCAACGACTTCAATTATATCAAAGATATTTACAGATGCAGGCAAAGATCCTTCGTTTCTCATCGGCGGGATTCCTGTCGGGCTTGAGGGCGGATTCAAGAAAGGTGAAGGCAATTATTTTATTATAGAAGGCGACGAATACGACACGGCTTTCTTCGACAAAAGACCGAAATTCGTTCATTACAAACCGCACTGCTGTATAATAAACAATATTGAATTCGATCACGGCGACATTTACCGCGACATTGATCATATTAAGCTGGAATTCACGAGACTCGTGAATATCGTTCCGGGAAACGGCAGGATCATAGCCAATTTCGATGAACAGAATGTGCGCGATGTGACCGCCAAGGCTTTCACTCCGATAGATTCATTCGGGCAGGGAAAAGACTGCAAATGGCAGATCAAAAATATCAGGCATGAAGGCGTAACTTCAACATTCGATCTCGTTCATGAAGGAAAGACCGTCATCTCCCCGGCCGTCAAACGCTGCGGAAATTATCAGATATACAATTTCACGGCGGGCATCATAGCTTCGTTATTCTACGGGCTTGATGTCGCGCAGATAAAGCGCTCGATCGAATCATTCGAGGGTGTGAAAAGGAGAATGGAGTATCGCGGCAAGGTCAACGGAGCTGAGCTGATCGAGGATTTCGCGCATCATCCGACGGCCGTAAGAAATGTTCTGACCGAAGTCAGAGAGGAATTCAAAGGAAAAAAGATCATAGCCGCCTTTGAACCGAGATCAAATACAACCAAACGGAATATATTCCAGAACGAGCTAGCGGAAGCCCTGTCAATAGCCGATCATATCATAATTGGCAAAATAGACCGCGAAGATCAGCTCAAAAGCGATGAGAAACTCGACATGAATCAGCTGATGAGCGACATTAGAGCCAAAGGCAAAACGGTAGTTCATTACGACGACAGCTCGGATGTTGCTGATTACATCAAGAGCAAAGCTGACGCAGATTCAGTCATCCTTATCATGACCAACGGATCATTTGACGGATTATTTACAAAACTGGGAGTGTAATGGCAGAACTTATAAGGCTTCAAAAATATCTCGCCGATAAAGGCGTTGCTTCACGCAGAAAGTGCGAAAAATTCATTACTGACGGGCTTGTCAAGGTCAACGGAAAAGTTGTCACTGAGCTCGGAACCAAAGTTGATCCTGATAAAGATATCGTCGAAGTGAATGAGCAGGAGATCAAAGCGATAAAATCCGATTACATCTACATCATGCTTAATAAACCTGCAGGATATATCACATCGCTCAAACAGACCGACTCATCTTCCCCGCTGGTCACAGACCTTTTAAAAAAAGTTAAAGAACGGGTATATCCGGTCGGCAGGCTTGACAAAGATTCCTCGGGGCTGCTGCTGCTCACCAATGACGGCGATTTCGCGTATAAGCTCATGCACCCGTCCTTCGAAAAGGAAAAAGAGTATATCGTGACTACGATGGAAACTGTCACAAGAACCATGATCGAGCGGTTTCAGAAAGGCATCATGATCGAAGGCGTCAAGACCCAGCCTGCGATAGTCAAAAGGATCGAGCTGACCAAGATCAGCATCATACTTAAGGAAGGCAGGAACAGGCAGATCAGGAAAATGCTTCAGAAGGTCGGCAACACGGTGTCGTATCTGAGGCGTGTGCGCATAAACAATCTCACGATCGGCAATCTCAAAGAAGGCGAATATAGGTTTTTGACGAAGGCTGAAGTTAAGGATCTGGTGGAATAGTGCTCAAATCCCCTTTTAATCATAATATTCGGGGATTGTAATCCCTTATTAATATGTTTTTTCGGGTATTCAAATCCCTTTTCATTATGTTTTTGCTTTATTATTTATAATTTCATTTACATAAAGAAAATGTTATCTTACATCATGTAAGTTCAGAACACTTTACAAGGAGTAAAAACAACTATGATACAGGTAAAAAAAGCTAATGGGGAACTTGAACCGTTTTCAACTGAGAAGCTGGAACGGTCACTCAGAAATTCAGGCGCAGATAGCGTTCTGATAGCTGAAATACTTAAAGAAATAAATTCGTGGATATTTGAAGGTGTAACTACAAAAAGAATATACGACTCAGCTTTTGCGTATCTGCGCAGGAAAAAGCAGTCCTCATCTATAAGATATAAATTAAAGCAGGCTCTAATGGAACTCGGACCCACCGGGCATCCTTTTGAACATTTTATCGGTAAGGTCATGGAAAATCAGGGCTATAAAACTGAAGTCGCGCTTATCGTGAGAGGTTTCTGCGTAAGCCACGAAGTGGATGTGATAGCTACAAAAGAAAAACACCAGCTCATAGCTGAATGTAAGTACGGCCAAAGCTCAGATAAATCTGTCAGCGTACAGGTGCCTTTGTATGTTCATTCCCGCGTGAACGATATAATCAGGATCAGAGAAAAACTGCCTGAATTTCAGGGCTATACTTTTCAGGGCATGGTCGCAACAAATACAAGATTTACTCAGGATTCGATAACTTACAGCCGGTGCAGCGGACTTAAACTTCTCGGCTGGGATTACCCTGAAGGACAAGGGCTGAAAGATCTTATCGACAGAGAAAATATTTATCCGATAACCGTGCTCCAAACGCTAACTAAAGCTCAACTCCAGCTGCTTTTTGACAAGAATATTGTTGTATGCAGCCAGATCCTTAATAATATTGAAAGTCTTGATTTTTTAAGACTGACTCCAGCCAAACAAAGTAAACTTCTTGAAGAAATTAAAAGCATCTGCAATAAATAAAGGATTAAATCATGACAAGACAATTTAAAAATGCGATCGTGAAAAGACCGAGCCCTGAAATGGTGGACGGAATAACTAAAGCAAGCCTTGGTAAACCTGACTATCAAAATGCTCTGACTCAACACGATCTATATATTCAGGCTCTTGAAAGCTGCGGACTAAAAGTAAGAGTTCTTGAAGCTGACAATCGTTTTCCCGATTCGACATTTATAGAAGACATATCCGTGTGCACTCCGCACTGCGCTATTATCACGAATCCCGGTGCGCCTGCGAGGAACGGCGAGATCAAAGGAATGAAAGATGTGCTTAAGGAATATTACAAGAATATTGAAGAGATCAAGGCTCCCGGAACGCTTGATGGCGGAGATGTTATGATGGTGGGCGATCACTATTACATCGGGCTTTCTGACAGGACAAATAATGAAGGGGTTGATCAGTTCATAAATATACTTGAAAAGTATAACATGACAGGCTCGAAAGTTAAAATGAAAAATATGCTTCATCTGAAGACCGGACTTTCTTATCTTGAGAACAATAATCTGCTTATAGCCGGTGAGTTTAAGAAATATCCCGAATTTGAAAAATTCAACAGGATAGAAATTGATCATAAAGAAGCCTATTCTGCAAATTCATTATGGATCAACGGCACAGTATTCGTACCGAAAGGCTATCCCGGCACGAAAAAGAAAATCGAAGCTCTGGGTTATAAAGTAATCGAAGTTGACACTTCGGAATTCAGAAAACTTGACGGCGGATTAAGCTGCCTGTCCTTAAGATTTTAGGAGTAATTAATGATTAAAATAGAAATCCCCGGATTAAAGACAATTCAGGCAGAGCACCTCGTGCTTGATTATAACGGAACTCTCGCAGTTGATGGAACTTTGATCAGCTGTGCAGGCGAGATGCTGAACGGTCTGTCGGAGAAAATTAATATCCATGTTATTACCGCAGATACTTTCGGTAAAGCGGCAGAAAATCTGAAAAATGTAAAATGCAGCCTGAAAGTAATTTCAGGAAAAGATCAGACACAGCAAAAGAATGAATTTATTCACTCGCTCGGAAAAGATAAAATAATAGCTATTGGCAATGGCGCGAATGATGCCCTGATGCTTAAGAACGCCGCGCTCGGAATAGCCCTGATCCAGAAAGAAGGCGCCTGCTCGAATACAATTTTCAGTGCAGACATAGTCTGTACAAGCATTATTGACGCACTTGAACTGATAAAATATCCTCTCAGGATCGCAGCTACTCTCAGAATTTAAACAAAAATAAAGGATCTGATCATGAATTTTAGCAAAACACATTACTTTATTCTGGTAAGCATAATACTGCCTGTTCTGTTTACACTTCAGGCTAAAACAATCTCTGTGGTATATGAAAAATACGACGACGGAAAGGTTATCGAGAACGACAGTACTGTCTATATTTATTATGAAGGAATAGCCTCGGTAGTTAAAACCGGAGATTCTAAAGAGCAATATTTCATAGATTTCAATACGAAGAACACTGTGGAAATGCTGAATGCGGGAACTGAAATATATAAACTGCTGACACCGTTTGAAAAACTTCCCGTGCCTGTATCTTTTGAGAAGGAGACGGAGAAGATATTAAAATACAAATGCAGAAAAGCGGTTTATTCTTCATTTTCGAACAAGATCGAGGTCTGGTACACTGAAGATACGGCGGCCAAAGGTTCACCAGCGCTCAGCTACTTTCCGGAGAACAGTCTTGTACTAAAGCTGGCAGTAAACGGGAGTGTCAGATTCAAAGCAAAATCTATAAAAGAAAATAAAAAAGCGAAAATGTTCGATTATCCGATCGATAAAGCGAAGGAAGTTACACCCGCCGAATATGAGGAGATGACGATAAAATCCCGCTATACTTCAGTTCAGGTATTTGACAGACAGCAGATAAACTGGCAGGATTCGATCGTAAATCCCGGTGACTTTACTGCGGAACAGGTTTACAGATTCAGCCGCGGAAATGTGATATTGAAGAAAGTAAAACTTCCGAAGATCAGCATAGCCGGAAATGTTTTCATAAAAGTAACGGCATGGTCGAACGGCGACGCCTACGACAGAACAGGAACTGTGTTCATGCTTCCGAAAGAAAATGAAGCAGTGCTTCTTCAGGCTTTGAAGAACGGCGCGGAAGGACTGCCTGAATATTTATGTAAAAGCGGAGAGAAAATAAAAGGCGTAGTCCGCACTGATAAATTCATTCCCCCCGTTGAACTTATGCGCTTTATATCTTCTTTCGGGGTCGGTCATTTCAACGATAAAGTAGAGATAAACAATTATAACTGGAACGATTCGGTGATCTATGTTCAGGATGTAACTTCACTGATACCGGCCGGGCAGGAGGAGATCTGGATAGGAATGTCCATCGGGAATTACGATAAAGGCGGGCATAAGGCAAGCCTCGAACTGAATTATTATCCGCCGGAAGAGTTTTATGAAGGCGACAGATGGATCTACCCTTTGTTCAACACTGCCAACTGCATTGACGGAAGCGGAAATCACAGCAAAATGTTTCAGCAGGATTCTCTGACCGTTGAATTCGACCTGCCTGCTGATATTGAAAAACCATATCTGCTTTTCGCAACGACAGGTCACGGAGGCTGGGGCGGAGGAGATGAATTCAATCCCAAGATGAATCAGGTAATAATTGACGGAGAAACGATATTCAGCCATGTTCCGTGGAGAACAGACTGCTCGACCTACAGAATGTCTAATCCTGCGTCCGGAAATTTTTCAAACGGACTTTCATCAAGCGATCTCAGCAGATCTAACTGGTGCCCGGGAGCCGTCACACCCCCGTTCTTCATACCCCTGAAGAATATCAAACCCGGTCATCATGTCATGAAGATCGCGATAGATATCGGCAAAGAAGACGGAAATTACTGGGCTGTCAGCGGAGTGTTGACCGGAGATTATAAAGTTAAAGAAAATAAATGATGATTATAAATATTCACGAAAACAGACTAAATACCAATGTCTGATTTATATGATATTTATATATTGACATGAAACATACTTTTCATTAGATTATAAAGTATGAATAGACTCTTGATCTTAATACTCGTATATATAGCGGCTGTTTATGCAATTCATTTCAATAGAAGAGAGATCGACAGCCTTTTGTCCGTAATAAACAGCTCGACTGCCGACACTAGTCTCGCAAGGTCATTAATCGACTTGGGCTATCTTTATGAACATCAGGATCCCGACTCCGCTGAAATTATGTACCAAAAAGCTCTTCAGCTGTCTGAAAAGCTTTCTTCACAGACATTTATTGCTCTAAGCAAGAATAAGATCGGGAACACTTATCTTTATAAAGGCGATTACGGCAACGCAATAGAACACTATCTTGCAGCTCTGAGAATATATGAGGAGCTGGGCGATAAGACAGGAAAATCCAAAGCTTACAATAATATCAGCATAGTTTATCTATATCAGAAAAATTATCCTTCAGCTATCGATTATCTGGAGCGGTCTTTAAAGCTGGCCGAAGAACTTAACGATAAAACTCTGATGAGAAGCAAATTCATCAATTTCGGATATGTTTATAACGAACTTAAGGACTACGAGAAGTCGCAGCAGTATTATATGAAAGCGTTAAAACTCTTTGAAGAAGCCGGCGACAGAAGAGGTGTTTCGACATGCTATATAAATATGGGAGTAAATCATAAATCCAGGGGTGAATACGAAAAAGCTCTCGATTATTACCTGAAAGCTCTCAAAACTAAAGAGGAATTAAATGAAAAGAAGGGCCTTTCAATAATAAACGTAAACATCGCCGAAGTTTACTCTGCAATGAACAAAAACAACGAAGCTGTTGCTTATGCTCTAAGAGGACTTGACATTGCTAAACATATTGGCGCGCTCGAACTTCAGAAAGACGCTTACAAGATGCTTTTTGCTGCCTATGACAGTCTGGGTAATTACCGAAGCGCATACGAATACCATAAACTCTATACTCAGGTCAATGATAGTATCTATAATATTGAAAATTCAAAAGAGATCAACGAACTTCTCACGAAATATGATTCCGATAAAAAAGAGAAGGAAAATGAGCTTCTTGCAAAAGATAATGAAATCAAACATCTCGCTCTTGAAAAAGAAGCAACTCTCAGAAATTATCTGATCGCGCTGACCGCAGTTGTGATCCTTATAGTCTTAGTAGTGTCTTCCAGGCTTTATCTTAAAAGAAAAGCCAACAGGCTCCTTATGATGAAGAATGACCTTATTACAAAGCAGAAGAAGGAACTTGCTGAAAATGTTAAGAAGCTTCATGAGCTGAATGCTACCAAGGATAAGCTGTTCTCAATAATCGGCCACGACCTTCGAACCCCGTTCCAGGCCATTATCGGTTTTTCTGAACTTCTCAAAAATGATTCGAGCCAGGTTTATACAGACAAAATGAGATCGAAGGTTGAACATATCAATATGGCGGGTAAGAACACCTCCGCGCTTCTTTCTAATCTTCTTGAATGGTCAAGATCCCAAACGGGATCTATAGATTACAAGCCTGAAAAGCTTTTACTCAAAAATTCAATAGAAAATGAGGCTGAAATACTTAATATCAATGCTAAGAAAAAGAATATAATAATTGACATATCAATCCCTGAAGACATCGTGATTTTTGCAGACAGGAATATGGTCAGCACTGTACTTAGAAATCTAATATCGAACGCAATAAAATTCACTCACGAGAACGGAAATATTTCCGTAACAGCTATTAAAGAAAACGGTTTTATCAAGATCTCAGTAGCTGACAACGGGATCGGAATATCTCCTGATATAATCGGAAAAATATTCGACATCGATTTTCAGTCTTCAGCGAAGGGAACTAACAACGAGACCGGAACAGGACTCGGACTTGTTCTCTGCAGGGAATTTGTTGAAAGGAATGGGGGAAAGATCGGAGTGGAGAGCGTATTAGGAAAAGGAAGCGTGTTCTCTTTCACTCTCCCTTCTGCCAATGAATTATTAACAGCGTATTCACACACCTCGCACGACTTCAGCCGCGAATTAGATTTTTCTCAGTAAGAAAATCTTCAGCCTGCCTCAGCTTTTCTATCGTACCGATATCGAACCAGTGCATCTCAGGATCATAGCTAATAATTTTCTCACCTGCGGAAACAGCGTTTAAGTAAACATCGATTATCGAATATTCTGCTCTGTTTTCTCTATACTTTATGATTCGCTTGTTAACCGCGTGAATTCCGCAGAAGGCCAGAAGCTTGGAACTGCCTGACGGTTCTTTCACGATATTCTTGATATTCTTTTTAACAAGGTTGAGTCCGCAGAACATATTTTCTGAATCTATCACGACCTGATTGAAAGTTTCCCTGTCCTGCATAACCATAGTTGAAAGTGCTTTGTGATCAAGATGATATCTCATCAGCTCAGCCAGATCGATGTCGCAGACAACGTCAGTATTATAAACAATAAAATTTTCATCCGTTAAAAATTCAAGCATGTTGAAAATACCGCCGCCGGTTCCAAGTATAACATCCTCTTTTACGATCCTGATATCAGCTTCGTAGTCCGACGATCTGATGAATTTTTCTATCTGATCAGAAAAATAATGAGAATTTATCAAGATCTCATTTATCCCGGATGAAATGAACTTGGTAATTACATGATGCAGCATCGGATGTCCGAGCATCGGAACAAGAGCCTTAGGCATTGTGTCGGTAAGCGGCTTTAGCCTTGTACCGAATCCTGCAGCAAGGATCATTCCCTGCATCACTCTTCCTCTATATTTGATGAATTAATATCAAGCATTTCAGTATTGCCTGAATATTTCGTAAATCTGATCTTGCTCAGATTCGAGAACTTTCTGATCTTATCATCCATCTCGATAGCAGCTTTTTCAATAGCGCCCACAGCCGTTCTGTACTTATCTGTATTAATTTCTTTTTTATCTTCAAGAAGCCGAATGATATCTATCTGACCCAATATTGAAGTCGTCAGCTGATTCAGCGTATGGTTTTGACTGACCATGGCCGCGTGCAGAGCCTTGAGCTGCTCCATTTCGATAAGCTGCTCTACTGTGATCTTAAGCTGAATATGCGTTTTGACCCGCGCCAGAAGCTCAGGTGCATTGAAAGGTTTCACTATATAGTCCTGCGCGCCTGATTCAAGCCCTTTTATTACTGATTCACTTGTATTAAGTCCGGAAAGCATGATCACGGGTATCTTTTGAGTTTCCGGATCGGCTTTTAATTCTCTGCAGATCTCATACCCGCTTTTTCCGGGCATAGTAATATCAAGAAGGATAGCATCCGGTTTTTCTGACTTGGTTTTTTCCATAACCTGAAGCGGATCCTGAATAAGAATCGTTTTGTAGTTCTCAAGTTTAAGCATGGATTCTATTATCCTCAAATTGATCATTTCATCATCCACTATAATAATCAGGATCTTGGAATTATCTATGTTCAGCATTATGGTCTCCTTACCTACTTTTTTAAAAATTTAAAAACTATGGGTACTCCGCTGTAATTATATTTTTCTCTTATCTTCTTTTCAAGGAACCGTTTATAATTTTCCTTCAAGAGTTGAGGCTCGTTCACAAAGAAAGAGAAAACCGGAGGATCCGAAGCTACCTGGCTCATGTATTTTATGTTAATGAATTTGCCGTTGACCGAAGGAGGCGTGTGTGTCCTTATTATATTCTGAAGATAATCGTTCAACTCTGCGGTCGGGATCCTGAGAGAACGCCTTGCTTTGATCTCTTTAGCAAGGTCAAGAATTTTAAAAAGCCTCTGCTTTTCGAGTACTGAAATGAATTTGATCTCAATGTAAGTGATCCATTCGAGACTTTCCCTCAGATATTTTTCATAATCCCGTGCTGTATTAGTCTCCTTATTCTTTAACAGGTCCCATTTGTTCACGGCAAGAATCAGCCCTTTGTGAAGCCTTTTTGCTTCTATAAGTATATCTATGTCCTGCTTTGTTAAGCCGTCGGTCACATCAATCATAAGGATTACGACATCCGCCCTCTCGATCGCTCTCAGGGTTCTGATAAGTGAATAAAACTCTAAACTCTCCCTTACTTTTTTCCTCTTCCTTAATCCTGCTGTATCTATCAGAACGATCTCTTCGCCCTGATATTTCAGTACTGAGTCAATTGAATCTCTCGTAGTTCCGGGTATATTAGAAACTATCATTTTTTCTTTATCGAGGATTTTATTGACAAGCGATGATTTTCCGACGTTAGGTTTTCCGATGACTGCTATTTTCAGTCTTGTATCCGTCACTTCTTCTGATTCCGAATCAAGCGTCATATCCTCTGTGATCAGATCGAGAAAATTACCTAAATTCCTTCCTGTCATAGCTGAAATACCTATAGGCTCGCCTATTCCCAAATTATAAAATTCATGGACATCGGCCTCGTCCTTCGGCTCATCGATCTTATTCACCGCCAGAATTATTCTCTTATCCGTTTTGTTAAGGATCTTTACAATATCGTTATCAATAGCTGAAATCCCGGTTTTTGAATCTACGAGAAAAATGATAATATCAGCTTCATCGATGGCTATTTCAATCTGAGAACGGATCATGCTTTCGAAGAACTCCTTTGTCTCCGGCACGAATCCGCCTGTATCGATAAGCGTAAAAGACTTTCCTGTCCACTCTACGGCACCGTAATTTCTGTCCCTCGTAACACCGTAATGATCGGCCACGATAGCATCCTTAGTTTTTGTCATTCTGTTAAAAAGAGTTGACTTTCCGATGTTCGGTCTGCCTACTATAGCTACTATTTTCCGGTTCATCTTTATCCTTTCTACTGTCTGTATTTTGTTCCCTTCCATTCGAAGCCTATATACTTTCCTTTAACCGCCGCGAGTAAGTTAAAAGGTATGTGGAAAAGCTGCAGCGGAAGATAATATCTGAATTTGAAATCGAGCCCGAATTTGCCGAATCCGTAAATGAGAAAAACAGTCTCGGGAATGAATTTCATTAAAAACAATGTTATAAAGACCCATACGGGAAGAGCTCCCGATAAAGTCATTCCCAAAATGACCAGAATACCGGTATAAAAAACGAAAGTGTTCATCGCGAAATAAAGAACAAAATCCGATGCGTAGGAAGCCTTTGACGCCCAGCGGGATCTCTGATCTACAAGATCCTTAAGGCTTTCGACGGGATAGCTTTTTACTATACTCTCCCTGTTGCATACGAATCTGAGTCTGTAATTACTTTCCTGCGCTGCCTGGATCATAAAAAAATCATCACCTGATGCCAGTTCGCTCTTCATGCTGTTAGCTTCCTTAACATAAAGCGCTTTCTTTAAAAGAAGATTGCTCCCGTTGGCTGTAAAAGCCCTTCCGTTCCCGATCGAACCCGCAGCTATCAGTGAATGCGAGATATAATCGATGCTCTGCATGCTCTGCCATGTTTCTTCGAACATATCCATGTCCGGTTTATCGAAAACCGTAAGTCCTGCTACAATACCCACATTTTCGTTCCTTTCGTTAAATAGCGGGGCTATCATCGATCTGATCCAGTTCCTGTCGTGGAGACAGTCGCCGTCTGTAGTGATGATTATTTCATTTTCGGTATTCCTGACGGCCGTGAGGATCGCGTTCTTTTTCGGAGATATGTTCTTTGATACTTCAGAGATATGGATCACAGATATGTTCCTGTTGAGTTTGGCAATGTTCTCCATTATCTTTCCTGTCGAGTCTATAGAACGGTCATCGACCGCTATTATATCGAGCAGAGCTTCCGGATAATTCTGATTCAGCACTGAAGTTAATGTTGCAGTTATGTATTTTTCTTCATTACGCGCAGGAATTATTACTGTAACTTTTGGCAGATCTTCTGTTCGGGTGATGCAAAGATCGTTCTTTATTCTCGAAAGACCTGATCTGAAATTCTCTATGTACATCACATAAAGAAAACCTGATAAAAATATTATTACTACGAAGTATATCATGACCTTTTCGCTTTATATCTCCAGATGAAGCTGTGTATCCTTCTCGAACTGCAGCCTGAAACTTTTCCTGTGGATAGAACACCTTCCATATTTTTTGATCGCCTCGATATGTTCGTGAGTGGCATATCCTTTATTTTTCGCGAAACCGTATAATGGATATATCCTGTCGTAAAAATTCATCAGCTTGTCCCTTGTAACCTTGGCGATTATTGAAGCGGCTGCTATTGAATACGAAAGACTGTCGCCTTTTATGATCGCGGACTGATTTTTTGTATCGAACGGGGCATCTCTGCCGTCTATCAGAATGTAATCGGGTTCGACGCTAAGCCTTGACACCGCTCTTTTCATTGCTTCGAAGGTCGCCCGTAAGATATCGATCTCATCTATCCTCCCGTTCGGGATCATCCCGACACCATAGCTAACTGCGTTTTTTCTGATCTCGTAAAAAAGCCTTTCTCTCGTTTTTTCAGATAGTTTTTTTGAATCGTTGACGCCCTCTATGGCAACTCCCTGCTTGAATATGACAGCAGCAGCTACGACAGGTCCTGCCAGCGGTCCTCTTCCGGCTTCATCTACGCCTGCTATCAGTCTGTATCCCTTAAGATAAAGTTCTGTTTCGTATTTAAACAGTTGTCCGTTTAAAATGCTGTCCGCCATAATCTAAATCTTCCCCGATGCTTATTGAAAACTATGCCAAACGGTAATATAAGGAAAAATGAACGTCAAAGAAAGGTATTATTCAATTATTTCAGCTTTTTGATTTATGTAAATTCAATACTGTCTTCGCCCAGTATCTCTTTCAGGCCTTTTATGAACTGAACAGTACCGGTCACTTTATATGAATCTGATTTTAACACAAAGCTTGAAGATCCTGTGATCACTCTAAAATAGAGATCTTTTTCGCCTTTGTTCTTCCCGATGTATTCAAGAAATTCCTTGAGAGTGAATTCGTCCATCGCTGCCGGTGTAAGGCTGATCTTTATTTTTTTTGTATTCGTTCTGAATTTTTCCTGTGCCTGTTCGTATGTTATCACTTCATCAATATAAAGTCTGAATTCGCCGTCCTTTTTAGATACGGTTATCCTGAAAAAATAAACTCCGCCGGCTTTTATGATATCTTTAAATTTTTCGTACTGCTGGCTGAAAAGCGCAAGTTCGACTTCTCCGTGCAGCGTGGTAAGAATAAGATTAGCCCAGTCCTTACCTGCTTTTGAAAACTTCTTCACGATATCCTTGACCTTTGCACCTAGAATGAATTTTTCATCCTGAACAAAATTATCAGCTTCTATCTTTTTAGAAGTCGAAAATGACTGTATAAGTTCTTTGTACTCATCAAGCGGATGACCTGATACATAAAGCCCGATCAGTTCTTTTTCGTTTTCTAAAAGTACTGATTTATCCCATTCGGCAACATCGGCCAAAGGAAGATGGTCTACTGTGATCTCTTCATCAGATGATTCGCCGAACAGACTCATACCCCAGTCGTTCTTTTGTGACGCAGCCTGCTGATAATGAGGGAGAAGCGTTTCAAGAGATTCCACTATCTGCGCTCTCGGATGCCCGAGAGAATCGAGCGCTCCGGCTTTAGCGAGATGCTCGATAGTTCTTCTGTTGGCTTTCGAAATATCGACCCTCTCGAGAAAATCATAGATCGATCTGTATATGCCCCCGCTTTCACGCATCTCGATTATCGATTCTATCGCTTTAGCTCCGACGTTCTTGATCGCCTGAAGACCGAAAGCAATACTGCCGTCTTTTGTGGGTGCAAAATTATTATAGCTGGTATTCACGTCGGGTCTGACGATCTTTATTCCGAGATTATTGCATTCCTCAATATATTTTAACACATCTTCTGATTTATCCCTTACGCTGTTGAGCATGGCGGACATGAATTCAACGGGATAATTAGCTTTCAAGTACGCGGTCTGATATGAAACGTAGGCATAGCATACTGAGTGAGAAAGATTGAACGCGTAATCTCCGAACTTTTCCCAGCCGTCCCAGATCTCTTCTATGACTTTGTCCGCTTCCTTTTTCATCTGAACGCACCCTTCAATAAACTTCGGGTTTGCTTTACAGCCGTCATAAAACTTTTTCTTTAGGGCGGGAAGCAGTTTTTTATCTTTCTTCGCCATCGCTTTTCTTAAAGTGTCAGAATCGCCCCTTGTATATCCCGCAAGTTCTCTTGAAAGAAGCATTACCTGTTCCTGATATACCGTGATGCCGTAGGTATCTTTCAGATACTTTTCCATCAGCGGGTGATCGTATTCGACCTTTTCCTTTCCGTGCCGCCTTCTGATAAAATCGGGAATTTTATCCATCGGTCCCGGTCTGTAGAGCGCATTCATCGCGACGAGATATTCAAATTTGTTCGGCTTTAGATCTTTCAGATATTTCTTCATGCCATCAGATTCGAACTGGAATATTCCGTCTGTAATACCTTTGCTGTACAGGTTGAAAGTCTTTTTATCGTCAAACGGAATTCTGTCTATATCGAGATCTTTCCCGGTACGCTTTTTTATAGATTCTAAAGCCTCGGAAATAATTGTAAGATTCCTGAGTCCGAGAAAGTCCATTTTTAACAGACCGATCTTGTCAAGCTGCGGGCCTTCGTACTGAGTGATGATTATTTCCTTTTCTCTCGGCGGATACTGAAGCGGAACTATTTCACACACAGGAACTCCGCTGATTATGACCGCGCAGGCATGAGTACCGGTTCCCCTTATCGTACCTTCGATCCTGTTGGCCATATCTATCAGATCTTTGAACTGGGGATTATCATCATAGAATTTCTTGAATTCTTTTTCTTTTAGCGATGACTCGATCGTTGTTCCCACTCTCCAAGATATCATGTTGCAGATCTTATTAACATCATCGAGAGGAATGTTCATTACCCTTCCGATATCTCTTATCGAGTTCTTCGCGCCCATAGTCTGATAAGTAACGACCTGGCTGACATTTGATTCGCCGTATTTATTACGCACATATTCCAGAACCTGATCCCTTTTGTCATCCTGAAAGTCAATATCTATATCCGGCATAGATATCCTGTCGGGATTTAAGAACCTTTCGAACAGAAGCCCGTGTTTTAGAGGATCGACGTTGGTGATACCGGTCAGATATGAAATAAGTGAACCCGCTGCCGAGCCTCTGCCCGGTCCTACAAGAATCCCGTTGCTCTTTGCCCAGTTCACAAAATCCTGAACGATCAGAAAATATCCAGGAAATCCCATACTGTTAACTGTTTCAAGTTCGAACTCCAGCCTTGATACTATTTCATCCAGAGGTAGAGGGAGCTTCTTTTCATGGGAGCTTTCTGAAAGAACGTATTCTCCAGCTCTAATGATTATTCCGTATCTGCTGTTCAAACCGTCCGCACAAAGACTTTTCAGGTATTCGTCTTCGCCCATTGATTCCGGGCATTCGAATTTCGGCATCAGTTTTTGACCGAATTTTATTTCAAGTTCGCACATTTCGCTGATCTTAACAGTGTTCTCTATAGCTTCAGGAATGTCTTTGAAATTTTTTACCATTTCTTCAGTGGACAGAATTGAATAATTGCCGTCCATCATACACATTCTGCCTTCCCTCTCATTCAGAAGTTTATTCGTGTTTATACAGATCAATGCGTCCTGAATGATCGCATCATCTTTACTGACATAGTGAGCATCGTTCGTGGCTACAAGACCGATACCGAGTTCTTTTGACATTTTTATCAGCTCTTTGTTTACCTTCGCCTGTTCTTTAATGTCGGGATGATGCTGTATTTCCAGATAAAAATTTTCTTTACCGAATAGAGCTTTATATTTAAGCGCAGTTTCTTTTGCCTTTTCAAGATCACCGTCTATTATGTATGACGGTATTTCGCCAGCTATACATGCTGATAGTCCGATTAGGCCCTCGCAGTGTTTTTTAAGGATCTCAAAATCTATCCTGGGTTTAGAATAAAACCCGTAAAGATTCGCTTCCGTTGAGAGGGCTATAAGGTTTTTATAACCGGTTTCATTTTTTGCGAGTAGAACAAGGTGATACTTACCTTCGCCCTTTTCTCTTGATTTCATGTTTTCTGCAAGATAGAACTCGCTACCGATTATCGGTTTTATCCCAGCCTTTTTCGCTTCCTGATAAAAATCTATAGCTCCCATCAGGTTGCCGTGATCGGTAATTGCCATTGCCGGCTGATTTAATTCGATCGCGCGTTTTACCATATCTTTGGGCTTTGAAAGGCCGTCAAGCGTGGAATAATGTGAATGATTGTGAAGATGAACGAAAGACATTGCTTCTCCAAAATATACTTTTGTATTTCAAATCGAAAACACAATATATTGTTGTATCCCTTATCCCCCGATACAACCTGTTGTAGTTTTACCGTGTTTTAATTTAGTTAATCGAACAGCGCGAAACAATCAAAAAATTCAGTTTTTTCAATATAAATCATGTATATTCTATAGCTGTTTCCATAATGCTAAAATATTTAATTCCAATCATTATACAACTACCTTTTATTTCGCTATATACATATGAATTAAAATGTGATGGCAAGGATTTTATCAGACTTTCAGTTCAAAATCCGAGCCTGCAATATCAGCGTTCTTTAGCAGCGGGTCGATAGTTTCTTTAATAAACTCAGTGACCTGGCCGGGAGCTCTTCCTATGTATAGTATCGGATCGGTCATTTTTTCGAGTTCTTTCTTCGAAAGTCCGAAAGATTTATCTGCCGCTATCAGATCCAGCAGATTGTTTTCAAGTCCAAGTTCTTTTACATTCCTGCCCGCCTGCATAGAAAGTTCTCTGATCTTTTCGTGAAGCTCCTGTCTGTCCCCGCCTTTTTTCACGGCTTTCATTATAATGTTCTCGGTAGCCATAAATGGTATCTCTGCTTTTATCCTTTTTTCGATCTGTTTGGGATATACAACAAGCCCGTCGAAAATGTTGTTCAATATTATCAGAACTGCGTCAGCGGCTAAAAAGGCCTCGGGTATTGAAAGCCTTTTATTCGCGCTGTCGTCTAAGGTTCTTTCAAACCACTGTGTTGATGCTGTCATAGCCGTTGATGAAGTAAGTGAAATAATATATTTTGATAGAGACGCTACTCGCTCGGATCTCATCGGATTTCTCTTGTAAGCCATAGCTGAAGAACCGATCTGGTTCTTTTCGAATGGTTCCTCTATCTCTTTCAGATTCTGTAACAGCCTGATATCGTTAGTCGTTTTATGTGCCGACTGTGCCACGGCTGACAGGCACTGCATTATCCGTGAATCGGCCTTTCTGGTATAAGTCTGGCCTGTTATGATGAATTTTTTATCAAAACCCATTTTAGCAGTGACCATATCGTCAAGATTTTTAACTTTGCTTTCATCGTTGTTAAAAAGTTCCATAAATGATGCCTGAGTTCCAGTCGTTCCCTTTACGCCACGGAATCTTAGCGTATCGAGGCAGAACTCTATCTCCTCAATATCCAGAACGAATTCGTTCATCCATAAACAGGTTCTTTTGCCGACGGTTGTAAGCTGGGCAGCCTGGAAATGCGTGAATCCCAGGGCCGGCCTGTTTTTTTCTTTCAAGGCGAAATCCTTCATCTTTTTTAAAAGCGACAAAAGCTTCTTTTTAAGCTCGATCAGACCCTGTTTCATCTGAATAAGATCGGTGTTATCTCCGACATAGGCAGAAGTTACTCCAAGATGGATTATACCTTTCGCGTTCGGGCACTGAAGCCCGTAAGCATAAACATGGCTCATAACATCATGCCTGACAATTTTTTCTCTTTTTTCCGCTTCTTCGTAATTGATCTTGTTCTGATATTTTTTCAGTTCATCTATCTGCTTTTTTGTAATCTTAATACCAAGTTCTTTTTCGCATTCAGCCAGAGCGATCCAGAGTTTTCTCCATGTTCTGAATTTATTCTCAGGACTGAATATGTAGCTCATTTCTTTTGACGAATATCTTTCAATCAGCGGGTTCGAATATACTGTCCTGTCTTTCATTTTAATTCCTTCAGATTTTATACAGGTTTTAAATTTAACATATTTATCGGAAAATAAAAATAAAAAAGGGCGGAATTTTCCGCCCTAAAAACAAGATGTCGCCTTATTATTTAATTTTCTCAAAAACCGATTTAATTATTTTTAACGCTTTATCCATCTCTTTTTTTGTTATTACCAGAGGCGGAGCGAATCTGATAATATTTCCGTGGGTCTGTTTTGCTAAAAGTCCGGCATCTCTGAGAGCTAGGCATACGTTCCAAGCTTCGAATCCTTTTGCAAAGACTACCGCGTTAAGAAGACCTTTACCTCTGACCTGAACCATTTTCTTGCATTTGATCTTGCCGACTTCAGTTCTGAAATATTCACCGAGTTCCTGAACACTTTTCAGCAGTTTTTTATCTTCGAGAACTTCAAGCGAAGCGATAGCGACAGCTGAAGCGAGAGGATAACCGCCGAATGTCGAACCGTGAGTTCCGGGAGTGAAAACTTCCATAATTTTTTTGTCGGCTACGATAGCGGATACAGGTATTACGCCTCCGCCCAGAGCTTTACCGAGACACATAATGTCGGGTCTAACTTTTTCGTGGTTGCAGGCGAATTTTTCACCTGTTCTGCAGAATCCTGTCTGTACTTCGTCAGCTATAAAGAGAACATTGTTCTTTTTGCAGATCTGGCTTACGGCTTTTAAGTATCCTTTATCTGGAACATAAACGCCTGCCTCACCCTGAATAGGTTCTATCATGACTGCGCAGGTATTAGGTGTTATGGCTTTTTCGATGGCTTTAGCGTCGTTGTATTTTACGATCTTGAAACCTGTCGCGTACGGACCGTAGTTCACTCTCGCGTCAGGATCGGTCGAAAAAGATACTATTGTGGAAGTTCTTCCGTGGAAGTTGTCTTCGCAGACTACGATTTCCTGTTTGCCGTTTTTTATACCTTTTTTCTCAACGCCCCATCTTCTGGCTGTTTTGATAGCCGTTTCGACAGCCTCAGCTCCCGTATTCATCGGCAGAGCCATTTCGTAGCCTGTGAATTCGCACAGTTTTTTCAGATATAATCCCATAACATCATTGTGGAAAGCCCTTGATGTAAGAGTGCATCTTTTAGCCTGATCTGTCAGGGCTTTAATTATATGAGGGTGTCTGTGTCCCTGATTGACGGCGGAATATGCGGAAAGAAAATCGAAATACTGTTTTCCTTCGGGGTCTTTGACCATCACGCCTTTCGCTTCCGAAATAACTACGGGCAGCGGATGATAGTTATGGGCTCCGTATTTTTCGTCCAGTTTGATTATCTCTTTCGTTGATAGCATATTCGTCTCCTATTTTATTTAATATTGTTGTTTTAAGCGTTTTTACAACCCCTACAAGATAAGGGTTTAAATTTTAAAGTCAAATTAATTTATATAGATAAAATATGCTTAATAATTAGATTTATTCTATTGCACAGGCTTGAAGAAATTCCATATCTCTTCCTGTGAATTCAGGCTCAGCAGTTTTTCTATATCATCTTTATCATGCAGATGCGCGCTCAGCGCCGCAAGAACTCTGATATGCGGATCGTCTTTTTTTGTTGAAGAAACGAGCAGAACGATTATTTTAGCTGATTGTCCATCGAGAGACTGAAAATCGATCCCGTTCTTTTTGATCCCTATTGCGATCCTTGTCTGATCAACTCCTTCAGCCCTTGCGTGCGGAATGGCAATTCCGTTTTTCATTCCCGTGCTCATAACTTTTTCTCTCGCCATCACTTCGTCGAAAATGCTCTGTTTTTCATTGATTTTTTTATTCTCATAAAGCACATCGACAAGCTCGCTTATTATGCCTTCCTTTGTCTTTGATCTCAAATCAGTGATTATACATTTCGGATCTATTATATTCGACAAATCGAAATTGGATTTCATAACAGTAATTGTAGAAAGAGAGTCCTTTATCTCTAAAAGATGAGTTTTTTCATTGAATTTTTCAATATTATCCTGAAGTTTTAAGGCCGACTCGTAAACAAGCGTTTTTACAAAATGCATGTCTTCTTTTGGTGCCGTAAAAGTGATAGAAGTCGGGAATTTTGATATTTTGATAAATATCCTGTCTTTTCTCACCTGAAACACTTCATAATCAAGGATCATTCGGGTGATATGATAGCCCTCTTTGTCAAAATATTCTACAATGTAGTTTATAAAAAAGTCATTTTTTTCCGGTGAATAAAAATCGAATTCAAATGTTTCGTTCTCTTCTTCTTTTAGTTCTACGCTTGTTCCTTTCTTTTTTATTTTTAGAACTGATGTCAGCATCGGAGGTGTCACGATAATACCGCTCAGAACCATCATTATTCCGACACCGTAAATATCCTGTGATATAAAGCCGTTGGAAATTCCTATCCCGGCGATGATCAGACCTACTTCTCCCCTCGGCACCATACCGATACCGATCCTTAGTGCACCGGTTTTATTGAATCCCGTAAACAGCGAGGGAATTCCGCACCCTAATATTTTACCGAGCATACAAACGATTGAATAAACTATTCCGAATATCACAACGCTGGAGGTAATTGTGTGAAGATTGACCAGCATACCCATTACCGTAAAGAATATTGGTACGAAAAATTCTTTAAGCGGATGGATCTTTTCCTGTATTTCGAAGCTAATGTCTGTTTTTGAAAGCGAAAGACCCATTACATAAGCCCCGATTATCATCGCAAGTCCCGCTTTTTCAAAAATTCCGGCAAAGAAAAGCGCAAGCCCGAATGCCATTATTGAAAAAACTGTCTGATCCTTAAAGAACTTCAGAAATCTGCTTAATTTTTCGGAGAAAATTATCCCCGCCGCAGTGAATCCGAGCCAGAACAATATTGCTTTTACCGAAACCAGCCCTATCGCTCCCCAGGCGATCTCTCCGCCGTTTTTTAATACTGTTGCTATACCTACTGCTATCGCCAGAACAATAATTCCCAAAACGTCGTCAATGATAGCTGCGGACAGTATTGTTACTCCTTCTGGCGAATCCATATATCTGTTTTTGGAAAGGATCATCGCGGTTATTCCTACGGATGTAGCCGTGCTCATTATACCCAGAAAAAGACATTCCGGGCTCATAAAAGGCTTATCTAGAAAGAACATTCCCACGATAGCTCCGGGAATGAACGAGAATATTACCCCGCCGATCCCTACTACACAACCGCTGAAAAGGTATCTGAATAATAATTTAAGATCTGTTTCCAGCCCCGATATAAAAAGCAGCATTATTGAAGCAATAATCGAAATACCGTAAACTTCATTTGTTATAGGTATAGATCCTGTCTGAAGCGGGAATATTCCATCCGGAAATCCCAAAATACTCAGTGGCAGGCTTCCCAGAAAGTACGGCCCGATAAGCATCCCGACCGATATTTCTCCGAGTGTTCCAGGCAGTCTCATTTTTTCGAACAGCATGCCTGAAATTTTTGCGGCAAATATTATTATTCCAAGCTGGAATATAAAAATTGTCATTTCATGAATAACACTTTCATTATTTGCTGTATCGGTCGCGAAAATCAACGCAGTAAATAAAAAAAGGCCGATCAGAAAATATTTTCTCTTCATCATAGATCCCTTTTTTACTTTGTTTCAATGAACGGTAAAAATCGGCTGTATTATAACGTTTTTAAATTTTTTGTCAATATTTAAAAATCTACTGTTTTTAAAGTATTATGATGCTCTGACTTATATAATCGTAAATGACTGTTTTTTTGCCTGACACGCACGAAGTCATTATGTCTATATCCGCCGAATTGATAACGGGTTTAAGCTCATCCTTCCCGTCTTTTAGATTTATATTAAGAATCGATATATAGTTATCTTTTGATGAAATAATTTTTATCTCTTCATCATGAACATCAAAATTCCCGTACTGATAATCGCAAGGCAGATCAAAAGCAGAGATGATATTCAAATCGCCATTATATTTTTCCAGTTTTGATCTGAACGGATTCATTAACCACAAACTGCCTGAATCTTCAGCCATTGCAACCTGCGCGAATTTCATTTCTGATTCAGGCGTATCATTCAGCCTGATTCGATTTATCTCAATCCCGCTCTCTATATCGATCAGCTTCAGATAGATATCCCCATCCTCTGGCATCCTTGAAGTTACATACAGTAATGAATCTATAATGGCTATCCTGTCGGGATTGAATACTTTTATTGTATCTTCGATAACGCTGCCTGACGAAACGAATACTTCGTCGTAAGTATTTGAATAATAAACTTTATCGCCTTCGATATCGAAATCCAATAGAAAATCCCTTCCGCGTATTTCCAGATCTCTGAACAGGCTTAAAGAACTTCCGTCAAATTTGTAGACCGATGATCCTGTCGAATTGAGAACATATATCTTCCCATCTATCTCCTTTATCATGTTGACGCTTCCAAAAGAAGACAGATCAATTATCTTAAGTTCGGCATTGATCTCTTTATTTTTGCATGATAATACAGCTATACACACTATCGTGAGCAATAAGATAATTCTGAATTTCATCTTTTCACTTCCAGTTTATGGAACGCCTTAATAAATGAATTTGAATTGCCTGAAAATCTTATGTGTTCCGGATGCTCGAGAAGCCTCTTATCTTCTCTGAATGCAGGTGCGACATAACCGAATTTTGTGTCCCTTGAAAAATATACTACGCAGTCAATATTATTATCATCCCAGTCTTTATGAACTTCCTGATATGTTCCCTTATCCTCAAATGTCTTTACTTGAACCCTATAGAAATTCGGACCGTCTGATATCAGCACATCGGTCTGATGCCCGTCGTCCAGAACAGGCTTGAACACCTGCCAGCCGTCCTGCATGAACCATCCAATAAGCACGTTCTCGAATGACATATTTCGCATCGTTTTAAACGTTCCTTCCTGAGTTAGAGTTTTTCTAATCGGCATTACATCTCCTCAAGTAATGATAATTTCTCAACAGAATCAATCAGTATCCTCTTTTTTGCAGGATATTCTTCGAATAATTTCTTTTGTTTTTCATTAAGTTCTGAATAATACTTCGATTCGATTATCACTTTATCAGCTGTATAGAAATCAAGTTCTATCGAACTTTCCTGGATATAATATAGTTGACTCTTCAGGCGTAATTTCAGGTAAATGTAATTTTCAAAATAACTCCCAATATCTCTTTCGCCGATAAAAAGGTATTTAATCCCGAGATCTGCCACATAGATCTTTTTTGATGAAAGCAGTATTTGGTTCGTCTTGCCCCATCTCGGCAGCAGATGTATGAGATAGGAAGCCTGAAAATACTCCAGATACCTTTTTGATGAATCAACGGAAATGTCGAGAATATTAGCGATCTTATTTATACTCAGCTGTTTACCGCTTCTTTCCATCAAAAGTGTAAAGTAATCTCTTAGTATCTGATGATTTTTTACGCCGTGATACGCGGTTATATCTTTTTGAATTATATCTTCGATCAGATTCATCAGATATTCTCTTCCCGGATTAATAATATTTTCCGGCATTCCGCCTGTTTTTATATATTCGAGGAAATAAGACTGATACAGTTTTATATCCCTGTTTTTGATTCCGATACCTTTAAACTGCAGATATTCATCCAGGTCCAAAGGCTCAACTTCAACAGTGACAGCTCTGCCTGTAAGACTGGCTTTTTTATCCCACAGCAGAGATGCCGAAGAAGAAGCTGCAAAAATTTTGGTATTCTGGTTGTCATAAATGTTTTTTAATTGAATATGAAATTCTTCTTTATAAGTAACTTCATCAAGGAAAAGAAATACTTTTTCCTCAATCTTTATCTTGTGGATCTTTCTGAATTCATCAATTATATCAATTATACTGCTTGAACGGAGCATATAATCGTCAAGACTTACATATAAAATTCTCTTCGGGTCAGTTCCTTTGCCGGTTAGTCTTTTGATGAAAAGTTTCATCAGAGTAGTTTTACCCACCCTTCTGAGTCCTGTCAGGATAACAATCTGTTTACTATCGGAATATTTAACCATCTGACCTAAATATTTATCTCTCGGCTTCACATCCTGACAGTACAGGTTATCTTCCCACCACGGATTATATTGATACAGTAGGTCTTTCATATCTCAAATATACGATGTCATCGGACATTTGTCAAGTTTTTTATACGATACCACCGAATATTTGATATTATACTTGATTCATTCATTTATTTTCCTTCTTATGCTATTCTATACTATATTAACGGCTAAGAACCGCTCCCTGATATTCACTGCTCAGTAAATTCAGTTTTTTATTATTTTCTATCTTCCAAGTATATGTTTTCCAGCTCGGTTTACCCTTTTGAGGAATCATTACAAGTTCATCTTCAATAAACTCATAGTCTCCGACAAAAGCAGTTCCTTTGCTGTCTGATATACGATAGCGTAATTCACCGATTTTTGCTATTTTAATTTTATATTTATATTCAGGTGGTATAAATAAATCCCACTGGCCTTCTATCTCAGGAGCTTTTTTTATAATAGAACTGCTTTTTTTATTAGACCGTATCAGCAGGGATTTTAAATAACTTTTACCGTTTGATTTTTCTGCAGGAGCTGAAGTGAGAATAAGGCTGTCTTTTCCTGTTATTTCCCATTTGTAGTTTCTTGTACTTACTCCTGACGGATTGTACATTTTTAATTCCTTTTTCCCTATTTCATAGACTCCGCCCATCTCGCCGTTCCATGCAATTCTATACAGAGAGTTTCCCAAATATTCAACAGCCACATTGTATGTGTATCCTTTGGGAGTTGTTAAATTCCATCTGCCTGACAGGTTCGGTTCTGTTGGAGGGGTTATAATACTTTTACTGCCTTTGCGCTTGAGAATCGCTCCGCAGTAATCATTTCTGTATGCTTCTTCCAAAGGAGTTTCGGTTAATATTAGATAATTTCCGTTTTCGATCTTCCAAATGTAATGATTCCATGGCTTATCTTGAGTTTCATGCATCTTGAATTCTTTTCCGGTAAATTCATAATTTGAATCTCCAAGATATTGCAATGAACGAATACTGTACATCATTTTCCCAAGGTATTCTATTTCTGCGTCATATTTAGAACCTGTCGGCATTACAAGTTCCCACTTACCGGTAAGATCAGGATCGGTCGGCTTAGGTATATTTTTTTTGATTTTGTCACCACGAACCAAAACAGCTTCTTTAGATTTATTATTAATGAGTTGCAGGCTGTCATTATCTACTATTTTCCATTCCACAGGATTTTTCTTATCTTGATAATTTGTAAGAATGCCCTCAGTAAAATCGACATCAAATATTTCTCCGTCAATCTTGTATTTTAGATATCCTAAATATGCTATGGTTGAATTATTTTTAAAATATCCCGGCGAGATTTCTGCCCAGCGGCCGGATAATTTCAGTTCAGGGACATCTTTCATCTTCAACAACTTTTCACCACGGACCATTACTAATCCTGAACAATGATAATCTTTTAATAATAAACTGTCTTTATCCACAATTTTCCAATCTATAGAATTATTTTTATCTTCATAACATTGCAGATATCCCATTTCATTTTCCGCACTAAATATCTTTCCGTCAATTTTGAACTTAAACTCACCTAAATATTGAATTGATACATTAATTCTATACCCGGCAGGTAAAATCATAACCCAATCACCGTTCAGTTTCAAACTTTGCAAATATTCCAAATCTGATTTTTTCCATCTTTCTTCAAGTTTCTCCCGCCTTTTATGCTCAATGTATTCCATTATTGAATATGTTATGTAAAAAACACCGGTCAATGTTACAGCTAAAATAATAATACTTAACCAGATTTTTATTTTGTACTTGAACAAAATCCAAATTACTGGTTCAATAACTAAAATAACTAATATTATAATCCAGAACATCAGCCACTCGGAAAAATAAGCGGAAGCGACTAATGAAGCGAAAAGCGATGAATTACTTAATAATACTTCTTTAAAATTGGGATTTTCCGATTTGATCTTAGCTATAAGAAGTAAAATTAATGTAATTATTGTCAATACCCCCGATAAAGAAATTAAAATTTCGCCGAATTCATCCTTGACAAATATTAAGATAAAAAATCCGTTTGCAATTGAAATAATCAAAGTTGTTTTTATAATAAAACGGCTATAGAAATTTGTCGTAATTTTCTGCTCTGAATCTACTTCTCTGACATTATATCTTTCTGGCAAGAACATTTTTATTATTTTTCCGAAACCGAGTAACAACAGTCCTATTCCGGTAATCACCAGAGCTGCCAATATTTCATTCACATCGCTGCTATGAACAGCAGAACTGACAGCTGCTATGAATATTATAGGTGAGAATAATATTATAAGATATGCCCAGAATGGCCGCTCGCCGCGAATAAATGCAGCAACCATTAATAAATATGCGCTTCCAAGCAGAACAGGTACCGTAAAAACTACTGCTAAACCGACCGGGCCCTCCGATTTTGTATCCAAAACAAGTCCACAGAAAATTAGCCAGTTTAAAGCAGACATAATATTTGCCCAAAGAATGAACATAAATTTGTTCTCTTTCTGAACAAAATCGTTTTTTATCTCTTTCGGCGGTTCATCTTTTAGTTCTCTCTTTTTAAAGTTTTTATTTCACTAAAATGCACAAATGAATATATAGGCAATGAGAGAACTGCTATAATAGCTATACCCATGAACATTTCCATGGCTCCATAGCTGAAATTGATCATTATTAAAGGAAAAAGATATAGAAGCCACGGTCTTTCCTTCCTTATAACCGCAATCAATATAAATATCAATGTTAGATGATAAAAATAAGGCAAACCTATAGTAAACGATTTACTGTTATAATCAGTAAAATAAACTACATCAATCCAGTTTACTGTTGACACAACGCAGGCAATCATTAGAAATAAATACTTTCTCTCTTTTAATCCTGTATTCTCAGATTCTACATCCATTTATTTCCTCTCCTTCTTTATCCTATCCAGAAACTTTTTTACTTTATCATCAATTATCAGCACTGCGTACAACCCTGAATCCGATTGTTCCTCCACCGTCAGAATAAAATCGAATTGTTACTATGCAATTTTCGTCAGAACAGCCCCAACATCCGCCCCTGAGCACATGAGAGTACCCCATATCGGGTCCGGTTGGATTTTCAGTAATATTGTTTTCAACACAGTATTTGTAGTACTCATTGTTAAGATAGTCCCAACACCACTCCCAAACATTGCCTGTCATGTCATATATTCCGAGCTGATTCGGTAACTTAAACCCGATTTGCTTTGTTCCTACCGGTTTATTATTGTCATAGAACCATGCATATTCATCCAGGTCAGTTACTTTGTGACATCCGCTATACCTGAAATCATCTGTATTATGAATACCGCCTCTCGCGGCATATTCCCATTCAGCCTCAGTTGGCAATCTATATCCGTTTGCCTTAAAATCACAAATAATACTATCACCTGTGCCTCTGTAACATTTCTGCAATTGTTCAATTTCGCTTAACTTATTACAAAACATTACAGCATTTGACCATGAAACATTTTCAACGGGATTATTTTTCCCTATAAAACGACTTGGATTCGAACCCGTTATTAACTGATATTGCGATTGTGATACTTCATACTTATTAACATAGAAATCACTAACTAATACTTGATGAACAGGTTTTTCATTACCATAACTTTCTGTAAAATGATCTCCCATATCAAAACTGCCGCCTTTAACGAAAATCATATCTTCGGAAATCTTAGAAATTATTGATTCTTCTAATCTATTATCGATGTATTTGAATGAATATGTAGTGATCAATACTGCTGATATGAGTACTGTAAGCGAAATAACTATTTCTTTGACATGTTTTTTGATATAAGTGTATATTCTTATCAAAATCAATTTTAACAAATTTCCAAATACAAATATCTCTTTATGACATTTTAGAAAATCAACTACGATAGATATAAAGAAAGCTAGAAAACCGGCCACAGAAAAATAATATCCTCCTACAGCGTTGTCATAAATAATTGCTGCAGGAATTGCAAGAAAAGGCATCAAATAAGCCCAAAACGGTTTTTCCCTTCGTATCACTGAAATTATCAAAAGTATTATTATTACTAAATAAAAAACAGGAACAGTGAAAACCAAAATAAAAGCTCCCATAGCGCCTTCGCCTTTTGCGTTCGTAAGAGCTGCCATTAAGAACCAATTAAATATAGATAATACATTCGCTATAACAAGAAACAAATATTTCTTTTCGGGTACTCTGATAAAGAATAAAAAGGCACTAAGAAAGAGTATTGTTATTAATATCATCAAACCTGTTGGCATTTAATTACTTTTCCTATTCATAAAGTTAATCATTTCCACACTTCCTCTCCTTCTTTATCCTCTCCAAAAGCTTGTCCGCAGGCTCCCAGTCAACTTCTTTTCTGCAAGCGACTAGTTCAAGTTCGCCTTCGAAAGCCTTCTTTAGAATGCTCTGTCGAAGTGCTTCCGCTTTTATAAGACTTTCGTCTATAGATTCTGCAAGCTTATCAGCCACGGAAAAACGAGTTTCGATTTCTTTAACTATTTCTTGTTGCTCTTTTAAATTGCATACTTTAACTTCTAGTATTGAAAATCTGCTTTTATTTAAAATTGGCAATGTTGTAGATGATGCGTTTTCTTTGATTTGTGTTTGAAAATCGTGCGATATTATTTGATAGTATAAATATTTTGAATCAAAACTTTTTTCTGGAATAACTCCGTTAATATGCTGGTTGAATGCACCCATTTTTTTTTACCTACTTTGTTCCACCCGTTCTTGCCACTCTGAATCCTATAAAATATTCTTTTGCGTAACAATCCGGGTAGATATTTCTGTAAGATACTCTGTTCCAGTTGAAAGAAGTTCCTGTCGATCCGCCTCTTACAGTTTTGTAAGATCCGGCAGAAGGTCCTAAAGGATTTGTCGAAGCATCTGATGAGTAAATACCGTACCAGTCCCAGCACCACTCAAACACATTTCCGCTCATATCGTACAGCCCGAGCTGATTAGGCAGTTTTGTTCCGGTTTCTTTTGCCGTTGTGCTGGAGTTATATGAATACCATGCGTGATCACGCAACTCTAATTCTGTCTGGCAGCCGCTGAACCTAAAATTATCAGATGAATTTATTCCCCCTCTAGCAGCAAACTCCCATTCGGCCTCTGTAGGTAGTCTGTAACCGTTCGCGGGCCAGTTACAGGTTAAATTGCTCCATGTGTAGTTATAAGGTGTCGGAATAGGTCCCCAATCTTCAGGATCTGTCGAACCGCCGACCGAATAGACCGGTGTCAGACCCTCAGCTATACTCCTGATATTGCAGTATTTTATAATTTCATACCATGATATCTTGTAAACCGGATATTTTATTCCTTCACCATGGTCATAAACCGGAGATGGCATATACTGATCCCACTCATATTGAGTTATCTCGTATTTTCCAATATGAAAACCGCTGATCGTTACATTGTGCAAAGGCAGTTCATCTGTCTCTCCTTCATCGTAATGATCCCCCATCTGAAAAGATCCGCCCTGAATATAAACAACTGTCTGATAAACATTTACAGATATACTGTCTGTTACGCTCCCTTCGTTGTCGCTTACAGTAACGAATATCTTGTATGTGCCGTGTGTTCCCGGAGCTGTCCATATCATTGTTGAATCATTTCCGTTAACTGTTCCATATTCGCTTGACCAATTATAGGTCAGGACATCACCTTCGTAATCGAATGCTGTACAAATAAATTCAGCTTCTCCGCCCTGTGGTATTTCTGAGGGATCTACAATTATTCCAATAATCTGCGGAGCATTATTTACTATATTGATTGCGATCTCATCACTCTGTTCAGCTCCCTCTTTGTCTTTTGCGACAGCTTTGATGATATATGACCTGAATGAACAGGTATCGGTATTCAGGATAAATTCGTAAGGAAATGTTTCAGCTTCTCCAATACCCTCTCCGTCAAGGTAAAATAATACTTTTGATATTTCGCCATCAGTATCGTTCGCGTTAACTTTTATGGTGATGTCTGTCCCTTTTTCGAATGAGGAGTTATCGGCCGGTGAAGTTATTGTGCATACGGGATTTTTGTTTCCGGATTCGGTGCTTCCATCATCTGAACATGAAGTAAAAAACAAACAAGCGAATAACAGCATGCAGAAAACAAGTGCAGTTCTATTCATAAAAAACCTCCATTTGTCAATTTAAGCGATTATATAAATCAATTGGATAATAAGCAGAATTCATTTTTTATGCAAACACATTATTTTTGCTTTTTTCTCTAACTTTGCTTACTTTTGTAAAAAAAATTAGGTAATTTTATGAAATACAGTTTTTTTATCTTCATTATATCATTGGCAGCTTTAAACGCCCAATATACTACTTCCAAGTATGACACACTGTTTATTAAGGCATCCGCTTCATTCCATAATCATCAGAAATATGTGGAACCTGCTAAAAAGCAGATCATTGATATCGGCGAAGATATTGTTCCTTTTCTTGTCGGTAATTGCGGATCTCAGCAGCCGAGAGAATACCATGCGCTGAGAGATCTTTTTTCTAAGATTGACCCGAAGCTGTCTTCACGCTATCTGAAAGATGAAATTAGAAGAATGGACAAGAATTCTTTTGCGGCAGCCGTCGAATTTTTAGGACTGTCGAAGTATGAAAAAGGACTGGAATTTTTAGAACCTTTTATGGAAACTGACTCCGCATGGGTGAAAATTTCGACATTAAAAGGAATAAGCGACCTGAACGATCCGCGGTCGATAAACATAGCGAAGAAATACAAGAACGATCCTGATTTTAAACTCAGATGGCAGGCCGCTGCAGTTCTGGGTAAAATGAATACGGTCGAAGGTGATAGAGAGCTTGTCTCTTTGCTTAACGATTCTATTCAGCTGATTTCGCACACCTCGCTGCATTACCTTAATTCGCATTTGAAGGCTGATTCGCTTAAACAAAGAGTTAAAGTAATTGACAGGAAGATGGAATCACCTTTGCTTGATCTGTTAAAAAAGAAATACATCGAGAAAAAAGATGCCGCCCTTGTTTCCGAACTGAAGATCGAAACTGTAGCGCCTGATTCAATAAATGCTTTTACGATAGAAAACCTCGTCTCGGATAATTCGGTGATCTATAACGCTCTTGAACAGATGTATATGACCAAACAGAGCTATTTTCTGCCTGTTAAAACAGATAAAGAGCTGTTTCTCTTCCCTTCAATAGCTAAAATGTTCGTTGACCCCTTGACCCAGGTTTCCCTGCCTCATGAAGTTCAAAACGGTTATTTAAAATTCCCGGAGATCAGTTTTGCTAATCTTATGACTGAATTCGGATCGGAAAATTCAGTTAAGAATATGGGAACGTTTGATTTAAATGAATTTATTACAAGGCACAAAGATATATCGGCAATGTTCGATAAAACATGGTCGGGTTACACTGAAAAAGATTCTATCCTGACAAAAGTCTTTGAAAGATCGATAAGCGAGGACGATGAAGGATCCGAAGATGAAGAAAATCAGTCCGGTAAAGATGATATCTCAGTTATGATCAAAAACAGGCTTGATGAAAGAAGATATTACACTGAAAGCGAAAGATACTATAAAGAAACTTTAAGCAAAATAAAACCTCAGAACATTATAAATGCAGGAATGATGTCATATCTGGATTTTCTGAAACTGATCGCTTTCGCAAAAGACAATGTGCTTCAGCAGCCATACACAAAAGAAACTCCTTATGGCCGTATAGCTATCGGAACTGAAGGCGATGATGTTTATAAAGGTAAATACTTTCTGATAATTGATAAAAAAGGGAATGATACTTACCGGCTGAATAATAAAGATCAGAGATTTTCATACATCATTGACCTTGAAGGGAACGACAGATACATTTCAGATGAATTCGGTCCAGCTTCGACTTTCAATGGCATATCTTTCCTCTATGACGGAAAAGGTGATGACATTTACGACTGCAAAAATTTCTCGCTCGCATCTTCCCTGTTCGGTTTTACCGTGCTCCTTGATGAAGCCGGTAACGACCGGTATTTATCTTTAAAACATTCCCAGTCTGCCGCGACTTTCGGATATTCATGCCTGTGGGATAAAAGCGGGAACGATGTTTATATCGGCGAAATGAAGGCTCAGTCTTATGCGGGAGTTTACGGTTATTCAGTCCTGAATGACGGCAGCGGCAACGATAATTATACGCTTTCGGGGAATGAGGTTGATGTGCTCCGTTATGCCGACCATTTTATGTCCATGGGTCAGGGTTATTCCTTCGGCGACAGGGATCACGCCTGCGGCGGATATGCCTTTCTTTTCGACAGGCAGGGAAATGATAATTATATATCTGATATATTCGGTCAGGGCGGAGGTTACTGGTTCGCTTTCGGATGCCTGTACGATCTTAAAGGCAACGACAATTACATTTCTTATCAGTATTCACTCGGCTCAGGCGTTCACCTTGCTTTCGGGACCGTAATTGATGCCGAAGGTGATGACAGCTATAAATCCAAGGGTGTTTCCATCGGTTGCGGCCATGATTACGCCGGCGGGATGTTTTTTGACCTTAAAGGTAACGACAGCTACCAGGCTGAATCGCTTTCGATAGGCGCAGGCAATGCGGACGCGATCTCGATCTTCTTCGACGGTCAGGGAAAAGATCTTTATGCTATGCATCTCGGAAGCTCTATGGGCTGGTCTGACTGGCGAAGGGATGCGGGATATATCGGGATATTTCTCGACATGAACGGCGATGACAAGTACGGAACATTATTCGGCGCGAATAATCAGAGATGGTACCAGTCAACCTGGGGCGTAGGCATGGATTTCGATTTTAAGATAAAATAATGCGTTCCATCGATCTTATTCAGCGTTTCATCGACGTTTTATGTAATTTTATCATTATATTTCTTGAATAATAATATTAATAGGTTATATTTAGGCGCATTGAAAAGAGAGGTTAACTAAAATTGAAGATAGGTATTTTCGGTAAATCGGGAAGCGGAAAAACAACAGTAGCTGGATTTTTTGAAAAGGCCGGTTTTTTCGTTATCGATCTTGATGTTATCGGAAAGAAAGTTATAAATAAATATCCAGAGATACTAAAGCATATCTCCGAATCATTCGGGCATGAGTTTGTCGTTGACGGAGTTCTGGACAGGAAGAAACTCGGGTCTGTTGTTTTCTCGGATGAAAATAAACTTGATCTTCTCAATTCGATATTCTTCGAATACATAAGAAAAGACACTCTGACAATAATGAAAGCTCACGATAAATGTGTTATAGAGGGAGCTGTTCTTATTGATATCGGACTTCATAAACATCTTGACTGCGTGATATATGTAAAAACATCCCGCGATATAGCTATCGAAAGACTGAAAAACAGAGAGCACAGACCGGAAAACGAGCTGAGTTTAAGGCTTGATTCTCAAATCAAGTACGATAAACAGGCGGAATTCGCTGATTTTATAATTGAAACGGATAACGATCCCTCAAACCTTAAAAAAAGTATTTCAGATATATTTGCCACGCTTAACATACAACACGGGAAATCAATATGAGAGTTACAATACGTAAATCAATAATAATGTCGCTGGCCATGATGGTTCTTTTGATCATAGCTGTAGCAATACTGACTTTTATGAGGATCGACAGAAAAGTCATAGTTCCCGGATCGTTCACTTACAGAAATATCTCCCCGGTCGTTATCGAAGAAAGCGGTTTCGCAGAAAAAATATATAAAAAAGAAAACGATACTGTTGCTCAGGGGGATACCATTATTTCTCTCAGGAACAGTGATCTTGAAGTCTCGATCCTGAATTCTAAACATAAAATCATGATCAATAAAATTAATCTTGAAGAAATACTTCAGTTAAAAGCTCTCGATGTAAGCCTGAGTTCTTTCGATCTTTCAAAACTGAAAGAGCAGCTTAAAGTAAAAAAAGAGGAAGAAGCTTATTATAAAAGTCTAGCCGCCGACAAATACGACCTTTACTCAAAGAAAATTATATCTAAAGACGAGTATGAGGAAGTGAATATCCTACTCAATAAGACCGGACTCGAAGTAAGATCAATTGAGATACAGATAAATGAGCTGGGCAAACAGCTTCAGAAACTTGACGCGTCAACTTATCTGAAATATAAACTTAAGCAGAAAGAACTTGAGATCGAAGAAGAGAACCTGAAATATCTGCTCGTTAGAGATTCACTGCTTACAGTAAGAGCATCGATCGGAGGAAAGCTGATATCGCGGAAACTCGAAAATGAAATTAATTCATATTTTTCAAAAGGCGACAGGATAGGCGAGATAGTATCGTTCGAGCTTATTGATTTTACCGGTTTCGCTTCCGGAACAGACATTATAAGGGTAAAAGAAGGACAGACCGTTTACTTTGACGTTGATACTTTCAGGGGTAAGGATTTTATTGAAGGCAGGGTAAAAAAGATCGGACTAAGAACCGAAAGCGCGAACGGAATGTCTGCTTTCCCTGTAGAAATAGAGGTTGCTGATCCGAGATTTTTCGACAGATCTAATAAAAGATTCATTCATGCCGGAGTAACGGGAGAAGCGATTATAATAACCGAAGAAGAATTGCCGATACTGAGGATTCTCTGGGAACAGATCATAAAATACGCGGATTTCAATTAGATTGAAGAATGTGCTTTACATATTCAAATTTATAAAACCATATAAGTCATCGCTCATAAGCCTTGTAATTTTTCTTCTTTTCTATAATATTCTGAGCACGGTTCTCCCCTATCTGACATTTACGGTTATATTAGACGATTTCCTTCCTAAGCATGATTTTAAGTCAATAAATTTTATTGTGATGGTCATTGTCTTCATAGTGATGATAATGGCTGTGATCGATTATATTGTCGGTTACATTATGTCTTATATGGGTTCGATGATAACTTTCGACATCAGGAATCATCTTCTCAGGCATCTCCAGAAACTCTCTTTAAAATTTTATTCGGATAGACATTCCGGCGAGATCCTTGAAAGGCTTAATATTGATGTCGCAGCTATACAGAATATCCTTACGATCGAAGTAATTTCGCTTGTTACCAACCTTTCTAAATTCGTTTTTATTACAGTAGCGATATTCTACTTAAATCCCGTACTTGCCACGCCGATGTTCATAATGATAATAATTCAGTCCGTTTTCGTATTCTTCGCAGTACGCAGAATGCATAAGGACATTCAGGAAACCCGAGAGAAGGAATCGAAGCTGATCGGATATCTTCAGGAAAGGATAACGCTTATCAAGGTTATTCAGGTTTTCGTTCAGAAAAAATACGAGGAAATGATACATTCGCATAAATCCGACAGGATCATCGACCAGGCGCTGAACATTGCTTCCATAAGAAGCCAGCTGAGATCTGTCACCATGTTCTTAAGAAATTTCACACCGCTAGTCGTTCTCTGGATCGGAAGCTATATGATCATCATAGACAAGATGAGCATCGGCGAGCTTGTAACGATGTGGATGTATTCAGTTCAGTACATCTGGCCTGTGTTCAGCATCGTTATGGCGATAAATAGATTCCAGGAAAGCATAGTTGGAGTTCAGAGGGTAAAAGCGTACCTTGACGAACAGCCGGAGATCGTCGAATCGCCCAATGCAGTTAAATCCGCTGTCATAAAAGGCGAAATAGTATTCGAAAATATTAATTTTTCCTACGAAAAGAACAAACAGGTGCTTTTCGATATGTCGTTTAAAATTAACGCGGGGGAAACGGTAGCTTTCGTCGGCGAATCCGGAAGCGGTAAATCAACTATTACTAATCTTATCTTCAGGTTCTATGATCCTGACAGCGGTACGGTTTATCTTGACGGCAGACCGTTAAAAGACTACAGCTTAAGACTTTTAAGGCGTAATATCGGGGTCGTATTTCAGGAAACCGATATGTTCGTAGCTACACTGCGTGAGAACCTAGCTTACGGCGCTAATAAAAAAGTTTCTGACGCTGAAATCATGCAAGCTGTCAGAATGTCGCTTCTCGAGGATCTAGTCAGCAAACTGCCGAACGGCCTTGACACGATGGTAGAAGAAAAAGGCAAGAATTTTTCAGGCGGCGAAAAGCAGAGAATTTCCATCTGCAGGCTTATATTAAGAAATCCGAACATCGTCATTTTCGATGAGGCGACTTCAGCTCTCGATACTCAATCCGAGAGCAGAATATCCGAGACTATGAAGCTGTTGATGTCAAAGCCAACTTCAATTATCATAGCGCACAGGCTTTCGACAGTAGTTGATGCTGACAGGATATTCGTCTTCAAAGCCGGACGTATTATAGAATCCGGCGACCACGAAACATTATTCTCGAAAGAAACCAGCGAATATAGAAGGCTATGGAACGAACAGCTAAAGAAAAACAACCATTCGAACGGACATGACTGAAAAAGAGCACAATAAATACGATATAACCTACAGGCAGATGCTCACAAGGCTTCCGAAGCTTTATAAGTTCATGGCCAAATACAAATGGCTGATACTCGGTCTCGCCTTTTTTGACATCATAAGCAACCTTATAATTACAGTTCCGCCTCTGATAATCCAATATTCGGTCGACGAACTTATACCCTTAAAGGATATTTTCTCATTAAACGTATTCTTTATAGCCGTTTCTGTGCTTTTCGTCGTTTTCAGCGGGCTTTTCCTCGGACATATCTACATCAGATGGTACCTTCAGTACAATATCAGAAAGGATATAAGGGAAAAGCTGTTCAACGCACTTCTGTTAAAATCACCGATATTCTATTCTAAAAGAGTATCGGGCGAGATCACATCCAGAATGAACAACGATGTAGGATCGGTATCATATCTTGCATCCGACGCTTTCTTCGACTTCTTCAACGCGTTCTTGAAAATATTCTTCTCGCTCTCTATGCTGTTCTATCTGAGCTGGAAGATCACTCTGGCCATTCTTTTGCTGATAGGTCTTCAATATGTGTGCGTTACGATCATAATGAACTTTTTTAAGAAATACCGTAAGCTTACCTCCGAAAAATGGGGACGCATGCTCGGATATCTGCAGGAGATACTTTCAAATATCAAGATAGTAATGGCGTTCGGCAACGAGAACTATGAGTCTTCCAGGCACTTGAGAAAAAGCCGCGATTATATAAAGGACAGTATCAAACTCGGGATTACCAACAGGATGTTCGAAGTCGTAGGAACTCTCTTCTGGCATGCTTTTTACGTCACGATTATCGTTTACGGTCTTAATCTGCTGACAGACGGCGAAATATCGCTGGGTATTTTATTAGCGTTCGTGATGCTTGTCAGAAATCTTTTCGAACCTATTTTCGAGCTTTCAGGCACAATGATCTTCGTGATCTCCGCTTTCGTTTCGATAGACAGGATCTATGAGTATATCGAATATCCTGACGAACTTCATACTTCTGAAAATCCTGAAAAAATAGACACTACAAAAGGCGAACTGGAATTTAAGAACGTAAAATTCAGATACGAAAAAGAAAAAGATAAGATAGCTCTCAATGGAGTCGACCTTAAGATCGAAGACGGCCAGTCCGTAGCTCTTGTCGGACCCAGCGGTGCAGGTAAATCGACTGTCATTAATCTCATCCTGCGTTTTTATGATCCGGAATCAGGTACGCTTTTATTCAACGGAAAAGACGTAAAGAATCTGAATGTTGACGAATACAGGAACCTAATATCGATAGTATTCCAGGATGCGCTTCTGTTCAACGACACGATAATGAACAACCTTAAATACGCAGATCTTAACGCTACGAAAGAGCAGGTCGAAAAAGCCTGCCGCGACGCTGACATCTATGAATTTATTAACGAGCTTCCTTTAAAATTCGACACGGTTATCGGCGAAAGAGGACTAAAACTTTCGGGTGGACAAAGACAGAGGCTTTCTATAGCGAGAGCTCTTTTGAAGGATCCCAAAATACTTATCCTCGATGAAGCTACCGCTTCTATCGATTCGATCTCAGAGAACGTGATTCAGGCAGCGATAGAAAAGATCATGAAAGACAGAACTACAATAATAATCGCCCACAGACTGACTACGATCGCGAAAGTCGACAAGATCATCGTTTTCGAGAACGGAAAAGTGGTCGAAACAGGCTCGCATTCTGAACTTTTATCTAAACAGGGTCTTTATCATAGACTCTGGACAACTCAGATGAAAGACAACAACGACGAAATAGTTTTCTGATCATTTATTAGCAACATTACAATATTATAATCCTTGCAATCCGACTTTTTGTGTATTATTTTATACATCAACAAAAACGGGGAGGCAAAAATGTGCAGAAAAACAGCTTTTATTATCATAGCGCTGTTCACGTTATCAGCATGGGCTTACGATGTAACCGGATTGTGGGAAATAACTACAACTCCTGTTGTTCTAAACGAAGATCTGCATGTTTACCCGGGCGGTACAATTCAGCCTTACAATACGCATGTAGATCTTATTATTAACGGCAACATCATCAACGAAGGAACTATTCAGGATCATACGATAGGTTACCTGCTGACAGTGAACTGCTCTGGAAATATCACGAACAACGGCGTTCTTACGAACTATACTACAAATCTGACAGGTTCTGTTGAACAGAGACTTTCCGTCGGTTCTTCTTCAACTCCGATAAGTTCACAGTATTTCAATGTGAATAACGCGAATCCGATCCTTGCGTTAACAAATCTTTATTTCAAAGATTCAACCATAGATTTTATCTCCGGCGGATTCGATCTTAGAGGCGGGTACGGGCTAAAGCTTGACAATTGTTACCTGACGGACGGAAATGTTACCGGCAAAACCGGCATCATTCCTGTATCTTATCTGGAAATGATAAACGATTCGAAGATAAATAATTCTAACTGTTCAGATCTTTATCTAAACGGTTATTTTCAGGTTGAAACCGATGTAATAATAAGCGGAACTTCGATCAGCACAGGCGATGTTATGCCTGCCGTAAATTCACATAGGATACTGACGATAAACGGTACCTTTTACAATAACGGCACTTTCAAGAATAACGATCCATACCTGCTTCATGTCAATTCGAACGGTACTTTCAACAACGAAAATACACTTGACCACTATGTATTTAATGCTTACGGAGATTTCTTTTGCAATGGAATTATTAGTAACGATTACCTCTACTTCCTAGGCACTTCAGCTCAGAATATTACATGCTCCGCGACGAACGGGATCAATGTTTTTTATGTGAGCTCTACGAATGCTGCCGGAGTTATAGCACAATCAGATCTGAAATTCACAAATTCATATCTTAATTTCGGCGATTATGCACTTGACCTTACTGACGGGTATGATCTGACACTCAGCGGAGGCTACCTGAACAGAATAAAGATCTTCGGAGACACATCAGGTAAAGCAGTTTCATATTTAAACATGTCGAACGGCTGCTATATGCAGAATACCGAGCTGAATCAGCTTACTCTCACAGGTGAGATCGAGATAGTTGATAATGCGAATATTTTCAACGGGCCGATTGTCAATAATGGAATTGTAGAGAACCATTCATGGTACTGGTACACTTTGAATGTGAACGGCGATTTTATCAACAATTCTGTCGTCAGGGATAATCCTTCGGGATATAATCTTACTTTCAATACAACCGGGAATCTGATCAACAACGGAACTTGGAATAACGAGTATCTGTATTTTAACGGAACTTCGTCTCAGCAGAATCTGACCTGCCTGAACGGAAACCTTCTTGAAGCTTATTACCTTAACTGCAGCAACCCGAACGGCGTAAAATTGTTCTCCGATGTCGTTCTTAGAAACTCCTGGGTAAATTTTACTGATTATACGCTGGACCTTTCATTAGGCTTTGATCTGACACTAAACGGCGGATACCTTAACAGAATAAATATTCTCGGTTCCGAGGCGAAATCAACATCCTCTCTAAGTATGAAGAACGGATGCTATATGCAGAATACAGTCATTGATAAAGTCGATCTTAGAGACACGATACTTGTAGTAGATAACGCGAACATCCTTAAAGGTCCTCTAACGAACTACGGATTGATACAGAACCATCCCTGGTACTGGTACACCCTCAATATTGAAGGAGATTTCAGCAATGAGGGATTAATAACTGATAATGCCGGAGGATACAACCTTTATCTGAATGTCAAAGGAAATGTTGAGAATAACGGCACATGGTCAAACTACAAAACCGATTTCAACAGTGATTCACACCAGCATATAGCTTTACTAAACAGCAGCACAATAGCATCCGCTGAAACATATTTCACAACAAATATCGTCAACGGGCCTTACGAGTGGCGTTATAATAAAACTCCTATTCCCGAGTCTAATCCGGATTTCGAGAATGAAACTATACAGAATCTAAAATGGATGGTTCCTGTTACACTGACCTACACCGGCACATTCTACTGCGAAACTGGCGACGGAGCTTCAAAGTGCGTTTACATCAACAACGGAACCTTCGAAGCGCCGGCCATTACAAGCATAACGAACGACGGAACTGATGTTTCAATAACCTGGGATGCGATTCCTTCTGCAGCGTATTACAGGGTATTTTCATCAGACGATCCGTATAAAGACCACAATGATTCCTCATGGTTCTGCGAAGCTGAAAGTGTTCTTACGAATTCATGGACGGCACCTGTACCGGCAGGCAACAAGAAGTTCTATTTCGTAACGGCAGTATATTAGCAGTTCATAAATGAATTCATTTCGGGCGGAAAATTTTCCGCCCTTTTTATTTGCTTTCGAACGGTTTCAGTGGTATTATATCTATATAATATTCGGGGGTGATATCATGAAATACTGTATAATAATTTTTATTCTTATTATTTCGCTATGTTCTTATTCAAAAAAGATAATTGAACTAAAAAACGGCGAATCAATTAAATGCGAGATCATCAGCGAAGAGAACGACATACTGACTGTCGTATCAGATACATTTGGTGAAATGAAGATCAACAGATCGGACATAAAACTTATTAAAGACCTTGATGAAAGAACTGGTTACAGGTATGACGATCCGAACCACTGCTCTCTTCTTTTTATGCCTTCAGCTGAAACGAATCCTAAAGGTACATGGTATGTTTCTGATTATGAACTTCTTTTTATGAATGTGGGTTATTCCCCCATCGATGATCTGCATATTTCAACAGGATTCATTTTCCCGATCGTTCCGGAAATGATTACCGAGGGACCATTCTCTCTGGGTTTTAAATACAGGACAATGAGTGAACCATATAAAATGAACATGAGCGTAATGGGATCATATACAGCTATTCTTGAAGAAGCAGATTTCGGTTTAATAACATACGGTACAGCTTTTAATTACTATTTAAGTCCGAGATCTACAGCAAATCTTTATTTCGGCGGAATAACAACATCCAAGACCGGTGGCAAAGAATCTATCTTCAGCTTCGGACTGGCACTTACTTTCAGGACCTCTGAAAGCTCTAAATTCATAGTCGAATACCTAAATGGAGGAATGTTCGATGAAATTGAAACTAACGGTATATTTATTTTCGGCGTCAGATTCTTCGGAGAAAGAATTTCAGCTGACATTGCTGGTGTTAAATTTCTGGACATAAGCGGATCGGAACCTTGGTTCTTCATACCGCTACTCAGCCTGACATATCATTTTTAGAATGAGCAGAACTTAATAATTTAGAAGTATCTCTAATTGGCAGAATAATTTCTTTGTTCTATATTATCCTTATTTTGTCAGGATCATTTTTCTTGCAGCTGCAAAATTTCCGTTAGCTTCAAGTTTATAGAAATATATTCCGCTTGTCAGTCCTTCTGCATTAAAGCTGACTTTATGGATGCCTGCTTTCTGCTTTGAATTGACGAGTTCTGAGACCCTCTCCCCTTTCATATTATAAACTGAAAGTTTAACGGCGGCTTCATTTAAGAGAGCGTAGGAAATAATTGTTTCAGGATTGAACGGATTCGGGTAATTCTGATACAGTTCTGCTGTATTAATTATATTGTCAGTTTCAGCTATTACCGATGTCTGGCTGCAAAGAGCTTTTATGCAGAAATTCGTTGATCCGGGATAAGCGTCTCCTGTGTAGTTCTGCATATCTACCCAGCCTTTACCGTCAAAATAGTAACTCTCCCCTGCTGATGCTGTCGATCTGACAATGGTTTTTCCTTTCGCGCCTAAAAGAACCGGGATGTCGGAAGTTCTGTCATAAGGTTGTCCGCCCTTTGATAAATTCAGGTATACATAGAAATCGTTGCCATTTTCAAGATATACTGAATAAGGCAGATCGACCGTATGAAACCCTCTGTATTGGAACGATCCCGACGCCGTTCCCAGCTCATCCGAAAGAATATCGCCTGAAAACGTATCGTATATCTTAGCTGTGAAATCAACATTATCCTGTGCGGTATAGAAACTGACGGAATTTATATATTCATTCCTGTCTGCAGTATAAGCGTTTACAGCTTCGTTGCAGTCTTCCATAGTATCGCGCCAACCGTGATAATCGTGGTAATATATATGATCATAAGCTAGTGGCTCTACATCTCTAAAAGAGATCGTTCCCATTTCCCAGTTCCTGCATGAATGCTTGTCGTAATAGGAGATCCAGAAATATCCGCCGAATCCCCAGTATTTATCCCAGCTGTTCTTAACGATCCATGCTCCGGGGCCTTCGGGAGCCTGAGTAACTTTGCTGTCGTCCCAGCCTACAATCGTTACCGCATGATTGGGTTCGAGCGGGTCAGTCGGCGGCTGATAATGCCTGTACTCGTCGTCTATGAACGCATCATCATACATCATACAGGTACCGACTGCGCCTACTGTCATGATCTTTTCTTTGATCAGACCGATATTATCTAAAGTTTCATTCATCGTGAACCACTCTATATGTCTTGGATAAAATTTATGATAAGATGAATTATACCTAACAGGCGGCGTATCGAACGACTGACCGTCAATATCTCTGACCATACCTTCACCCCTTGCCGTATATGCAGCAGTCACTAGATAATCACCACCCATATGAACTTCCAGACCTTCTCCCGTATCGGGAAGGATATCGTCATTATTGTGCTGATTGAATCCGTTCCACCAGTCAAGATGATATTCTGCGAGATTCGGTTCACCTGTTTCACTGTTATCCGTCCATGCTCCTGTTATAAGAAGATTGCTTTCCATGCTTGCTGCAGCGCCGTGTGTCCAGCATGTGCCGCCGTCCTGTGATTTTACCGATGTAACATAGTTGTTGCCATTGTAGTCCCGAAGATCGAAAACAGGAGCGCTGCTCAGCCATTGAACTTTATATTTGGAGGTTGTGATTTCGTTTCCTGCAGTATCGTGAATGTTAAAATAAACTTCACCGTTTAGAACTTCCTCTGTTTCAGCTGCAATTATGCCCGTTAAAATAAAATCGTTGATCTTCTGCTTCTGCATTAGAAAAGAAACTGATGTTTCATAGCCGTCCTTACTATAATAACCTGTACAATTTTCTATAAATGACTCATCCTCGACAGTTAAATTCAGATGCAAATCCTGACCTATCTGCGTGAAAGTTCCACTCAGCCTTACAGCAAGGGGTGATTCTGTATCTTCTGCAAACGATATAGAATAACAGCCGGTCGTAGAAATATTTCCGAGCCTGTCTGTCATTTCAAAATAGATAGATCCTGTGCAGACAGAATCAGCTGACGGAATTATCCCACCCCAGTTTTCATTGTACTTCAGCTGTCCGAAAAATATTTCTGCCTGTGGATTTTCACCGATCGTATAATAACCTTTTACTGAACTGACGCCGGAACTGTCCTGAATAACCAGATTCAGTTTCATGTCGTTACCCGCATAAGCTCCGATAACAGGCAAAAGTGCTTCATTACCAGCTACACTCACTATTGAAGGTGCATCGTTATCAATAATTAACGAAACATCATCAATATACCACTGATCGCTGTAATCACCTGTGTAATGGAATCCGACATTGATGCTTTTTCCAGCATAATCGTTCAGGGATAATACCATATTGTCCCAAACGCCTATATCCGGATCTTCAGGATCGCTTTCAGGTAATCCCGTATAGATCTGAGTCCAGTTAGCTCCTCCGTCTGTCGATACGCATACTTCGTGGAAAGTCGCGAATGTGATCCATAGTCCGTTCTGCCAAAACGAAAGTGAAGCCTTATCTACTGATCCGATCGTTACGGATGGAGTTATAAGCCAGTCGTCCTGCGCGCCTTCATTATCTAAATGCGCGGCGCAGAAATTTCCGCTGTGATATGTATTAGAACTGCTCACAAAACCTGCGCCGGTCGTCTCAACCGTCCAGTTCAATGGCGGGAACGTTCCGCTTTCAAAATCCTCGAATAGCAAAGTCTGAGTATAAACTCGCGTTAAACAGATTAGAATTAATAAAAATATCAAGTAGCTGCGCATTTTTCCTCCAGAAATTTTACTTTTGAAAAATAATGAATTATTTAAAAATTCATAGAAGAAAAATAAAAAAAATAATTTTTAATTTTGTTTTTATTATGATTATGATATATTTTACCTTATTAAGAGGACGGAGGTTTTTATGAGATACTTTTTATTTATTTACTTATTTTCAGCATTATATCTATCCGCGACTTTAAATCAGGAGGCACTGGTTAAACTTGAAAACAACGGATATTTTAAAGACATACAAGTAACAGAATACGGCATAATTGCGTCAAATAATCTTGATAACGCTTTATATCTTATCAGAGACGGGAAACAAACTACGCTGTTTGAAAATCCGGGATGCGGAAGATATTATTCATTAAATAAAGATAAGATAGGTTTCAAATACATTGATCCGGAAACAGGATATCAATCCCCCGCATTGCTGAATATTGCATCCGGGAAAATCACGGAGCTTTTTGACAGAACGTCAAGATGCGGTCAGGTTTCATTCTCTGATAACGGGAAAACAGCTTTTACCGTTGAAAATATACTTTATATTATTGATATTGACGGAAGCAGGATATCCTACGATCTGGGATCATACTCTAATCTCTCCCCTGTTTCGCTGGATGGAAATTATGTATGCTTTCACGATAAAAACCAGAACCTTTTTATTATTGATCTGAATTCAGGCGGAATTAAAAGGATCACTTCAGAAGGTGGATTTATAAATCAGAAATGGTCACCAGATTCGAAGAAAATAGCTTTTCAATCCCTCTCCGGAAAATTGTCAGTTTATGACACTGAGTACGGCTCTATTGAAAAATTCGGTCATATAAGAGATTTCTCATGGGCTTCAGGATCGAAAATCTATATATCTAAAGTAGTTCACGATGAACAGTCGCTTTTATCTTCAGATATATTTTTGCTGGATTTGAATTTCAGATCCGAAATAATGATCTCCGGTACACCTGATATTTTTGAGGCATCGCCCTTTGTGTATAAAGACAGGCTCTATTTTCAGAATTTCGGAACTAATCAGTTAAGCTCGGTTTCAGTTACGGACAAAAATGTGAGAAATTCCAGAATAGAATATTCCGGAGATAACGGTCTTCGAATGAAGCATATTGAAATAAACGGAAATTATACAAAGGATATGCTAGTTGTGCCATATATAAATCAGGTTTATTCAACGGATTACTACGGTCACAGATACGGCTGCTGCGCAGCTACGACATGCGCAATGGTGCTCGCATATTATCAGATCATCCCGCACTGGAAGTCATCGAATAACAACTGGGCGCACGTGATCTATGACTGGTATTACTATAATAATCTTGCTTTCAGTACACCCTATGATACGGGTGTTGGAACGGGCGGAGGCGACGGATATATGTGGAATGATCAGGGCAACGGCGGTTCGTCCCCTTCATGGAATCAGAAATATTACCTGCAAAAACACAGGCTTACTTCTGTCCAGTACTGGTCGAACTGGTGGGAAGTGATCTCAAATGATATTGCCAATGGTCATCCGCATCCGATGTGCGTTACGATCACAGCCAGCGGTCACCTTATACTTCCCATAGGTATCGCTGATGCATCTCATCAGCTTCTATATTACAATGATCCTTATGGTGACAAAAACTATGCGAACGATGCCGAATATCCCAGCGATGTATATGGCGCAGGTGTTCTTTATGACTGGCCCGGATTCAATACCGGTCACGCTTCGCTCGTTACAGTCGCATGGACTACTTCAGCGATTGGAACTAAACCTTCAGCACCGGATGAGAATGTAAATGATCTGCAGCTTGCATACGGTACGGATTATGCTGATTTTGACAGTCAGAATAATGGTTTCTGGATGTCCGCAGACGGAACGACAGGAATGAAATACTGGAGAAACATTTATGACGGATCGAATTCATACTGGTGGACGGGAGCTATGACCGCTACGACAATCGACGATTACAACGCTTCCTGGAATCCTTCAATTTCGACAGCCTGCAATTATAAAGTAGAAGCTTATTTACCCGCCGATACTGATGTTTGTACAAACGCAAAATATCAGATCAGACACAATGGAGTAACAAATATTGTCAGATTGGATCAGGCTGCGAACGGTAACAGATGGGTCGATCTCGGAACATATTATTTTACAGGTTCCGATGATGAATATGTTTATCTCGGAGATGCGACCGGATCGAAAGATTCAGTACCGGTTAAAAAAGAAGATGAAAAAGTAACTTATAAGATTCTTTATGATAAGATCAGGCTGACGCCTCAAGTACCCGGTTTCGCTTTTGGCGGAGACTGGGAATACGGCACAGACAGTACTGTCGGGTCTGTTTCAGACGGCAACATCTGGGGTACTGTTTTGAACGCTAATCATACTGACAATACTAATTCTAGCCTGATTTATGACATTCCCGGTTCTTCATTAGAAGCTAATTCCGTTCTTTCGTTCGACCACTGGTACGAAGCCGAGGACGGATCGGGTACTACAGCTTACGACGGAGGAAATGTCAAGATCTCGACCGACGGCGGCAGCTCATGGTCAGTTCTTTATCCTCTCGGAGGTTATCCGTACGTAATATCATCCGGTTACACTAATCCCATGCCCGGCGAACCTGCCTACTCGGGAGATTCTGAAGGATGGACCCACGCAGTTTTCGATCTTAGCGATTATTACGGACTGGATGTTAAAATAAAATGGCAGTTCGGAAGCGACACTTATTATAATTTCAGAGGCTGGTATTTAGATAATGTAAACGTCTCGGTATTGTCTGCACCTCAGAATGTTACAACGTCAGCATCGGGAGAGAACATCACTATTACATGGGACGCTGTCGGGAATGCGAATTCGTATATTATTTATGGATCAGAAACGCCTGAAGGCGAGTTTATATACGTTGATTCCACGTCCGTTCTTTCATGGAGCTGCCCTGCGGATACTGCGAAAAAATTTTATAAAGTATCTGCGGTACTTGATTATTCGAAATCTGCCAAAAACTGACATAGTTTTAAAAAAATACAATAAAGATACTCGGATTTCGTGCCTGTTTTTATATTGGCTTTATTTTTGCATATTAGATTAAGTTATGAATTTAAAAAATTAAAATAGGGAGTTCAACATGGCAAAAAGCACGATGAAATTCAAGACGGAAGTGAGTCAGCTTCTTGAACTTGTCACACATTCACTTTATTCCAACAAGGAGATTTTTATCAGGGAGCTTGTTTCGAACGCATCGGACGCGCTTGACAAACTTAGACTTGAAGGCTTGAGGGACAAAAAGATACTTGAGAACAATACTGACTTCAGAATAAAGATCGATTTCAACAAAGATGCAAAGACCATTACGATTACTGACAACGGTATAGGAATGACAAAGGACGAGGTCGTTGACAATATAGGTACGATAGCTAAGTCAGGTACTAAGGAATTTCTCGCCAGGCTTAAAGATCTGAAATCAGCTGATAAAGACGCGAACACAGACCAGTTGATAGGTCAGTTCGGTGTAGGATTCTATTCTGCGTTCATAGTTTCAGACAGAATAGTTATAAATTCGAAAAGGGCAGGTTCATATGAAACCGCGGTAAGATGGGAATCCGATGGAAAGGAGAAATTCACGCTTGATGAATCCGACAGAACCGAGAGAGGAACTGAGATAATTCTTTATCTAAACAAGGAGAACGAGGATTTTGCTTCAGAGTGGAGGATAAAGGATATCGTAAAAAAATATTCCGATTATATTTCCTATCCGATAATTATGACAATAGCGCGTGAGGAAAAACCGAAAGACAAGGACGGCAATGAAATTAAAGACGCTGAACCTGTCACAAAATACGAAGATGAGACAATAAATTCCATGAAGGCGATCTGGCATAAGGATAAGAAAGATATCAAAGATGAAGATTATAATGAGTTCTACAAGCACATTTCCCACGACTGGGAAGAACCGCTCGAAAGGATCCATCTGAGCGCTGAAGGCGTTCTTTCATATAAAGCTCTTCTCTTTATTCCGAAAAAAGCGCCTTTCGACATGTTCTGGCGAGAAGCTAAAATAGGCGTAAGTCTTTATGTAAAGAACGTATTCATTATGGATGACAACAAAAACCTTCTGCCTGAATATTTCAGATTCATAAAGGGCGTCGTTGATTCTGCCGATCTTCCTCTGAACGTTTCGAGAGAGATCCTTCAGGAAGATAAGATCCTTGAGAAGATCAAAACGAACCTTGTAAAGAAGATAATCGATACTCTGAAGAAAATGAAAGACAAAGAACCTGAAAAATATCTGGAATTCTATAATTCTTTCGGAAAAGTGCTTAAAGAAGGCCTTTATACTGACTGGGAAAATAAGGACAAACTTGCAGATGTTGTGATGTTTGAATCCACAAAGACTGAAAAAGGAAAGCTTACAAGCCTCAAAGATTACGTTTCAAGAATGCCTGAAGGCCAGAAAGATATTTATTACATAGCCGGCGAAAAAAGAGATATTCTTGAAAATTCACCGCACATCGAAAAATTCAAAGCTAAGGATTATGAAGTTCTTTTCTTCACTGACCCGATAGATGAATTTGTTACCAACAATCTGACCGAATATGAAAAGAAAGAGATTAAATCTATCGGAAAAGGCGAAATAGACCTCGGTGAAGATGAAGCGGTCAAGAAGGAAAAAGAAGAGGAAGCTAAGAAATTCAAATCCCTGCTTGATACGATCAAAGACCATTTGAAAGAAGATATTAAAGAAGTCAGAGTATCGTCAAGGCTGACTTCAAGCGCGGTCTGCCTCGTATCCGATGAGCACGGAATGACGCCGAACATGGAGAAAATGTTCAGATCAATGAATCAGGAAGTTCCGAAAACCCAGAGAATATTGGAGATCAATCCGAAGCACCCGCTTTATGAATCGCTTAATACAATGTTTGAAAAGAACAAAGATGACGCAAGGCTGAAAGATTATTCAGAGCTGCTCTATGATCAGGCTCTTATAGCTGAAGGAGCTATGCCGAAAGATCCTGTCAAATTCGCGAGAAAGATGGCCGACCTTATGGCAATGGAAGCGAAAGCGTAAAAATCAAAGGGGTTCAATTCGAACCCCTTTTTTCATGCGTGATTCCTCAGTTTTAATTCAAGCGGATGAGGGTTCAGATAAACCTGGTCGAGAAGATATTCAGGCTTGAATTTTCTGATATAATGATTTAATAGAGTGACTGGAACGATCTGAGGAACAAGCCCGTCGTGATACTTTGTTATAACTTCATTAAGCTCGGCTTTTTCGTCCGTACTCAGATATTTTTTGAAATATCCCATAATATGCTGAAGCGTGTTGGTATTTTTCTTTCTTGTGGCAGTAAGTTTAAGGTATTTTGAAAGTAAGGTAAGATAGGAATCGTAAACTTTGTCTATGGGATATTTCTTCGCATCGGCAACAAGTTTGCCGAGCTCTCTGAGACCGGCGTCTGAATGCGACATTATCAGATATTTGTGGACTGTGTGGAACCTGACAAGCTCTCCGACTGTCTTTTTGCGTTCAAGAAGCTCATTCCATCTCTGGAACACAAATATCCTTTCGATGAAATTCTCTCTCAGAATGTCGTCATTCAGTCTGCCTTCCTCTTCGACGGGAAGGCAGGGGAATTTTTGCATGAACGCGTTCGCAAAAATGCCCGCGCCGGTCTTCTCGGCGTAGCCGTTCTCGTTATAAACTTTTACTCGTTCCATTCCCGATGACGGCGATTTTGCTTTGAAAATGAATCCGCAGAGTTTTCTACCGGCAAGCTGTTCCAGAACAGGCTCCATCCACTTTTTCATCTGAGGCGTTATATCTTTGCCTGTTCTCTGCGTAAGAAGCTTTATTTCGCCGTCAACTCTAACAAGCCTCATAGCCTCACGCGGAATGGAAAGGCCGCATTCGACTTCCGGACAGACAGGAACGTATTCAACGAACTGTCCAAGCACATCTTTTAAAAATCTGTCGAGTTTATGCCCGCCGTCGTATCTGACATTATTTCCCAGAAGACAGGAGCTGATACCCACTATAGGTTTTTCCATATTGATCTGCCCTATTTTAAACAGTATTTTAATGAGATGCAGTGGCTGTCATCCCCTTCAACATCAGAGAAAGGAGTATAGGCGTAATCGAAAGTGAATTTATCTACAACAAGACCGATACCTGCAGAAAAAGGCATTCCCTCGTTCATAGCTCTCAAACCGGATCTGAAAAAGAACCTGTCAAGATACGCGATTTCCAGGCCGATATAGTTTTCCATGTCGAGATCTTCGAAAAGGAACCTCACGCTGTTTCCGGCTTTAAGATCGATATTGAAAGTTGTTCTATAAATATACCCTATACCGAAAACTGCATCGGACGGAAGTTTTGAGCTCTCTGTATTTAGTTCGTTCATCTTTCCGATATTATTTACAGCTAAGCCCAGATTCAAACCTTCTATAAAATTATTTTCCCTGAATACGCCGGCCGAAAAAGCGTATCCGTACGAATCTTCATATTCGATCTTTTCAAAAAGATACTTTGCCGATATTCCCAGCTTAAAACCGTATCCTGATTCAAAGGCGAAATTTCCGTTTACGATAATATTATTCGAACCGAATTCGTAAAGCGGTGATTCTGACGGGATATCTCTGCCCTCGAGTCCTGAAATATTCAGCGATGAAACAATAAGACCGTACTGGCGGTTTCCGTCGCGGTATGAAACCGAGAATATTCCTGCTTCCGCGTCATCGAACAGAGTCCTGTAAGACACTCCGGCAGTAAAGATCTCATTTCCGTAAGCCGAGCCCGGGTTGATCTGTGAATTTTCCGCCGACTGCGAAAACAGATATGAAGTCTGGGCGGACGCTATCTCTTTGGCCGGCATTTCGGTCCTCAAAAAATAAAATCCGCTTCCGGCATTTAGAAAATTAATTAGAATTATAAAACCGACAAACCAGTATTTTCTGTTCATTTTTATCCTTTTATCAACATTTAAAAAAAGACCCTCCATGATAGAGAATGAGGATTAAATTCGCTTATATCCTCATGCGTGTAAGCGTAATCAATTATCATTTTTTTATCCATGACACTGAATTCGTATCCGAATCCGGCGGTGATGGAACCGGATACCGTTCCCGTTCTGAAAGCTACGGCGCTCTTTTTTTCATCAAAACGTTTCTGCCATTCAATGCCCAGCCCGTAGCCGTAATCTTCGAGATCGGACGAATTTATATCTCCGTATATCCCTATTTCTTTATTAAATTCAGGTATCCACGATACTCCCATAGAATAAGATGCAGGATAATAGTCGGTAGATGCGGATCCGTCCGTCCATACTTTATCGCTGTTCCATGAATTCTTACCTTTAACGTTCCTTACAGATATACCCGCAGTCAGACCTTCCGTCCCCGGAATAAAAATGTCGCATCCCAGATCATAAGCGAAAGTCAATGAAGAGACCGTTTCGCCGTCAGTATCGAACTCCGGCAACCTCACCCATATCAGTTTTGTAGTCACGCCGATCGACAGAAATTCTTTCGGTTTGATCCCGAAATTCAAATAGAACATATTTTCGTTGTACGAATAAGTATCGAACTGGTCCCCGTATTTGTCCCTGGCTTCAATGTCGGCTGTTCCGGAATAGAGCAGACCGGCGCTGATCACAGCCCTGTTTTTAACCGGATGAAGATACGACAGATAAGCGAATCTTCTGTCCATTGAAAGTATTTTCATCCCGGTAAGAACCTGCTTCTCCAAGATTGATGAAGCGGCGGCAGGGTTAAAAAATATCGAGAATCCCGAATTTGTATCTGCTGTAACAGCTCTTCCAAGGCTTTCCGATCTTGCGTCAAGCCCGTAGCGTAAAAAAGCTCCGGCCATACCTGCTGTTTCTGACGATATAAGAACCGAAACAGCAGCAAGTAATATTATAGTATAAAATTTATGCATAATTATCTCATGTTCCTATTCAAATATTATTATCTTGTTCCACAAATCGCTGCCGTCTGCAGAGATAATATAGTAATATACACCGTTCGCAGCCGTTTTCCCGTTGTCGTCCTTCCCGTCCCAGGTAAGATAATGCTCGCCAGATTCAAAATTTTCAGACGATCTCAAGAGTCTCACTCTTTCCATAGCGAAATTAAAGATCTTACATGTTACCTGCGATTCTTTCTTCAGCCTGAACTGAAGTTTTACCTCACCGAATTTCGCCGGCGAGAACGGATTCGGGTATGCGTAAGTGTCATTCTGTGAATCGGAAGAAGGTTCATAGGCTTCTGCCATCCGCCATGAATTTCCGTCATCCCCGCTGATCGCGATCCCTTCGCCTGTACCTGCGAACATAATGGTGTTATGGTACAGGAATGAATATACTTTTTTTATTCGAATGTAATCTTTTTTTATTCCCGACCATGCGTTAATTGAATAATTCTCCCAGTATTTCCCATTGTCGGATGATTTCCACAATCCGTTGTCCCCGCAGGCGAAAATGTCGTTTCCCCGATAACTGATGCTGTATATTTTTTCTCCAAGCAGGCATTTATTCCACGAATTGCCGTTATCGTTCGTATAAGAAATTCCGTTAACTTCCGCAGCGTTCTCGGCCAGCCATGAGGCTGCGAAAACGTATTCTTTATTATCATCCGTATTGAAATATGACGAAATCGCAGTCACAAAATTTCCGGATAATCCGTTCGAAAATGTGAACTGCTTCCATTCTCTAAGGCTGTCCGGGACATTATAGTTTTCGCACAAGTTGATGCCCTCTGCTGATCCGGCCCATAATTTTCCCGAAGCTGTAATATGTACAGAGAACAGCCTCTGGTTCATATTATTAAAGGGATCCCATTCTTTCTGATCGCAGGTAAGGGTTCTCCAGCTCTGGCCCGAATCGTCAGACTTCTGAAGGGACTGCCCGAAACATGCCATCCATATCCCGCCGAGCGAATCGCAGGCTATGTCGTACGCCAGACCCTGAATGGGAGTTATACCGGGTTGAGGAAAATGCGTCCATGTTCTTCCCGAATCAGCAGACATATGCACGCCTGATCCTGTAGGTAAAAAAGCGTTTACGTCGGAAACGAAGGAATCCGCCGCAGTAGTCATCCAGATATTGTTGAATCTATCCACAGAGATCGCGCTTGACCCGCCGTAACCGGGAACCGAACTTCTCCATCTTAGCTCATCAACAGGTCTGAGAGTGCTGTATCCCATAGTAAATCCTGAACCTGTCGCAAAGAAAGCGACAGAATCAGTTTCAGAAAAAGAATAAGGATTTCTTATAATATCAAGAATAAAATTACTTTCGGGCCTGTCCTGCTCCTCCCATTCTTTTGACGGTTTCAGGCCGAGATCAAAGTAATAAGGTATTTTCGCGGCAGCTGAAAGGCTAATTAAAAGGATTAGCATGATACGTGGCGGCAGCATCTTCTCTCCATTTAGATTTTTTTACATCGTATTTCTTGAATATAAGCTGACCAGATAAAATGTTGCTTGTGTTCTCAGCTTTGTCAACCGCCTGAATGCTATAGGGCAGTACTGCTGTCTCGCCGGTAAAAAAAGAACTGCTGACAGAATAAGCTATCGTATAAACAGCATCGTTCGCGGTCTGGTCAAGATCCTCGCCGTTGTCCCGCATATATCTCGGCGATCCTGTTGTGATAGCAACATTATCAATGTCCTGAAATTCGTAAGATCCCTGTGGGTCATTGACCTTTACGGTAACGCCGAAGTCAACAAAAAGCGTGCTGTCCGAGGGTACGAAGACCGTATCGGGATGCTGAACGCTGCTTATAACGGGAGAAGAATTTTCGATAGTAATACCGTTCACAATGAGTGTATCCTTCTCTCCATATAGATCTTCGGCTGTAAAAGCGAACGAATATCTTCCCGTGCTTAAGCCTGACGCGTAAACCGAATCCGTATTTATTACAATATCGCCGAGAGGGTCTTTTCTATCGTAATAATAATATTTTACGTCCGGTCTTCCGGTTATCTTAAGTTCCAGCTTCTGATTGTCGTTGAATCCTGTAATGTCGTTGTCGGGATCATTTATCGAAACAGTTACGGGAAAAGTTTTAAATCCGGATTTAAGGCTGTCACCTTCAGTTACGCCGCTGATCGCAGTTATTACGGGTGCGGTATTTCTTGCGACTTTTATACCGGTAAATGAATCCGATCCGATTACAGTTGAATCGTTTAGAACAAAATCTATTTTGAGTTCCCAGACTCCTTCTACGGGAAAATCAGCAGAATTTATCCCTCCCGACCAGATGTTGTTGGATGCCGCAAGGTCGTTCTGTAATGAATCGTCGCTGATACCGTCATCATAAAGCTGCATTTCTATATCATGATCTCCTAAAGTAAAAAAAGCTTTCGTAGAAAATCCGTCTTCAACCATGTAATCAGTATCTGCAGCGATCTTAAAATGATATACTTTGTTCTTTGAGAACTGTATCCTGCCGGGTATCACCGAAAGTTTTTTATCGAGCACTACAGAATGATCATCTTTGTAGGGGCTGACATTTTCTTCATCGCAGGATGAAATGATAAAAACAGTTAAGATTATCGCCAATATATTTTTATAATTCATAAACAGCCTGTTTATTTACTATTAAACTGAATGAAAAATAAAACTTTTGTTCTACTTTGTCAAACTAATTGCTTTAAACATTAACACAGCCTGTTTTGTTCACGCTCTATATAAAAAATGTTTTTTTTGTAGCTTTTAAAAGATAATATACTTATTTTTCTCGTGAGAAAATATTTAAGGGATGCAAAGATGGTAACAAAAGCCCAGAAAACCAGAGTGATAACACTTTTAGTGATAGTGGGAATTATCGCCCTTTACATACTTTTCCTGCTTGTCGGTAAAAAGCTGATGTCGAAAACAGACACATACTATATTAAACTGCAGAAGCAGTCCGTATCGGGACTGAACGTGGGAACTGATGTCAAATATTACGGGATCGCGATCGGAAAAGTCATAGATATTTCTGTGAACAGTGAGGACATTGCAGAAATAATCGTTACTATAACCGTAAAGGAAAAAACTCCGATAAAGAATACAGCAGAAGCTAATCTTTCTTATCAGAGCATAGCCACAGGACTAAAACAGATCGAAATAACAGGCGGTGACAACAGCGATAAGAACCTTAATCCCGGTGATTTCATAAAATCCGGCAAAGACATTTTCAACGATATAAGCGGAAAAGCCGAGGTTATAGCTCAGAAAGTCGAAACACTTCTTAATAATCTTATCGAACTTACAGCAAGAGACAATTCACAAAAGTTCATGGCTCTCGTCGATCAGCTTAAAGATGATTCGAAAAAGCTCGACACGCTTCTAACCCAGACTAATAAATTCATGAAGAAGAACAATAAAGAACTTGAAGATATTGTTCAGAATGCTTCTGTGATGATTATAGACATTTCCGAAGCTTCACGATCCGCAAAAACAGCCCTCAATTCTTTGAACGGCAAGATCGATTCAAAAGAAGCTGAAAAAGTCATGAAGAACCTTGCTGAAATTATGCAGAAGATCAACGATAAGGAACTGGCAGAGCTCGTATCTTCGATAAACAGCCTTGTAAAGAAAAGCGAAGATACCGTTGTGCTGATGGATAAAACTTTCGTTCAGGGGCGCGGCAACCTGTTAAGATCTCTTGAACTTTTTAAAGAAACGCTTGAGAACATTAATGAATTCGCGATTTTAATAAAAGACAATCCGGATATATTAATAAGAGGTAAAGAAGGTGAAAAATAAGACATTATTTATATTATTCGTATCACTGCTGATCCTGTCGTGCAGCGTGAAGACAGTAAAAAATTATTACGTACTTTCTTACCTGCCCGGTCCGGAAAGCCTTGACAGATTTAAAGTCACAGGTCTTCCGATTGATGCCAAGGTCGAAGTCCAGAATTTTGAAATGAACAGGATCTACGACAGAAATTCCATCGTAGTGCGCGAGTCGCTGCATAAGCTGTCATTTGATGAGAAGAACATCTGGGCGCTCCGTCCCGATAGAGCTCTGCCCGAACTTTTGATCTATCATATCAATTCCGCTTATATTTTTAAAGAATGTAAAAGCGATTTTATAACGACTGTGCCGGACTACTATATTTCCGGAACAATAAATAACATCGAGATATACAACAGCGAGAAAACGGTTATGGCTCATGTAAATATTGTCATGGAGCTCAGAGATAAAGACAGGAACGTTCTCGTTTCGCATCAGATTAATGAAAAGAGAGATATTAAAAACTATGATATAGCGTATTTTGTAAAAACCGTCGGAGAGATCGTAAAGGCCGGTTCACATGAATTTCTGGTTAAAATGGTAGATCATTTTAAAGGAATAAAATAAAGAGTTCCCTATGAGATCTTATATAATAATTATATCTATGATCATATTCTCAGCACTTTCAGCTAAATATTCTTCCTGGCTGGCCATACCGCCCCAGGATCAGCTTACATCCGAATCCTCGGACGATCAGCTCGGTTTCGGAAGGCTTTTCGTTCCTGTTATGACCGAATCGGAATGGGAGCCTTTCATAAAGATCTACAATTCCTCGGATATGACCGTTTCGGATGAATACAGACCCGGAAAAAGCATTTTTTTGAAACCGGGAAAATACACTATGGTTTTCGGATCATCTTCTGATCCTGTCGATATGGTCCAGAAGCATTTTAATATTTTCGAACATCAGACCACCGTCGTAGAACCGGACTGGTCTGCTCTAATAGTCAGCGTGATCAATGAGGATATGGAACAGGTAAGGTACGGCTATGAAATAATGCATATGGAGTCAGGTATATCTGTAGGGACAAAGTACAGTAAAGACGAGAGCAGCTTCAACGACATCAACTCAACATGGATCCTGCCTCCTGGTAAATATAAGATAGTCAGGCTAGGCGAAAATTTTAACACTATCACGAATTTTTCAACATTCGAGCTCAACAGAGGTGAACTTACCGAAATGACCGTCGTTATCAATGACGTTCAGAATTTTATCGGCGCGGGCGAGATCGGCCTTTTAGATAATTTCGATAAAAGAAGAAAAGCCTGGAGAAATATATTAAATCTGAAAGGATCGGTAACTTTGAGAAGTTATAACGACGAAAATAATGAAGAGAACAGAACGGATATTACGACCGTAGGGAAAGTCGACAATAAATTTATATACGACTTGAAGCCATATTACTTTAATTTCAGACAGCTTCTGAACGAAGAGTTCGAAAGAAAAGAGGATATCGGCGAATTCAGGATCAGCAGAGATGAACTGCGCTTTACAAGCACCGGCATTTATTATTTTACGGACGTCTTCGGCCTTTACGGCGAGATCAATCTGGATACGAAGATATTTTCCGACAATTATTACGATATTGACGGTAGTATTCTTAAATTAGATAAATCCGGGGACAGTCTGCTGATATCTGGGGACGACAAATTCAGACTTTCTCAATCATTCAGCCCTCTGAATCTAGATGAAAGCGTCGGTCTTAATTTTACATTTATAAAATCATCAGAATCCGAACTTTTTCTAAGGGCTGGTTTCGGATTTAAGCAGAATTTCAACAATGATGTTTACAGGTACAGTTCAGAACTCTCAAATGATTCTTTATTCGCTTTCATTGAACAGGAAAACCTTTATTCGAACGGTCTTGTTTTTACTGCCGGAGCTGATTTTAATTTCACGAACAATGTCACATACATTTCGACCGCATCTCTTTTCTATAATCTCGAAGAAGATCAGAATTACAATTTAAGATGGGAAAATGACCTGTTATTCAAAATATTCAAATACGTATCGCTGGATTATAATTTTATACTTCAGTATGATCATGAAGCCGATCAGTCAAATTACATGATCTACGACAACAGGATAGCTCTGGAGTTTTCTTACTATATTAACAGGTAAAACATTGCGATGAATGTCACTGACGGAAATACTGTTACTTTCGGGGATGAATTCTACAGCTCTCAGATCGAACTTCTGTTAAAAAAGATCGAAGAGATTAAGCTCGCCACGAAAGATAAAATCGTACTCGATTTTAAAAAAACAAAACATTTCGACACTCTCGCACTGGCTACATTTATAAATTTTGAAAAGGATCCGAGGATAAATTCCATATTCTCTGAAGAGATATTAAAAGATATTGATGAATTTAAAAAGAATATCGATTATGATGAAAAAGCCGGCGGCGAAATTTCGGGATTCGAATCTTTTGTTCTCAAAGTCGAGGATTTCTTTTCGCAGATGAAATCTGTTATAATTCTTTCCGCCGATATTTTTTATTATTCATATAAAGCCGTTTTTAATAAAGAAGGCAGAAAAAAAGGCTCTGTCTATCAGCAGATGCTTCTTATCGGCAACAACGCAGTCCCGATAATATTTCTTCTATCTTTCCTTATCGGACTGATCCTGTCCATTCAGTCCGCAGCCCAGCTCAGACAGTTCGGGGCAAGTATATTTCTTGTCGATCTGATCGTAATAGGAATGATACTTGAAATGGGTCCGATAATTGCTGCTGTAATAGTCGCCGGCAGATCAGGATCCGCTATTGCGGCGGAGATCTCGACGATGAAGATCACTGAAGAACTTGATGCTTTGAAAGTTATGGCTCTGAATCCTCTTAAATACGTCGTCGCTCCAAAGATGCTGGCCATGACAGTATGTCTGCCCGTTCTTACGATCATCGCGAACATGGTCGGAATATCCGGCGGATTCATCATAGGCGTTCTTTATCTTGATCTCAGCCCGGATATTTTTATCAACAGAGCGGTCTCCGTCATGACGCTTTACTACTGGTATCAGAGCATGCTTAAAAGCGTGCTTTTCAGCTGGCTGATCGTAATTATCGGAGTTCATTTCGGTTTCAATGTTAAAGGCGGTGCTGAAGGCGTGGGCAAAGCCGCTACAGCTTCCGTAGTCGCAGCCATTTTCTCAGTCATAATTACTGATGCGCTGCTTAGTTTAATTTTCTATTTTGAGTGGTAACCGATGAATACCCGGAATGTTATTGAAATAAAAGATCTTACTGCAAAATATGACGACCGTGTTATATTGAACAAGATTTCTCTCGATATAAAGAAAGGCGAGATCTTCGTTATTCTCGGAAGCAGCGGGGGAGGAAAAACCACCCTCTTAAAGCATATTATCGGCCTTCTGAGACCTGTTTCAGGAGAGATCACGGTACTTGGTAAGGATATACTTAAAATGGAGCTTGAAGAATTCGAAGATGTTTTAAAAAAGATCGGCGTACTTTTTCAGGGAGGAGCTCTTCTGAATTCAATGGAAGTATGGGAAAATGTCGCTATGCCGTTGGAGCAGCATACAAAGCTTCCTGAATCGACGATCAGGAATATTGTTAAACAAAAACTTTCGCTCGTTAATCTCAGACATGCCTACAGGCTTTTTCCTTCAGAATTATCCGGAGGAATGAAAAAAAGGGTCGCTCTTGCTCGGGCTATAGTGATGGACCCTGAGATCTTATTTTTTGATGAACCTTCAGCGGGACTCGATCCTATCACCGCGGCGGAACTGGATGATCTTATCCTGGATCTTCAGAAAAAGCTTGGAATAACTTTGGTTGTAGTCACTCACGAACTTGAATCTATAAAAAGGATCGCCGACAGGATTCTTTACCTGCAAAAGGGACAAAACATATTTTGCGGAACGATCGAACAGGCTAAAGCGTTAGGCAATGAAGAGATCGACAGGTTTTTCGGATGGAAAGAAAAAACAAAAAACATCTGATACTAAATAATTTTCAATGTTTTTAAATCTTTTCCCGCCTTGACTTTCGGTGGTTTTTTTATTATATTTACAACCCTTAAATTATAGCTATGGAAGTATAATTAATTCATGTAAATCTGGAGAGGAACGCAATGACGGGAAGGTCGAAGAAATACGAAAACGATAAAATGGAAGATATCCCTGATGAGCTCAATAACGGTATGACCGATGATAATTCCGAAGCTGCAGATGCTGAAGAAGATAAAGAAAAGGCTGAAGTTAAATGTCCTGATAACGATAAGACAGCGCTTTTGGAAAAAGAGATCATGGACTACAGGGATAAGCTGATGAGAAAAGCGGCGGAATTCGAGAATTATAAAAAAAGAACTTCCGATGAATTCGTCCGTCTTATCGACACCGCCAATGAAGATTTGATGCTCTCACTTCTGCCCGTTATTGACGATCTTGACAGGTTCATGAAGAATTATAATCCCGAACTGAAAGCAGAAGGCCTAAAAAAAGGTATTGACCTTATCTATGATAAATTCTGTTCGAATCTGAATAATTTCGGGTTGAACGAGATTGACTGCGTCGGGAAGGATTTCGATCCGGCCTTACACGATGCTCTTCTGATGGTCGAAAAAGATGGAGTTCAGCCTAACATAGTAATAGATCAGCACGAAAAAGGCTACATGCTGAAAAATAAAGTTATCCGTCACTCCAAAGTAATCGTATCAAAATAAAAAGATCGGACTATGAGTAAAAAAGATTATTACGAAATTCTCGGCGTAGATAAAAATGCAAGTAAAGATGATATAAAGAAAGCCTATAAGAAGCTGGCTCTGCAGTATCATCCCGACAGAAATCAGGGAAATAAAGAATCTGAAGAAAAATTCAAGGAAGTCGGTGAAGCATACTCTGTTCTTTCTGAAGATAACAAAAGAGCCAAATACGACAGGTTCGGACACGAAGGGCTTAGAGGCGGACCTCAGGGCGGAGGATTCGATTTCAGCGGATTCGATTTTGGTGATGCGGAATCAATATTCGAACAGTTCTTCGGAGGAGGTTTTGGAGGTTCTTCAAGAGGCAGACGTTCAGCAGGCGCATCGAGAAGAGGAAGCGACCTTCAGATTTCTATTAAGCTCACGCTTGAAGAGATCTCTAAGGAAACCGTAAAAAAGATCAAACTAAATAAATACGTTAAATGCAAAAACTGCAATGGATCAGGCGCAAAAAGCATTTCTTCTATCAGCAAATGTTCATCGTGCGGAGGAACAGGAGAGATAAGAACTGTCCAGAGATCGATCCTTGGTCAGTTCGTAAATGTTTCTCCATGCAGCACATGCGACGGAACAGGTGAGATGATTCTTGATAAATGCCCTTTATGCAGTGGAGAAGGCAGGGTCAGAGAAGAACATACTGTAAGCGTGACTATTCCTGCCGGAGTAAGCGAAGGACAGTATCTGACACTTTCAGGAGAAGGAAATTCAGGCAAAAGAGGCGGTCAGCCGGGTGATCTGATCGTGATCATTCAGGAGAAAGAACATAAATATTTTACAAGAGACAGAGAGAATCTTTATTATGATCTTCAGCTTAGCGTATCTGAAGCAGCCCTCGGAGCCGAGATCGAAGTTCCGATAATCGAAGGCAAAGTAAAACTTAAGGTCCCCGCAGGTACACAACCCGGTAAAAAACTGATGCTTAAAGATAAAGGCCTTCCGGTTCTCAACGGCTACGGAAAAGGCGACCTGATAGTTAGGATCAGCGTCTGGATACCGACTAAATTGTCAAAAAGATCAAAAGAACTTTTCGAATCTCTGGAAACTCTCGAAGATATAAAACCCAAGAGTACTGAAAAAGGTTTTTTTGAGAGAATGAAAAACAGGTTCTTTGAATGAGTGAAATAAAGGAAAAGAAGAGAAAAAAAGACGACATTTACAAAAGATCATATCTGGGATCCCTTTATATTCTTTTTACGCTCTTCATTCTATTCATCTGCAGATCATCACTTACTTCAAAACCGGTTTCAGATTTTTCGTCATCAGGCATTGAATTCGAAAAACATATTTCTGCAGATACACTATCTGTCCGTCCGGATTCTTTTTCTGTAAAAACCACAGAAACAAAACCGGAAAAACGCTCTCAAAAAAATAAAATAAAAGAATTGACTGTAAGCAAAAAACTTGTTAATATAAACACTGCTTCGGCGGAAGAACTCGCCGGGCTTAAAGGCATCGGAAAAAAGATAGCCGGAGAGATCGTAAAGTTCAGAAATGAGAACGGACCGTTCAATACGGCCGAGGATATTATGAAAGTCAAAGGCATTGGAGATTCAAAATATTCAAAAATCAGGGATTTTATAATTTTAAAATAATTAATGGAGTGGATCATGAGTTTTAAATCTCAGAAAGGCGGAATAATTTTAATCATTGTTGCCGTGTTGATTCTGATTCTTCTTGTTATGTCAGTTCAGGTTCCGAAAAAACAGTGGGAAGAACAGGCTAAAAGAACTGAAATAGCCCGCAGCAGAATGCTTGCGATGTCAGACTGCGAGATCCTTTACAAGCAGGAAACCGGAAACTTCGATAAAGATCTGAATAAGGTTTACGAATTCGCAACTAACTATAACGATCTTAAGATGGGTGCTCCTGATATAGATATCGAAGTACTTGACATGGATTCTACCAGCATCAGGCTGTCATTTACAGATATTACTCATTTTAAGGATTTCAACGCTGTTCCAGAAGGACAGACGCTAGACAATATCGAAACAAAAGACAAATACACTGCATATCTTTCAGGTATAGGTTGTCCGGATGCCGAGGTCGTTATGGAATCTGATGCAGCTCAGATCGATGAACTTTTAAAAGAAAACCCTCACAAGATTTTCTACAGATCTCTCAAGGAAAAATTCTATAAATCTTCGGAAAACACTACTGAAGTACTATATAATGCCGGCAAAAACGTTTCGGTCGATATTCAGACAAGAAATCCTAACCTGACTCTCAAATCGCAAACAATAAAGTTGACAAGCACTTCGGACATACTAGCCATAGCCAACTACAAAAGCAAAAAGGACGTTTTCTGGGATTTCGTTTCAAAAGACAAGATATCCGTTAGTTTAAATAAAAACGAAGCACTTGAAGAACAGTCAGTTAATATGGCGCAATACGTTTTTTCGAATATTTATGAGGATACTACACCCTACTTATGTCCGAGCACTCTTGAACAGTTCAATGTAAGCTATAACCTTATGGCTACTGTATCAATGAACGTAACTTTCTTTAAGAACGATACGAAAGATCTTGCGAACATCACTAAGGGAAAAAATGTACACAAAGTTACCGATAATCCTTTTGTTCAGAACTACTTTCTGAATATAGTTAAAGCTAAAGCTGAAAGAAAAGTTACAGAGCTTGTCAGAGAATATGAAATGGACGGCGATTCGACTTATTCGTCCGAAAAAGCTAAGAGCGAACTGTTCAGTAAATTCTTTGCGGAACAGCTTACAGAAGTTGTAAAAGAACCGCTTGTTGATGAAGTTAAAGATAAGACCATCGAATCTCCTGACACCGAATCCGACGTGAGATTCTCTGAAGAAGAAAGATTCAAGATCCTTTTTGACGCTAATCCCGGAGAACAGGTAGCCGAAGAGATAAAAAAAGAAATTAACGCAATATCTCTTTCTCAGATATCATGTTTTTACTCCACGAACATAGTTAAAACTGAAACCTCCAGCGTAAAGATCGAATCTCCGATTAACGAAAACAGCGTCTTCAAAGGTTATACCAGAGGTCTCTTCCAGAATAAAATGCTTTTTGGTATAGACGATGATGAAAACGCGGGATATGTTGATGACGGCGAACCAAGCTGGAAAAAAGATTAAAGTCTTTTCTATAGCCTGATCATGTTCATCAAGGGGTTGTCCCGGTTTTTTTACTGAGCAACCCCTTTTTGTTATTTAATATGAGGTAATAAAAATGTTCTATGATCTTTTAATTCATCCATCAAGAATCGAGTTCTTTCACAGGGTATTTTCTCCGGACAGAAATGAATTTGTGGAAAAGAAGTTAGGTTCGTCAGAACTTGGTTTCAAATTCGATCCTTCTATGATAGGAAACGGCGAGAATTACGAACTGTTGAAAAAAAATGTCCATGAACTTATCGACCCTTACAGAAAGGATTTTAACAGCATCAATATAGTCGTTGGACCTGCTTTCTTCCAGATGAAAACCATAATCTGCGATAAATTCAAGGCTGATTATCAGGAATACATTAACTGGGAAGCTACATTTATGGCGAACGGACAGCCTGAGCAGTTCAGATACGGGTATGTGTTCATGGAGCATGACAACAGGCTTCTCATAGGAGTAGTCAGAAAGCAGGTATATGATTATTTCAGCGGTATGCTGCATGAAATTTACTCTTCGAACATCGATTGTAAACTGGGATGCGCTTATCCTCTACCTAACTTTAAAGAAATAGTAGTATACGCCGACAAACTGATGGCTAAACCATTTACAATTAATTCGCAGGCAAATAAGGCTGTAGACGATTTATCTGAACCCGCATCCGTTGCGGCGAAAGCTCTGCGCAGTCCTGTTTTTCTTTTGATCCTTCTTTTCCTGTTTATAGCCGCATCAGCAGTTGCGCTGATTTATTTCGCGCCGGATTTTACACGAAGCAAGATCGAGCAGATCGCTTCTTTAATTCCGTCTGGCGAAGATAAGCAGACCGCGCCTGTTACTACTGTGAACGCGCAAGCTCCTTTAACACCAACTTCAGCAGATACAGTGCTTTCGGATTCTGCCAACACAGTAGAAGCAGCTGCGCCGTCTGATTCTTCAGCTTCAAAAAATCCCACACAAGCTGAAGTGCCTGCACCTGCTGACAGTAAAAACGATCAAAAAACGGCAATCAAATCTTCTGCTCCCGGTGTAACAGAAAAGGAAACACCGCCGTCAGTTCCTGTTGACCCGTCTTTAGATCCCCATCATGAGTTCTGGAACTATGTTATATCGGCTGTTGAGATCAAAACAGATTCTATTATATTTGTAAACGGCACAGAGAACGGAGTATTGAACTTTTATACAAATGATCAGACAATCATAAAGAAAATCAACCAGATAACTTTGAAAAATTCGTATAAGGGTTCAACCGATCCGTCAGGATATATCGCTTCCGACAGCTCGTTCCGATTCTTTAATTCGAGAAAAAGATCTAATTACAACCGTTTCCTCGAAGTTAAAACCAGAATGAATCTTAATCCTCCCGATCCTGACATTCCTTATGTTTTTTCATTAAACTCATTGAAGCAGCTTCAGGATGTTCTATCAGCTTTTAATTCTGATAACGTCGGATTCAGAAAATTCATAATAATAAGAAACGGCGAATCGGTAAGTATCGCGGTGTATTTTGGTTAGAATAACCGGAGGCAGACTTAAGGGAAGGAATATTAATTCATCCGACACCGTTGAATTAAGGCCTACCACTTCATTCTTCAGAGAATGGATATTCAACGTACTTAATAATATCACTTCAATTGACAGTTTAAATATTCTCGACCTTTACTCAGGAACCGGCATCATATCGTTCGAATTTATTTCGAGAGGAGCTATTTCTTCTCTAGCTGTTGAAAAGAACAGCAGTCTCGCGGCATTGATAAGAACAGGCGCAGTTAAATTAAAGTTAGATAACCTTGACGTGATCAATTCCGATTGTAAATTATTCATAAAACGCGAAGCAGAAAGTAACGGATTGAAAAAATATAATGTCATTTTCATGGACCCTCCATATTCAAAGGATATCGCAGATGATATTCTAGAACTTCTTTTTTCTTATAAAAACGGTTTGTCCGAAGATATTATTCTGATAATAGAAACAGAAAAAGATAAAGTATTGAAAACTGACAGCGATTTTGTTATTTTAAAAGAAAAAAGTTCCGGTACTACAAAAATGACCGTAATAGGAAGAAAAGAATGATAGAAATAAGGGAGAATATAGAAAAAGACTCCGGACATTTTTTACCCGGACTGCTTGTAAAAACACTAAACAGCATTGCTCAAAACAGCATGAGCGAAGAAACTTTTCTAGAAACGGTGATAGATTCAAATTTCTTCGACCTGAGAATTCTGGAATATATCAACAGCTCGCGTATTTCAAAATTTGCATCATTAAAAGAAGCTGTAAACGAACTTGGGGCGGTATACTGCTCATTTGTTCTTATGAACATCATTATCTATGATATTTCGGGAACACATGGTAATGAAGAATCCGGCAAACTTTTTGAGATGCAGCTTTTCTCTGCTTCGGCGTCTTATATTATAGCTAAACACGCCGGGATAGATTGCCCCCAGTTAGCTTACGCAGGCGGACTTTTATCTAATATCAGCTACTTCTATCTATCAACCCGTTTCGAATCAGAATTTAAAGATCTTGTGAATAAAGACAGGAACCTCATAAAGAGAATGAATTACGAATGGGAGACCTTCGGAATAGATCACGCTGAGATCTCTTCTCTGATACTTACAGCGGCGGGATTTCCGCAGGAAATCGTTGCTCCCGTTACTCATCATCATCAGAAGAATTTTCAGGAGCATATAGGTTCCGGGCGCATAACCGACTTGTCGCTGGCTGTATATTTCGGTTCGATGATGACAGTCATGTTTTACGAGGATTTCAACTCCGCATCCGATCTGAGAAGAGAGATTAAGAATTTTATGAACTTGTCTTCATTTCAGCTTGAAGCCGCGTTTGAAGAAATTATTGAATTATTCAAAAATGCTTCATTTTCGCTGGGCCTGAACGCCCTCACTTTTCCGGGTCATTTTAAACTGATAAGCTGGTTCGATACTCAGCTTTCAGTTCTCCGTTCAGAGCTCGAAATGTGCGAAAAAAAGATCTCTGAACTGAATTTTCAGAACGTAAAATTCCAGAAAGCATTCGAAGAAAATAATAAAAAACTTGTGGGACTCGCGCTGAAAGACCCGCTCACAGGCGCGTATAACAGGCGTTATCTTGACGAGAAAATCCATGATGAATTTTTGAAGGCTAAAAGATACGGGCAGAGTTTTACCGTCATTTCCGCGGACATCGACCATTTTAAAAAAATAAATGACTCTTACGGACATGCTTTTGGCGACGTGGTTCTTATTAAACTTGTTCAGATCATAAAATCGTCTATCCGTAAAACTGATTTTATAGCAAGAACGGGCGGAGAAGAATTCATTATCGTCTGCCACTCATCGAACGAGCTGGGCGGTATAATCATAGCTGAGAAAATGAGAAAGATCATCGAAAGCTCTTCTTTCCGCTTCGAAGGAAAGGACGTTCCGGTAACAATGAGTTTCGGCGTAGCTAATTTTTTCCCCGAGGTAAAATCCGCTGAAGAACTGATACGCATCTCTGATGAAAGACTTTACGCGGCAAAAAATGCCGGCAGAAATAAAGTGATATATAAATGATCAGAATTATTCAGGCACAGTTATAATCTTGATTAATTTTTTTTATTTAATTATATTTATCTGCTTGTACTAGATAACTGATGCTGGTTTTTTTATGAACATTCTTATTATAGGCGGCGGCGAGCTTGGATCATCGATTGCGATGCAGCTTATCAACGAAGGTCACGATATAACTCTGATAGAAAAATCAGATGAGAAAGCAAAGAAACTTAATGACGACCTTGACGCCTACGTTCTCGCGGGAAGCGGAACTGATGTTAACGTATTAACTAAAGCGAACCTGGAGAAAGTTGAACTCTTTCTGGCACTGACAAATGATGATAACGTAAATATCATTTCCTGCGACCTTGTAAAAAGGCTCAGCCATTATAAAGCTTTCACGATCGCTAAAGTCGAGAACTCGCAGAGCTATTTTTCGAATCCTTTAATTTCACATCCGGATTTTGGAATTGATAATCTTATTGCCACCAAACAGCTATCTATAAATAAAATACTCGATTTTATTGCAGATCCCGAAACGGTCGAAAATATAAATTTTCATGATAACGACATTAAGATCGTTGGCCTTCAGATCACAGAGGATTTCAAAGGTGCAGGTAAAACATTAAAAGATATTGCCGCTATGAACAAAATATGGAAAAAGATCAGGATAGTGGCAGTAAGCAAGAACAACAATACCATAATTCCTTCCGGTGATGATAATGTCAACGCAGGTGATAAGATCTTTCTTATTGGAAAAACTGAAACGCTAAAAGAGCTCATTGAATTGTATTTCGCATCAACAATAAAAATCAAGAAGATCATCATTTTCGGCGGCAACAAAATAGGAAAAGAAGTCGCCAAATATGAAGCATCCAAAGGGAAAAAAGTCACTATAGTTGAAGAAAACCCACAGATCTGCGAACAGCTGTCGGAAGAATTGGGAAACGTCCTTATAATCAACGGTTCCGGTTCAAACCAGAACGTTCTTAACGAGCTCGACATGAAAGACTCATTCGTGGTTTGCGTAACAGCAAGGGACGAACAGAACATTATTACTGCAGTGCTTGCAAAAAGATTTGGGGCTGCAAAAGCTATCTGCAACATTACTAACATCGCCGTCAGCTCGATAATCAATGAGCTACAGGATATTGACTCCGCTTTCTCTACAGAATCGCTTGCTTTATCCGAGATCTTAACATACTGCAGGAAGGGTGAGATAATATCGATTTATCCTCTCCCCAACCTTAAAGCTGAAACTATGAAAGTCAAAATAACGGGTCCTCTTGATTTTCTGGATAAACCGCTAAAAGACGTATCATTTCCAAAAGGAATGATAATAGGAGTTATTATAAGAAACAAGAAGATGATAATTCCGCACGGGAACGACGACATCAGAATGGACGATTTCGTGATATCATTTATACTTCCATCTGCAAAAGCAGAAGTAAAAAAAATGTTCTCTAATCTGTCAGACAGGTAAACAGCATGAACTGGAAAGCAATATTCAAGATCCAGGGTCTGCTTCTGCTCCTTCTATCCGTTTCGATGATAATTCCTCTAATCTTTTCACTTTTCTACGGTTCAGATGATATTGATGAATTGTTTTATTCAATTTTAATTACTTCGTTTTCCGGTCTGATCTTGTTTTTATTATTGAAATCTGATGAAACATTAAGACCTAGAGAAGGATTTGTGGCAGTTGCAATGGGATGGATCTCCGCAGCGGCTTTCGGCGCTCTGCCGTTCTGGTTATGGGGAATGTCGGGAGGTAATTATATCGATTGTTTGTTCGAATCAATGTCGGGTTTCACGACCACAGGATCATCGATACTGACAGATATTGAAGCTCTTCCAAAAGGTATTTTATTTTGGAGAAGTTTTACTCACTGGCTCGGTGGAATGGGTATTATAGTTCTGATCGTTGCTATCCTTCCCATGCTAGGATTTAATTCGACTCAGCTTTATAAAGCGGAAGCAGCCGGTCCTACTAAAGATAAACTTAGCCCGAAAATAAAAGATACAGCAAAGATTTTATGGTTTATTTACGCAGGTATGACTGTAATTATGACAATACTTCTTCTGACAGCGGGAATGGATCTTTTCGATGCTTTATGCCATACTTTCGCAGCTCTCGGTACCGGAGGATTTTCTACTTATAATAAGTCCGTCGGTAATTTTGACAGCCTGTATGTTGAGATACTTATAACAGCTTTTATGTATGTCTCCGCTATAAACTTTTTTCTGCATTATAATCTTATCAGAGGGAACGTAAAAGGTTTCTTTAGGGATAAAGAATGGCAGTTCTATACCACTCTGCTTTTATTAACAGGATTCGCAATAGCGATGAACATGCATTTCCACAATTATTCACAGGAAGACATAAGCAAATACCCGGAAGTCCTCAAATACAACAGCAGTTTCTTTCTATGCCTGAGACATTCTTTCTTTACTACGGTTTCGCTGGCTAGTTCTACAGGCTATGTTACTGCGAACTACGAAATGTGGCCCTATTTTTCAAAACTTATGCTGATCCTGCTCATGTTCGGAGGCGGATGCGCGGGTTCTACATCCGGAGGAATTAAACAAATTCGACTGATGATGGTTATTAAAATTGTTTATAATGAGATTAAAAAACTCACTTATCCCAGAGCTTTTTTCTCCGTTAAAATTGCCAATGATGTTTATAGTGATCCGATAATCAAAAGCACAATAGCTTTTGTAATACTTTATATTTCTACTTTTGCGGTCGTTTCCCTTATACTTACATTTCAGGGATATGACATTATCACTTCTTTTTCAGCCTCAGCCGGAACTCTCGGAGGCGTAGGTCCGGGACTTGCAAGGGTGGGAGCTATCGAGAATTTTGCCTTTTTTGATGATTTCTCAACATTCTTACTGGTTGTCAATATGCTTCTCGGCAGGCTTGAGATTTATCCCGTGCTCATTCTGATCTACGCTGTATTTAATCCTAGAAAATTACATTGATGTACCTTAATTTTTTATTTCACAATTCTCTGCATCTTCTGCTGCCTCTTGTTTGTGCATTCTATTGTTTTAAACCAGGATGGAAGAAAAATTATCTGCTGATGGTTTCCGCCTATCTGATCGACCTTGACCATTTATTGGCAGATCCCGCCTTCGATCCGAACAGATGCTCCATAGGATTTCATCCTCTGCACTCTTACTATGCTGTCGGGTTGTATGCGCTTATGGTCTATTTCCCAAAAACAAGGATCATCGGCATCGGTTTGCTTATTCACATTTTAGTAGATTTGAGCGATTGTGTAAGAATATATTTTATTTGAAGGCTTGAAAAAAACTATTAAAGAACTTATCTTATGATATGTAAGTTCAAACAACAATTTCAGGATCAAATTTGAGCGATAAAAAGGCAATATACCGGGAATTCTGCAGGACAAAAGGAAATCTGCCGGTTTTTCTGTATGACTGGTGGCTGGATTCGGTCTGCGGCAAAAACTGGAACGTCGCCCTTGTGAAACCGGATAATGAAGTTCTCGCTTTCATGCCTTATTACATCAAAACAGTATTCGGTTATAATATCTCAGTAATGCCTCAGCTTACGCAGTTTTTAGGCCCTTGGATAAATTATCCTGCAGATCTAAAAGAAACGAACAAGGCCGAATATGAAAAAAAGATGATGAGCGAACTTATAGCTCAGCTTCCGGGAACAGCCTGTTTCGATCAGAATTTCCATTATTCAGTCTCGAACTGGCTTCCGTTCTACTGGAAAGGTTATTCCCAGACAACAAGATATACTTATGTTATAGAAGATATCGAGCACACTGAAAGGGTGTTCAATAATTTTACTCCATCTAAAAGAAAGAACATCAACAAAGCCTCTGAGATCGTCGAAGTAAAATTCGATCTCGGCGCTGAAGAATTCTATGAAAACCATAAACACACCCTCGAGAAACAGGGACAGAAGATATCGTACTCGAAAGAACTTTTTTTGAAGATCCACGAACAGGTATATGCGCACAGATCAGGCAGAACGATCTATGCTGTCGATAAGAACGGGATAATACACTCAGCTCTTTTCGTGGTCTGGTCGAAATACAGCGCTTATGATCTTATAAGCTCGATCGATGCTGATCATAAAAACAGCGAATCAGCTTCTCTGCTTATATGGGAAATTATAAAGAACCTTTCGGGAAAAATAAACAGATTCGATTTCGAAGGCAGCATGATCGAATCGGTGGAAAGGTCATTCAGACAGTTCGGCACGGTGCAGAAAGCCTATTTCAGCATTACCAGATGCGATTCGGCAAGTTATAAGATATTCAGATCAATAAGAGAAAAATTCAGATAAAGAGTTTATTTCTTTTCGTATATCACAAAAGAACCGAACCTGTTGATCTCTTCAAAACCGTTATTTATAAAATATTCTTCATCAGGATAGTCAAATCCCTGCTTGTTCAGTTCGCTTGTATGGCCTGAATGATATACTGCGAGCGAATTTGCCGAAATAGATCTTTTCATTTCATGATTCAGCCTGACAGTCCTCGATGGTTTTTTATATCCGTCAATCAGATCGATGCTGTACTTTGTAAAATGGTCGGTATAAATGATCATGTCCGGTTCTGCTTTGACCGCATGCCTGAACAACTCTGCGTTTTCCAAATCAAAATATGTCCTGAAATGCTGTGTCATATAAAGTGAAAATACAATATAACCTGCCAGCGATAGCACCATCCATCCTTTTTTCAACGAAGAAATTAGTTTAGATGCAACCATCATAGAAGGCAGGAACAATGGGAAAAGATACCATGTGAATCTGAGCGGTATCAGCTTGTATTCAGAGAGTGACATAGTAAAGAACAAATAAAGAATCAACAGACCTGAGAACCAGTAAACGACAAGCCTGTTCTTTCTTTCTTTGCGGTTGATGACAAGCTGAAGAACGGCGATAAGCGGGATAAATATCATGGTTCTTCGCAAAAACACAGCGGTAAAGTTTTCAAGCATAAGCGTCATCCCGGAACTTTGAGCAAAATCGTGTTTACTGAAATCTGAATATGAGCTCATAACAGTCAGCCTGTAGAAAAAATCCCCGTTTGAAAGATAATATGCATATCCCTCCAGCATTATTCCTAATACCAGAACAGATAGTGAAATGAAAATATACAAATTCAATGACCTTTTTTTTATAAGCACGAAAATAAAAAGCGCTGATAAAAGTATTGATGTATAAAAAACGTTGATCTTAAACAGTACCGAAATGAAGAACAATAAGCCTGATAAAACAGAATAAGAATACTTTTTATCTCTGTCCGCCATGAACAGAAGAAGAATTCCTGAATTTATAAAAAAAGCCGAGAACATATCCGTAAAAGCAATCGAAGCAAATAATACTTCAGTTGGATAAAATGCCGTAAGCAGAAGAACGATCACCGAACTGATCTCGGATCTCGTGATCACTTTTGTTGCTGTATAGGCAAGGATCATATTAAGGAACGAAAATATCATAGGAAAGACCGTTGCAGAAGCCTCATTCGTACCGAAAAGAAAGAATGAGATAGCTGTCAGCGCTGAAATCCCTTTTCTTACAAGGCAGACCGGATAACCAAGATAATCAGCACCGAATTCACCGCTGTATAATGTATGGGCCAGATAGCTGTAATACGCATCGTCTGAAAACACATGTCCGAAATAAAAATAAAAACGGACGATTAGTCCTGCCGCAAGCAGCGCGATAATTGTCATCTTTGTTCTTTTGTCTTCCCAGACCATTCCTGATTATCCCTTTTCGTTAATATGTAAAATACGCAAATCCTGTGGTTTTTACAATAGCCCGTTATAGTGATCGTGTTTTTTTTCTCAGTTCAGATTCGATCCTGAAATATTCATTCCTTACAGCATCTATTTCGACAACTGAAGTTTTATCGAATAAAAAATCTTTTTTAATTGGCATTTCAAGCTCATTCACGCTGAAGTTTATAAAATTCTTCAGGCTATCTCCTATCTGATAGTATCTCAGTATCTGGAGTATCCTGAGCCCGTCGATCTTCTCATGACAGGCACGGACAAAAAGCTTCTCAGTCTTGAAATTCTTACGCAATGGTTCCCATATATTCTCACCGAATGATCTCTGAATGAATTCATCAATCGGTGTTTCACAGTCTGCTTTAAACAGCTTGGGAAAAAGTTTGCAGGTCTCCCCTATTCTTTCAAATCCTTCCTTATCGTAGAAAGGATAGCTGTCCCAATCCCCGCTTTTGCCTTTTATAACCGCCGGCCCGGTTCCGAAAGGCACTCTGTCCGATTCTCTTGCTGAAGGATAAACAGCTTCGTCATTCCATATCAGTATTTCGCCTGCTTTTTTCATCCTGTTCACGAAATAAAAATCCTCGCCGGCTTCTTTTGGCGTAATTCCGCTTATTTTGCGATAACCTTTTACGCTGAAAGAAATTGCGGAACCCAATGCGGAAAATGCGTAAGGAGAATCAATGAGAAGCAGATTGATAAGATAGTATCTCATGTATAGTTCATACCTGAGAATCGCCCTGTCGTGAGCATCATTTCCTGTCAGGTTGTGATAATACGGATTCGTTAGAAGCATAGCTTTTTTATGGCTTATGAACTGTTTCCTGCCTGATGAAATAAAACCGGGTCTTATCCTTGTGTCTGCATCCAGGCTGATAACGATATCTTCATCGTCCGCAATCCGGTCGATAGCTTCAAATAACTCTTTTCGGGCATACCCGACACCTCTCTGTCTGCCTTTCCAGCCTTTACCTGGAGAAAATCTGTCTATGATTGTTAAATCGAGCCTTTGTTCCAAATTCAGCATCTGCATCGTTTTGACATTATTCTCGCACTTTATCCTTTTAACCGGATCGTTCCACCATTCATCCGGATTGTTGATGCAAACAAATACTTTAAAGTCAGTAACTGTCTGAGCTTTCAGGTCTTTAAGCAGTTCAGGTATGTTTTCAAACTCATTGAGAGCGGGTATCGCGATGAAGATTTTCATAACTTTTATCATTGTTTTTATACCATGATAAATGTACTATTATATGTTGGAATAAAAAACAAAAAAAATGGAGAATAATAATGGCAAAGATCACATTAAAAGGAAAACCGATCAACACGAACGGTAGCCTACCGAGAAAGAACTGTAAAGCAAAGGATTTTACTCTCGTAAATAACAAACTTGCGAGATTAACTCTTACCGATTTTAAAGGATCTAAACTCGTTCTTAATATTTTTCCCAGCCTCGACACGCCTACCTGCGCGATGTCTGTAAGGCAGTTCAACAAACTTGCAGGCGAAATGAAAAACACAAAAGTGCTTTGCATTTCAAAAGACCTCCCGTTTGCACAAAGCAGGTTCTGCGGAGCTGAAGGGCTGAATAATGTTATTACGCTTTCAGATTTCGCAACAGGCGCGTTCGGGTACGATTACGGCCTTGAGATAATTGACGGTCCGCTTGCAAATCTTCACGCCAGAGCTGTTATTGTGCTTGATGAGGATCAAAAAGTGATCTATACGGAACTTGTACCCGATATAGCTCAGGAACCTGATTATGAGGCTGCTCTGAAAGCGCTTAAATAATATGAAAATTACAATTCTGTATGACAACACTGTCACGGTTCCCGCTCTTACACCGGATTGGGGATTTTCATGCCTTATCGAAACCGGCACCCGCAATATTTTGTTCGACACTGGCGGTAACGGCAGAATCTTATTGGAAAACATGGCGATACTCGGAATAGATCCCGCCTCGATAGACGATATTTTCATCTCGCACCAGCACTTCGATCATATTGGCGGTTTATCTGCTATGCTCAATGAGAACCAGAATGCGGTCGTTCATATACCGCCCTCGGTAAGAGGCATAAAATATAAAAACCAAGTGATCAGCTACAGCACCCCTTCAGAAATTTACCCGGGAATATATACTACAGGTGAGCTTAACGATATTGAGCAATCGATGTTTCTTGACACTCAAAAAGGAGCTGTTGTTATCATTGGCTGCTGCCATCCGGGACTGGGGAATATCCTAGGGACATTCCCTGACAAAAAGATAAGCCTTATCGTAGGCGGGCTTCACGGTTCGGAAGAGTACGAAGTCATGGAAAGATCGGAAAAGATCTGCCCCTCCCACTGCACAAGACATATCGAAGATATAAAATCACGATTCTATGATAAATACATTCCGGGCGGAGCAGGTACCGTAATTGAATTATAAATGAGGCATAGTAATGAAAATACTTATTCTTGAGGAAATTGGAGTTGAACGGGAATCTTTCGATCTACCGGGTAATGACATAGCCTGGTTCGACGGAGATTTTGATAAAGATATTGTCGAAGTTTTTGTAACTGTGAAGAAAAAACTCGGATCTGCTGAACTGGCGGAATTTCCGAACCTGAAGCTGATCGCGGTCGCTTTTACAGGCTATGACAGTGTAGACTTGAATTATTGCAGAGAGAATAATATCGCAGTTTGCAATGTGCCTGCATATTCAACGAACTCGGTGGCTGAACTCGCAGTAGGTCTGGCGATATCGCTGCTCAGGGAAATACCGAAAGGTAATAAACTCATCCGCGAAGGCGGTTGGGATCTCGGTAAACCCGGTATTGAACTTTTTGGAAAAACCGTAGGAATTTGCGGTACAGGCGCGATAGGCATAAGAACAGCTGAAATTTTCAAGATTTTCGGATGCGAAATAAAAGGATGGTCTCGCACTCAGAGAAAAGAATTCATTGATCTCGGCGGTAAATATGTTGATACGCTTGAAGAGCTATGCTCCATTTCCGATATACTGAGCATACATGTACCTTCAAATTCAGACACTAAAGCTCTGATCGGGAAAAAGCAGCTCGCAATGATGAAAAAGTCTGCATATTTGATCAATACATCGAGAGGTCCGGTCGTAGATGAACAGGATCTTTATGAAGCTCTTTCGTCAAGAAAGATAGCCGGTTCCGGAATTGATGTTTTTTCCATCGAACCTGTAAAACCCGCCAATCCATTCCTGAAGCTTGACAATGTTATTTTGACTCCCCATATCGCTTTTAAGACTTGTGAGGCTCTCAAAAGACGCGCGGAAATAACTAAAAACAACATCATCAACTTTGAATCGGGTTTAAAAGAGAATAGAGTTATATAGTTAAAAAGTATAGCCTACCGAAAAGTGAAATACACCTTCCTGCCAGCCGTCTTTGATGTCTAAGGGAAATCCCCAGAGAACCCCCATCGCGCCTATCGGCGTGATGTAGCGCAAACCTGTACCCGCGGTAGAGCGTAACGTCTCCCCCCCGCCTTCAGTTGTTTCCGACATTAAACCTGTATCCAGAAAAAACGGGATCTCCCAGTTCTTTCTGAACTCATAGCGCGGCTCGAAAATGAACAGCGCTGTCAGTTTCGCTCCTGCGGGCTCACCTGCCGCGTCTACCGCGAAATAATTTTCGTTAATACCTCTGACCGTTGAAGTTCCGCCCAGATAGAAAAGCTGGTCAACTGCAGGATCGGCATCAGGATCGGTCATCTGGAGAAAGTTAAGCCTGGCCGCGAACGCGAAGGTCACCGGACCGAAAGGCGTGAAAAAATATTTAAGATCGAACTTGTATTTTATAAAATCGTCTTCGTTATTATCTATGCCTGTTGAAAACTCGGTATCCAGGTTAGCGTACACGCCTTTTCTGGGAACCATGAAAGAATCGCGCCTGTCCCATAGCTGAATGAATTTAAGACTGCCGGTGTTCATTACGGTATTCGAATCCGCGCCGGAAATGTTTTCTTCATTTAGCTTTCTGTGCTCGATCTGCGCCTGTATTATTGACTGAAGGCTGCTCTTCCACCTGTAGTTCACACCTGCGCCGATCCCTATCGTTTCAGTCTGATACTCAGGCTCTGATATATCCTCCCTTTCCCAGAAAATGGAAAGCGTTCCGGAAAGTTCCGGTATGATCAATACAGGTTCTGTAAAAGCTGTTGTAACTGTCTGTTTGACGAAAGACAGATCGGTTTTTATGCTCAATTCCTTGTTCCTTCCGAAAAGGTTCTTATTGCCCGCATGCAGACTTGCATAGGCCCCGCTATAACTCTCGTAGCCGCCTGAGGCCTGGAAATAATAAGGCGGATATTCTTCAACGCTAACCAGAATGTCCAGCGTGTCTGATCCTGTTTCTGAAGTGTATGAAGAGACCGACCTGAATATCTTCTGGTTCCTTAGGTTTTTGAGCCCGTCCGACAGCTCTGCTACGGAAAATGGTTCACCCTCTTTTATCTTAAGAAGTTTTCTTATGGACCGCTCCTTAGTTTTAAGATTGCCCGCTACGAAGATCGATCCTGTCGAAGCTTTATTTTTAATGTCGGCGCAGAAACAGATGTCTGCTTTCAAGCTGTCTTTTGAAAATTCAGTTCTTTCATTGACTTCGGCGAAAATGTAGCCTTTGGCCGCGAGATGACCTTTGATCCTCGGCGCTGTTCCTGTTATCATACCTTTATTGTAAGGTTTGCCTTCTAGCTCGGAAGATATTTTACCTACTTCGACTTCTAGATCTTGCGGAATTCCCTCGAACGACACCCTGCCTATCAGCGTTCTTGTTCCTTCTTTGATCTCGGCCAGGATCCTTACGCTATCCCTTTTCCTGCTGTATTTTACTTCTAAAGCTGCATCAGCCGATATGAATCCGTTCTGTCCGTAAAAAGCTTTTATGTTCCTTTCATCATCCTCGAAAATGTCCTTTCTGAAATATTCACTTCTTCTCCACCATCTTCTTACCACGCTGTTGAGATACTTCCCGAGTTCGCTGCCGGAAAAAACTGAATTCCCTTCGAATGTTATATCTGTAACAAGCGGTCTTACACCCTCTTTGATCTCTACGGTAACACTTTTTACCTGCCTGTCTTCTTCGATGACCAGTGTATCTTTCATATTGACTTTCGCATCAGAGAATCCTTCCTCGCGGTACATATTCCTGATAGTTCTTAACGACTTTCTGAGCGCGACAGAGCCGTTTTTACCCTCATTGATCTTGTCAGTCTGTTCCTTAAGTTTTCTGTCAGAGAAAAATTCATTTCCCGAAAAATCAATATTATATTCGGGGCCTTCATTTATAATGACTTTTATTTCAGAAGTCCGTTCGATGCTGTCCTTTATCAATTCGTAACTGACCGAGCAGTCGACATAACCTTTATATTTATAAAGCGCGGTTATTTTTTCCAGATCTATTTCAAGCTCATCCGGGATCAGCCTGCCGGGAGCGCCGAACATAAAACTTCTCCACCAGGTCTTCATCTCTTTTTTGAGTCTCAGGCCCGACATATTATTGTTGCCTGAAATGCTTATCTTTTCTATCGTAAAATATCCGCCCTTTTCCACTTTTATCTTTATAAGCCTGAGTTTTTCCGATATTTCTTCAGTCTCCGTCCGCACTACTACAGAATCGTAACCTTTGGAGTTAAGATACGCTGAGAGATATTTCTTCTGAAGTTCAATTTTTTCTTCGTCATAGACCGATCCGGGATAAACAGACATCCTGTTCAGAAGCTCATTTGAAAAGAAAGGGTAGATGCCGTAGAATTCGATATCCGATATTCTTGGAGCTTCGGCAAAACCTTTCATACTTTTCGATGCGGACAAATATAACGCAGAGATGAAAAGAAGTATGAAAACGAGCTTCAGTTTCATCGGAATTCCTTCCTGAACTGTGTTTCCGCTCCAAAACTGCCGTCGGTGGATCTGAAGCCTGAAAATATAATGTTCTCGAACATCTGATAGTCAGCAGAACCTTTCTGTATCATTTCAGAACCGTTATTTACAAGCGAATATTTAAGTATGAGCCTGTCCGATATCTTTTTCCCGACAGTAAGTCCGTAACCCGAAGGAGCGGATGCTGAAAAATCGTCCGGTACGTTTACTTCTATATAATCCAGCCCTGTTTTATCCGCGACTTTTTCCGAATAAGAACCGGAAAGCCAGTCCGCTATCAGTTTCTCCTTTGAGACAGGCTGCCCGTCACCCTGCCCCGCGAGTTCTGAAGCTTTTCTGCCGAAGATGAGTATCGAAAGAATATCGGCATCGCTTTCTGCTGGAAAAGATGTTAGTGTGAATTTCGGATTCGAGAGATTTTCTGTCACCGAAAGAAATATTTTATATATACCGACTTCAGTCTCGCTCTGAATGTCCGCCGTGGGGAGCATTCCGTAAACAGGCTCAAAATCAAGAACTCCTTTCTTTATCGTAAAAGTCTTCTTTTGGAACATCAGAAAACCGTTTTCTCGTATCAGCGCTCTTCCGGATATCAAAGGCGCTGAGATATCTCCTTTTACCTGAATATCAGGCTTGAGTTCTATAAATCCCAGATTGTTGTCCATAACGATGTCCCGTCTGCTCTTGAGCTTTAGATCAAGAGAGATATCAGGCAGTTTTTTACCTTCTGAAAAGCTCTTTACGATCCTCGGAGCGGAACTTTCGAATACATTTCCGAATAGATCGATATCCTTATAATATAATGCATCAACGACTTCGATCTCGCCTGCAAGCCTACCCTTTTCAAAGTCGCCGTTAAAATCCATCTCGATATTCAGAAGACCTTCCAGCTGATCAGGGATGTTCATAGGGATCGCAGTAGCAGACATTTTAAAATCAATATTTTCAGGTCTGAACTTATTCAGCGATATTCCGCCTTTGAGTCCGAAGATCCCTTTATCGAGCATCCCTTTTATCTCTTTAATTTCTATTTTTTCTTGAGAAATGCCTATGCTTCCGATTACATCATGGATCATCTGTCCGGTCTCTTCGATGTAAAATCCCAGACCGTCGAAATCTATGTTACCTTTAACAACCGGCTCGGAAATACTGCCTCCGATGTCCAGATCACCTTTAACGAAACCTTCCGAATTTAAAAGCATTTCATTTACGAAAGACAGCGACTTCACAGGGAACAGTATTGAAGTTTTTATATCTATATTGCTCTTTAGATCTGCATAACCGTTAATATCAATAAAACCGCTGTCAAGATAGTTCAGTTTGAAATTTTCAAATAGGAGTTTTTCTTTTCTAACCTTAGCTTCGATCCCGGATCCGGAAACATATCTTGTTTCGTCCATATCGAACGTGAGGGAATCGATCTGGAAATCTAATTCAGTTTCTGCTATGTTGTCAATATTTCCGTTCCCTTTGATTCTGCCCGCCAAAAAGCCTTTCAAATGACCGTCGGAATTTTCCGGCAGATACGGAGAGAAATCCCATCTGTCAAAATCGATATCGAACCCGTAATCTTTTGTTTTAATATTTGAATGAGCTTTTATGATAAAGCCGGGATCTGCCGTCAGTTCTGCGTATCTGTTTTTATAGCTGATATCTATTTTAGTGTCCGGTAACTTTGTTTCCGTTACGTACAAATTCCTGAGTGTTATATTTCCTGAAGCTGAAGGATCTTTAAAAGTACCTTCAGCTTTAATTTCCCCATCGATAACTGCAGAGGCGGTTCCGGTGATCTTCGAATATATAGAATCAGACTTTATACTTGTAATCCTTACATCGGCAGCAAAAATCTTATAGTCCTTCATAGTTCCTGAAACCGACAGCTTTCCCCCGCCTCCTGAAACCGACAGCTCATCAAGGTTTAAAACATTTTTATCTATTCCCGCTTTCAGTCCGATGCTGTCTATCTCTATCCCCTGATAGCTGATCCTGTCCGTATTCAGTAAAAATTCTCCGGTCGGAGCTTTTAAAGATCCTTTTATCCATCCGTTAAAATCGATCTCCGTAGAAATGTCAGGATAGAATTTGTCCGATCTTATGCGGCTTCCCGAAAATATAAAATCTATTTCGGGATTTTTTAATATCTTCATATCTTTGCTGAAAACTTTAGCTTTTCCATTGAGACTGATATTTGAACTGTCCATTCGGAAATCAAGCCGCTTTATTTCGGCGGATCCATTTTCGCTCGCAACACCGGAAAGTGAACAAGAAGTTATTTCGTAAACATCCCATGCGAGTTTGCCTGTTTTCAGTTCGGTTGCAGCACGTAATTTTCCTTTATTCCAACTTAAATCCGCTACGATCGAAGCTTTCTCTTTCAAGTGGAATTTATCGTAACTGAAGGGGCTGATCTGCGTATTTACCAGCGCGTTAGCCGTTATCTCTTCAGGCTTTACACCTCTACCTTTCAGCTCCAGCCCGAAATCGAAGACCGCATCAGGCATTCCCGGTATATTGCTCAGGCTGAAATTTTCGGTATTCGCGCTAATATCGTACTCGGCTTTTTTGAGATCCGGCTCTGACGAGATCAGTCCTGCGGTAAAAGCTTTAGCCATATCCAGAGAACCATCCATCGAGAAACTTTCCGAAGCGGATTTTTTTATTTCCGCAGTAACGTTGAGCATTTTTTCCTTAAATGATGCGGTGATTTCAAGACCGTTTATCTTCTGAGATAAAAGGACTCCTGTTCCGTGCCCGAATGTAAGATCGGCTTCAGGATCCTCAGCTTCGCCCGATACAGATCCGGCGACAGATAAAATTCCGCTGTCTTTGGAGAATATTTCCATCCTGTCGAAAAGCTTTTCCGTCTCTATATCGGCCTTGAATTTCATATCGAAGAACGGAATTTTATAGATATTCTCTACGGCGCCGCCTATGGTAAAATCGAGTCCCCGGGTCAGAAACCTCGTTTCTTCCAGCTGCACTGCAGCGCCTATCATCTTAATTGCCAAAATATCGTTCCGGACATTCTTATTGAACTGAGGTGTTTGTAATTCGGCCTCTATTTTTTCCATTCTGACAGAATAGTCCGTATTCTTTACTTCCGCCCGGGCTTGAATCAGACTGCTTTTAATTTTATACTCCGATCCCGCGTTTTTATCCGAATACGCCGAAGATAAATTCTTTATTGTGAAATTTTTCACTACAATATCAGGCAATACTGCGGCCGGATCCGGTTCAGTTTTTTTCTCTTCCTGTTTACTGTGTTTAAATACATCAAGCTGCTCTTTGTTAACATCAAGATCGATATCTGAAACGATGAGCGAATCTACTATATACCTGCCTGATAATATCGGGCTGTACTGAACCCCAAGACCGAGATATCCTATACTTCCCACTCTCGTTTTCTGAGTGTCCAGGATCTTAAGACCCGTTAGTTCAACTCTTCCTCTAAAAACATTCAGACTTAAATTTTCAAGTTCGATCTGAAACGGAGAGTGTTCGTTAGCAATCCCCACGATTTTGGCTTTTCCCCATTCAGTATTGACAAGAAGCAGCGTTAACGCCATTGAAATAAGTATTAGCCCTAAAAGACCTGCGATCGAATATGCTGTAAATTTTATAAATCTCTTAATACCGTATACCTTAATTTATTAGTGTCATTGATTTAGTTAAACATAAATATAATCAAGAAAATTATTCTTTTCAAATATAAAAGCTCTAATTGACTACTTCCATACATTTTCTTAAATTTAGTTCAAGATTTATACGGGACATATTATGACTAATCAACTTTCCGCCATATTAATTTCATCTCTGCACAATAATTCATTTATCAGGCTCATCCTTTCCTCGCCGGATGATAAAAAAGGCGAACTTAACAAAGTTACGGTAAGGATTGTCGAACTGAAAGCAAAGCATACTTTATCATTTCTTTATACTTACAAGACAAAAACGGTCACAAAGAACTTCGGGATCGAAGAAGGAGTTGTACATTCTGAGAAGCTATTCGGCGACACCTTTACTATGTGCGTAATATTCACGACAGAGGCTGATCATTCATTCAGGCGGACTAAAAAGGGTAATTTACTCTATTATAGCTCAAAAGCTAAACACACCGCCGGCGAATTCTCTCTTGAACATAATCTGAAAAAGAAAAGAATGATCTCCGCTGAAAACAGCGCCTGGCTCGAAATGCTCGGAGTTACTGTCAGAGGTAAAGTAACGGAAGGCATGAGCGGCAAATTCAGACAGATAAACAGGTTCATTGAAACTATAGATGATCTTATAAACTCATCATCTCTAAAGGATAAGAAAGAAATTGCCGTTTACGATATGGGTTCAGGCAAAGGGTATCTGACTTTCGCGGTCTATGATTTTCTGACGAACGGGATGAAGATCAAATCGGACGTCACCGGGATCGAGCAGAGAGACGATCTTATAGCTAAGTGTAATAATACTGCAAAAGAGTGCGGTTTTACCGGTCTGAAATTCTCGCAGGGCCAAATAGCTGACAGTAATTTTACTCACTGCGACATTCTAATCGCCCTTCATGCCTGCGATACTGCTACAGACGACGCGATTTTTAAAGGCATAACTTCACAGGCTGATATCATCATAGTATCTCCGTGCTGTCATAAACAGATAAGAAAACAGCTTGATATAAATAACGCGCTCAAAGAAATAACTAGACACGGAATACTTGAAGAAAGACTGGCTGAAATGACGACTGATGCTCTGCGCGCATTGATACTTGAAGAGCACGGTTATGATACAAAAGTGTTCGAGTTCATAACGGACGAACACACTCATAAGAATATAATGATCACGGCTGTAAAAAGTAAAGAAATACCTGATGCTGCACGTATAAATGAAAGAATACACAATCTGAAAGGTATTCTGGGCATAAAAAAAATCTATCTCGAAGAGCTTTCTAAGAAGAATCCGAAACTGTTATAAAAAAAATGCCGGCTTGTAGCCGGCACCTGTAATTCATTTATTTATTCGCTTTGTCTTTTTCCATCCTTCTCTTAGCTATATCGTAATCAATGACGCACCGGAATCCGACTCCGCCTGATGAATTTGAAATATCTATCGCGCTCCGGCTGAATGTCCTGCACTGTTCCTGTTTTGAAAACCACGATCCGCCTCTGGGTATCCTTAATTTTCCATATCCAGCATTCGGCTTTTTGTTTCCCGGATAGGCATCTAGAATACCGTAAACCCATTCCGCGGCATTTCCTGACAGATCATAAATACCTCTGCTGTTCGGCCTGAAGCTTTTAACAGGCGCGGGATTTCCCTGAGACATCCTTTCGCCGTATTTAGCTTTCTCAGGACTAATAGCATTTCCGGTAGCATATTCGTAATTATTACTGTCTTTCGCCGCGCATTCCCATTCCGCTTCGGTAGGAAGCCTTTTACCTGCCCATTTGGCGTATTCGAGCGCATCGTAGTAATCTACGTCTACAACAGGCTGGCTGGGATCATTGAACTTTCTGTCTTTCGAATGTGCCATACTTCCCATCGGTTTGTAGCCTGTAGCTTTTAGAAATTTCTGAAACTGAGCATTAGTAACTTCAGTTTCATCCATATAGAACGCCTGAACCCTTACTTTATGCGCAGGCTTTTCCAGATCCGACCCGCTATCGCTGCCCATTATGAATGCCTGGGCAGGAACAAGCACCATTTTTTTATTGTCTTTTGAATAATAGTATCTTTCGTCCAAAGCTCTTATCTTTTTCAGCTTCTGGGCTTTTTCGGCATCCGAACTTGTCTTATATAATGTCGTGTCCTGAGGAACAAAATTTTTCTTCGTTGCGTCAGGGGAAATGTCATAAAGCGATTCCTCGTCTTTTGCATGCACCACGGTAGTAAATACAAGCGCGCATACAACTGCACATATTATTCTTTTCATCTTTTTACCTGCTTATCTTACTATCACTCTGAGGTTGTCAGTATTGACTTTGTATCCGCCTGATACCATAACATAATTCTGATATAGCGTGGAAACATCAGTTATTTTTGCCATGAACCAGTTGTCAGTCCTTGCTTTTTCCTGATCTTCAGGTCTGATATACCTGTCTCCTCTGGAATAATCGAAAATGACCATAATTGCGCCCATTTTGATCTCTGAAGGCTGAGCTATTCTCGTTTTCCAGTAGTGCTGAGACCATACTTCTTTGCCATCTTTAACATCCATGAATTTCGCTTCGTTCTTAGTTTCCGGTGTAGCCGCCTGCAGCATCTTTGCAAGTTCAACCCTGATCCATCCTGTTTCAAATTCCCTGTCAGAATAAAACCAGTCGTCATCCTGAATGTAATGCATATCTCCCGCTCCGCCCTGATAGACTCCAGTTCCTGTCGAATTATTCGTAGCGCCGGTATTGGCGCCAATCCTGCTCATGCTGTCTGACATGTCCGCTACGTTCCTTAGAGCCTGAGTAGGTGCGCAGCCGATTAAAAAAAGCGCTATTCCCGCTATGGCTGTCATTGTGAATCTTTTCATTTTCCAACCTCATAATAATTATTTCATCGTAATGTAATTTAACTTTTTTATTCATAAAGTCAACATTGAATTGCTTTTAGTTTCGTTAAATCTTATTATATGCAGTATAAATAACTTTGGAACGGAGCTGTATTATGCGAATGTCAAATTTGTTCTTCTTCAGTGATAAAAATTCACCTTCGGGAACTGATCTTAAAAGCGATATGCTTTTTAAAAAGGCTAATCTGACCGTAAAAGATCCTTCTAACGGTATTATTCTTATGCCGGTTCTGATAAAAAGTATTGAGAAGTTGTCAAATCATTTAAGTTCATCACTTGAGAAAACCGGATTTCAGCAGGTCGGTATACCGCCTGAAGTTATAGCTGAAGACGGCTTTTTTGCTCTCGGAAGAAAATTCATCAGCTCCTATAAACAGCTTCCTTTAAAACTTTATCAGATCAGTTCCGGAGCGACGGATAAAGTGAGGTCAAAATTCAGCATTATACTGAGCGGATCATTTTTGAAACTGGATGCTTGCGTATTTGATCGGGATTCTGAATCCGCCGATATTTCAATTTCAGCGCTGACAAAAAATATTTCGGACAATTTTAGCAGACTAAATCTGCCCTTCTTCACGGCTGATAATCACGAGAATAATCTTATAGTTGTCCCTTCAGAAAAAGCCGAAGACAGGTTCTTCAAATGCCCGGAATGCGGATGCTGCGCATCAGAAAACTCCGTTCTGTCAGTACCGGAACCTATACCTGTTTCAAATGTTGAAGCCGGCCTGACTGAGCTGTACACACCGGAGATAAAAACGGTAAAACAGCTCGTTGAATTCACAGGCATCCCTGAGCATCAGATGGTAAAAACCATAATCTATAAAATGATTTACGCCGAAGAAGAAAAGTTCGCCGCGGTTCTGATTCGTGGCGATCTCGACATTAACGAGATCAAGCTAAAAAAATTCATTAACTGCGAAAGTCTTGAACTTGCATCGGAGAACGATATCAGAAAACTGACAGGCGCAGAAGTGGGTTTCGCCGGACCTTTTAACCTTAACAAGAAATTTGAGATCATCGGCGATAATTCTATCCTGAAAACCGATCATTTCCTGTGCGGTCTGAATAAAACCGATTATCATAATATCAATGTCCGGTTCGGCCGCGACATTCCACTGCCGGACAAGATCGCTGATCTTCACAGAACGAAACAAGGCGATGTCTGCGCGTCCTGCGGCATCGGCAAGCTTGATGAAATTAAAGGATTTATTACCGCAAAGATATCAAAATGCGGGCCGGATGGATCAAAATCCAGAAATATCACTTTTGACAACAGGGGCAGTCAGGATGTTGCACATACATCATTTTTAAACCTGAACATAACCTCCGTTCTGGGACTTGCCGCCGAATCCAATAATGACGCATACGGATTAACCTGGCCGGCTTTCATAGCGCCATACGATGCAGTAATAATCGCCGCGGATCAGGAATTTACAGATCAGGCTGAAAAGTGCTACACAGAGCTGTTAAATTCAGGATACGATGTATTAATAGATGACAGGGATTTTTCGCCGGGATTCAAGTTCAAAGATGCTGACCTGATCGGAATACCTTACAAGATCATTTTCGGCAAAAAAGCCGGCGCCGGTTCCGCGGAGATCAAATCGCGCATAAATTCGGACAGAAATATAATTCAATATGAAAACATCGTTGAGTTCTGTAAAAAAATACAGTTGAATTAGCGCCGGTATTTATATATATTTAAAAATACAGCAAATATCAATTTAAAATAGGAGTCGAAAATGACAAAAGCAGTAAGCTACAAAGAACTCGGTCTTTCCAACACAAGAGAAATGTTCGAAAGAGCAATGAAAAATCAGTATGCGGTACCGGCATACAATTTCAACAATCTCGAACAGCTCCAGGCTATCATTTACGGCTGCATAGAATCGAAATCGCCGGTAATTGTCCAAGTTTCCAAAGGAGCAAGAAGCTACGCGAACTCAACGCTTCTCAGATACATGGCTATGGGCGCTGCCGAAATGGCTAGAGAAATGGGATCGAACATACCGATCTGCCTCCACCTTGACCACGGCGATTCATTCGAACTCTGCAAATCCTGTATTGACAACGGCTTCTCCTCGGTAATGATCGACGGTTCTCATCTCCCTTATGATGAAAACGTAGCGCTGACAAAACAGGTAGTCGAATATGCACACGCGAGAGACGTATCGGTTGAAGGCGAGCTCGGAGTACTTGCCGGAATAGAAGATGAAGTGTCATCTGCGGTCTCGCACTACACTCATCCCGAGCAGGTGGAGGATTTCGTTAAAAAAACAGGCGTTGACAGCCTTGCTATTTCAATAGGCACATCTCACGGAGCTTATAAATTCAAAGTAAAACCCGGCGAATCCGTACCTCCGCTCCGCTTTGATATCCTTGAAGAATGCGAAAAAAGAATACCCGGCTTCCCCATCGTACTTCACGGTTCATCATCCGTACTTCCAAAGTACGTCGACATGATAAATCAGTACGGCGGAAAAATGGAAAGCGCCGTAGGTGTTCCCGAAGAACAGCTAAGAAAAGCGGCGAGATCGGCGGTATGCAAGATCAACATCGACACTGACGGCAGAATGGTCGTAACAGCTATCGTAAGAAAAGTCTTCACTGAAAATCCTTCAGAGTTTGACCCCAGAAAATATCTCGGACCAGCCAGAGACGAACTCAAGAAAATGATCATGGACAAGAACCGCAACGTACTCGGGTCGGCTGACAGATACTAGGGAATCATTATCTTGAAAGAATTATCAGAATACAACCGCTTATTGAGGCTCAAGAACTACAGCCTTAATACTATAAATTCATACAACCACTTCTTCGAGAAATTCCTCGCTCATTTTCATGGAAAAGATGTTGATTCTCTGACAAAAGAGCAGATCACGGACTTTTTGTATCAGGAATGTCTGAAAGGTATGTCCTACGGATATCAGAACCAGTTGATCAATGCCATCAAATTCTATTATGAAAAAGTTCTGGGAAGAAAAAGGGATTTCTACAATATACCGAGAGCTAAAAAACCTCAAAAGCTCCCCGTGGTTTTCAGTGAAGAGGAAATAACAATTTTATTGAATCAGGTTAAAAATCTCAAGCATAAATGCATACTGTTCCTTATCTATTCGGCAGGTTTAAGAATAAGCGAATCAGTAAATATGAAGGTCGCGGACATCGACTCAACGCGAAACCTTGTCATAATCAGGGGTGGAAAAGGTAAAAAGGACAGAACCTCTCTATTATCCCATAAATTGCTGATCATGCTCAGAGAATACTATAAAGAGTACAGACCGAAAGAATTTCTCTTTGAAGGCGAAACCGGCGGACAATATTCAGTCAAAAGTATTCAGAATATATTCAATAAGGCACTCGCTTCATCAGGGATCAAAAAAGAGGCGACGGTACACTCTCTACGGCACAGTTTCGCGACACATC
>ENA-UPTA01000044-UPTA01000044.1-activated-sludge-metagenome-genome-assembly--contig:-NODE-44-length-120714-cov-10.345718_pt1 | contig 120714 bp, 128 predicted proteins | sample MGYA00238184_ERZ773361 | MGnify/ENA primary metagenome ERZ773361 (study PRJEB29100, sample SAMN05720205) | activated sludge metagenome | isolation source: anaerobic digester from wastewater...
CCACGACAAACGGATTAAAAGTCCGCTGCTCTACCAGCTGAGCTAACACCCCATTTTCATTTACTGCACCGGGCGAGCCCAAAAATGCAAGACCGCGATTATGCTAGAAACCACGTTACAGGTCAACCAGTATCTGCGATTTTGTATAAATTTATTACCTGAATTTTAGCGCATGCCTGGAAACTTGCCGCCCATCATCCCACCCAAACCGCGCATCATCTTGGCCATGCCGCCTTTGCTGAACATTTTCATCATTTTTTGCGTTTCTTCGAACTGATTAAGCAAACGATTCACCTCCTGCACTTGAACGCCACTGCCGGCCGCGATGCGTTTTTTGCGCGTCGCTTTGATCAACTCCGGCTTGCGGCGCTCTAAGGGTGTCATGCTGTTGATGATACCTTCGATACGGCGCAAAGCTTTGTCAGCATCTTCGTTATTCACCTTTTGTGCCATGCCTGCCAATTGTGCAGGCATCTTATCCATCAAAGCCCCCATGCCGCCCATTTTGCGCATTTGTACCATTTGCGCCTTAAAGTCTTCCAAATCGAACTTGGCTCCAGATTTGATTTTGTCAGCGACTTTTTGCGCCTCAGCCAGGTCAACTTTCTTATGCGCTTCCTCAATCAGGCCCAGCACATCGCCCATACCCAAAATACGCCCAGCCATGCGGTCTGGATGGAATGGCTCCAGACCATCCACTTTCTCGCTAACGCCGATAAATTTAATGGGCTTGCCCGTTACATGGCGCACTGACAATGCCGCACCGCCACGCGCATCACCATCCAGCTTAGTCAGCACCACCCCCGTCAGTGGCAGCGCGTCGCCAAAGGCTTTGGCCGTGTTGACAGCATCTTGGCCCTGCATGGCATCTACTACAAAAAGCGTCTCCACAGGCTTAAGCTGTGCGTGCAACGCCTTGATCTCGTTCATCATCGCCTCGTCGATACCCAGTCGTCCAGCTGTATCGAATATCACTACGTCGTAGTAGTTCTTCTTGGCAAAATCTAGTGACTGTGCAGCAATTTCAGATGGTTTTTGCTGTGGGTTACTATCAAAACAATCCACCCCTAATTGTTTGCCCAGTGTTTGAAGCTGGGTAATCGCCGCGGGGCGATATACATCTGCACTGGCCAGCAAAACTTTCTTTTTTTGCTCCTTGAGCAATTTAGCCAGCTTGGCGGAGGTGGTAGTTTTACCAGAGCCTTGCAGACCTGCCATCAGGATGATTGCCGGTGGCACTGCTGCCAGATTAAGTGCTACATTGGCTTTACCCATCAACTCGGTAAGCTCATCGTTGACCACCTCGATCACGGCCTGACCAGGAGTCAGGCTTTGCAGCACTTCCTTACCCTGCGCACGTTCTTTGACACGGGCGATGAAGTCCTTTACCACCGGTAACGCGACATCAGCTTCCAATAATGCCATGCGCACCTCACGCATCGCATCCGCAATATTTTCTTCCGTCAGACGTGCATGACCACGCAGATTCTTGATGACGCCTTGTAAGCGCCCTGTTAAATTCTCTAACATGTGTTTTTACCTATATGAGTTGTTTTAATTTTACATCATGCTAGGCGTTTGCCGTGAGTTTTGCCATAATTGCGCCATGCATCATTTCATACTTTATCTTGTTGTTACCTTCATTTATCTGGCTGTCGCGATAGATTTTTGGCGTACAAACAAAGCACAAAACGTCTTATCCGTGCTCAAGCTGCATTCTGCAATGATTGCATTGGGTCTGCTGTTGCATGGCTGGCTGTTATATCACGACATCACAGCCGTTGGTTTCAATTTTGGCTTGGTCAATGCAATTTCCGCGATATTCTGGCTGACAGTACTCATCTACTGGATAGCAGACCTGAAACACGGCCTGCACAGCCTGCAAGCATTTGTGCTGCCCCCAGCCGCGTTATTCGCACTATTGCCAGCTTTCGCCAGCAAAACACACTTATTGCCGACCGGCGAAGGCAATTTGTATGTATTGCACATCTGCATTGCGCTGCTCGCCTACAGCCTATTTACCTTTGCATCGCTGCATGCTTTATTGATGACGATTGCGGAACGCAACCTCCACAACAAGCCTACGCCATTCAAATTGCCTGATTTTCCGCCCTTGATGGTGATGGAAAACCTGTTATTCAGAGTATTAGCTTTTGGTTTTGCGTTGCTAACAGTCACTTTGGCCAGCGGTATGCTCTTTTCCGAGCAGATCTTTGGCAAGCCTTTGCAACTCAATCACAAAGTCGTGTTCTCCATAGCTTCCTGGGTAATCTATGGCTGGCTGCTGTTCGGCCGCTACCGTTATGGCTGGCGGGGCCGCACAGCCATCCGTTGGACACTATGGGGATTTATCCTGCTGGTGCTGGCTTATGTCGGCTCACGATTTGTATCGCAAGTGATCCTGGGCAGGTAAACCCTAAGTTAGTTACGCAAGCTAATTTGCGGCCAGCCTTTTTCTTGCGCGACTTTATTCAGCGTTGGATCCGCGTCTACAGCCACGGGGTTAGTCACCAGATTCATCAAAGGCAAATCATTATGCGAATCGCTATAGAAATAGCTGGTCTGAAAATCCGCCAACTTCTGCCCGCGTTCCATTAGCCATTGTTCCAGCCTGATAACCTTACCCTGCTGGAAGCTTGGGATACCTGCCACACCGCCCGTATACTCGCCATTGATCATCTCCGGGTCGGTACCAATCAGATTCTCGACCCCATACGCCGTTGCGATGGGTTTGGTGACAAAACTATTGGTCGCAGTAATGACGATGCACAGGTCTCCTGCTGATTTGTGCTCGTTCACCAATGCCTGGGACTTTTCCGTCATCATGGGACGAATCACTTTTTCCATATACTTTTTGTGCAACTCGTCCAGAAAAGCTTTGGAATGCTGCGACAAAGGCTGCAACTGAAATTTCAAGAACGCCATGATATCCAGGCAGCCATTCTTGTAATCCAGGTAGAATTGCTCGTTGCGGTCATGATGCGTTTTTGCGTCCAGCAGACCCTCACCTATCAAAAACAAGCTCCAGCTGTAGTCGCTGTCGCCTGCCAGTAGCGTATTGTCCAGATCGAATAATGCCAAATTTTGTTTCTGTGCCATGTTACTTTTCTTTTGTGAATTTAAAACTAGTCAATTTAAAACCTTCTGTCGGTTTATTCCCTGCAGTCAAAATTAGGTAAACCCCAACCAAAATCACCGCCAATGCCAGATATTCCATAGCCACCACTACCTCGCTGGCAAACCAGATGCCTACTGCAAACGCCACTACCGGATTCACGAAAGTATTGCTGCTGGCCACTAGCGGACGCACGTTTTTCAGCAACCACTGATAGGCTGAATACGCCACCAGCGAACCCAGAACCACCAGAAATATCATCGCACCCCAAGATTTAGAGGTGATTTCGGATGGCCAGATCTCTCCTTGCCCAGCGCTTACCAACAGCAATGCCAAACCACCTACCAGCATTTGCACTGCTGGAGCCATCAGCCCTGCCGGCTGGTTCAGGTGTTTACCCCACACCGAACCGAACGACCAGCTTGCAGCTGCAAATGTAAGTAAGAAAGCGCTGTATATGTCACCGTACAAGCTGCCTTGCGTGTTCAACAGCATAATTCCGGCAAAGCCGATTGCGATGCCTAGCCACTCCCGCTTGCTGATTTTATGGCCCCACAATGACGAAAAAATCGCCATCCAGATTGGTGCCGTCGCAATTGACAGTGCTGCCACGCTGGAACTAACCGTTTGCTGCACAAAGCAGACCGTGCCGTTACCCATGGCGGGCAACAACACGCCAACTGCGCCGGAAGCACACCATTGTTCTGCGCTTGGATTAGGGGCACCTGAAAATCGTAATGCGCCATACATCAACAAACCAGCCACGGTAAAACGCAAACCCGCCATCAAGAATGGCGGGAAGCTTTCAATCCCAAAACGAATCGCCAGGTAGGTTGAACCCCAGATGAAATAGGTACAGAATAAGCAGCCAACAATCAATACCAATTGATGCCGTTGGGCCACAGTTCATTACACCTGCGGGTTCAATTTATGTGATTTCGCATGCAACTTGTTTAAGCCATTCAAGTATGCTCTGGCCGAAGCGATTACGATGTCGGTATCTGCACCCTGTCCGTTGACGATGCGGCCGCCTTTGGAGAAGCGCACTGTCACTTCGCCTTGTGAATCCGTACCACTGGTAACATTATTCACCGAGTAAAGCTGCAATTCCGCGCCACTGTTGACCATGCTTTCAATCGCCTTGAAGGTCGCATCCACCGGACCACCACCGTCCGCTTCGGATTTTTTCTCCACGCCGTTTTCGGAAATGGTAACCAATGCATGCGGGGTCTCGCCGGTTTGCGATGTGACTTGCAAGTAAACCAATTTATAGGTTTCCGCCGCTTCGGACACGAATTCGTCGCTCACCAAAGCATGCAAATCCTCGTCAAAAATCTCGGATTTCTTGTCGGCCAAATCCTTGAAGCGCGCGAACGCTGCGTTAAGTGCGTCCTCACTTTCCAACTCGATGCCAAGCTCTTTCAAGCGCGTGCGGAACGCGTTGCGCCCGGACAATTTGCCCAAGGTCAATTTATTGGCGTTCCAGCCCACATCCTCTGCGCGCATGATTTCGTAAGTCTCGCGATGCTTGAGGACGCCATCCTGATGAATGCCGCTTTCGTGCGCGAACGCATTGGCACCCACAATAGCCTTGTTAGGTTGCACGGGATAACCGGTAATGGTTGATACCAACTTGCTAGCAGGCACGATCTGAGTGGTGTCGATGCGGGTGTCCAAATTGAAGATATCGCGGCGTGTCTTGATCGCCATCACGACCTCTTCCAAACTGGCATTGCCCGCGCGTTCACCCAAACCGTTGATGGTACATTCCACCTGACGTGCGCCATTCAGCACCGCAGACAAGGAGTTGGCCACCGCCATACCCAAATCGTTATGGCAATGTGTACTCCACACTACTTTGTTGCTGTTTTTCACGCGCTTGATAAGAGTCGCCATACGCTCACCCCAAACGACAGGGATACTGTAACCAACCGTGTCCGGTACATTGATGGTTTTGGCTCCAGCCTCGATGACCGCATCGAATACGCGCACAAGAAAATCGATATCCGAACGTACTGCATCTTCGGCCGAGAACTCAACATCATGCGTGTATTCCAGTGCCCATTTCACGGCTTGCACTGCCCGCTCCACCACTTGGTCTTCCGTCATGCGGAGCTTGTTTTCCATGTGAATCTTGCTGGTCGCGATAAAAGTATGGATACGGCCATTCTTCTCCGGGTGTTCCATCGCAGGACGTATGGCCTCGCCCGCACGTCGCACATCGTTCTCGCTAGCGCGCGCAAGCGAGCACACTTTTGACTTTGTGATCAAGCCAGCGATGGTGTGGATGGCCTCGAAATCTCCAGGGCTAGCAGCGGCAAAGCCTGCTTCGATTACGTCCACACCCAATTTCTCAAGCTGGCGCGCGATGCGTATCTTCTCTTCCTTGGTCATGGCTGCGCCGGGACTCTGTTCACCATCGCGCAACGTGGTGTCAAAAATAATAATGTTTTCCATGTAAATTCCTAAATCAATGCTCTAATTCAATAGGCGAAATTCTAACCGCTGAGGCAATTTTCAGCGAGCGTAAAATGCTTAATGGGGGGAATGATTAGTGTGCGCTTGCGCGCAGCAGCAGACGAAAACCTAACAACAGGCTTGTGCAGATGAATAAAACTTGAACGAATGAATAAAAATCCATAAATTGAATATAACGGCTTTACCTCAAGATATCAAGCGGTTACCTGATGAAATTTCTTAATGGGCGCGATTGGCTTTTTTAATGTTGGATTTAACCCACATGTAGTAACCGGACAAGGCATATACCAACATCACGGTAAACAGCACTTCCGGCGGACTGTAGGAAACCAGCACAAAACCCAGCACGATGGCCAGAATCGTCACGAACGGCACGCTTTCACGCAGGTTGATATCCTTGCCGCTATAGAATTTCAAGTCGGAAACCATCGAACCGGCCGCGAATACGGTCACGGCAAACGCCAGCCATTTCATCTGGATCACACCGAAGAATATCTCTCGCCCGCTGATACTGTACTCGTTAGAAACCCACACAAACCCAGCAAGTAACGCCGCAGCTGCCGGGCTAGGTAACCCTTGGAAATAGCGCTTGTCCTGAAACGGATCATCAAGCTTGGTATTGAAACGCGCCAGACGCAATGCGGCACAGGCGCAGTAGATGAAAGCTGCTATCCAGCCCAGTTTCTTCAGCGGACCCAGCGCCCATTCGTACATGATTAAAGCAGGTGCCACGCCAAAAGAAACCATGTCAGACAAACTATCGTATTCAGCGCCAAACGCACTCTGCGTATTGGTCATACGCGCCACACGGCCATCAAGGCCATCCATCACCATGGCGATGAATACCGCGACGGCCGCATGCTCAAACTTGGCATTCATCGCAGACACGATAGCATAGAAGCCAAAAAACAAGGCTGCCGAAGTAAACAAGTTTGGCAGCAAGTAGATGCCTTTCTCACGCAAGCTACCATTGTCTGATGTGCGGCGACTTTGGCGTTCGGTCTGTTCGGTCATATGAAAATCACTATATTCTGTATCGAATGCGCTTAGTATAGCAAAACCCTGCCATAACAAAACCTTCGATAGAAACTTAGCGCCAGTAGCTCTGTGGTAATATCGCAGCATTTCAAGCACCTACGGTTCAAGCATACGAAACACATGCAATTCGCTCTACACAACACAGATAACCTTGCCCGCCGCGGCACGCTAACGCTGGCACACGGCCAGGTGCAAACGCCCGCTTTCATGCCGGTAGGCACTTATGGCACCGTCAAAGCCATGTCGCCCCAAGAGTTAGAAGAGATTGGCGCGCACATTTGCCTGGGCAATACGTTCCATCTATGGCTGCGCCCTGGCTTGGACGTCATCGCTGCGCACGGCGGCCTGCACAAGTTCATGGGGTGGGATAAGCCGATACTCACCGACTCCGGCGGCTTTCAGGTATGGAGCCTAGGCGACCTGCGCAAAATCAGCGAGGAAGGCGTCAAATTTCGCAGTCCCATCAATGGTGACAGCTGCTTTTTGACACCGGAAGAGTCCATGCGCATCCAGCGCGTGCTCAATAGCGATATCGTCATGATTTTTGACGAATGCACGCCCTACCCCGCCACGCATGAGCAGGCGCGCAAATCCATGGAGCTTTCGCTCAGATGGGCCAAGCGAAGCAAAACCGCGCACGCAGGAAACCCTAATGCCTTGTTCGGCATCGTGCAGGGGGGCATGTATGAAGATTTACGCGATATCTCGCTGAACGGTCTTAAGGAAATCGATTTCGACGGCTTTGCCATTGGCGGGCTTTCCGTGGGCGAGCCCAAAGAAGACATGCTGCGCATCCTCGCCCACACGGCCCCACAGTTGCCGGCAGACAAGCCGCGCTACCTGATGGGTGTCGGTACACCGGAAGACTTGGTAGACGCTGTCAGCTTTGGCATCGACATGTTCGACTGCGTGATGCCCACCCGTAACGCCCGCAATGGCTGGCTGTTCACGCAATATGGCGATGTAAAGATCAAGAACGCCAGTTATAAGAACGACACCCGCCCGCTGGATGAGGATTGCCAGTGCTACACCTGCCGCAATTTCACCCGCGCCTATCTGCACCATCTGTTCCGCGTTGGCGAGATTCTGGGCGCGCGGCTCAACACCATCCACAACCTGCATTACTACCAGTTTTTGATGCAAGGCATGCGCGATGCCATCGAAGCGGGCCGCTTTGCCGAATTCAAACTGGCATTTGCCGCCAAACGTGCGCAATTAAAATCCGGCGAATAAACGGCTTGAATCGCCCGATTCATTCATTATCTAAACCATCGGCCTGGAAGCCGCATTCAGATTGGCTCCCAGAGCATCGTTTTTGACAATGAATGCGCGCGTATGAAAACCTTTTTAAATATAGCGTACGCAATACGCTATGAATATAAGCTGTAGATTATTTAAATCCTCGCACTACTTTGTATTTGTCAATCAACGGCGATATGTCTTGATCGAAGGCTCGTATATAGTTATCACTCAAGCCTTTTGATCCGGTCGGATGAGGCAAAGCAATAACATCAGTATTCTCAAATCGTTGAATTCCAATACGAAAACTCCGTAAGCGTCTCGCCTCTTCGTAAACGTCTTTTTTTAGGATTTTTTTCAAATCTATTTCATTGCCAAACAGTCGCCGAGTTCTGTCAATGCATGATTTAGAGTTCAGCACATCAAGCAAGGTAACGCTTAAAAATATTATCAGCTTTGGCTGCAACTCGCGAACGTGAAATTCAAAGTTACCCCATTCATTAACGCATTCATCAAAGACATGATTGTTTTGCATATTACGCGATTGTGTGCTTAACCAATTAGTTTGGATAATGGAGCGCTCAAAGGCGGTTGCCTTACTTTCAGTCACCTCCAGCGGGTGTCTAAACAACTGAAACCATGTAACAATTCTGTTTCTATATCGATAGTTGTTAACAGATTGATCTGAAAAGAAGCTTTTGGTTTCATTACTTGGAGCATCATCAGGTGACCCACCCCAGTTAATCCCACATATCATGATGCCATCTTTGCTGTTTTCAGCATACTTAGCTGTTTGAATATTTAATTTCTTAGCTTCCACGCACCAACCCTTAGAGACGGTTTTGAAATTTATGCCCTTTTTTCCATTTAGCGTTATATTCCCTATCTACAAAAAGGACTTTTAGATCAGCATGAGATTCTCTATCAACCCAGAAAATCCTAGTTGTTGCATCTCTGTCTTTTGACACATAAAACCATAACTCATCAGATTTTGCGTTGTATTCCCTGTCAACAACATATACAAGCAAGTCTGCATTGTATTCTCGATCCACCTTGAAGCATTTCACGTCAGCATCATGTTCACGATCGACAACAAAAATTTTTGCCATATGTAGAAACCCTTTCAAGAATATTTAACTGTAGATGAATACTTACACAAAGACGGTAAGTTGTCTAACCTGAACAGCTCAAGGACAAACCACGATTGCTTAAGCTACACATTCCATTTAGCAAGCATCTTGAAAGGATTGCCACCGTAGCCTTTAGATATGTCATCCGGTCTTCATTGTCAAAATCATCGGCCTGTAAGGCGCATCCAGATTGGCTTCTGGGGCATCATTTTGCATAATGAATGCGCACGCAGGAGAGTATGCTTCGATGTTCGTGATATCCACCTGCCACTGTTGTATCACGCAGCCTAAGCACTTGTGTTAAAATCCGCCGGTTGTCATTTTTGATTTTTTAAGAGGTTTTTATGTGGATTAGCAGTGCTTTTGCCGCCGATGCCGCGCCAGCAGATGGCGGGTTGATGAGCTTTTTACCGATGATCGTGATTTTCGTACTGTTCTATTTCATGCTGATTCGTCCGCAGATGAAACAGGCCAAGCAGCACAAGGCAATGATCGACGCGTTGAAAGTGGGCGATGAAGTGGCCACCGCCGCAGGTATTGTGGGTAAAGTCACCAAAGTGGGTGACAACTATGTGAGTATCGAGATTGCGGCAAACACAATCGTAAATGTACAGCGCCATACTGTACAAACTTTGCTGCCCCCGGGCACCATCAAAACCATCTAACGCATTTCATCCAGAACGTTAACCCCAAGCGAACCGTTATCCCCTATGAATCGTTATCCTAAATGGAAATACTTTCTTATCGCAGCCGTTGTCCTGATTGGCTTGCTTTATACCATCCCTAACTTTTTCGGCGAATCGCCTGCTGTACAAGTAAGTCCGGCCAAGGCCACGCTGAAGGCGGATACGGCTTTACTCGGCAAGGTGGAAGCGTCGCTCAAACTCGCAAACATCCAGTTCAACGGCATCTTTCTGGAGCCAAGCGGCGTTAAGGTACGGTTTGCCAGCCAAGATGACCAGTTGAAGGCCAAAGATAATCTGGTGAACAGTTTAGGCAGGGATTACACGGTAGCATTGAACCTGCTGACCAAGACGCCGAACTGGTTGCTAGGCATAGGTGCCAAGCCTATGAACAAGGGGCTGGACTTACAAGGCGGCGTGCACTTTTTGCTGCAGGTTGACATGAAAGCCGCCATCGACAAAGCTGCCGAGAGTAATGTGGGCGATTTCCGCAGTGCGTTGCGCCGTGAGAAGATCAACTATTTCGGTATTTCGCGTGAAGGACAGAAGGTTATCGTGAACTTCGAAAGCGAGGAAGAGCGCACCAAAGCGCGCACGACACTAAGCCGTGACTTCCCTGACCTGACGTTTGCCATTGGCGGCAGCGGCAAGGAGCTCACGCTCACCTCTAGCATCGGTCCGGTATCGCAAAAGCGCATCCAGGAATTCGCACTGAAACAGAACCTTCAGACTCTGCACAACCGTATCAACGAGCTGGGCGTAGCTGAGCCTATCGTTCAGCAGCAAGGTCTGGACCGTATCGTAGTGCAATTGCCCGGTGTGCAGGATACCGCCAAAGCCAAGGAGATTCTGGGCCGCACCGCTACGCTGGAAATTCGCATGGTGGATGAGGACAAGACCGACTTTGCCACATTGGAAGCCGCCGCTGCAGGCAAAGTGCCTTTTGGCGACGAATACTACAAAGACCGCGAAGGCCGCGGCATCCTCGTCAAGAAAAGCGTAGTGCTGACCGGCGACCGCATCACTGATGCAGGCCCCGGCGTAGATAGCCGCACGGGCCGCTCCGTGGTGAACGTGACGCTGGATGCACGCGGCGCTGGCATATTCAAGAACGTGACACGCGACAATGTAGGCAAGCGCATGGCCATCCTGCTGATAGAAAAAGGCAGCACCGAAGTGATTACCGCACCTACCATCAACGAAGAGATTGGCGGCGGCCGCGTACAGATCAGCGGCATGGATAGCCCACAAGAAGCGACCGACATCTCCCTGCTGCTGCGTGCCGGTGCGCTAGCTGCGCCAATGGAAATCATCGAGGAGCGCACCGTAGGGCCAAGCATGGGTGAGGAAAACATCAAGCGCGGCGTACACTCTACTCTGTGGGGCTTTGCTGCAATTGCCGTGATGATGGTTGTCTATTACATGGTGTTTGGCGGCGTCTCTGTGCTGGCATTGGGCGTGAACCTGTTGCTGCTGGTTGCTATCTTGTCCATGCTGCAGGCCACACTTACACTACCCGGCTTGGCCGCGATCGCGCTGGCGCTGGGCATGGCGATTGATGCCAACGTCCTGATCAACGAACGCGTACGTGAAGAACTGCGCAATGGCAACACACCGCAAGCCAGCATCCACGCGGGTTATGACCGCGCATTCGACACGATTTTGGACTCCAATGTCACCACATTAATCGCCGGCCTCGCCTTGTTCATGTTCGGCACAGGCCCCATCAAGGGGTTTGCGGTCGTGCACGTGTTAGGCATTTTAACCTCCATGTTCAGCGCCGTGCTGGTTTCTCGCGCAATCGTGAACATGATCTACGGTTATCGCCGTAAGCTGGACAAAATCTCTATCGGCCAGATCTATAAAGCCAATTAAACAATTATCGAATAACGGATATCTGCAAACATGGAACTGTTTAGAATCAAAAATGATATTCCCTTTATGAGCTATGGCCGGCTAACTACCGCCATATCTCTCATAACTTTCATCCTTGCTGTATTCTTCCTGTGGTCAAAAGGGCTGAATTATGGTGTGGACTTTACTGGCGGCACCGTTATGGAAGTCAGCTATCCACAAAGCGCGGATATCCCCGGCATCCGCAAAGCCATGGATGGCATCGGCCTGAAGGATGCAACGGTGCAGAATTTCGGTACCAGCCGTGATGTACTCATCCGCTTGCCTGTACGCAAGGATATGTCGATTGCTCAACTCTCAGAAAAAGTAAATGCCGCACTGAAGGCTGCTGATGCACAGGCGACCGTGCAGCGCGTCGAAAGCGTCGGCTCACAAGTCGGAGAAGAACTCTACGAGAATGGCGCGTTGGCTTTGCTGCTGGTTTGTGCGGGCATTATGGCTTATCTGGCTATCCGCTTTGAATGGCGTTTTGCTGTCGCAGCCATCATTGCCAACATGCACGACGTTGTTATTATTCTGGGATTTTTTGCCTTCTTCCAATGGGAGTTCAATCTGACCGTGCTGGCTGCCGTTTTGGCTGTCTTGGGCTATTCAGTGAATGAATCCGTAGTGGTGTTTGACCGGGTGCGCGAAAACTTCCGCAAGATGCGCAAAGCATCGGTGGTGCAAGTGATTGATAACGCCATCACCCGGACCATGTCACGCACGATCATCACTCACGCGATGACGCAAACCATGGTGGGTTCCATGCTGCTGTTTGGCGGTGAAGTTTTGCACAACTTTGCTTTGGCACTGACGATTGGCATCCTGTTCGGCATTTACTCTTCCGTGCTGGTCGCTTGCCCAATCGCTATGTGGCTGGGTGTCAACCGTGCAAACCTGATTGGCGAAGTACCTAAAAAAGAAGCTGACTCAGCAGAAGTGATGCCTTAATTCCTCAGGGCGCTTGCTTGAATTAGCGCCCCTTTCGGCATACACTCGCACTATCTTCATTCAATAATTTACTTTTTTGAACGGTGTTCCCATTTCACTGCAGCTAGCCGCGCTTGGGTTGTTGCTGCTTATTTCGGGGTTTTTCTCCATCGCTGAGACCAGCCTGATGTCACTCAACCGTTACCGGTTACGCCATCTGGTAAAGGAGGGACATCGCGGGGCCCGAATCGCGAGCGCGTTGCTGGCAAAAACAGATAAGCTGCTGGGCGTCATCCTGCTATGCAACAACTTCGCAAACGCAGCTTCCGCCACCCTCGTTACGCTCATCACGGTCGAGCTCTTTGGCGAGGGAGAGTGGATATTGATGTTTGGGACGCTGGCAGTCACATTTGCTATTCTGGTGTTCAGCGAAATATCACCGAAAGTCATTGCTGCCGCATATCCAGAAAGGCTCGGCATTGCATGCAGCTATGTCCTTTATCCATTGCTTCAATTGCTTTACCCCATCGTATGGTTCGTCAACTTGTTTGTGGAAGGACTACTCAAATTATTGCGGGTCAAAATCAATTTCAGCGAAACCACACAAAACCTAACGATGGACGAACTGCGCAGTATCGTCACAGACGCAGGGCATTTCATGCCTAAGAAGCACCGTGCGATTCTGCTCAACCTGTTTGAGCTGGAAAAGATTACCGTTGATGACGTAATGACCGCACACACTCAAGTTGAAGCCATTGATTTTGATGCCGAAGTGGATGAAATCCTAGCCCGCATTTCCAACAGCCATCACACTCGGTTGCCAGTACGTCAAGGCGACCATGAGGAAATAGTCGGCATCCTGCACGTGCGTAAAGTGATCAATCACCTTCGGCTGAATGCGAATGCAGATATCACCAAAGATGATTTGAAAGAGATTCTTGCCGACCCATATTTCATTCCTTCCGGCACTCCTTTGTACACGCAGATACAGCAATTCCAGGAAAATCAGGAGCGCATCGCGCTCGTGGTAGATGAATATGGTGAGTTCCGAGGATTAGTGACACTGGAAGACATACTGGAAGAAGTGATTGGCGATTTCACCACTCAATCCCCCAGTCGCGTGGGAAGTTATAGACAAGAATCGGATGGTAGCTGGATCGTGGATGGCAGTAGCAGTCTGCGCGACCTCAACAAAAAGCTTAGCTTGAATCTACCGCTAGATGGGCCTCGCACTCTCAATGGTCTTGTGCTGGAGCATTTTGAAGACATTCCCGAGCCAAATACTGGTTTCCGTATCGGCGAGCATACGTTGGAGATCCTTCAGACACAGGACAGGGTTGTCAAAAGCGTCAGAATATTCCCCTGATATACCTCGTCAATCGCATTCCGATTAAATTTGGCTTGAATTTTTTTTTGTTAGGCTCAAAATAACTGTTAAGGACTGATTTATAGCATATGGCCAATATACAACCGACAGGTGATGCTGCGATAAAACCCAGCGAAGTAAAACCCAAACTACCTTCGATGTATAAAGTTTTGCTAATAAATGACGATTACACTCCTATGGAATTTGTAGTGGAGACGATACAACGTTTTTTTAACAAAAGCCGTGAACAAGCGACACAAATCATGCTCAAAGTACATACTGAGGGCGTAGGTGTCTGCGGTGTCTATCCTCAGGATATCGCAGAAACAAAAATGAATCAGGTACTTAACCATGCCAGGGAGGCTCAGCACCCCCTTCAGTGTGTGGTTGAGCCAGCTTAAGGCATAGGAAAGTAAGGACAAGAATGATTGCACAAGAATTAGAAGTTAGTCTCCACATGGCATTTATGGATGCGCGGCAGAAACGCCATGAACTCATCACTGTTGAGCACTTGCTTCTGGCCATGCTGGACAATCCTACTGCTGCCGATGTCTTGCGTGCATGCGGCGCCAGATTTGAAGAGCTGCGTGCAGAACTGAATCAATACATAGAAGAGCACACCCCGACTGTCGCAGGTGAGGAAGAAGTCGATACACAACCTACACTGGGCTTTCAGCGCGTCATACAACGTGCCATGTTGCATGTCCAATCCTCCGGCAAAAAAGAAGTGACTGGTGCTAACGTGCTAGTGGCTATCTATGGAGAAAAGGATTCTCATGCGGTTTTCTTCTTGCACCAGCAAGGGATTACCCGCCTTGATGTCGTGAACTTCATCTCGCACGGTGTTGCCAAAGTGCCTGGCAACAATAATCGGACTGAGGGCGCTGATACCGAAACAGAGACCGAAGCAGCACCGGCTGGGGCTCTGGAAAACTTCACCCTGAACCTGAACGCGCAGATCGCTGCCGGTAAGATTGATCCGCTGATTGGCCGGGGCCCTGAACTAGAACGTGTCGTTCAAACTCTCTGCCGTCGTCGTAAAAATAATCCGTTGTTGGTGGGTGAAGCTGGCGTAGGCAAAACTGCGATTGCAGAAGGCTTGGCAAGACGCATCGTCGAGAAAGACATTCCCGAAGTACTTGCAAATGCAACAGTATACTCATTGGATATGGGGGCGTTGCTGGCTGGCACGAAATACCGCGGCGACTTCGAGCAACGCTTGAAAGCAGTTATCAAGCAACTTTCTGAAAAACCAGAAGCGGTGCTGTTTATCGATGAAATCCATACTTTGATTGGAGCAGGTGCTGCCAGCGGTGGCACGCTGGATGCCAGCAACTTGCTCAAACCTGCCTTGTCGAACGGCTCACTGAAATGCATTGGTGCTACCACTTATCAGGAATATCGCGGCATATTTGAAAAAGACCATGCGCTGTCTCGCCGTTTCCAGAAGATTGATGTGGCAGAGCCAAGCATTGCTGAAACCATTGAGATCCTTAAAGGGCTTAAATCACGCTTTGAGGCACATCATGGCATTAAGTACAGTGCTAGCGCACTAACTACAGCCGCAGAACTTTCCGCCAAATATATCAACGACCGTCATCTGCCTGACAAAGCGATTGATGTGATAGATGAGGCAGGTGCTGCACAGCGGATCTTGCCTAAATCCAAGCAGAAAAAAGTCATTGGTAACAAGGAGATTGAGGATATAGTCGCCAGAATCGCGCGTATCCCGCCTAAAAACATCAATAGCGATGATCGCAGCACTTTGAAGACGCTTGAGCGCAACCTCAAATCGGTAGTGTTTGGTCAGGATAAAGCCATTGAAGCCTTGGCTTCAGCCGTCAAGATGGCCCGTAGCGGATTAGGCCAGACCAACAAGCCTATCGGCAGCTTCCTCTTTAGCGGGCCGACCGGTGTGGGTAAAACAGAAGTTGCAAAACAGTTAGCCTATACGTTAGGTATCGAGCTTATTCGTTTCGACATGAGTGAATACATGGAGCGTCATGCTGTCAGCCGCTTGATTGGCGCGCCACCTGGCTATGTCGGCTTCGAACAGGGCGGTTTACTGACTGAAGCTGTGACCAAACAGCCATACTGTGTATTGTTGCTGGATGAGATTGAAAAAGCCCACCCAGATATCTTCAATATCCTGTTACAGGTCATGGATCACGGCACACTCACCGACAATAACGGACGTAAAGCAGATTTCCGCAACGTCACAATCATCATGACGACCAATGCCGGTGCAGAAGCCCTGAGTAAAACCAGCATGGGCTTTACTACGAGCAAACAAACCGGTGACGAACAAGCTGATATCAAACGTTTGTTCAGTCCAGAGTTCCGCAACCGGCTGGATGCCATTGTGTCATTCGGGGCACTCACCCCTGAAATCATATTGCGCGTGGTAGATAAATTCCTGATGCAGCTGGAAGACCAGCTACATGAGAAAAAAGTGGATGTTACCTTCAGCGATACGCTTAAGGCTTATCTTGGCAAGAAAGGCTTCGACCCACTTATGGGAGCACGCCCGATGGCCAGACTTATTCAGGACACTATCCGCAAAGCGTTGGCTGATGAGCTCTTGTTTGGACGTTTGGCGAACGGTGGTACCGTTCACGTAGATATCGACGATAAGGATGAGATAAAGCTCGTATTTAGCAACGATAGCAAAAAACATGAAGAAACTTTAGCCGCAGCAATCTAATCGTTTCTTCTCAAAATAACGGTCAACTTATTCTACATAAGTTGGCCGCTTTTCCATCACGCTCTTGAACAAGGCGCTTTCCAGCCAACGGTTCATCCAGATGTGCAGCTTTGGGTAAGGCGCATTTTCAAACCATTGCCGATCCACAGCTGCAAACTGGCGGATAAATGGGAAAATTGCCATATCTACCAGACCTGGCTTGGGGCCGAATAAATACTCATGCCGCTGCAACAAATTCTCCATCTCTAGCAAAAACCTTTCACCTTCTGCGCGATGCGCATCCTGAGACTGTTGCGGGTAACGCTCGGGATATTTGTAGGCATCCAATGCACCTTTGAAATAGCTGTCGTTATATTCTATCAAAGCTCTGGAAGCTTCATCCAGACTGCCTTCCAGAGCATGCGCCTGATATGCATAAAGCATGATATCCAAACTTTGGTCGATTACCTTGCCATCTGGCAAAATCAGCACTGGGACGGTACCCTTAGGAGAAACTTGCAGCATGTGCCTGGGCTTTTCGCGAAGAGAGATCTCACGCGTTTCGACTTGAATATTGGCTAACCTGAGTGCCATCCTGGCTCGTATGGCATATGGACAACGACGGTAGGAATATAAGATTGGCAACGAATTCATCCACGTATACCTGATACTGGGAGCCTAAACAGGATGACGGTCAGGATTATCCCAAGGTTTTACAAACTTCACGTACAAGCTGAGGGCCCTTGTAGATCAGCCCGCTGTATACCTGTACCAAACTTGCCCCGGCAGCCATCTTTTCTACGGCATCCTGACCACTCATAATGCCACCCACGCCGATAATAGGCACCTCATTATTTAGCGCTAAAGACAGTTCACGGATAACAGCCGTCGAAGCCTCACGCACAGGCGCACCGGACAAGCCACCGGCTTCTTCAGCATTCGGCAATCCTTTCACAGCTTCACGCGACAGGGTTGTGTTTGTGGCAATCACAGCATCGATACGATGTTCCAATAATAGACCAGCAATCTCCCTGATTTGCTCGACCGTCAAGTCCGGGGCGATTTTTAAAGCCAAAGGTACGTATCTTCCTTGCCGTTGGGCAAGTGCATACTGCTCGGCCTTCAAGCGTGCAAGCAAGCTTGAGAGCGCGTCTGCAGCCTGAAGGTCACGCAGATTCTTCGTATTGGGAGATGAGATATTGACCGTGATATAGCTCGCATATGCATAGACTTTTTGCATACATATCAGATAGTCGTCTACAGCACGTTCCAGCGGCGTATCGAAGTTCTTGCCAATATTGATACCCAGGATACCTTGATAGCGCGATGCCTTGACGTTCTCGATCAAATTATCCACACCTAGGTTGTTAAATCCAAAGCGGTTGATAACGCCCTGAGCCTCAGGCACACGAAACAATCTAGGTTTGGGATTGCCGGGCTGTGGGCGGGGTGTGACGGTACCAACCTCAATGAAACCAAACCCCAGCTTGGACATTCCATCGATCACTGCACCATTCTTATCTAACCCGGCGGCCAGCCCAACGGGGTTAGGAAAAACAAGCCCCATCACGCTACGTGGATTACAGGCTGCGGGGGGGGCATAACACGCCAGCAATCCAAACTTTTCCGCCATCTGTAGCGCTTTTAGTGACAAATCATGCGCCCGTTCGGCATCAAGTTTAAACAGTAAAGGCCGGATAAATGGATAGGTATTCATCTGAAAACTTTAAATCTTACGAATATGATAGCGATGGCCGCATTCTCTACATTTGAACAACCTACCATCCACTGTTTTGGATAATGGCGGTTTACCGCAATTAGGGCATTTGACTGAGTCACCTTCCCTGACGATCTCGACATAATCACGAATACTCAACGTATTGGCAACTAAAGGTGGGGCCAGCTTCTTATGATAAAAAGTACCCAAAATCACAAGTAACAAGGCTGTTAGTTCAAGCATAGCATTGAGCCTGACCCCCATCACATGCTGATTAATAAACAGATCGACATGATGAAATGAGGCCATACGGATAATAATGAAACCGCAAAGTAACGCTAATCCTACCCAGGTCAGTCTGAAACGTCGCCAGCTATTAGCTAAGTAAAGACGCAGAGTCAATAGCAAAGCCAGCATTCCTACCCCGATAACCATGACAAAAAGCAGTTGGTAATATCTACGATAAGCATACCAGCCTTCCGCCCTAGCATGCTCTTTCATTATTTCGGTGAACCAGCTCTGCAAATCCAATTGCTTATTGATACCGAGCAAACTAAGAATAAAAACTAGGATTAGCCAGAATCTTCCGTCTAAACCCAGATTGTTATGGCTTTTGTACTGCCGTAACGCACAAAACGCTGCAAAAAAATAAACTGCGACGGTTAACCAGCCGACCCACGTTGGATCACCAATCCCTGGGCGCCAATGACCGGATTCGATCGCAGCCAGCGCATGAATAGGAAGCAAAAAACACCAGACTAGAATGATACGCATATTATTCTTGCCCCCTAGCCAGATGGAGATGGCTATAACAACACTTTCTCGATGCCGCCGTTGTTAGCTTTTTGTACGTAATCCTGCATCCAGTTCTCACCCAGCAAATGTTTAGCTATCTCTACCACGATATAATCAGCCTGAATTCCGGTGTCATCACCATAACGCGATAAGCCCTGCAAGCAACTTGGGCATGAAGTCAGTATCTTCACCTCTTGCTCTGGCTTGCCCACTGTCAGACCTAGCTTGCCCATGCCCTTCTCAAGCTCTTCCTGTTTGCGGAATTTGACTTGAGTCGCGATATCCGGCCGCGCTGCCGCAAAGGTACCAGATTCACCACAGCAACGATCATTCAGTGCTACATCCTGTCCCATCAATGCATTGGTAACCTTTGTAGGTGCATATGTCTTCATGGGTGTGTGGCATGGGTCATGATACATATATTTCACACCAGTTACGCCCTCCAGTTTCACGTTCTTTTCCATCAAATACTCATGGATATCTAGCAGACGGCAGCCAGGAAAAATCTTTTCAAACTCGTATTTCTGCAGTTGATCCATGCAAGTACCGCAGGAAACGATCACTGTTTTGATATCGAGATAATTAAGCGTATTTGCCACACGATGGAACTGCACGCGGTTATCTGAGGTAATCTCTTGGCCTTTATCATGATTTCCTGATGCAGTCTGTGGGTAACCACAACAGAGATAGCCAGGCGGCAACACCGTAATAGCGCCTACTTCATATAACATCGCCTGGGTTGCCAAGCCTACTTGCGAGAACAACCGCTCCGAGCCACAGCCTGGGAAATAGAATACGGCATCAGAATCATCATTGACTTTTTGCGGGTTGCGAATCACCGGGATCATGGTGTCATCTTCGATCCCAAGCATTGCACGCGAGGTCTTGGTCGGCATTTTTTTCGGCATCGGCCGATTGATAAAATGAATCACCTGCGCCTTGATTTCGGCTTTACCTACAGTGGCAGGCGGCGCTTTCTTATCTCTGAGCAGCCCAAAACGCTTAGCTAGGCCATTGGCTAAGTTAATGGCCTTGTAACCCATACCTATCATGGTGCCACGCAGAAGCTTAATGGTAGCTGGGTCTTTGGCATTCAGGAATGCCATGCCGGCTGCAGTACCGGGGTTGAATTTCTTTTTACCCTGCTCGCGCAGGAAATTGCGCATTTTGATAGAAACATCCCCAAAATCGATATCGACAGGACATGGTTTCTCGCAGCGATGGCAGACCGTGCAATGATCTGCCACATCGTTGAATTCATCAAAGTGCTGCAATGAAATTCCTCGCCGAGTCTGCTCCTCGTACAAGAACGCCTCGATCAGCAATGATGTTGCCAAAATCTTGTTACGTGGGCTATAGAGCAAGTTAGCCCGTGGCACATGCGTGCTACACACCGGCTTGCACTTACCGCAACGCAAACAGTCAGAGATATCGTCAGCGATTTCTCCAATCGCTGACTGCTCCATAATGATGGACTCTTGCTCGAGCAGGCCAAAACTTGGGGTGTAGGCATTTTCCAGACCTGAACCAGCCATTAACTTGCCCTTATTGAAATGACCGTTGGGGTCTATTTGGCTCTTGTAAGCAGCAAACTTATCAATGGTCTCTTTGTCCAGAAACTCCATCTTGGTAATGCCAATACCGTGCTCGCCGGAAACAACCCCATTGAGGCTACGCGCCAAATCCATCACTCGCGCCACTGCAACATGGGCATCCTGCATCATTTCATAATCATCAGAATTGACAGGGATGTTGGTATGTACATTGCCATCCCCTGCATGCATGTGCAAGGCAATAAAAACGCGACTTTTCAAGACGGACTTATGAATCTCATCCAAACGATTAAGCACCTTCTGGAACTCACGCCCACTGAACATTTCTTCCAAAGGACGCTTGAGCTCACGCTTCCAAGAAACGCGCAAATCGTACACCTGAATAGCACGGAACACATTTTCGTGTTTGCTGTAGGCTTGACCAAAATCTCCAAGCACATGAGCAGGCTGGTCTAGGTTATTGAGAATCAAACGCCATCTACCACGCAACTCTCTTACCAGGCCTAGTGCCAGTTGCTGTTTAGATTGCATCATCTGAGGATCGACATGACCTTCATCATCTTGCTGCAATGGTAAATCACCTGTAAAGAATGTCTCCAACGCATCCAGCAGTTTCAATTTATTATGAATGGAAAGCTCAATATTGATGCGCTCGATACCATCCGAATAATCACCCAATCTCGGTAGTGGAATCACTACGTCTTCATTGATTTTGAAAGCATTGGTGTGCTTGGCAATAGCCGCAGTACGTGCGCGATCCAACCAAAACTTCTTACGAGCTTCAGCAGAAACCGCAATAAAACCTTCACCATCCCGCGCATTACACAGACGAACAACTTGTGATGCGGCTTGCCCGACAGCATCCTCATCATCACTGGCAATATCGCATAGCAACACCATCTTCGGCCGCTGCTGGCGAGCAGCCTTGGTTGCATAGCCGACAGCCTTGATGTAGCGCTCGTCAAGATGCTCCAATCCCGCCAGAATCACGGCTGGATCTTCTTTGGCCAACTTATCTAGATAGTCTTTGATTTCCACAATAGCTGGCACTGCATTCGACACATAACCAAAAAATTCCAGGGCTATTGTACGGACATGTTTAGGCATGCGATGTAATATGAATGTGGCACTGGTAATTAGCCCATCACAACCTTCTTTTTGAACGCCCGGCAAGCCACTCAAGAATTTATCGGTAACATCCTTACCCAGCCCTACTTTCCTGAAGCTTGGTCCGGGAATCTCAATCACCTCGGATTCACCCAATTGGGTCTTCATGTCCACGTCATAGCGAGTCAATTTGAAACGCGCCATTTCGATGTCATGAATCTTGCCCAGATTGTGATCCAGCCGTTCGACTTCCAGCCATTTGGCGTCAGGTGTCACCATGCGCCAGCTAGCAAGGTTGTCCAGTGCGGTACCCCAAAGCACAGCCTTCTTACCACCGGCATTCATCGCCACGTTTCCGCCAATGCAACATGCATCAGCAGAGGTGGGATCACAAGCAAACTCTAGCCCAGCCTCACTTGCTGCATCCATCGCGCGGCGGGTAACCACACCTGCGCCGCACTCGATGACTGGCACTTGCCTGGCGACTCCAGGCAAAGAACGCATCTTCACGCCGGAATGCTTATCCAGTTTTTCCGTGTTAATCACCGCTGACAGAGGCGTTAGCGGCACCGCACCGCCTGTGTAGCCAGTACCACCCCCCCTTGGAATCACAGTCAAGCCTAGTTCAATACAAGCCTTTACCAGATGAGCTATCTCCATCTCATCATCAGGATTCAGCACTACGAAAGGATATTCTACGCGCCAGTCAGTAGCATCTGTAACATGCGAAACACGGGCCAAGCCATCGAACTGGATATTATCCTTGCGTGTGATTCTGCCAAACTTGGAAAGTGCTTTTTTGCGCAAATCATAAGTTTGCTTAAAGTCGTTCGCAAAACGCTCAACTGCCTGTTTAGCCGCATCTACGAGCTTTTGTACTTTGGCGTTGTTATTACTACGCTCATCAATCGCATTAATACGATGATGAAGCGCATCAATCAACGCTTGGCGACGCTTGGGATTGTCCAAGAGATCATCTTGCAAATAAGGATTGCGGCTTACCACCCACAAATCCCCCAGCACCTCGAACAGCATACGCGCGCTGCGGCCGGTTTTACGCTCAGCGCGAAGTTCATTCAGCACTTGCCATATTTCATCCCCCAGAAACCGAATCACAATTTCGCGGTCAGAAAATGAGGTGTAGTTGTATGGTATCTCGCGCAAGCGAGTCGCGGATGGAATTTGGGATTGCAATGCTTCTGCAGGTATAGGTGCGTTCATTGATGACAAAAAGCAAACAAAAATGGATTATACCATGTGGCCTTTACGTAAAAAAATGACAAGATTTTTGTGGTTATTCTGACCAACCAACAGCAAAAACGTTAAAATCTACAGCATGGAAAATATCAGAAATTATTTCTTCCCGCTAATCATATTGGCTCTGATCGGTTTGCTTGCGTTTAGCTTGTCGCAAAAACCTTCGGCGCCAGATGTTACGTTCATCACATTAGATGGTGAAAAAATACGCATGAGCGATCTGAAAGGCAAGATCGTGCTAGTCAACTTTTGGGCAACGGATTGCCCTGGCTGCATCAAGGAAATGCCCGACTTAATCAAGACATACAACATGTACAAGACTAAAGGATTAGAAATTATTGCTGTTGCAATGCCCTATGACCCACCAGCACAAGTATTAAATTATCAAAAAGAAAAAGCCTTACCATTTCATGTCATGCATGATGGCCTTGGTGAGGTGACCGCAAAATTTGGGGGAGTCAGCCTCACACCCACAGCATTCATTTTTGACAAAAACGGCAACAGGATTCAGCATACTATCGGCGAGCTGGATTTTGCCAAGTTGCAGGAACTCCTGAATAAAGAATTAGAGCAGACGGGTTAATCATGCTATGGATTAAAGCTTTACATATTATCTTTGTCACTAGTTGGTTTGCGGGGCTATTTTATTTGCCCCGCCTCTTCGTAAACCACGCAATGGTAAGCGATCCCGCTGTTCAAGAACGGCTAGCCCTTATGGAATATAAGTTATATCGCTTCATGACACCTCTTGCCGTGCTAGCCTTGCTGTTCGGTTTTTGGTTATGGATTGGCTATGGCATCACGGGCGGTTGGATGCATATCAAACTCACTTTGGTGACAGGCCTCGTTATTTACCATTGGTATTGCGGCAAATTAATGAGAGATTTCAAAGCTGGCAAAAATATGCACCAGCATGTCTGGTATCGCTGGTTCAATGAAATCCCAGTGCTAATCTTGTTGGCAGTAGTTATATTAGTCGTGGTTAAGCCAATTTAAAATGTCAGACACTCACATCCTTGACTCTGAATGGCTGTTAAATATGCTGCAGAAGGCAAGCAGCAATCCTCAAGGCCGCATGCTCGCTTTATTTGATATCCTCCACGATTGGTCAAGAGCGCCATCTATAAACTCGTCTTTTAGCAACTTGGCCGTGAGTCAGACAGTTCACCCCCGGCTCCGAGAGTACATGATTAAACAAGGCCATGAATTGGGGGCTCATTTACCACAGATGCTAGCAGACCAAGTATGCCTAATGGCAGTCACCGCCATGCAGCAAGAGCTACAATATCCTGAATCTGCTGGTTTATTGCACGCAAAACTAGCCGCCAAGGCCTTAATAGCAGTACAGACAAAAAAAGAATATCAAAGGTATATTAAGCCAAAGCATTATGTGGCCAGCTTAGCTGCAACTCTCATGCTGGGAGCCGTCTACTTGTCTTACTCCTCATTCAGCAATTCCAACAAAGCTGTACCTGCTGCATTAATTGACCCCCCAACCTTGCAAGTGAAACAGGAAAATGTCATTGCAGACCCCGCAGACACAGCCGCACTTTTCGCAGAAATAGAGCGCATGCGCCATGGCAGTTGCCAGCTCATCGAAGCAATTCAACTTCCTGATGCCTACAAACAAGTTTATTTTGACAACATTGTATCTGGTCAAATCTCAACAAACCCGGAAGAACAAAAAACAGTTCGCGAACTGCTCAAAATGGTTCGCTGCAACTACACACCTATGCTGATGGCAAACTCAACCGGCTAATAAATTACGATTGCATATTACTATACAGGTTAGTATAATCTATACTATGTCTGTATTACGCGAAAAAATTCTGGAAACAGCAACGGACCTATTTAAAACACGCGGCATCAACTCAACCGGTGTGGACTTGATTGTGGACGTCGCAGGCACCACAAAAATGACGCTATACAAGTATTTTCATACTAAGGAAGCGTTGATAATGGCAGTGTTGCAAAAAAGCCAGCAGGATTTTCAAGCTTGGCTTGATAGCAAACTTGACAGCAAAAAATCCTCCGACAAAATTAAGCACCTGTTCGATTTTATTGAAGAATGGATTAACTCGCCAACTTTTAACGGGATTGGATTCATTAAAGCTTCTGCGGAGTTTCCTGAAGAAAACAACCCCATCCATCAGCTGTCATCCGAACAATCGAATGAATTTCGAAAATTCATTAGCCAGCTGGCCCGTGAAGCCAACATCAAAGACGCTAATGGGTTGGCCCTGCAATTATCACTGTTATTTGAAGGCGCAGCACAAGCAGAACAAATGCAACGAGGTTGCGGTGCCATTAAATACGCTAAAGAAGCTGCCAAGATCCTTATTAACGGCGCTGCCAAACAGTAGTTTCATTTGCCTTTCAGGCAATACTTGCCAGATAATATCACTTTAACCTCTTCCACATTTTTATGTCTATTCTGATTTGCGGCTCACTTGCATATGACACCATCATGGTGTTTCAAGATCAATTCAAAAACCATATCCTGCCTGACAAAATACATGCACTGAGCGTGGCGTTTTACGTACCGGAATTACGACGGGAATTCGGTGGAACCGCAGGGAACATTGCATACAACCTGCAATTACTGGATGACAACCCGCTGATTATGGCCACCGTAGGAGATGATTTTTCCCCTTACAGCAGCTGGTTAAAACAAAATGGGTTAGCAGATACGCATATCAAACTCATTCCAAACAGTTATACGGCGCAAGCTTTCATTACCACTGACACCGATGACAACCAAATCACCGCATTCCACCCCGGCGCCATGGTGGAATCACATCAAAACTCTGTCAAAGATGCAAACCAAGTCAAACTAGCTATCATCGCACCAGATGGGCGCGAAGGCATGTTCCAGCATGCCCGGGAGTGCCATGAAGCCGGCATCCCCTTTATGTTTGACCCTGGCCAAGGCCTGCCGATGTTCAACGGCGAGGAATTGTTACACTTCATAGAGATGGCGGATTATCTGGCCGTAAATGACTACGAATCACAAATCATTCAAGATAAAACTGGTCTTACGCTTTCTGAGCTTGCTGCTAAAGTGAAAGCCTTGATTGTGACTTTGGGTGGTAATGGTTCACATATCTACGCTGACGGTCAACGTTTTGACATTCCAAGCGTTAAAGCAGAAAAAATCGTAGACCCTACCGGCTGCGGTGATGCTTACCGTGCTGGCCTATTATATGGGATTGCTAGAGGCTGGGACTGGCCGACTTGTGGCAGGCTAGCTTCAACCATGGGAGCAATTAAAATCGCTAGCCGTGGTGGACAGAACCATAAACCAAGCCGTGAAGAAATAGAGAACATATATGCACAGGCCCTAGTCAAAGAAGTAACAGCAGGTGAAGCATTGCATTAACTTTAATTCTTAGGAGGAATTATGAATCTCACAAAAATAATATTTGCATCCATTTTAGCTTTACTGCTAGCTGCTTGCGCAAGCTCTAACTCCGGTAGCGTTTATAAACGCGAGGACGCTCGCAAGGTACAAACAGTTAAAACCGGCGTTGTTGAAAGCGTGCGTCAGGTAAAACTTGAAGGTACTAAATCGCCTGTTGGAACTGTGGCTGGCGGTGCGATTGGTGGCATCGCTGGCAGTTCAATCGGACATGGCCGAGGTAGCGCAATAGGCGCTGTGATTGGCGCTGTCGCTGGCGGTATCGCTGGAGCGGCAACCGAAGAGGCTGTCACTCGAAAAGACGCCATAGAAATCACTGTAAAACTTGATGGTGGCGGTTTAATTGCAATCGTTCAGGAAGCGGATGAGGAATTCAAACCAGGCGATAAAGTCCGTATCGTAGAAGGTGGTGAAACATCCCGTGTGACGCACTAAGTCAAGCCAGTATCCGTTCACTCAAAACAGGCAAGCCTTATGGCTTGCCTGTTTTTTCTTGCTGTCATGCAACCTTCATAAAAACGTCATGCTCCAGTCATGCTGGCTACTTAACATACTGTCAGTTAAAGGAGAGCCATGATGCTAAAGCAAGAAATCTCGCAACAAAAGAACCAGCTTAAAAGCCGTTTGTATCTATCGCTGGCAAGAACCCAAGCCGAAATCACAGAGGCACAACGCTTGCGCTACAAAGTCTTTGCAGAAGAAATGGGAGCACAGCTTTCAGGAACGGGCGGGTTGGACGAGGATGGATTTGATTTGTTCTGCGACCACTTATTGGTGCGAGACAGTCAAAGCAATCAGGTTGTGGGCACATACCGGATGTTAAACCCTGTAAAAGCCAATGAGGCTGGGGGTTATTATTCTGCGGGCGAATTCGATCTAAGCCGTATCGAGCATATATTAGATCGTACAGTTGAGGTAGGCCGTGCGTGCGTACACAAAGATTACAGAACTGGTGGCACGATTACCCTATTATGGGCGGGGTTAGCCAAATACATGCAAATCCATCGACTGGAGTATATGATAGGTTGCGCAAGCATCCCCATGCATGATGGTGGCCATAGCGCTACCAGCCTTTACTATAGACTCATGGATGAATACATGGCACCTGCCGACTACCGAGTCTTTCCACATAACCCACTCCCTATATCCTTGCTTAACCGCGATTTGCAGGCAGTCTGCCCTCCTTTATTGAAAGGCTACCTCAGGCTTGGCGCTTATATTTGCGGGGCACCTGCATGGGACCCCTATTTCAATACGGCAGATATGCTGGTAATGTTACCGCTTGATAGAATCAACCCCAGATATGCAATGCATTTTTTAAAATAAACTTGCCTGACCATTCAACAACACATCCCCTCATCCAGGCTTACCGCAGTGTGCGCGTTGTAACACATACACTGGTAGGGCTGACACTTACAGTCACGATAGTGCCTATTTGCAATCATTCAACCAAACAGCGATTAACACGCTGGTGGTGCGCCAGACTACTGAAATGCTTCAATATTCAAGTCACCACGTATGGGCAAACTCCTGGCAGATGCGTTTCCGGCAAACTGTTCGTGGCAAACCATATCTCCTGGGTAGACATTCACGCACTCAATAGCGTGCTGCCGTTGTGCTTTGTTGCCAAGTCGGAAATCAAGCAATGGCCAGTTCTTGGCTATCTGGCATCAAAATCCGGCACTCTGTTCATAGACCGAAGCCATCGTAAAGGTGCAGTTCATATTATCGAAATCCTTAGACAGCACCTTCAGCACGGTTTTAATGCCTGCTATTTCCCTGAAGGTACAACGACAGAAGGCACGCATGTATTGCCATTTAAGGGCAGCATCATGCAAGCAGCATTGAGCATACATGCCGAAATCGTCCCAGTAGCGATTCGCTATCCGCTCGCACATCAAAAAATTGATACCCGCCTAGCTTATGCTGGAAATACAACCTTAATAGAGTCGATTCGCAACATTCTTAGGATTCCATCACCTAGTGTAGAGTTGCACTTTCTCGACACTATCGAAACAAAAAATCAAAGCCGGCGAAACGTAAACAAGCTAGCCGAGCAGGCCATTAATGAGCATCTGGGATTTTCTTGACCACCCGATCTCTATCATCGCTGTCTACCTGAAAAATAACTTTATCTTCCAAACGCATGGCAGTAAGCTTGCCTCCCCATAAGCAACCAGTATCCAGCGCGCATAAATCTTTGCGCACTCTCAGTCCTAACGCTGACCAATGTCCGCATAGAATAGTATTATTCGCTGATTGCCGATTCGGAACATCAAACCACGGTAAATACCCTGCAGGAATATCATCTACCTCGCCTTTGAAACTGAACTCCATCTTTCCCTCTGGAGTGCAGATGCGCAACCGAGTAAATGCATTCGTGATGACTCTCAAGCGGTCTAATCCTGCAAGTTGTTCGTCCCAGGCTGCAGGCTGATTGCCGTACATGTGTTCGAGAAATGCTTGGTAGTTATCTCCCTGCAAAGCTGCTTCTACTTCACGGGCATAGCCTTGCGCCTGCTTTATCGTCCATTGTGGCAGCAAGCCTGCATGCAGCATGACATATCCCCGCTCTTCCCACATTAATGGCTGATGCCGCAACCATGTCAGCAGCATGTCTTTGTCAGGCGCATCCAGCAAGGCTTGCAACGTATCACTGCGATGCGCTTCACGCACACCATGAGCCACTACCAAGGCATGTAAGTCATGATTACCTAATACGACATGAATGGCGTTACGATGCTGATAGCACCAGCGCAATACCTCCAAGGATCCGGCACCACGATTGATCAAATCACCAACTAGCCAAAGTTGGTCCTTAGTATTATCAAAATCAAGCTTTGCCAATAACGCTGAAAATGCGTAGTAGCAGCCTTGGATATCCCCTATAACATACGTTGCCATAGTATTATCTTAATAAAAAAGCCGCTTGTACTTAAGCGGCTTTAAGATTTCATAAAAGCATTCTGTTATTTTTTCGCTAGAGTAGCGGGGTCAAAATTAGCACCTGCCTTGTTGGCCATGAATGCAACGGCTTTTGCCACTTCTGCATCAGTCAAATCAGCATTGCCACCTCGTGGCGGCATGCTGCGGATTCCCTCAATCGCATGTTTTACCAAAGTCTCAAAACCTTGAGCATTGCGAGGACCCCATTGCCCAGCATCACCGATTTTCGGCGCATTCATCAAGCCTGCCTCATGACACATTGCACACACAGCCTTTACAACCTCTTCACCAGATTTCTCCACGTGTTCACTGGAAGCTGCTGCCACTTCTACTGTTGCAACTGGCTGAATATTTTGTTCCGCTTTCTTAACCGCTGCAGTGTTTTCTGGTACAGGTGTATCGTTGAAAAAATGCGCCAGCAAAGCCAGCAATAACGTAAACGCCAAGATACTGCCGCCTATCACCACCAGCAGCTGCAGCATACTGGACCCAGTATTGCTTTTTTTTGTATTGCTCATCCCCTAATCCCTCAATAAACAGTTGATATGTATGCGCATTATACCGAGATAGTAACGCAGTTAAAAGTTTGAAAGGTGCGCCTGCGTGATTTGGTATAATAGCAGCTTCGCGCCCGTAGCTCAGTTGGATAGAGTGTTGGTTTCCGAAGCCAAAGGTCGTGGGTTCGACTCCCGCCGGGCGCGCCAATTAGATATAAAAGTGGGTACTTCACTGTTTACCGCTTTTATTTTATCCAATCAAGCCGCAGCTACTAATGTACCGTAGCTACCTTTAGCCGTCGCAGCTTTTTCTTTTACCATGATCTCATCAAATAACAAATTGAGATAGCTCTTGGCCAGCACCTAATCTTTAGCTAAAGGTTTAGCTTTCAAGGTCTTGACAAACCCTTCTATTAAAAACAGTTATATTATTGTTTATGTATTTATAGCCCTCGTGTTACATAAACGGGTCTGGCTTTCAATGTTGTTTTACTTTCTAAATAACTTACATATGTTTTATGTTACTTGGCAACTGAGCCCTTCCCAAGACAATAGAGAACAGAAAATCCAATAATCCCTGCGACCGCTGATGCAAACAAAATGCCGGTCTTCGCCATCAAAAGTGCATCTGGCATATCAGCAAATCCTAGTTCGGCAATAAATATGGACATGGTAAAGCCGATGCCACCCAAAACGGATACAGCAGCTATTTGACTAAATCTGGTGCCCGAGGGCAACTCACCTAGCTTCAACTGCAAGGCCAGCCATGATGCTAAAGTGATACCTAGAAACTTGCCCAATAACAACCCCAGGGAAACACCCAACATTACAGGATGTGTAAGCGTTGCAGTCAAGGTAGATAGCTTGATGGCAATCCCAGCATTTACGAGTGCAAATATCGGCACTATGATAAACGCTACCGGCAAATGCCAGAAATGTTCCAATCTTTGCAAAGGGGTTTGCACTGCATACGCGCTATGTTCGATTTCACTCACAATGCCATACAAAGATTCATTTTGCAGAATATTTTCTGCCGGTTTGCGTTGCAGCTCGAATTCGTCAATTTTTTGCCTGACGTGCATAGTGAATAATTTGGGATTGTATTTTGATCTTGCAGGTACACAGAATGCACCTATCACACCAGCCAGTGTGGCATGTACACCAGATTGGAACAAAGCGTACCAGAGTAAAACAGCAATGACGAAGTATGGGATCACCGAACGGATGCCTGAGAAATTGAGTGTTACCAGCCCGATAGTAAGTAAAACGGCAAAGGTAAGCCACAAGATGGAAAGCTCATTTGTATAAAACAATGCAATCACTAATACTGCACCCAGATCATCCGCAATCGCCAAGGCAACCAAGAAGGTGATCAGACCTTTGGGTACACGATCAGCAAGTAATACCAATGCCCCAACTGCAAAAGCAATATCTGTCGCTGTTGGGATACCCCAGCCCTGAATCGTCTGTGGGTCAGTATGATTAAATAGAAGAAAAATGAGTGCCGGTACAATCATCCCGCCTAAAGCAGCGAGTACGGGTAATGCAGCTTGCCGGATACTAGAGAGTTCACCAACAAGCATTTCCCGCTTCAGCTCCAACCCCACCACAAAAAAGAAAATCGCCATCAATCCATCATTCACAAAGTGGTGTAGCGACATACTTAGTTCCCAATCACCAATTTTGAGATGAATGGGTGTATGTATCACATGCAAATAAGTTTCAGAAAGCGGACTGTTGGCCAGAAACAATGCGATACATGCCGTAATCATCAAAAGCAGACCGCTGGTCGTTTGCCGGTGAATAAACTCTTCGAACGGGGTTAACACCTTGCTAAAAGTTCTTTCCCAAGGCGCATAGTTGATGCCATTATCGTTTTGTGTCGAAGACGTGTTGTTCAAACTCATCATTACTTTTTCGGTTATTGCGCGCCCAATGGATCAAATGCAGTATCTTGATGCTTGCGCTGCATGCTATCAACCAGTTGTGCCAATTGTTTGTTTAATGCCGCAAGATCGTTGCCATCCATTTTCATCAAAGCATCCGGCAAAATGCCTTTGTGTGGCAAAGGTGCTTTAGCAAGCAGGGATCGTCCATGCTTGGTTGCTTTTAGAAAGATAACGCGTCTGTCAGTAGTGCTACGGATTTTCTCTATACATTCCTTATATTCTAGCGAGTCAATCAGATTGCTAGCCGTGGATTGATGGATAGACATGGCATCTGCCAGTTGGGTGATTGTCATTTCCTCAGCTTTATCAATCTCAAAAAGTGCCCATAACGATGCACCGCCAATACCTACAGCCTGTTCAATCTCGTGAAAATGCTTATTGGCTGATTTGAAAATGATTCTAAATAATTTTAGGGTTTCCAATGCCAATGATGGATCTTGCGAAGTTTCGTTTTCTTGCATAATAACTTACCAAAAAATGATTGACTTAAAGGTGTTAAACAATTACATTTGTCACTAAGTTATTTCCTTGATAACTTAAGTGGAATGTGTCATTCTGCCAAGTGGCTCACTTAAATGTAAGTGAGCCACTTTTTTATTTATCACTCAATCACCACCTTAACAAGATCGTTTTTTGAGCGAACTTTAAGCCACTCGGTGATTCTGTATACATCGTCTTTGTTCAATTTGCTGGCTGTCTTGATGTTAAGCACGATCATCGGTTGTGACATATCGGATTCCCCTTTTTGCCATTGTGTAGCTGTCGATAGGTAGATTTCCCGTATCTGGGGATATTGAACACCAAGTTCGGAAGACATCGCCTGCCATGTAGCCTTTTCTGTTTCGATCATATTCAAACGCTTTCTCAAATCATCGAGTGCTTTTTCTTTCTGCTCCAATGCCAACAGATTGTTTTTATATAATTCACTAACGATGTTTTCTTTGAGTGATGTCACATCTAATGTTTGATTTTGCGACTGGTAGACTAACAAGGTTGCGCTCTTCAAACCATAGCTGACAAGTTTACTTTCAATTTCTTGCAATTTTTGTTGCTTAATAGCTTCGCCGATTAAGGTCAGTTCAATCACTTTTTTTACCGGATCGATATTGCTCAAGGCTATTCGTGTATTCGGCAAATTAAATTCTTGTGCAATAAAACCTTTGGTTTTATTTATAAAAACCTCATTTTTGACTAACTGTAACGCCAGATAAATACTAGGCAGCATCGTGACCAATACAACCAGAGACAAAATACGTCGAACCTTAGTTTCGATGTATCTATCTACAAATTTTTTATGTTCCGGATTTAGAATCCAGATAATGAGCACCGCAGAAAAAGCAATGAACACGCAATTGATGGAATAGAGATAAAACGCTCCAAAGAAGAAATGCCAATTAAGGTTAGCCAAACCATAGCCTGCAGTACACAGTGGTGGCATTAACGCGGTCGCAATCGCAACACCTGGGATAATATTGGTTTTTTCTGCGCGAGTTGCGCCGATTATGCCAGCCAAACCGCCAAAAAAAGCAATTAACACATCCCAGATAGTGGGGGAGGTGCGTGCTAATAATTCAGACTGAGCATCTGATAAAGGGGTGGTAAAAAAGTAGATTGTGGAAACCAGCAGGCTAATACCAGTGGCGATACCTAAATTACGCAATGATTTACGTATCAAATCAGCATCATAAATCCCGATACCATAGCCTATGCCCATAATTGGTCCCATTAAGGGAGAAATTAGCATAGCACCGATGATTACTGCTGTTGAGTTGACATTCAGACCGATAGAGGCGATGAAAATCGCAAACATCAGCACCCATAGATTGGTGCCACGTAGTTCCACGCCTGAACGGATGCTCGCATCAATTACCTGATCGTTTGCTTTGTCTTCAATCAAGCTAAAACGATGACGAATATTTTTTATCCAAGAATGTTGATGAACTTTCCGCATGAATGCTTTTATCCATTTTTACGAATCATAAAAGTATATTCCTCTTTTTTTCTTGAAAAATGAATTATCTCGTATGGATTATTCGCGACTAAGGTACGTATATTTTTAGCAGAACTCTCTATGGTTGTTGTCACTTTCAAAACTTGCCCAACCTGCATATCATCTAACGCCTCCTTAGTGCGAATAACCGGGACGGGACTTTCCAAACCTGTTAAATCTATAAACATATCGTGCATATTCATCATAAAACCACCTCAACCTAAAGCAAGATGTGCTTCAGCGAAGTATGGCAACATCAAATCTTCCATACTGTAAAAACCTTTTGGTTTATCTTTGAGATTCTCTGTAGCAAACAATATTCCGTTACCGAACGCCTCGCGAGCAATAGATTCATGCTTCAATCGTACGGTTTGATACGGGAAGCCAAATAATATCTCGTGAACCCCGATAATCCCCCCGGCACGAACAGTTTTGATGTCTTCATTGTTAATACCAAGATGTTTGGCAATCACGCGTGCGGTACCAGAAACCTCCGGCTTGTTTTTGAAATGCTCCTCTATGATTTCAATGTCCGTATAGGGTGCGATTTTCTTTAACACCTTCGCTGCAATCATCAGAAAATTGATCCCCACGGTAATGTTAGGGGAATGCATCACGGTAGTATCTTCTGCAAATGCTTTTAGCGTTTCAATTTGAGCTGATTCGTATTGCGACACTGCACTGATAATGGTGATGCCCCGCTTTGCAGCCTCCTCACCATAAAAATCAATTCCTTCTTTTGACGAGAAATCAATAATCACATCTACGGGATGTTCATCTAGCAATGCTTTTGCACTGAACTCATCCTTTGGGTATATCAATCCCGGCTCATCGGATGTAACTCCCAGAAACTCAGGCACAGAGCGATGTTCCAATTTTTTCGATTGTCTTATCACCCATTGCAAATTCGTTTTTTTGGATTCGAGTAGGACGCTGGCAACCGCACGTCCTGTTTTGCCAAACCCCATTAAACCAACTTTCATAAACACTCTCCATGCATACCTTGCACCATCACTGGTCAATTATGCCCCAACACGGTGCAAAATGCATAGTCACAAATGTATTTATGCTACAGAGTGTTGGAAATGTTTGTGTAACTTGAACATTGCTTAATGTTGCAATTGTTAAGTTTTTTTGAATCTAAAATTGATAAATAAATTAGCAAATATGGAATATAAATTCCCAGTGTCCATAATTATCTTCTCGGGCGCGCCAGATCCTAAATATCGTTGTTACTGATTACTGACCCGCATTCCACACATGTGCGCGAGTTTGCCATTTCCCACTGACATCTTTTTCAAGAACATTCATAGTGATTCCGCCGAACATTGGCGTAACCCCATTTGCTGTGGCCCCTTTGGCACTCCATTTAGCCACTTGATAAATCGTGTTCCCAGTTCCGCCAACCTCTACCGTCTCCAAGGTATGATCATGAACACCCGCCTCAACAAATCCTTTGAAGAGGCCTTCTATTGCACTTCTGCCTTTCAAGGTTTTTCCATCTCCCGGGGAAAGCGTAGCATCTTCCGCATAAAGACTGGCTAACTGTTTCACATCGCCGCTATTAAGCGCGGCGTTCCAAGCCATATTTGCAGATAGCACGATTGCTAATAATTGTTCCATTTATTTCTCCTAAGTTAATCAACAAAACGCGCTGATAGCGCAAAAATGATAATTAGCCAGCTAACTAATTGCTCAAAAAAATTCAGTCAAATACGCTGCTATTTTCTTTCAACTGCATTAGCTGCAATAACAACTCCTCACGCCGCTCGGAAGGAAGAACGCCCATCAAATTCCTCACCCGCAGGTAGTAATCAGGCATGATCTCATCCAATTTCTTTTGACCTAATGACGTCAGCTTGATCGAATACCTTCTTCGGTCACTATTATCTTCCAATCTTGCTACCAGTCCATCCCTTACCAAACCATCAATAAGCCCGGTCATAGTTGGCTTGCTAACACCCGCTTTTTCTGCAAGCGCAGTGGATGTCAGAATCAAATCATCCTCACGCATTAACAGTATCATTACCCACCATCTTCCCTGCAACAAGCCATATTTCCCAAGAAATTTATCCAGCGCATCCGATAAATCAGAACCGATACGGAGAATATGCAGAAACTGTATAACAGAACTTACGTCTGCCTCTGGATAACGTTTGGCAAATTTTTTGAGTATCTTTGAATCAGGGAGATCTTTTAGCTGAAGCATAATAAGCCACATTATAGTTAGCTGCCTAACAATGTCAATGCCTGAATTTAGTTCTAGTAATTTTTCTGGTTTTCACACATGCTTAAAGTTAAGATTACAACACTAAAAAATTTCATCTTAAGCGAAATGATTTATTTATGGAGCAAATGAATTGGTAACCGCTGCGTTAGGCAACAGAACTTGTTTGTATCAAACATCTCAGCTTGAAACAGTATTGGATGCCATGGCATGGGAAGCAAGCGGGTTTCTAATCGGCAAAAAAGATGTTTTGATTGTTGGCATTCTCCGCCGTGGGGCACCGCTGGCAGAAATGCTGTACAAAAAACTGGTCGATCGTTACAGATTAAGCAACATTACCTTGATGAACCTACAAATAAAGCGTTACTCAGATGACTTGACTTTATTGCACCCAGAAACAAAACTCACCGAGAATCCCGAACATGAAAATCTGGATTTGACTGGAACAACTGTCCTGGTAGTGGATGACGTGATGTACCATGGCCATTCCATGCTGCGTGCTGTTGAGTATTTGGCTAGAAAACAGGCTAGTGAAATACGTACTGCCGTGCTTGTCGATAGAGGCGCTAACAAGCTGCCCGTTAGAGTAGATATTACAGGTGTGCGACTGGATGTGGCACCTACTGATATCATTGAGTGCAATGTGCCACCTTACGAGGAAGAGTTCAAGATTGACCTTTGCCAACCTAAGGCATAGCCTAACTATTCCTGAAAGTGGGTTTGATGATGTTTTATGACAGACATGATGCAGCTACGCAACTAGCCGAAAGACTTAAAGCTTACAAAGGGAAGAACCCTTTGGTACTCGCTATTCCCCGTGGTGCTGTACCGATGGCAAAATTGATTGCGGACCGACTGGAAGGCGATTGCGACATCGTATTGGTGCGCAAACTGCGTGCGCCGTTCCAACCAGAATTTGCAATCGGGTCTATTGACGAGAGCGGTTGGACTTACCTTGCAAGCCACGCAAGTTCAACTGGAGCAGACGATGCTTACATTCAAAAAGAAAAAGAATTCCAGCTACAGACCATCCGCAGCCGCCGAGCTCAGTACACCCCGCACCGCGCACCTATCGACCCCGCAGGGCGAATCGTTATCGTAGTGGATGATGGGCTTGCAACTGGATCCACGATGATAGCCGCCTTACATGGATTGCATAACAAGAACCCTGCCAAGCTGATTTGCGCAGTACCGGTTTCCCCTCCCGATACATTGGACAAGGTTGCCAAGCTCGCGGACGAAGTGATTTGTCTGGAAGCACCCGAATACTTCCAGGCGGTTGGCCAGTTTTATGCGCAATTCCCTCAAGTCGAAGACGAACAAGTTATGAGCACGCTAAAAAGCTAATCAGGCTGTAGATAACGTCCAAACCATAAGGCAGCCTGCCTTGCCACTTCTTCCAATGTGCCAGGCTCTTCAAACAGATGTGTAGCCCCTGGAACAATCACAATATCTTTCAAGCAATGCATCAAACCATAAGCAGTATTATTGAGTTGAATTACCACATCATCCTCACCGCCTACTAGCAGTAAAGTTGGACACTCCACTCGCTTCAAATCGTCTGCACCTGCAAGGTCTGGGCGCCCCCCACGAGAGACCACTGCTCTGACAATATTCGTCCTTGCTGCAGCTTGCAATGCAGCTGCGGCACCTGTACTTGCCCCAAAATAACCGATAGGTAGGGTTCCAATATCTTTCTCAGATTCAATCCAGTAAGTTGCTGCCAATAAGCGGCTAGTTAGTAGCGGGATATCAAAACGTGCCTCATAATCCAAATCCTCAACCGGGGTCAGCAAATCCATCAAAAGCGTACCAATGTCTGCGTCACGTAAAACCTTGGCCACATAATTATTACGTGGACTATGCCGACTGCTGCCGCTCCCATGTGCAAAAAGCACGAGACCTTGCGCATTTTCTGGCAATTCCAGCATGCCCTCTATGCACACATGGTCGACAGGAATACCGACTAAACGCTCAACTGCTTTTGTCATGAGTAATCATCTTTTTATGTGTATTGTCCAATTGCAATCGGAATACGCCTTCTACCAAAGTTTCCGGGTTGCGCATCGAATCTTCCGGCAATGGGGGCATTACAATCAGGACAGCAACCCTCTCTAGTCAAACGATATTGATTGATTTGATACCAGTCGCGTACGATTAGCTGGGAGTGGCAATTGGGACAAAATGTCGCATCACCTTCTTGATGATGCACATTTCCAGTGTAAACATACTGCAAGCCTTCTCGTAAAGCAATCTCTCTTGCCCGTATTAAGGTGCTGGTGGGTGTTGCTGGGATATCCGTCATTTTGTAATCCGGGTGGAATGCTGAAAAATGATGCGGCACGTCATCACCCAAATTCTGATGGATCCATTTGCACATAGCGGTGATTTCTTCCCCGGAATCATTCTGACCAGGAATCAACAGTGTCGTGATCTCCAGCCACACATCCGTTTCGTGTTTAAGATAACGCAGCGTGTCTAGTACCGAATCCAAATGTGAACCTGTAACTTTGGAATAAAAATCTTCGCTGAATGCTTTTAGGTCGACATTCGCCGCATCTATTTTCTGGTAAAAGTCTCGTCTGGCTGCTACATGCATATAACCGGCTGTCACCGCAACTGTCTTGATATCATGCGCATGGCAGGCATCAGCCACATCCATTGCATATTCGGCAAAGATAGTCGGGTCATTGTAGGTAAATGCCACACTCTTGCAACCGTACTGTTTTGCAGCGTGTGCAATGGCTTCAGGCGAGGCCTGATCCATCATTTTGTGCATATCCCTAGATTTGCTGGTATCCCAATTTTGGCAGAATTTGCAGGCAAGATTGCAGCCTGCCGTACCAAAAGACAGTACACTACTGCCTGGAAAAAAATGATTGAGGGGTTTCTTTTCAATTGGGTCAATGCAAAAACCTGACGAGCGGCCATACGTAGTGAGAATCATCTCATCATGTTCACGCATACGCACAAAGCATGCCCCACGCTGCCCTTCATGCAGCCTGCAGTCACGTGGACATAAATCGCATTGCATGCGCCCATCGTCCAGCATATGCCAATAGCGTGCTTTGTAATGTGAGTTTTCAGATATGTTCGTCATGATCTGTTACGCCCTAGTGGAGCCGACCTCAACATGCATTTTATTGTCGCGTTCTTTCCATTTTCTGACGGAATAACGATAAAGCTTGACTTCATCATGCCAAAAAGTTGGATATAAACCCGCCTTCTGTTTCAAATGTGCCATAAAGGTTATTGCATCTGGCAATTGGTCCCATACCTGTGGGAGAAATGTACTGCGGTAAGCCCCAAATTGAAAAATCACCCCATCTTGACCAGGCTGTAATTGCGCTAAAGCTTCCTGCTCACTAGAATACTGCATCGCTTCTGCTTCGGTTAAAAGTGAAACTTCGATTTCAGTGAAATCCAGCTCTGCTGCTTTTAATGGACGAAATCGTGGATCGTGGAAGGCGGCCGCAAAAGCATTAGCCTTGACATCAGAAATCAATGAACGGTGCGCTTCCAGCGAGCCGATACACCCCCGCAGTTGCTGATTCTGTGTCAATGTGATAAAACTGGCGCCTATTTCATGCAACCATGCAGCATCCTCGGCCACATTCATGCTTTGAATACCTAATGGTTCAGAAATAGCTTTCCTCGCGATCGGCAACAATATTGTCCCAATACTTTTAAGTTTATTTGTCTCTTCAGGCATGTTGCGCATCTTCCGTAAATATAATCGATGCATAACCAACGACTCGCTGCTTATCCCCTGCCGTATCACCAGAATTGCACATACTGAGGAGCTTGGGGTGTAAGTGATGCGCCTTGGCTGAGAGAATCAAGCCGTTGATTGGCGTGCCACCACAGGCTTGCTGATGTGTCAGATTTCCCCGCATCTTCAGGATGTTCTGCACAGTCGATTTATCTTCCGACAGCGCAGCACTATATGGAAGATAATGTGATAGGTCAGAGCTTATCACGATGACGGTCTCCGGCCCGCCCCAAAGAGTATTTAAGATGTCGGCCACTTCTTCTGGGCTAGCATCTCCTACTGCAATTGGTACTATCTTGAAGTCATCCAACACCTCTTGCAGGAATGGCAACTGCACTTCTAGCGAATGCTCTAAACTATGAACGGCATCACTAATCACGATCTGGCTTTTCCCAGTGATTGAGTTGATTGCGTGAGCATCAAGCTCAACTAAGCCTAAAGGGGTTGCAAACGCATTCACGCTTGGAACAGCCAAGCCACGTACATAAGTACGATGCGCTGGGCCAAGAAGAATGATGCGTTTGATGGTGTTGCGATTAGCAGCAAGTCGTGCATAAGCTATAGCGGCAGTCTGCCCTGAGTAAACATAGCCTGCATGCGGAACAATGATTGCTTTGGGCGTGATAGTGCTTGGATTGGAGTCGGTCATACCAAGCATTGCGACTACATCTCGCTTTAATTCATGCTCGTTACCTGAATAAAAAACTCCCGCGACAGCTGGCAGGCGAATCATCGATATCCCTTTGCATCAGTAAGCCAATCAAAACAAACTTAGCGCCTGGATAAAAACATCTCACGTCAGAATTTACTACATATCACCCCAGCGCACCTAAACTGAAAATGGGGTGCAGAAGTAAAGATTTCAATACTGTAAACGAAAGTGATGTCTTGGAATTTTATAAAAAACTAACTATTAAGCTTTTTTAAAGCTTCCAGTAATGATCAACCAGCAAAGCAGCAAATATCAAACTGAGATAGATGATCGAGAACTTGAATGTCCGCTTGGCTAACTCATCAGAATATTTGCGGTATAGACCAATCACATACTTCATGAATATGCCATTCAATACTATCGCAGAGATAAGGTAGATCAAGCCACTCATTCCCAAACCGTAAGGCATAAAGACGACCACAACCAGAATGATGGTATAAAGCAGCATATGCAACAAAGTAAATGCTTCTCCATGAGTAACCGGCAACATGGGCATACCGACCTTTGCATATTCTTCACGACGATACAGTGCTAAAGCCCAAAAATGCGGCGGTGTCCAGGCAAAAATAATCAAAAACATGATGAGCGACTCGGGCGCGATATTGTTATTCACCGCCGCCCATCCCAGGATAGGGGGCATAGCGCCCGACGCACCACCAATCACTATATTCATGGGAGTAGCCGGCTTCAAAAACACGGTATATATCACCGCATACCCAACGAAAGTACCTAAAGTCAGCCACATGGTAAGCGGGTTAACAAAAAAATAAAGAATGGCTAGACCGACACTTCCAAGTATAGTGGCAAAAACGCTAGTCTCTATACTAGACACCTGTCCTGTAGGGAGCGGGCGGCCACGCGTACGCGCCATGACAGCATCAATTTTATGTTCGATCAAGCAATTAAATGCTGCGGCTGCGCCAGAAGTAAATGCCACACCCAGCGTAGTAGCGCCCAGCAAAGGCCATGGCACCATTCCTGGCGTCGCCATAAACATACCAATAATGGCTGTGAATACGATCAATGCGGTAACACGGGGTTTGCACAACGCATAGAAGTTTTTAACACTGGTACCAAAGTTAGTCATTTGTATTGCTAGCGAGTTACTCAAAATAAAACTCTTTCATTCACACTGTTAATAAACCACTGCTTGTTATTTTATTTTCGAGGCTGTTATTTTTGAATTAATGATTACCAGCGTAGCCATTAGCATCGCGGCACCTGCATTGTGAGCAACGGCAAGCACAGTAGGTAAGTGCAAAATCAGATTCGCAATACCTAGGCTTACTTGCACAAAAAGCAAAGCCATTAGTACACCACTCCAAAATCTGGTAGCAGCATATTTTAACCCAACAACAGATAGAAAACCCAAATAAATCATGGTGATGACGGCGCCTATGCGATGCGTCCATTGTATCGCTGTCACTGCAGCTAAAGTCAGATTTCCCCCATTAACACTCTGACCAAGTTCTCTTGTCATATGGAAAGCATCACGGAAATCCATTGGTGGAACCCAATACCCATGACAAGTTGGAAAGTCAGTACAGGCCAAAGCTGCATAATTGGTACTTGTCCAACCACCCAAAAAAATCTGACAGAACAATACCAACAAAGCCAACCTGAACCAAAACTTCTGTGGCACTGTAGAAAATTGTGACGAAAACGAACCCCAATGACGATGCGCTATCCACATCAATATTCCCATGGTCGCCATGCCACCCAATAAATGTGCACTTACGATTGCTGGTTTCAACAACATCGTAACCGTCCACATACCAAGTGCTGCCTGAAAAACAATCAAACCGAGTAAAAAAGTCGTCAGCCAAGGCGAGGTATGTATATGTTCGCGCCTTTTCCATCCAATAAAAAATAATGCGAGTACCAAAAGTCCCAAAGCCCCGGCTAGATAGCGATGTATCATTTCTTTCCAGGCTTTGCCGGCATCAATCGGCTTATCGGGATAAACTGTTTGCGCCTGCGCAATCGCAGACTCACTTTGCGGAACTGTAAGAGTGCCATAGCAGCCTGGCCAATCAGGGCAGCCTAAACCGGCATCTGACAACCTGACATAGGCGCCCAATACGACAACGCAGAGCGCCGTAACAGCTGCAATCAAAGATAGACGTTTAAACCACGAACTCATCTTAACCTGCCCAAGACGATTTAAGAAGCCGCACCATATCCTTGCGGATATCTGCCGCCTTAGTTGATTGTGGATAGCTCATCATGATGTATCCAAGTGGATCGATCAGATAAAGCCTGCCTGATTGCAGCGCATTTTCTTCACCAATATTAAATTGCTGCGCCACATTATTGAGGACCTCCCCGGGTTGGTTAATTATCAGCATATCAGGGTATGTCGATTTGACATTTACAACGTCGGCAGTTGTGGTGAGCAAAACGCGCTGTACTCTTGGCATATCTTTATATAATGACACTTGTATCTGGCGCAGATCATGCAGTCTATCCATGCAAGCCTTTTGGCATTCATCCGCCAGATAGACCATATTCCATTTATCCGTCCAGAATCTGTCAGCAGATTTACCATCACTTGCTGATAAAACGCCGTTAACACTCATCATGCGTGGAGGTACGATTAACTCACCAAAGCTTTTACCTGCAGGTATCCAGTTAAATCTCAACATCAACACAACCACCAGTAGAGGGACTGCAAAAAATATCGCCATGGCGATAAAAATCATGCGTCCCTTCCGTTGCTGTGCCAAGTCAAAGGTCTCTTTATCCATCCTAATTTTCCAGCCTTCTAATACTTAAATAAAGATAAATCATGAAAGTTGCCAGTGCAAACCCGAACCATTGGTATGCATATCCCAGATGTGTCATGATACGCTCGCTGGGAACACGCCAGTTTCTTACAAAGCCTCCAGAGCTAGCTGGATCCATTTTGATAATGACAGGCAATGTATTTATAGGTGTGGAAGCTTTGAACTTCTTCATATCCAAATTCTGCCAAACAACTTGCCAATCCTGTTTATCTGATACTTTTGAAGCTTGTTCCAGGCTGAATATCTTATCACTTGGTGTCCACACCATGCCCATAATTTCCATCATTTGTAATGGCGTATCTACTCGAGGTAGCTTTTCATGTTCCGCAAAACCAGCGACCCATCCACGATTTACTAGTACATATCGCTGGGTATCTGCGATTTGAAATGGGGTGATGATATGAAACCCTGCGCGACCAGCCTCTACTTGATTATCCAATAGAAATTGGTATTTGGTCTCAAAATTACCGCGCACGATAACCTTTCGATACTTCAACTGCTCCGGAATGTCTAAATAGTCCTTCAGATTAGGCATCTCAGAATCTGTACTTGCGTATTTTTCTTGTATTGATTGTTTCAAAGTAGCTTTGTGGTATTGCCAAAGTCCCAACTTAATAAATAATGGAATGCTGACAATCGTAATGATTGTGCCTAACAAACTTGGCTTGAACTGCAGATTCGGAAACTTAAATTGCATTTTTATGTGCCGGGATAGATAATCAGACTATTGATCAATTAGGACAAAATCATGTGGATTAAAGTTGTCATAGTAGTGATGCTGATTGTTATTATTTCCAGTCTATTCTCCGCCCTATTCTTCTTGTCAAAAGACAAAGGCACCGGCGATCGCACAGTAAAAGCACTTACGGTACGAATTAGTTTATCCATAGCCTTATTCATCATGATTTTAGCCAGTTATCGTCTTGGGTATTTTGGTCATTAATCATTAAATTTCTGAATAAAAAAGGGCGATGCAACTAGCATCGCCCTTTTTTATTATCGTCCGTTATACTAGCCAGTACACAAATATGAACAGGCCCAACCATACTACGTCAACAAAGTGCCAATACCAGGCTACACCTTCAAAGCCAAAGTGATTTTCTGGCGTAAAATGCCCTTTAAGACAACGTAACCAAATTACAATCAACATGATGGTTCCCAAGGTCACATGGAAGCCATGGAATCCTGTCAGCATAAAGAACGTAGCACCGTATGCCCCGGACTTCAAGGTCAAACCCATTTCGGTATATGCATGATGGTACTCAAACGCCTGACAGATCAAGAAGGCAATACCTAAGGCAATCGTCAAGAACAAGCCAAGAATCAACTGCTTACGGTTATTCTTAATTAAACCCCAATGTGCCCAGGTAATGGTCGCACCCGAAGTCAGCAATAGTAAGGTATTGATTGCAGGCAACCCCCACGCACCCATAGGATTCAGCGTCCCTGGAGAATATTCTTGGCCTAAAATCTTACCGCCAGGTCCTGCAGAAGGCCAATTTCCCAGGAAGTCTTTATATGGAGTAAATGTTGGATCAAAACTTGCTAGCTCAGGCACAGAAAGAACACGCATGTAAAACAATGCGCCAAAGAATGCAGCAAAGAAAGCTACTTCAGAGGCGATAAAAACTATCATCCCCCAACGGAAGGATCTGTCTTCCCATTTTTTATACTTGCCAGTCACGCTTTCTGTGATGACGCTACCCATCCATTTGAATGTCATGAACAGAATAATTGCGAGGCCTATGTACATCATCCACTTGCCTGGGGCAGCCAAATAACCCAAGTCTTTGTTTTTATCAGTAGCAACAGAGAATACAAAACCAGCAGCTAAAGACAATAAGCCAACAGACAAGGTGGCTGGATAACTCGCCCCCTCGGGCACATAGTAATGATGATCAGAATGTGTTGCCATAGTTTCAACTCCCAGTTTACAAGTTCAATACAAAATGATTTTAGTTATACCTGCAATTAATTCTTTACTGCACTAAAAAACGAATATGAAAGTGTCATTTCATGAACGTCTTCCGGCAACTCTGGACTCACAAAAAATCGCAGAGGCATTTCCTTTACTTCACCAGCTTTTAATTCCTGTCTTATAAAACAAAAACACTCAATTTTTTTCAAATGCGCCGACGCTTTCCCAGGGGTCACACTTGGAATCGCCTGTCCAGATAAGGTTTGCCCAGTGATATTCTTCACCATAAAGACTACCGTTTCAATCTGTCCAGGATGCACCGTAACACTTGGGGTCTTGGGGTAGAAATTCCAACCCAATCCCGACATGACTGAAGCAACAAATTGTACCTTTACCTGCCGGCTTGAATCTACCTTCGCAGAATTAACATTTACTGCTGTATTCTGCGTTTTACCGTTCAAGCCTGTTATGCTGCATAGCGCGTCATATAGTGGCACCAATGCAAATGCAAACACTAGTGAACCAACAACCACCCACAGCATCTTATACGCGAGCTTTTTATTAGCCAACTCACGCTGTGACAGTTTGTTGTCCTGCTCCATCAATAAAACCTGTTTCTATCCACTATTTATGTGCGGTTAGCACATAAAAAGACACTAGGTAGCATAACACTGCAAAAACGCCTAATACTAACGCCAGTCTTTTACTTTTGATGCTTCTTTTATTTTCTTCCATGGATACTCTTTTTACCGAGTCGATGGTTACGAACTGTCTCAACGTTCGTAACCATCCACCTCAATTTATTTCACGACGGGCTGCTCAGTAAAGCTATGGTATGGTGGTGGGGATGAAAGTGTCCATTCCAATCCCTCCGCGCCTTCCCATACTTTATCAGTGGCCTTTTCACCGCCTTTGATACAACTAATGATGTTGTAAACAAACAGCAACTGAGACAGACCCAAGATGAACGCACCAACAGAGGAAATCATATTAAATTCAGCAAATTGCAACGCATAGTCTGGGATACGGCGTGGCATTCCTGCCAACCCAACAAAGAACTGTGGCAAGAATGTCAGGTTAAACGAAATTGCAGTCAACCAGAAATGTAGTTTACCCAGCCTCTCGCTGTACATATGGCCAGTCATTTTAGGAAGCCAGTAATAAACACCTGCCATGATACCCATGATACCACCAGCAAACAGGGTGAAGTGGAAGTGCGCTACTACAAAATAGCTGTTATGGTATTGAGCGTCTGCAGCTACGTCAGCCAACACCAAGCCTGTCAACCCACCGATTCCAAATAGAATAATCCAACCCACTGTAAATAACATTGGTGTTTCAAAGCTCATAGAGCCTTTCCACATAGTACGAATCCAGCAATAAAATAATACTGCGAGCGGTAATGAAATCGCCATGGTGCTATACATGAAGTAAAGCAATGCTGGCACAGGCATCCCTGCGGTAAAGAAATGGTGAGCCCAAACTACCACGGATAAGGCACCAATGCCCCAGAATGCATATACCTGAGCTTTATAGCCATACATCGGTTTACGAGAAAAGGTTTGCAGAATTTGCGGGATAAAACCCCATACTGGCAGCAATAAGATGTAAACCTCTGGGTGACCAAAGAACCAGAACAAATGCTGGAACATGATCGGGTCGCCACCACCAGCAGCATCAAAGAAATGTGTACCGAAGTGACGATCAGTTAGCAGCATGGTCACTGCACCGGCTAACACTGGAATTGTAGCAACCAACAAGAACGCAGTAATTAACCAACCCCAAGCAAACATCGGCATTTTCATCAAAGTCATGCCAGGCGCACGCATATTGAACAATGTCACGATGATGTTGATGGACCCCATGATGGAGGAGATACCCAAAATGTGTACCGCAAAAATCGCAAAGTCTACACCTATACCACCTTGCACTGATAGCGGCGGATAGAACGTCCAGCCGGTAGCCAATGCGCCATCGCCAATACCAAACAAGGCCAAAGTAAATGGCAATGTCAGCAAGATAGCAGCAGGTGGCAACAACCAGAAACCCCAGTTGTTCAAACGAGGCAAAGCCATGTCAGGAGCGCCGATTTGCAAAGGGATCATCCAGTTGGCGAAACCAGTGGCTGCTGGCATCAGCACTGCGAAAATCATAATCAATGCATGAACACCAATTAGCTGGTTAAAAAAGTCAGGATTCATCAATTGCAAGCCTGGCTTGAACAACTCAGCACGTATGCCCAAAATCATTGCACCACCCACAAAGAACATAATCAAGGCAAAGGTCAGGTACATGGTACCGATATCTTTGTGATTAGTCGTGGTTAGCCAACGCATCAGTCCTGTCGGGTGATGGTCATGGTGATCATCGTGATGCGCTACTGTAGTAGTACTCATCGTCTTCTCCTAATTTCCAATCAAGATAAATCTTAAAACTATTGGCGTGCTGCCTGCACTTGTGCGGGTTGCACCACATCACCAACGCTATTGCCAAGGGCATTACGCTCATAGGTAACCACTGCTGCGATTTCTGTATCAGTCAGTGTAGCTTTCCAAGCTGGCATCACATTCTTACCATTTAGAACCCTGTCCAAGTGACTGTCTGGCAGATATTTACCATCCGCACCAAAAATCGGGCTGGTAGCGATTTTGCTGCCAGTCAAAGCTGGGAATGCCGGCGGCAATCCAGCACCACTTACCTGATGACATACTGCACAGTTTTTCTCATAGACTGTTTTGCCTTGTGCCATCAAATCTTCTTTGGACATCTCTTTTACTTCGCTGGCTTTTTTCTGCTCTTCTTTCTTAGCTGCTACCCATGTTTTGTATTCTTCCATCGGCACAGCATTCACAACGACTGGCATGTATCCATGTCCCTTACCGCACAACTCTTTGCATTGACCACGATAGGTGCCCGCTTTATCTACCTGCACCCATGTCTCACGTATGAAACCAGGCACAGCAACGCGAGAAGACCCGAACTGCGGCACCCACCAGTTGTGCAAAACATCATCTGCTGTCATTAGAATACGTACTTTTTGACCCACCGGCAGCACCAAGGGATTATCCACTTCCAACAAGTAGTTCTCATCTTTTGGAGCACGGTCATATTGCTGATCTTGCGTCGTAGTTAACACGCTGGTGAACTTGATGCCCTGAGCCTCACCATCCATGTATTCATATTGCCACTTCCATTGAGAGCCGGTAACCTTAACCACCATCGTGGACTGGTCACGGGTATCTTCCATCATGATCACACTGTGATAGGCTGGGATGCCCATAATCACAAAGTCGATCAACAAAAGGATTGCGAATGGCACCAGCACCCAAAAAACTTCAACCGCTGTGGAAGGCGCTTTATCAGCAACCGCCTTAAACCCTTTGCTTTTACGGTGAGCAAAGATGGAATAGATCATAATTGCCAGCACCACAAAGAATATAACAGCAGTGATGATCATGAACTTATTGTGGACATGCAAGGTATCCAAAGCCATGGGAGTTACGGGCTCAGGGAAATTCCAAGTATAGTCAGCATAAGCGCTGAGCGAAGCTAGCATTGTCGCCAAACTTAATCCGACCTTCTTCATAAAACGCATAAAACTCACTCCCAATCAAAAGTAATTATCTAGTAATTTTTAACTTCTCTTTGAGTTCGCGGGCCAGTGCAGCACGCTGCTCATTATCTAAAAACCGGCGACCAAACTCCTGTTCTTTGCCGTGCGACCCTATAAAAATACCGGTTTGACCGCCTTCAACCTCACGAAGCATGACACGAGTCCAGTATCGCTGAAACTCAACCCGACTAGACGTTTTATAACTTCTGCTTTCCACTACAACTGCATTTTCAGCGATTTCAATACTCTCAAAATCTGATGAATGCAAATACATATAATAAAAAGCATACCCAAACGCAAGCAGTTCAATCCCAGCAAAAGGCATGATCAGCCATGCACCAGCCAAGGTAAAACCTAGCCCTACTGTCATCGTGATTGCCGTCAAAACAGCCATCAATCTGACTGCACCTTTAGGCGTAAGCGAATTGTTTGGCTGAGCGATTATTTTGCAATCCGTCACCATCAACGTCACTTTATTTACTCCTCACCACATACAGGACCAAATTTTTGGTGCACCGTTTTGACACAGGTCAAGAAGTTATCACAAATGTGATGCGCGCTCAAGCAAAATGTTACACTTTTGAAACAAATGAATGATGTGCCGGCAAATGGCATATCATGCTACCGACAGCACAGCCAAACGGACATCAATTGAGAATGAACCAGCTTGGGCAAGCGCCCTTTTGAGGATTGTGGTGCCGGGAGCCGGAATCGAACCGGCACGCTGTCGCCAGCGCTGGATTTTGAGTCCAGTGCGTCTACCAATTCCGCCACCCCGGCTGAGGTATAATGCGAATTGAAGCTAGCATTATAACAAGATATTTCATTTTATGCGAACCCAAGATTTCGATTTTTATTTACCTGAAACACTGATTGCTCAGCATCCAACCGAAAAAAGAAGTGCCAGCAGGCTTCTGTTATTGAACGGGCAAACCGGAGAAATAAAAGATAAACAATTTTCAGACTTGCCAGATTTCTTGCAGCCAGATGATTGCTTAATATTTAACGATACGCGTGTCATCAAAGCCCGCATGTTCGGCATTAAGGTCAGCGGTGGAGCGGTTGAAGTTTTGGTAGAGCGTATCATCAACCCGCATGAGGCATGGGCGCACATTCGTGCTTCAAGATCACCCTTGGCAGGAAGCCGCATTTTTCTCGGCTCGCAGGCAATCAATTTTGAAGTGGAAGTACTTGGTCGTAACGATGATTTATTCCACCTGAAATTTATAACTGGCCTGACTGTTTTTGAGGTGCTTGAAAAAATTGGTCATCTGCCTTTGCCACCCTACATTACCCATTCAGCAGGGGCAGACGATGAAAATCGTTATCAAACCGTTTATGCCAAGCATGCTGGCGCTGTAGCAGCCCCCACAGCCGGTCTGCACTTTGATGAGGCAATGCTGGAGACGCTTGAAAACTCGGGAATAAACATCGCATATGTAACTTTGCATGTTGGCGCAGGCACTTTCCAGCCTGTGCGAGTTGAAAACATAAAAGAACATAAGATGCATAGCGAATGGTATACCGTGCCACAGAAAACAGTCGACATAATCGATAAAACCAGGCAAGCCGGCAAATCCGTAGTATCCATAGGCACCACGTCGCTGCGCGCTTTGGAGAGCGCTGCCCGCAGCGGCAAGCTAATGGCTAAGAGTGAGGATACGGATATCTTTATCACTCCAGGCTATCACTTTAATGTAGTGGATAAACTACTGACAAACTTTCATTTACCCAAAAGCACATTACTAATGCTGGTTTCAGCGTTTGCAGGTATTGATAATATCCAGCATGCATATCAACATGCCATCGCTGAGCGATATCGATTTTTCAGCTACGGTGATGCGATGCTAATCAGCAAAAAACAGGAACTATAGATGTCAATAGCCACACTAAACAGACGTTTAAAAGTAAATACAGACACATGGAGAATCACTTTGCGTACACACCAATCTATTTTTCCCCTCATCCTGATTGCAGGAATCCTATTTATACCACTAGTCACACAAGCAGAAATATTATCTGAAGCAACGCTTGGCATTAAGATTCCACTCACAAAAAAACCTACATCACGCCCAATGACCGTGGCCTACACCCCTAATCCGGCATGTTATTACATTGCAGATGGAGGCTTGGCGCCAATGGCTTCGGAATTTGAAGCCCCAGTTTCAAAGTCCATGGTGCATGCATTCACCAGTGACGGCAAATACCTGAACTCGGCCAAACCCGGCTACGACAACCGCTCCCTGTATTACAACCCGCACAACGCCAAACTGGAGACCATAACCTATAATATATCCAGCGCCGCTGGGTTCTCACCCAATACAGGCATTTACACGCTAGACACCAGTGAAACTGGAGAAATTAAGGATAGCTCCGGTGAAGTAATGCAGTTCAATCCTGCTTTTGGCGATGCTGGCACAATGCCAAGCTACGACCCCGGAGCCAGACTTTACTATGCCAAACAAAAACGCAGCAATAAAGTATGGATAGTAGATCCCAAACAACGAGAAAAAGTAGGTGAAATATCGTTGGAACTGGATAAAGCAGGTGTTGCTTTCGATGATATCACTGACAATTTTGTCGCTTTCACAGGTGTTAAAGGACAAGAGCTAGCAGCATTAGACGTTGACCATAAAGCCGTACTAATATTCGATCTGGGTGGTAAATTCATCGGCAAATGTGCACTGCCACAAGATTTGAAGTTACGGGCGCATAACCATTATAACGGAACCGGTTATGCAAATAGCATGCTGTTTGTTTATCATGAAAACGAGGGCGAGTTCGGCACTTACCACGGCTATAGAATATTTAAATAGTCATTCAGTCAAAAACAAAAAAAGCCGCGTTACGACGCGGCTTTTTTTATATTTATTTACCTAACATACCTGCAACTTTGCCTGAAATCATGCCAAACACAGCACCAAATACAGCAGATAAAGCCACCAGCAATACAGGATTGGTCATATCCATTGCAGTCGGGCTACCCGCGTTAGCAGTCTGCAAGGCATAGGCTGCCGTTGCCGCATACCCATATACATTTGCTGGCACGACAGACAGTATATTGCAACCAGCCACCGCTACTAATGGAAATACCGTAACTGCAATATATACCGCTGGGCCAACAGCGCCTGGCAAACCTAGTGGGTTAGCGCCAACCAAAGCCAGCGCGATACCAGCCATTACCGCACCGAATATCATGCCCGCAATCGTTTTTTGCAATGCTGCAGTATCAGCTCCCGCGGCAAAGTAGCAGCCCCAAGCGATGAAACCTGCCCAAACCAACACCATCCCTGCCAATGGGCCCAATGCCAAAAACGCCCATACACCACCCAACACTGCAATACTTGTAGCCAACGCTGTTAACTTCGACATACTCAATCTCCCTCAATTTAGATAAAACGCTTATGAAATAATATGTTGCGAATTACTGCCGAGTGGCATTGAGTTGGCAAAGCAGAATGAGGCAGTGTTACGACACCAAATCAACACCAGCTTGACAGGCGCATGGTATCCCCAATTTAGTGCATTTACAACAGTTTATTTGGGATGGTAGAAAAAACTAATTGCTTGCTACTGTGATAGCTGGACGATACTGCCAGTGTCTGCGCCAGGCACCAACCACCAAATTAGGATACTGTGGCTTACCTAAGCTGCCGTTATAGCGTCCTAAGGCACGGTACAAATCACCGTTTTCTATATCCAGATAATGCCTGAGAATCGTACATCCATACCGTAGATTTAAACGCAGATGAAACAAATTATGTTCCTGATTGCCAATACTCCTTACCCAGAAGGGCATCACCTGCATATAACCACGCGCGCCTACACTAGACACTGCATATTTTTTAAAACCGCTTTCGACTTGAATTAAGCCCAGTACCAACTGGGGATCTAGTCCCGCACGGGTAGCCTCATAATGCACACTTTTCAGAAAATCTTCACGATACTCCTGATCCGGCATGCGGACTTTAAGGCGTTCTGACATTTCCGCCATCCAGGCAGCGCCCTGCTCAGGCGTATCAAACATTAATCTAGGCGATGCGATATCACTCACGGACTTTTGCATCAATGCCTTCACACTATTAGAAAGCGGTTCTTCCTTTTGATTTCCGGCAAAACTTACTCCTGCCGACAGAAGCAGCAACAACGCACAGCAGATATTTAAGAATTTGTACATTCGTACAAGATTATCCCAGCAGTTTACTCATATGATCCACCACGTCATCTAGAAGCAAGTTCTGTACCTCTTTGGAGTGACGAGACTTGAACTCCACTTTCCCTTCAGCCAAACCGCGGTCACCTACTACTATACGGTGCGGGATACCGGCCAAATCGCTTTCGGCAAACATGACTCCTGGGCGCTCACCCCTATCATCCAAGATAACATCTATGCCGCGGGCCTGCAACCCTTGATACAACTTGGTTGCAGCACTTTTTACCGCTTCAGACTTGTCGATTCCAATCGGACAGATTATCACATCGAAAGGTGCCATGCTACGAGGGAAAATGATGCCGTTCTCATCATTACCCTGCTCAATCGCAGCACCCACGATACGTGAGACGCCGATACCGTAACATCCCATCTCCATCACTTGGGACTGACCATTTTCGTCTAAATATGTCGCATTCATGGCACTTGAGTACTTGGTGCGCAATTGGAAAATATGCCCGACTTCAATACCTCGGCATAGTTTCAAATCACCTTTTCCATCAGGACTTAGATCACCTTCCATTACATTCCGAATATCAGCCACCATGCTAGGCTCAGGAAGGTCGCGTCCAAAATTCACACCTGCCAGGTGCAATTTTGGTTTGTTCGCCCCACACACAAAATCGCTCATAACGACGACTGTGCGGTCGGCAATCACCTTAACGTTGGCTGCCACGCTTACTGGCCCGATGAATCCTGGCGGACAACTTAAATACGCACGGATCTCCTCTTCCGTAGCCAGCCTGAAATTGGCAAATCCATCCAATTTAGCAAGCTTGATTTCATTTAACACATGATCACCGCGCAATAAAGCCAGCACGAACTGCTGTTTTGCATCCTGCTCAACCATCAGAGCGACAGATTTGACCGTATGCTCAACACTGATACCAAGTAACTTAGCTACATCTTCGCATGCTGTCTGCTTAGGAGTTTCCACCTCATGCATTGCTTGCAAAGGCATGCCCCTTTTTATCTTTGGCGCGACAGCCTCAGCCAGCTCGACATTAGCAGCATAATCGGAGTTTTCGCAATACGCTAAGCCATCTTCACCGCTATCTGCCAACACATGAAACTCATGCGAGCCTTCACCGCCAATTGCACCGGTATCAGCTTTTACCGCGCGGAATTTCAGGCCAAGACGCGTGAAGATGTTGCTGTAAGCTTGATACATCATCTCGTAGGTCTGCTGCAGCGAGTCGAAATTGGTATGGAAAGAGTAAGCATCCTTCATCAGGAACTCGCGTGCGCGCATCACGCCAAAACGCGGACGAATCTCGTCACGAAACTTAGTCTGAATCTGATAGAAATTCACAGGCAATTGTTTGTAGCTATTAATCTCTTTGCGAGCAATATCAGTAATCACCTCCTCATGCGTTGGACCAAAGCAATAGTCACGTTCGTGCCTATCCTTGATTTTGAGCATTTGTGGGCCGAACACAGCCCAGCGGCCAGTCTCTTCCCATAACTCTTTAGGCTGTACCGCAGGCATAGAAAGCTCCATCGCTCCTGCTTTGTTCATCTCATCGCGCACAATCGCTTCGACTTTGCGCAGAACGCGCAATCCCAGCGGCATCCAGGTATATAGGCCATTACCCAGTTTTTTGATCAAGCCGGCACGCACCATCAGCTTATGGCTGATCAGTTCGGCATCGGCTGGCGCTTCTTTTTGGGTGGAAATAAAAAACTGGGATGCTCGCATAATTCACCTAACTCTTGAGAACAGGCGCAATTTTAGCCTGTATTCCGATAGACGTCAGCTATTGATTGGATTGAGCAGCATGCTTACGCGGCTTGCCAACTGGGCTGTCGGCGGGTTCGTAATTTGCTTTCCATTGCTCGAATGGCACAATCGTGGCTGGATGACCATTGTCGTAGAACCAGCTATCTACTGCATAACGCTGTTTGCTGGCGATTTCGTGGATCACAGCAGTGCTATGCGGCCAGCCGGTAAAAAAGAAATTGCGTGTGCGGGTATCCTCGATATCGTGCAATTGCATCAAGCCAGCTTGCTTAAGCAGACGCATATAGGTGGTGGTATTGATGGCCTCATCATTGCAGTCCATCTGCCCAGGCGTATCGCTGTTGTCGAAAGTGCCGGCCAAGTCCGTATCCGTGCCAACCTTCTTTCCAACAACGCCTTCCAGCACGCCAATCGCATCAGCAATCTGTACGCGCTCCTGTTCGGCGTTTTGAGCTTTAGGATTGAAAACGGCGACAACCTTCTGCCAGTCTTCTAGCGTCAGGTGTGCAGCTGACACCTTTGCACAGCCGCCACCTTGGCATACCTCAAAATGATTCAACTGTGGTGTCAGCCTGAAAATACGTGTCATTTCTGTCAAATCCGCCTGTGCGTTCACAGTCAGTATCAACAGGACACTACAATACCAATGGTCTATCAGAGATTTCATTTTTTCTGGAACTATCATGCGGAAAATGCCGCTGCAGATGTGTGCTGATTTCGGCTATACCTTGCAGAACCGCAGCCTCATACTCACCTTTTTTAAATAATTTCTCCATCTCACGGCAAATAGCGTCCCAAATATCGTAGCCTACTCTATGGTCGATGCCACGATCCGCCACGATTTCAACATCCCTATCTGCCAACAACAGGTATATCAAGACGCCGTTGTTATTCTCGGTGTCCCATATATTCAGACGCCCAAACAGCTCGATTGCGCGTTTGCGAGGTGTCTTTTTGAACAATATCTCATATGGATGCAGCCCTGCTTCGACTACGAACCGAATCTCGCCGCTATGTGTGCGCTCACTCACCGCAATCGCTTGCTCGATGCGGCGCATGGAGTCCTCTGAGAAGCGCCGCCTGACTTGCCAAGGGTTGCTGACCATATGTGCGAGAAAACGAACAGCAGGATGACGTTTTTTCATTACCAATCCCCAGAAGCTCCGCCGCCGCCAAAATCGCCGCCACCGCCGGAAAACACATCACCACTGCCGCTCCAGCCACCACTACCAGGACCCCCACCATAACTGCCTGGATAGCCGCTGTAGCCATTAATGCCTCTAGAACCGAGCATCATGGTGATGAAAAAAGCGATAAAACCAATAATGGATGCCCCGAACAAGGCGGTTCCGAGCCAATAAACAATTATGCCAACAAGACCGCCATTGAGGGCGCTGCCAACAAACGTACCAAACATGCCACGAAGCACCAGGCCGGAAACCAGACCGCCAAACAGCAACATCGGCAACAGTTGGTCTATGCTGATATTCTCTTTCTGTGGTTCAGGGATAGGCAACGCTTCACCTTCTATCAATTTGCTCAGACTATCTATTCCCGCATCTAGTCCGCTGAAAAAGTCACCCCCTTTGAATCTTGGGGATATCACATCGCTGATGATACGCTTGGCATAGATATCTGGAATCGCACCTTCCAGGCCACGACCCACCTCGATGCGCAACTTACGGTCGTTCTTGGCTACTAGCAGCAGCACGCCATCATCCGGTTTCTCGCGCCCCAGTTGCCATTTTTCTACGGCACGAATCGAATATTGTGCGATATCTTCCGGCTGTGTGCTAGGCAGGATGAGAATGGCAACCTGGCTGCCCTTTTTGTCCTCCAGCACTTTCAACTTGGCTTCCAATGAAGCCTGCTGTGGTGCTGTCAGCGTGCCGGTCAAGTCTGTAACTCGGGCTCGCAGCTCAGGCACTTCCACCAGCGCAAACGTCATACGCGACGCCAATAACATCGTCAAACATAGCGCTAAGAAGCCAGCTTTGAGATAGGACATTGATGCCGCTAAAACTTATTTCTTGTCACCAAACTCTACTTTAGGCGCAACTGAGATAGCCTTCTCATTCTCTACAGAGAAGTTGGGCTTAGTCTTGTAGCCAAACACTATCGCGGTCAAGTTATTGGGGAAACTGCGCACCGCGGTGTTGTACTCCTTGACCGTCTCGATATAACGGTTACGCGCCACAGTCACACGATTTTCAGTCCCTTCCAATTGCGCCTGTAAATCCCTAAAACCTTGATCCGCCTTCAGGTTAGGATAATTCTCTGCCACTGCCATCAAACGTGACAGCGCGCTGGTCAACTGACCCTGTGCAGCCTGAAACTTGGCAAACGCTTCAGGATCGTTCAACACCTCCGGCGTAACCTGCATGCTTCCTACCTTGCTACGCGCTTCGGCCACTTCTGTCAGCACCTCTTTTTCATGTTCTGCATAACCTTTCACGGTTTCCACCAGATTGGGTACCAAGTCTGCGCGACGCTGGTATTGGTTGAGCACCTCGGACCATGCCGCCTTGGATTCCTCATCCAGGCTTTGGAAGGTGTTATAGCCGCAACCGCTCAGGGTAAGCAACAGCGCCACGATGGCGAGTTTTGAGATCAGGCTCTTCATGTTGTTTTCCTCTTAAGATAATTGAAAACTGAAACGATTAGTATATGTACTAAATGGTGTGCATTCAATGAATTACAAGCCCCGCATGGTATCGCGTGCCAGACATAAATCTTCCCATGCTTTGGCTTTCTCCAACGGACTGCGTAGCAGGTATGCCGGATGAAAAGTCACCACCACCGGCACACCATGATACTTATGCAACTTGCCGCGCAAGCTGGAGATGGAATCCTGAGTATTCAGCAGGGACTGCGCCGCAAACTTGCCCAGCGCGAGAATAAGCTTGGGCTGAATCAGTTCGACCTGACGTTTAAGGTACGGATCGCACTTTTGCACTTCTTCACCGTTCGGATCGCGGTTCTGAGGTGGACGGCATTTGAGCACATTCGCGATGTAAACGTTATCACCCCGTTTCAAATGTATCGCGGCCAACATGTTATCCAGCAGCTTGCCAGCCTGGCCGACGAATGGCTCGCCCTTTTTGTCCTCTTCCGCGCCCGGCGCCTCTCCCACGATTAGCCAATCTGCATTCGGATCACCGACACCAAACACCGTCTGCGTTCTCGTTTGCGCCAAGCTGCAGGCCTGACAGTTCTTGACGCAATCCTGCAACACCTGCCAGTCCATTTGCATCACATCAGAGAGCACATCATGAACTGATGGCTTTTCAATAGTGATTTCAGCATGGCTGGAAACCGCATCCTGCCTGGCTTCCAGGGTATCGGTTTGTGCTATTGAATGCGTACGTTTGCCTAGCGAATGCGTTTGCCCAGCTGGCGCGTGTGCACGTAGCTTCCACGCTGGCAACAGCTCCAATTCGCGCAACATGTCTTCCCGCGTCAAACTCATAAGGCTAGCCCCATCAAAATCGCATCCTCCCGGCCATTCGCAGCGGGATAATAGTTACGCCGCACTGACATCTCATTGAAACCGACATCTTCATATAACGCAATCGCGCTTTTGTTGCTGGGACGCACCTCCAGAAACATATTGCGCGCGCCATATCCCCTAGCCTTGTCTATCATATGCGCCAGCAGCCTGCGCCCCAAGCCAAGCCCCTGCTTGGCCTTGGCCACACTGATATTAAGCAGATGCGCCTCATCCAGCACCAGATACATCAACGCATATCCCACCAGATCGTCATTTTCAATCATCACCCAGCAGCTATGACCGGAGCGCAGTGAATCAGCAAAGTTACCGCGTGTCCACGGATGGCTGTAGATCGTTGGCTCGATCGCCATCACCGCATCCAGGTCACTAGTCTGCATGGGGCGAAACTCTGCTTCTATAGAAGGCTGCATCAGTGTGTTCACAGCTTTTGCCCCTGCTCGCGTTCCAGGGTAGTCAGCGCGACACGGTTGCGGATATACAATGGCTTGGTGTTGCTAGCCGATTCTGTTTTGCCTGATTCGAACAATGGCATCGCAAGCTGTAGAATCGCCTTGGCATCCGGCGACGCGGCAGCGTCAGTACCCTGCAATATCGCATGATATTTAGCTTGCAGGGCATCCCCATAAGTGGCCCAGCCGCTGCCGACGCCCATCCAGCCTTGACCAGCGATTTCCGGCAAGCTGTCAGGCTTATACAAAGCCGTAACAGACAACTCACACCAGCCTTCTTGCTGCCTTTCCAGCGCGGCAAAGTATATTTCACCCATACGCGCATCCTGACAAACGATGATTTTCTGCGCCGCGCTGGCTTGCGCGAGCGCATACAGGGAATTGATACCTACCACTGGCAGGCTTGCACCAAAAGCCAAACCCTGCGCTACGCCACAGGCGATGCGCAAACCGGTGAACGCGCCCGGGCCAGTGCCATAAGCAATGCCGTCCAGCTCATTCAGTTCCAGACCAGCCTGATTCAGAAGGGACTGGATCTCCGGCAAGATCAGTTCCGAGGCTCGTATGCCGACGCGCTCGTGAAAAGCGAACATCTGTTCGCCTTTGCATAACGCTATCGAAAGCACCTCAGTAGAGGTATCAAATGCCAGTAGATTCATTCTTCTATTTTGCCACGAAGTCGCTTGATTTTCCCGCGCAAACTTTTCGCATCCATGCGTCTTTGCTGCGAAGCACGCGTCGGTCGTGAGGCATATCGCTTGGGCGGCACATGCGAAGCGGCATTTAATATCTCATGCAAACGACGAATCGCATCTTTCTTGTTGGCCTCCTGTGTGCGAAATTGTTGCGCCTTGATAATCAGTACACCTTCATCGGTAATCCGACTGTCTCTTGAATGTTCTAGCTTCTGTTTCAACCAATCCGGCAAGCTGCTAGCAGCGATATCGAACCGCAAGTGAATTGCGCTCGATACCTTGTTCACATTCTGCCCGCCAGCGCCCTGAGAGCGCATCGCTGTGAGTGTATATTCACTTTCTGGTATGGTGATCATGCCGCTTGTTGACTAAAGAAAGCCAGGGCTTCCGATAATTCACGCGTCCGCTTGAATGGCGGCAAACTCTGCCAGATACGCCTACCGTAAGGCTTGCTAATCAAACGCGGGTCGCAGATCATCAGTACGCCGCGGTCAGTTTCATCGCGTATCAGCCTGCCTGCACCCTGCTTGAGGGTCACCACGGCGTAGGGTAGCTGATACTCCATGAATGCGTTCTTGCCTTCCGCATTCATTTTGTCGATACGCGCTGATAGCACCGGATCATCCGGTGGCGCGAACGGTAGCTTGTCGATAATGACCAGACTCAACGCCTCGCCGCGCACATCCACCCCTTCCCAGAAACTCTGCGACCCCACCAGCACCGCATTGCCATGTGCGCGAAACCTCTCCAGCAGTTCCGAACGCGTGCTTTCGCCTTGCAGCAGAATAGGATATTCCATACCATTCTCCGCAAACGCGTCTTTCAGCAGCGCATGAATCTCACGCATGGCCCTCAGGCTTGTACACAGAATGAATGCCCGCCCACGGCTGGCTTGAATCAATGGCAAGCAGGCTGCAACTACCGACGCGTTATACGCTGGCGTATTCGGGTCCGGCATGTCGGCAGGCGCATACAGTAGCGCCTGGCTCTCATAGTTAAAAGGGCTTTGCAGATAGAGGGTTTCCGCCGCATGCAGACCCATCTGGCTGCGATAATGCGAGAAATCATTCTTCACGGCCAAAGTGGCGGAGGTGAATATCCACGCGCGCGGCTGGGCGTTGAGCTGCTTGCCGAAACCATCGGCTACACTTAGCGGTGTGGCGTGCAATTGGATACTTTGGGTAAATACTTCCACCCAGCGCACTAGGTTAGCATCCTCGGCGATTATCCAGTTTTCTAACTGTTCGCATAACGCATTACCGCGTTGCCAGCACTTTTCCAATTGCGGGTCACGCGCGGATTGGCTTTCCAACACTTTGGTCAATTCCAGCAATCGCGCTTGCATCGCCTGATAAGCCTCACCGAACCCTTTTAGCGCCAGTGCCTTTTGAACAGGCAAACGCGATCCTTCATAGGCAAAAATCAGCCGAAAATCTCGGCAGGCCTTTTCCAGCGCGGGAATTGCCTCGCCAAGTGTCACGCAATCCTTGGCCAGGCTCAGATGCGCCATGGTGCTATCACGGCACAGCTCCATCAGCTGGCTGGTCGAGACATCCTCGCCAAAGAACAGACCTGCCACATCCGGCAACTGGTGCGCTTCGTCAAAGATGACGGTATTGGCGCTCGGCAATAACTCGGAGACGCCCTCGTCACGCAGCATCACATCAGCAAAGAACAGGTGATGATTAACCACGACGACATCGGCCGCCAGCGCCTTCTTGCGGGCTTCCATCACGAAGCAGTCCTTGTAATAGGCACAATCTTGCCCAAGACAGTTGTCGCGGGTGGATGTGACATTCTGCCAGATTGTGGCATTCTCTGGCACTTCGGTCAGTTCAGCCTTGTCGCCTGTCTTACTGTGCTCAGCGAAAGTCTTGATGATCTGTACATAACGCGCATCATCACGTGAGACAAAACGGCCTTCCTGCGAAGCACGTTCTAAATGGTGATGGCAGACATAGTTGGCGCGCCCCTTGAGCATGCAAGCGGCAACAGGCAACTTGAGTGCATCGCGTACATTGGGCAAATCACGATTGAATAACTGGTCCTGTAGCGTCTTAGTGCCGGTAGAAATGATCACCTTGCCACCGGAAAGCAAGGCTGGCACCAGATACGCAAAGGTCTTGCCCGTACCGGTGCCCGCTTCGGCAATAAGCTGCTTGTGATGCAATATGGCATCTTCCACTGCCTGTGCCATTTCCAACTGCTGGCTGCGAGGCGAGTAATTGACGACCGCTTGTGATAACACGCCGCCTGCTTCAAAAACCTGCTTTAACATCGAATATTCAGACATAACATGAATTATCCCACAGCGCAGCGTATGCATAGAGAGCAAGCACGATAATTGTATTTGATTTATCATTATTTTATCTGTGGGTATTGTGCTTGGCGCTTTTGCCTGTTAGCCTATCGTTGCTGTCAAGCATGACTGGCGGTTAAGTAATGTAAGTAAGTGTTTTATTTCGTCAATTTTAGGGAGAGAGTGATGGATTTAAGCCTTATTATTCAGTTAATCAGCGGTGCGATAGGCGGTAATATAGCCGGCAATTTAATGAAGAACGCCAACTTGGGAACGGCACTTAACTCGATCGTCGGGATTCTGGGTGGTGGCTTGGGTGGGCAAATTCTTGGCGCCCTGGGTATGGGAGGAGCCGCAGCAGCAGGTGGCGGAATGGATATCGCATCTATTGTCAGCCAAGTGGCCGGCGGTGGGGTTGGTGGTGGTGTATTACTCGCCATCATCGGCCTGATCAAAAACGCCATGGCGAAACAATAAGCCTGCTTTGATAACCTGCCCAGCTCAAGCCGGGTAGGTTTTTTGCTTTTTAAAGCTGTAGTTTAATGAAGGTTATGAAAAGATTTTTACTGATATGCTTGTGGATGCTGATGCCTGTTATCTGCCTGGCAGATGAGACCATCGGGCAAGGCATCGACAATGACATATCTTCGGTTCAGACCGATGATGGTTGGCAGGCGAAGGCTCGTGAGATCTTAATGAATGCCTTTAGTCTAACTGGCATCAAGTACCAATATGGGGGTAACCAACCAGAGACTGGTTTTGATTGTAGCGGTTTTGTACGCTATGTATTCCGGGAGGCCGCCAATATCACTTTGCCACCCACTGCTCGCGCCATCAGCCAAATCGGCAGAACCATTAAAAAGGATGAATTGCAGCCAGGTGATCTGGTATTTTTCAACACATTGAAATCGGCGTTCTCACATGTCGGCATCTACGTTGGCAACAACAAATTCATTCACGCCCCGCGTGCTGGCGGCGTGGTACGTATTGAAGACATGCAAGCCGACTACTGGAATAAACGTTTTAATGGGGCGCAGCGGGTGGAAGCGGAAACTACCGCTTCCCGCTAACTTAATCCTCAATCAGTCGTGGAATTTGGCCAAGTCACCCGGCTTGCGCAACATCTTGTCCACCTCGCCTAGGTGCAATTCTTCCTGGTATATCATTTCTCGTGCATATTCTTCCAGCATGACGGATTTGCCTTCCACCAAGCTCAACAGCGCCTTGTATGCATCCAGTGCAGTATTTTCATGCTCCAGAGATTCACGCAATATGTCGCCTATGTCGTGATTGTGCGTTTCTAATAATGGTCCGATTGCTAACGATGGATGCCCACCTAGATGCGTAATCAGTTCTCCCGCTTTATCAGCATGCGCCAGTGATTCTGTCGCCTGTCCACGCAGCCATGATACGATTGGGATACGGTTGTAACCGAATACCATGAGCGAGTAATGTGTATAGCGTACTACCCCAGCCAACTCCAGCTCTAGTATCTTGTTGAGGGCCTTCACAACCGGAGTATTGGTACCGTTGTCAGTCATGACTGTTCTCCTTATCAATTATAATCTGTTATTTCTTGCATCAGAGCTAACTCTATACCTGGTGACCGCAACTCGCAATACTTCATATCTGTTTTCTATCGCTGTGCCCCAAGCTGCGCTCAGGGTCTATAGCATCACGTATCAACTGCTTCAATTCTGCCGCATCTGCATGCCTGCCCTGCATCTTGCGTGAATAAACAACAACTCCATCAAGACTGATATCAAATATGCCTCCTGTACCAGGCTTGAGGGTCAAAGACTCCAAATCCCCATCAAAGGTTGTCAGCAACTCTTGCGCCAGCCATGCGGCGCGCATTAGCCAGCGACATTGAGTACAAAATTCGATTTCCACACGATGTTTAGACATTTTCCTCCCCTTAAAGCTTGGCAATACTGTTCATTTTGCTTGAAATAACGCAAAATGAACCTATGTTATATTGTAGGCTCAAAGCGCTTACTGTTTTGTCTATTACAAAGGTATTTTGATGCGGTCTAAACTTGAAAAATTCGGTCTGATTGGCTCCGGTATGCTAATTGGCGTGCTTATCAGCTTTAACTTCTCGGCTCTGGCAGAAAAGGTCACCGCCCCAGACTTGCCGATTGACGATTTGCGTGTATTTGCTGAAGTGTTTGGCAAGGTTAAAAGCGATTATGTAGAACCTGTCGAAGACAAGAAATTGATCAATGAGGCACTGACCGGAATGTTGCAGGGTTTGGATCCACATTCTGCCTTCTTGGATGCGGATGCATACAAAGATATGCAGGCCGGGACGCAAGGTGAGTTCGGTGGCTTAGGCATAGAAGTAGCCATGGAAGACGGCTTGGTAAAGGTGGTTACCCCGATTGAAGACAGTCCTGCTTACAAGGCTGGACTAAAGACCGGAGACCTGATCATGAAGCTTGATGACACGCAAGTTCGCGGCATGACATTGAATGATGCCGTAAAAAGAATGCGCGGTACTCCGGACACCAAAATCACGCTGACAGTACTGCGCAAAAATGAGCCTAATCCACTTACGTTCACGTTAACCCGCGCCATCATTAAGTCACAGAGCGTTAAAAACAAATATATCGAGAAAGATTATGGTTACGTTCGTATCACACAATTCCAGGAACGCACCGGAGAAGACTTGGCCAAAGCTTTAAAAGCATTGCGCACCCAGAACAAGGAGCCTCTGAAAGGCTTGATATTAGACTTGCGAAATAACCCTGGAGGATTACTAGATGCGGCTGTAGGCGTGTCTGCCGCTTTTCTGCCTCGAGATAGCCTGGTGGTCTACACGGAAGGCCGTATCGCCGATTCGCAAATGCGCTTGAGTGCTAACCCACAGGATTACGCACGTCGCGGCAAATCTGATTATCTGCGCGATTTACCAGATGAGTTCAAGAAGACACCTATCGTTGTGCTGGTAAATGCAGGGTCTGCATCCGCGTCGGAAATTGTTGCTGGCGCACTGCAAGATCATAAGCGCGCTACCATCATGGGCATACAAAGCTTTGGTAAAGGCTCGGTGCAAACCATTCTGCCGATGAACAACGGCAGCGCCATTAAACTGACCACCGCTCGCTACTTCACTCCGAAAGGTCGCTCCATCCAAGCTAAAGGCATCGTGCCAGACATGATTGTAGAAGATGGTTCTGACCCATCGCACGCTCTGCATGAAGCCGATTTGGGTAAGCATCTTTCCAATCCGACTGACAAAGAGGAAGCCATCAAAAAAGCGGCGGATGAAGCAGCAAAATCTGCCGTCAAAAACAAGGTGGAAGAAAAACGCTTTGCGGAACCTAAAGGCCCTATCGAACCTGCAAGTGCAGATGACTTCCAGTTTCAACAGGCAATGAATCAATTAAAAGGCATGCCAGTGCAAAAAGCGCCGGATGTAAAAGAAGTCAAATCAGAGGCTAAAGCCCCCGATAACAATAGTGACAAAAAATAACAACCAACCCTGCTACGGCAGGGTTTTTTGTCATCGTAATTTTGGTAGACTATATATTTTATGGATATCGATACTCTGATTACATCCTTTGATAACGGCTTGCGTACAGTCTTCGCCAGAGCGCGCACCGTGCGCCCACTCCCAAGCGCTACTGTACCGGAAGCTGATATGGATACACAGGAAAAGGCATATGCTGCCGCACTGATGCGCATCAACCATGCTGGTGAAGTTTGCGCCCAAGCCTTATACAATGGACAAGCCATTACCTGCAAAACCCCACGTATCGTCGAGTCCTTAAAAGAGGCGGGTCAAGAAGAGACTGAGCATTTGGCATGGTGCGAAAATCGAATCGAGGAATTGGGTGGGAGAAAAAGCCTGCTTAACCCTCTCTGGTACACAGCCAGCTTTGCATTAGGGGCGTTAGCAGGAAAGGTTGGCGACAAGTGGAACCTCGGTTTTTTGGCTGAGACTGAACGTCAGGTCGGTCTACATCTGCAAAGCCATTTGAAGAAAATTGCGCCTCAGGATGTCAAAACAAGCGCCATCATCCACCAAATGTATGATGATGAAATCAAACACGCGTCCGAAGCGACTGCCCTTGGGGCTGCAGAACTGCCAGCACCAGTCAAAATTGCGATGCGCTTGGCATCCAAAGTCATGACCAAAACCGCCTATTATTTTTAATTCGAGGTGTGTACAAGCGGTTGTTTAGGGGTATGATGAAACTATCAGGGTTCTAAAAGAGGTAATTATTTCAGGGATGCAAAAGTTCAGCGACATATTACTCACACTGGAAAACGCCGACCACGTACAACGCATCGAGTTGTATCATCAGAACGGGAAACCAGCTGGTGTCATCGAGAACAAGCCGGGTAGCCAAGGCTCCGTGAAGGTTTACAACCACTTATACAAAATGTTCGGGGAAATCAGTATGGATGCCGCTGTAGAGGGTTTGGCACTATACTGCGAGCATACTGAAGATGCCGAGAACTGCCCAGGCAAGCACCCTAATGTAGATCGGTTACTGAACGTACTGGAAGACGAACAGCCGCTTCAAATCAAAATCATCGCTAGCACATAAGATTTACGCGCACGGATTCATTACAAAACACTTATCCTGGGCGGCGCGCTAGAAAAAGCCTCGCAAGCCGATAATTTTTATAATGAACAAAAAGTTTTAGTCGAAACCGACTTGTTTGATCTCAAAATCGTGCGTGATTTCACAAGCTTTTCCCAGCATAATTGAAGCCGAACAATATTTCTCTGCAGACAGCTTGATGGCTCGCTCCACCTGAGACGAATTTAGCTGATCACCTGTCACCACAAAATGCACATGAATCTTGGTGAATACCTTAGGAACTTCATTCGCGCGCTCGGCATGGATTTCAGCCACGCAATCGGTCACTTTCTGGCGTGCTTTCTTTAGAATAGTCACTACATCGAATGAAGTGCAGCCGCCCATGCCAATCAGCAACATTTCCATCGGGCGCATGCCGATATTACGCCCGCCCATCTCAGGAGCACCATCTAATATAACGGCATGGCCTGTCTCTGACTCGCCCATGAAACACACGCCATCAACCCATTTCACGCTGACTTTCATTATTTTACATCCAGCAACTCAACATCGAACACCAACACAGCATTCGGGGGAATAACGCCACCTGCGCCACGGACGCCATAACCCATCTCAGATGGAATAATCAGCGTACGTTTACCGCCGACTTTCATGCCAGCAAAACCTTCGTCCCAGCCTTGAATGACTTGGCCGCCACCCAGGAAGAAATTGAAAGGCTCTCTTCTATCCAGACTGCTATCGAATTTCTTGCCTTTATGATCTTTGGCATTGACGTCGTACAACCAGCCAGTGTAATGCACAGTAACATTGAAGCCTGGCTCCGCCTCACGGCCAGTCCCCACTTGTGTATCAATCTTTTGTAATTCGGTAATGTTTGTCGTCATAGCAGATGTTTCCTGATTTGTTGAATTGGATGTTTCGGCCTGGCATGCACCCAATGTCAGCATGCACAGCAGTCCGATAAATACGTTACGCATAATGTTGCCCATTCACTCTAAAGCAAAAGCAATATGATACCTTAATCCCCTTTGATTCGCTCGAATCAAGGCTGCTGGCGCACCCATTCTATCAATGCATCCTGCGCATCCTTACTGGCAGCAGCCTTGGGATGATTCACAAACATCACCAGCACATGGCGATGCTTGTTAGCATCTATCTCATAACCGGCGATGGTGCTCACACCATCCAGCGAACCGGTCTTAAGGTGAGCGCGCCCATTGGATTGACTATCGTTCAGGCGTTTTTTAATTGTGCCGTCCTGAGACAAAATCGGGAGAGAAGCCATCAGTTCCGGCATGACTGGACTGTGGAAAGCATTTACCAGCAGCTGCCCTAAATGCTCGGCACTGATACGCTCTACACGCGACAAACCGGAGCCATTCTCGATAATCAACTCTGCAAATGACATGCCTTTCCCGAACAGCCAGGTTTTGACAGCTGCGAATCCCTTGGCTTCCGTAGCAGGAATGCTATGTTTCTCTGCAGCGATGGTGAGAAGCAATTGCCGCGCCATCAGATTGTTGCTCCATTTGTTGATATCGCGAATCACATAACCCAGCGGGTCAGAGGTCTGTTGTAGCATCTTGGTTGCGTTCTGCGGAACTTCCTGCACCTTTAAGCCGCCGCTGAATTTACCCCCAAGCTCCTGCCATAGTTTCTTGAAAGTGAAAAAAGCATATTTTTCGTCATCGAACACGCTGAGTTCTAGGTAACGCTCGCCGCAATCCGGAGAAAAAACGCCGCTGAATGTGACTATAGCCATGTCCGATGCAGATTTCACGGTATAGCCGAAACGGCTCCGCCATTCGCCGCATGACCCTTGTGCTAGCTTCATATTGTTAACGATCCGCACTTCAGGCAGTTCGAACTCCTGATTGACATTAACACCATTTTCACTAACGGTAAATTTAAAGCTGGTGCTTCTCCCATTGACCAGGAACGCGCTTGGCATGGCGTTATAGGCACGCCAAGTTTCATCGTCAAACGTATTGCGGTTCCCAATATTGCTAGCGAAAAAGCTTTTATCAATCAGCAGATCACCCTTGATCTCCCTGATGCCGACCTGCTGGATATTCATTAGCAGTCGCCAGAATTCTTGCGCCTTGAAACTTGGGTCGCCATACCCCTTGATAATCAAATTGCCTTCTAGAACGCCATCGTTGACTTGGCCGTCACGATACACCTCGGTTTTCCACCGATAAGCTGGGCCCAAAAGATCCAGGCCTGCATACGTGGTGATGAGTTTCATTACCGATGCCGGATTCATTGATTTGCTGGCGTTGTGCACCAAAATCGGCCTGTCACTATCTACCGCCTGCACATATATCGAGACATTCTGCTGCGGGATCCCCGCTTTTTTCAGCGCATCTGCAACTGCGACAGGCAGTTCGGCATATACATTGAATCCGATAAACAGAAACAAAAGCCCAATCAACCAGCGTCTCATATACTTTGCTTGACGACTTTCATGGTAGCTTCCACCAAAAAATCGATCTCTTCCTGATTTATCACATACGGTGGCATCCAATAGACGGCGTTACCTATCGGCCGCAACAGCACGCCTTGCGACAGCCCGTTGGCATAACAAGCCTTGGAAAATTGTGTATTACTAGTGACCACATCAAACGCCCATATCATACCTTGCTGCCGCAGATGCTTGATTGGCAAGTCAGTGAGCGCTTGCATTTTTGCGCCGATAGCCTCTGCCTTTTGCCTATTCTTTTGCCAGACATCATCCGTTTCAAACATCTCAAGTGTAGCCAAAGCCGCACTGCACGCCAACGGGTTACCCGTATAGCTGTGACTATGCAGAAACCCTTTCGTTACATCATCATGATAAAAAGCCTGATAAACCGTATCCGTCGTCAGTACAACAGAAAGCGGCAGATAGCCGCCAGTGATTCCCTTCGACAAGCACATGAAATCGGGTTTGATGTTTGCCTGTTCACAAGCGAACATCATCCCAGTACGGCCGAAACCAACCGCAATCTCATCGGCAATCAAATGTACTTGGTAGCGATTGCATATCTCCCTGGCGCGCTGCAGGTAGACCGAATGATACATCCCCATGCCACCCGCACATTGCACCAAAGGCTCGATGATAAACGCCGCGAGCTCATCAGCATGTAACTCCACATAGTGCTCCAGCGCATCGGCGCAGCGTAACGCAAAGGCCTCAGCAGTTTCGCCGCGCTCAGCCAACCGCCAGTCGGGGCTCGGCAGCTGTGCAGACTGTCTCAATAAATGCGCATAAGTATCCTTAAAGATTGCTACGTCCGTAACACTCAACGCACCCAGCGTCTCACCGTGATAACTGTTTTGCAGGCTAATGAACTTGTTCTTGTTAGGGTTACCGGTGTTACGCCAATAATGGAAACTCATCTTCAGTGCGATTTCGGTCGCACTAGCACCATCGCTACCGTAAAAAGCATGCCCCAAACCTGTCAATCGACTTAACTTTTCAGATAATTCAACCACAGGCTGATGCGTGAAGCCAGCCAGCATGACATGTTCCAGCGTATCCAGCTGCTGCTTGATAGCATCCTTGATGCGTGGATGATTATGTCCAAACAAGTTCGTCCACCAGCTGCTTACCGCATCCAGATAACGTTTGCCCTCGAAGTCATATAGCCAGACGCCCTCACCACGCTGGATCGGCACCAACGGAAAATCCTCGTGCTGCTTCATCTGTGTACAGGGATGCCATACCGCCGCCAGACTACGTTCAATCAATTGTTGGTTTGTCATGTCGAAATTGTACGATGAAAAGCAATGTTTTCACGCAATCTGCCAAGAACTTTAGTAAAATCATGGTTTTAGTCATTCAAGCCCGCATGCATCATTCACGCACACATCTGGAGCTACTCTCCCCGGCCAAGAATGCCGATTTCGGTATCGCAGCCATCAATCATGGAGCGGATGCTGTCTATATCGGCGGGCCTGCCTTCAGTGCGCGAGCCAAAGCTGCCAACGAGGTGGCTGACATCGAGCGCCTTGCCAAACATGCCCACAAATTCAATGCCAAAGTATTCGTGGCATTCAACACCATCTTTCATGACAATGAGCTAGAAGGCGCACAGCAGCTCATGTGGCAAATGTATGAAGCAGGTGCGGATGCGCTGATCATTCAGGACATGGGCTTGCTGGAGATGAACTTGCCGCCGATTCAGTTGCATGCAAGTACCCAGACTGATATTCGCACGTTGGAAAAAGCCAGGTTTCTGGATCAAGTAGGCTTCAGTCAAATCGTGCTGGCACGCGAAATGGACTTGAGCACCATCCGGCAAATCGCCTCACAAACTAGTTGCAATCTGGAATATTTCATCCACGGGGCTCTGTGTGTCGCCTTTAGTGGGCAGTGCTTCATCAGCCACGCGCACACCGGGCGCAGCGCCAACCGCGGCGAGTGCTCGCAGGAATGCCGCCTGCCATATACCTTGGAAGATCAGGCCGGGCGCATCATTGGCAAGGATAAGCATTTCCTGTCGCTGAAAGACAACGATCAGAGCGCCAATCTGCGCGCACTGATTGAAGCAGGCGTAAGCTCGTTCAAAATCGAGGGTCGCTACAAGGACTTACCGTACGTGAAGAACGCCACCGCCTATTACCGACAGCTGCTGGACGAGATTCTTGAAGAAATGCCGGAGTACGCGAAAGCCTCAAGCGGCACATGCACTTACACCTTCACCCCACAGCCAGAAAAAACCTTTAACCGGAGCGCAACAGATTATTTCGTCCACGGCCGTCAGGCAGATATTGGCGCGTTCGACACCCCTAAATTTGCAGGGGAGGAACTGGGCAAAGTTGTCAAAGTAGGCAAGGATTTCATCGACATCGCCACCGGCATCGAACTACACAACGGTGATGGCGTCTGCTTTTTTGACGTACACAAAGAGCTGGTAGGCTTGCGTGCAAATACCGTACAACGTCTGGATAAACATACGCAGCGCATCTTGCCAAATGAGATGGTGAACGGCATCACTCGTAACATGACCATCTACCGCAATCGCGATCAAGCCTTTATGCGCTTGCTGGAAAAAGATTCCGCTATGCGTAAAATCTCGGTGGACATGACTTTTGATGAAACACGTGATGGTTTTGCACTCACTGTGAGTGACGAGGATGGTTTCACTGCGCATGCACAATGTACTGGGGAAAAACAGCTGGCACAAAACTTGGAAAAAGCGGAAGCGACGCTGCGCGAGAACTTGAGCAAGCTGGGCAACACGGATTTTTCAGCGAGCAACATCAAATTAGAAACATCTCAGCCTTGGTTCGTCCCCGCTTCGCTCATCAACAGCCTGCGCCGTGAGGCAATGGAACTGCTCATGGAGATTCGGCGCCTGGGCTACCAGCGACCAGAGCAGGGGCAGCCAATCGAGCCGCCAGCCATTTATCCTGCCGATACGCTGAGTTACCTAGCAAACGTCTACAACCACAAGGCGCGTGCTTTTTACGAAAAGCATGGCGTCAAGCTGATTGCAGCCGCTTACGAAGCCAACGAAGAATTGGGCGAAGTGCCCTTGATGATCACTAAACACTGCCTGCGTTTTAGCCATGGCCTGTGCCCGAAAGAAGCCAAAGGCGTCATTGGCGTGCAAGGTACCGTGACAGCAGAGCCTATGACCCTCATCAGCGGCAACGACCGCTATACCTTGAAGTTCGATTGCAAGCCGTGCGAAATGCACGTGATGGGCAAGATACGCAAACATATCCTGCAGATACCGCAGCCTCAGCCCATCACTTTCTTTGAAAAACGCCCACTAGCAGTCGGCTAATAACGGCGCTTTTGTTGCGGTGCAGCGCCTGTTCTCGCCTCAAGATGCCTGAACATAATGCGACCTTTGCTGATATCGTAAGGCGACATCTCTAGCATCACCTTATCTCCAGCCAGAATCCGAATATGATGCTTGCGCATTTTTCCGCCGGAATACGCCACAATCTCGTGGCCATTCTCCAGCGTGACGCGAAAACGCGAGTCTGGCAATACTTCAGCAACCACACCATTCATTTCAATCAAATCTTCTTTAGCCAAAGCAATTCTCCAAGATGAGGCAATAAAAAGAAAAAAGCCCCGGTATACCCAGGGCTTTTCTGGTAAGCACGCATTCCCCCAAAGGAAATGCTGCGAGGCTAAAATTATTCCGCTTCGCGGATATTTGATGCTTGCTGACCTTTAGGGCCAGTAGTAATGTCAAAGCTTACGCGTTGATTTTCTTTCAAGGTTTTAAAACCTTGGCTTTGAATTGCTGAAAAATGCGCGAACAGGTCCTGACCGCCATTATCTGGGGTAATAAAACCAAAGCCTTTTGAATCGTTGAACCACTTAACTACACCTGTAGCCATATCTTGATATCCTTAAATAAAAAACAAAAAAATGAAAAAAAGGGATTTCCCTTGGAGGCGAAATTCAAGACAGGGGTGATGAGAGAAGAAATACCTACAATTACGGGTACAGCACCAAACAGCAACAACATAGCTTAAGAATCGCTGCGTGCACTATGCACCTTTTTTTAAAGATAAGCAAGTAAATTAATGTAAATATATGATTTATTTTGCATTTCTGTTCATTGCGTAAAAGCAACACCAGAAACCTAGCATGATCGCCAGCAAATTTTGATGTAAATCTACTAAACCAATCAAATACTTTCCTTGTTGATGCATGCATGCCAAAAGTCGCATAAACATTGGCTTGCAAGGCTAAAGGCTAACGGCAGAATGTGCGCTCAGGATAATATATATATAAGCATATATCTATATAACCGATTGATATGGATGTTAAACGCTCTATATAACCAATTGATTTATAAGATTAAAAAAATTGACACAGCCATCTTGCATACTCATAATCAGGTTTCAATACAAGGGATTATCCACATGAAAAGATTGGCATTAATCGCCTGCTTACTCGCTTTACTCACAGCAACTCTGTCGGCCTGTGCCCCTGCAGCTACCACTGCGGCAGGAATTGGCGGCTCCACTGCGGTCAGCCACACACTCAGCGGAATCACTTACCGCACCTTCACCGCGCCATCCGGCAAAGTTAGAACAGCAACACTGCGCGCCTTGAATAGAATGGGCATCAAACTCGTCTCGGACAGCAAGGAAGAAGACAGCAAGATTCGGATACTGACCGCCAGAACAGAGGAGCGAAAAATCGAAATCCAGATTGAGCCGATCAGTGCCAACAGCACCCGCATGCGCGTGGTGGCAAAAAGCTCGCCGATTTTCTATGATTCTGCCACAGCAGAAGAAATCATCCAGCAAACCAAGAAATCACTGGGCTAATTCATTACCCCATTGCTATTGCTTTATCCACGTTATTCACCTATCGATAAACCAAGACCAAACACCGTCTGGGAATGGTTGTAATCAATCAGGGACTCGCCATACCCATCAGACAGCATCAGGTGTAACTTCACGTTGTCGCGCTCCAGCGGTTGAAACTGCAGATCCAGCTTGGCAAAGCCTTTATTGTCGTGCCTGAAGTTGTTACGCAGCAGCAAGTTAGCTGCAAAACTGCTGTCGATACTATCCCAGTGGAACCGGACATCGCCATAGCCCAGATATCTCGAGATATCCGGGTTGTCGTCCTTGGATTGCCCTTCCGGGATACGCCACCAAGGTCGCACTGACATCGTCAGATTTTCGCTCAATTCCCAGGCGGATTCGACATATAAGCGGTTCCAACTGCGCGAGATGGGCAGCGAGCGGCCATTGGATTCATGTATCAGCCCGATATTGGCCATGCGCGGCAAGAAAGGCTGGCGCACCCCATCCAGCTTGTTATCCAAACCCAGTGACAAAATCAGCTCTGGCGCAAAATTGTGCTCGCGCATCGGGCGTGATTCGCCACTGTCAAAAACCTGCCAGTAAGATTGCTGGGTATAGGCCGCCCATATCCTAGAGGTCTCGACGCGCGGGAAATCTCGCACCCAGGGGATACTACGCAGCAGTTCGGTCTTGAAACTAATCTGGAAGTTCAAGTCGTTGTCGTCCAGCCCACGCGATTCTGTATCCGAAGTGGAATGCGACTTAGGACGCTGATTAGGTGTCGAGGTGTGCGTCACCGTCAGATAATTCAGCCGGTGCGTTTCCAGATCCGTCCAGTCTTTGCTCTCGTGACTGTTCAAACGCCATTTTCGGTCCAGATAGCGGCACGGCTTGCCAGCCCCATTGACGCAATCGTCCCCGTATTCGGTAGTAGATACGGTGGTATGTGCGGCTACGATTTCAGCCGAAACCTGAATATTATCGAAACACGTAAGGCGCTCCTCCGCCTGTGATGGCTCGGGGTAAGAAGTCTTACAGCCAATGAAGGCCTGCTCGATTGAAGACTGAGGCGCTGTAGCATGCGCCATTAAAGGCAGCATGGTCAGAAGCACCAGGCCCAGAAGTATTGTTTGGACGCGTTTCATCACATCCCCATCCATATAAAAAGCTCACGGAGCGAATAACTGCATAGTAACAAATCATCAGATGAGAGATATTGCAGAAAATCAAAAAACTTCTGCAAGGAGTGACTTTAATAAGGCAAAGATTTTTTAGGCGTAATTACGGCTGATACAAAAAAACGTGGGATGACCACTAAAGTTTTTTCGGTTGCCGACGATAGCATTTATAGACCCGGCGCCACTCGATCGTGCTCAGGGCAAAAATGAATCAACCTTCAACAAATCCAAAAGGAAAAAAGATGAAAAAATTTGCAGCCGTATTATTTGTTTTCATTGCAGTATTCTCCAACGTGTCATTCGCTAACGATAAAGAATGTCATCCCGAAAAAGAGCACTGCGAGAAACACTAAGTTTGCTCAGGTAAAGGGCTCCCCTACCCTTTATCCATTAAAAGAGACCTGACGCAGGTCTCTTTTTTTATGCAACTGTACGACGCATCTATCAAGCTTTTTTGACGAATTCCGACTTAAGCTTCATCGCCCCAAATCCTTCGATCTTGCAATCGATGTCATGGTCGCCTTCCACCAGCCGGATGTTCTTGACTTTGGTGCCCACTTTCACCACGGAAGATGAACCTTTTACCTTCAGGTCCTTGATGACAGTGATCGTATCACCGTCCTGCAGCACGTTGCCATTCGCATCACGCACCACTTTCGCAGTTTCTCCAACCTCGGCAGCCGCGTCCTTGCTCCACTCATGCGCACATTCCGGGCAAATATATAGTCCGCCGTCTTCGTAGGTGTATTCTGAGCCGCATTGTGGGCATGGTGGGAGTTGGGACATCACAGACTTTCTAAGCAAATTGTAAAAATATGTATTCTACAGGACAGACACAAATCTTTGCCTGCCATTACGGCGCCGGATTCATCATCGTCAAATGCAATTGCTCAATTTCCTGCAGCAGTTCTGGTGGCAGTTGCGTATTCCAAGCATCCATATTTTCTTTCAACTGTACCATGCTGGTGGCACCCACCAGCGTACCGGTGACGAACCAGCGGTGCATCACAAATGAGAGTGCCATCTGCGTTGGAGTAAGTCCATACTTACGCGCCAATGCAGCATAAGCAGCACTGGTAGACGGCACACCCGGCTTTTTGTAGCGCTGCGCATAACCCAGAAACATGGTCACGCGGCCTTTGGCCTGTGGGTCTTCAATGTATTTGCCAGTGAGATGACCAAAGGCTAGAGGGGAATACGCCAAAAGGCCAACCTTTTCTCGATAAAGGATTTCCGTCATACCGAATTCCATGCCGCGGTTCATCAGGTTATAGCAGTTCTGGATGCCGGCAATGCGCGGCAAACCATACGCTTTGGCGACACGCAGAAACTCCATCACGCCCCACGGCTGCTCGTTGCTCAGGCCGATCGCTCGCACTTTTCCCTCTTGTATCAGCTCGGCCAGCGTTTCCAGCTGGTTGAGAATCGGCACCCATTGCTTGGCGTTGCCGTCTATATCAAACTCTTTAGCGGGCTCGAACTGGTATTCGCCAAACATAGGCACATTGCGCTCCGGCCAGTGGATCTGGTAAAGGTCGATGTAATCTGTCTGCAGGCGTCTGAGCGAATCATGAATCGCGCTGCGGATATTTTCCCGGTCAAGCGAAGGCGGACCACCGCGTATCCAGTGCATGCCACGGCGTGGGCCGGCCACTTTGGTGCCGAGAATGATCTTGTCGCGCGGTTGCTTTTTAAGCCAAGTGCCGATAATCGTCTCGGTCCGTGTGCAGGTCTCCGCACGCGGCGGCACCGGGTACATCTCGGCAGCATCGATATAGTTGACGCCTTGCGCCAGCGCATAATCCAGCTGCTCGTGAGCTTCGGCCTCGGTGTTCTGGTCCCCAAAGGTCATCGTGCCCAGACACACCTTGGATATCTTCATGCCGCTGGTACCGAGTTCTGCGTATTCCATGTTCATGTCCTTAATGTAACACTTTCTGCATATCTGGCACTTGCGCAGCTGGTGCGGCTACAGCAGCGCCCATATCCCAGCCGGCTTCCTTGGCTGTTAGCTGCAGCATGTTGCATATCGCCAATATCATCTCATGATTCAGGTTGATACTTGCGGTCATGCCCTCCAGACATGTCATGTGCAGCACAGGCACCATCGGGTTATCTTCCACATAGCGAAGTTGCACCGCCAGCATGCTGGTATCGTTCTGCACTTTTTGGCGCGGCTGGTAAGCGGTAGAAAAATCCATCTTCTGCAAGGTCTCCATCGTTTGCGCCTCCTGCTCGAAACGCTGCAGCGCCTGCTGAGGTGTGGCTGTCAGCTGCGTGGATTGTGCAGTTGGTAAGTTAGTCTTGTTTCCCAGCAACTGCCATAACTGGCGGCTGACGCGATAGGTCAGCCAGATCTGCAGCTCGGAATCATCCTGCAGGCCTATGCGGAACAAAACTCTATCCTGGTTCGGGTTGTAGGCCATATTGAGCTGCTGGATGGCGACATTGGCGACCTGTGGTTTGTTTTCTTCTGACACCTTGTTAAACCTTAAAAAATTTTGGGATTCGCACTTGAAAAATGTAAATTGCATCCAAATATTAGCAATCTAGGCTCGCGAGTGCTAAAATCGCGCCTTTGATTTTAAGCGTTTGCAGTTGTTGCAAACGTGTGAGTTTAATTTAAACATAATCTTAGGAGATTCTGAATGAAAATTCGTCCATTACACGATCGCGTGATTGTTAAACGCGCTGCAGAAGAGCGTACCACCGCTTCCGGCATTGTGATCCCGGATTCTGCAACTGAAAAACCAGATCAAGGTGTAGTGCAGGCCATCGGCAGCGGCAAACGTGATGAAAGCGGCAAACTGATCGCCCTGGATGTAAAAGTTGGCGACAAAGTGCTGTTCGGCAAATACGCAGGCCAAACCGTTAAGGTAGACGGTGAAGAGCTGTTGGTGATGCGTGAAGAAGACATCATGGCGATCGTTGAGTAATTCGACTTATCGCTACTAAAGTTTTTTAAGAATTCTCAGGAGAAATTAACATGGCAGCAAAAGACGTAAGATTTGGCGATGACGTTCGCCAGAAGATGATCAACGGCGTAAACGTATTGGCAAACGCAGTTAAAGTTACATTGGGTCCAAAAGGCCGTAATGTAGTGTTGGAGCGCTCATTCGGTGCTCCAACCATCACCAAAGACGGTGTGTCCGTGGCCAAAGAGATCGAGCTAAAAGACAAGTTCGAGAACATGGGCGCACAAATGGTTAAAGAGGTTGCCAGCAAAACCAACGATACTGCTGGTGACGGCACGACGACTGCAACCGTATTGGCACAAGCCATCATCCGCGAAGGCATGAAATCCGTTGCGGCAGGCATGAACCCAATGGACCTGAAACGCGGTATCGACAAAGCAGTTGAAGCTGCGATTGCTGATTTGAAAGCGCAATCCAAACCATGTACCACCAGCAAAGAGATCGCACAGGTTGGCACTATCTCTGCCAATGCTGACGAATCCATCGGCCAGATCATTGCTGACGCAATGGACAAAGTAGGCAAAGAAGGTGTGATCACCGTTGAAGATGGTTCCGGCCTGAGCAACGAGCTGGACGTAGTAGAGGGTATGCAGTTCGACCGCGGTTACCTGTCCCCATACTTCATCAACAACGCTGAGCGCCAAATCGCTTTGATGGACAATCCATTCATCCTGTTGCACGACAAAAAAATCAGCAACATCCGTGATTTGCTGCCAGCGCTGGAACAAGTAGCTAAAGCCGGCCGTCCATTGCTAATCATCGCAGAAGACGTAGATGGCGAAGCATTGGCAACCCTGGTGGTCAACAACATCCGCGGCATCCTGAAAACCGTGGCTGTGAAAGCCCCTGGCTTTGGCGACCGTCGTAAAGCCATGCTGGAAGATATCGCTATCCTGACTGGCGGCACCGTGATTGCTGAAGAAGTTGGCCTAAAACTGGAAAACGTGAAACTGGAAGACCTGGGTTCTGCCAAACGCATCGAAGTGGGTAAAGAGAACACCACCATCATCGACGGCGCAGGTCACGAAGGCAACATCAAATCCCGTATCGCACAAATCAAGGCACAAATCGAAGAAGCGACCAGCGACTACGACAAAGAGAAACTGCAAGAGCGCGTGGCCAAACTGGCTGGCGGTGTTGCCGTGATCAAAGTCGGCGCTGCAACTGAAGTCGAGATGAAAGAGAAAAAAGCCCGTGTGGAAGACGCGCTGCACGCAACCCGCGCAGCGGTGGAAGAAGGTATCGTCGCTGGCGGCGGCGTTGCGCTGATTCGTGCACGTGATGCGATTGCCAAAGTGAAAGGCGAGAACCTGGATCAAGAAGCTGGCGTCAAGATCGTACTGCGTGCGGTGGAAGAACCTCTGCGCCAGATCGTTGCCAACGCAGGCGCTGAGCCATCTGTCGTGGTTAACAACGTAGCCGCAGGCAAAGGCAACCACGGTTACAACGCCGCTAACGAAACCTATGGCGACATGATCGAAATGGGTATCCTTGACCCAACCAAAGTGACCCGTTCTGCACTGCAAAACGCTGCTTCTATCGCTGGCTTGATGCTGACGACAGACTGCATGGTAGCCGAGTTGCCAAAAGACGACGCGCCTGCAATGCCGGATATGGGTGGTGGAATGGGTGGCATGGGCGGCATGATGTAATTTCAGCTTTCACTGCATCGGTGATGCGTTGTTGGTATCGCCATTTGCGCCTTGTCGTACAAACACGTACTGCCTGCGTTGCAAATGGCTCACCGCCTAGCCTCGCCATCGCATTGAGGTTGAAATGCTCTAACAATGCCCTAACAAGCTCTCAACAAAAACCCGCTTCGGCGGGTTTTTTATTGCTCAAATCTTCATTATCAAAACCATCGGCCTAGAAGGCGCATCCCGCTTGCCTTACAGGGCAATCAATCTCATAATGAACGCGCGCGTACGTGAATCGATTAATAATAACCAAGCGTTTACTATTATTGGAAAAACATCATATATTTTTGGACGCCGTCGAATGACTATGAGCATCATTGATACTTCGTTTGATTTTCAATCAGATACTCCGCTGGGGAAAGACCCCGATGCTTACAGTCCAACACTAAAGCGTTACCACAAGTTTCTTTGGAATAAGTCACTTCCCGATGGCTCACCGTTCGATTTGTCGGACACTATGCCCGGTGCATACTTATACCATTGCTCAAAAAATGGGGAATTCCGGTTATCAAGCGATTCAATCATCGCTACCTATTCCCGGGTGAAAGACAAGAAGATTTTGCCCGTAATTAAAGAGGTACCACAGTCCCAAGTACAGTCGTTCAGAAATATCGGTATACAATAGGTGGAATGCTGATCTTTCCTTCAAACCGTGTGAATCAAAAACCTACAATAAACGGTGCACGCGGCCTTAACCCCCAGATCAAAGATCGCTTTGATTTGACATTAGAATGTATCCGTCGCCACTATCGAAATGAAAGCAGCCCTTTAGGAGACACTCTCCAGCGCTATGCTGAATTCTTCGGATTGTTCACCAGTTTTCGTGGTTATGTAGAATTCTTCCTACTTCAGGATTTGGTCAATTCAGATTTCTCTAAGGTCAATTTCTTCCTACCATTTGACGACTTCAAGACCTCCCCCCTTCCTTCGAACAAAGAAATGTATCTTGAGTATCGAAACCGCAATATCGAGTTTATTGAAGCACGAAATCGGCAAATCCGAGAGTACTGTAATGCAAACCATATGTAAAGTTTACACTCCTAACAAAATACCCCGCCTGACCATTTTTCAGTTGCACCCCCTAGCAGCAGGTGGGAATAGACGCTCGTTGTACGCAAAAAAGCCCCAAGAAACCTTAACTGAACAAATCCATGTTGGCAGTGTCGGTATAGAATATTATTCATTGCCGTATCAACCAAACCCGAGATAAACATAATGTTGAATGAAACGCTATTTGTGATGCGAGATTTTAGCCGCTTTCGAGAGATCATCGGCGTGATGGTGCATTACGGCTGGAGCGACATTGCCAAGCGCTTGGGGAATGGCAGCCTGATAGGAAAAATGGGCAATGCCATGAACTCTGCCTCATCGAAAGAGATCATGCAGCTTCCGGCTGAAGTGCGCGCCCGCATGGCCTTGCAGGACTTGGGCCCGACATTTGTCAAATTAGGCCAGGTGTTGGCCACGCGCCCTGACATCTTTCCGCCGAACTGGATTGCAGAGTTCGCAAAACTGCAGGACCAGGTGCCGCCGGTTGCTTTTGAGGAACTGTTGCCCGAGCTGGAAAAGGCATTGGGTAAATCGCCTTTTGATGTGTTCCAGGATTTCGAGAAAGAGCCGATTGCCGGCGCTTCCATCGCGCAGGTGCATTTAGCCAAACTGCAGGATGGCACGCCGGTGGTGCTTAAAATACGCCGCCCACACATTCGTGAGCGGATTGAAGCTGACCTGCGGCTTCTGGCACACATCGGCAATTTGGTAGAATCCGAAATCGAGGAAGCCAGACGCTTCCAGCCAAGCCAGATGATCAACCAGTTCGCCAAATCATTGCACCGCGAGCTGGATCTGGTGACGGAAGGCCGCAATACCGAGCGATTCACCGTTAACTTTGCGGATGACAAAAATATCAAGTTCGCAAAAATCTACTGGGACTACACCAGCGACAATGTGTTGACCATGGAATATGTTCAGGGAATCCCCGGGCATGATCTGGATTCGGCCAGGGCGGCCGGGCTGGATTTAAAACTGCTGGGCGAACGCGGCGCAAATGCCATCCTGAAAATGGTACTTATTGATGGGTTCTTTCATGCGGATCCTCACCCAGGCAATATCTTTTATTTGAAAAAGAATCAGCTGGCCATCATCGATTGCGGCATGGTTGGCCGGGTTACGCTGGAACGCCGCGGCGAGATCGCCGACTTGCTATCAGCCTTGGTGGCGCGCGATATCGAATCGCTGATGGATATCCTGATTGTATGGGCAGGGGATGCCGAGATTGACGAAAACAAACTGGGCTCCGATGTGGAAGATTTTATCTTTACCTACGGCAACGCCCCGCTTAACCAGATACATTTCAGCGCCCTGCTGAACGACCTCACGACCATTATGCGGGAGAATCATTTAACAGTGCCGCCCGACCTGACCATGCTGTTTAAAGCCTTGATCACGCTGGAGGGCTTTGGCCGCCAGCTTGACCCTGATTTTCAGATCATTCGGCATCTTACCCCGTTTGTCAGGAAGGTCATTCTCAACCGCTACATGCCCAGTGCGCTGCTCAAGCGCGGCCAGCGTGGTATCAGCACGATTGTAGATGCTGTCACCGGCCTGCCCAAAGATGTTTCGCAAGTGTTGCGCGAAGCGGCACGTGGCAGGTTAAGAGTCAATTTTGACCTTAAACGGCTAGACCACTTCGGGCACCAGATAGGTCACAGTGCCAATCGCCTGACCATGGCGATTATCGCCGCCGCCCTCATTGTGGGCTCGTCCATCGTCATGACAGTAAAAGGCGGGCCAACGCTGTTTGGCTTGCCCGTATTTGGCCTGTTGGGATTTTTCCTCGCGTTCATCATCGGCCTGATGCTGATGATTTCTGCCTGGCGCGCAGAAAGAGATTAGCCAAACGGGATTTTCAGGCAAAAAAAGCCCCGATCAAGGGGATAAGATCGGGGCAAGTGCCTTGTTAAGGCTTCCGCTCAGGGAGGAAAGAAGCGGAAAGATAACGAAAGTTCAGAATTCCGCTACCATGTCTCTTAGAACGCTCGATATTGCAGTTGGTTCACACGATTTTTGTAACGTTTTGTAAAATTTTGTATCCATTTTCATTCCGTTATTTCGGATGCCGCATGCGATAATATTGACATGCAAAGCGAGCAAAATATCCTCACCGGCCTCAATGACAAGCAGCTTGAGGCGGTCACTTTACCTAATCAATCTGCACTGATACTGGCAGGCGCCGGCAGCGGCAAGACCCGCGTGCTAACCACGCGCATCGCCTGGCTGATACAGACCGGGCAAGTATCGCCCATGGGGTTGCTGGCAGTGACCTTTACCAACAAGGCTGCGAAGGAGATGCTGACGCGCCTGACATCGATGCTACCTATCAACACGCGCGGCATGTGGGTGGGCACATTCCACGGCTTGTGTAACCGTTTGCTGCGCGCGCATCATCGCGAGGCGGGATTACCCAGCACGTTCCAGATTCTGGATACCGCCGACCAGCTTTCTGCCATCAAGCGCGTGATGAAAGCCATGAACGTGGACGACGAGAAATATCCACCCAAGCAGGTGATGGGTTACATCAACAGCTGCAAGGAGGAAGGTTTGCGCGCGCATCAGGTGGAGGCTTATGACGCGCACTCGCAAAAGCTGCGAGAGATTTACGAGGCCTATGACGCACAATGCAACCGCGATGGCGTGGCCGATTTTGCCGAGCTGTTATTGCGCTGTTATGAACTACTGGAACGCGATGCGCGTATCCGCACGCATTACCAAAGCCGCTTCCGCTACATTCTGGTGGATGAGTTCCAGGACACCAACCGCCTGCAATACTTATGGCTGAAACTGCTGGCAGGGCAAGGCAACAGCCTGTTTGCCGTGGGCGACGACGACCAGAGCATCTATGCCTTCCGTGGTGCGCGTGTAAGCAACATGGTGGATTTCCAGCGCGATTTCGCGGTACAGAACATCGTGAAGCTGGAGGAGAACTACCGCTCGCACAGCAATATCTTGGACGCCGCCAATGCCATCATCGCCCACAACAAGGACAGGCTAGGCAAGAACTTGTGGACATCTGCCGGCAAAGGCGAGCCGGTGCGCGTATATGAGGCTTATAACGATACCGAAGAGGCTCAGTATATCGTCGATGAAATTAGCATGCTGCATCGCGAAGGCATCGAGTTGGGCGACATTGCCCTGCTGTACCGCAGCAATGCGCAATCACGCATTTTGGAGCATGCACTCTTCACCGCCAATCTTCCGTATCGCGTCTATGGTGGCTTGCGATTTTTCGAGCGTGCGGAAATTAAGCATGCGCTGGCGTATATGCGCCTGATCGCCAACGCCAATGATGATACCGCGCTGTTGCGTGTCATCAACTTCCCCGCGCGAGGCATTGGCGCGCGCAGTTTGGAACAATTACAGGAAGCCGCGCTACAACAGAATTGCAGCCTTTGGCAGGCGGCCGTGAACAAAGTAGGCGAAGGCAAGCTGGGTGGCAAAGGCATTGAAGGATTCGTCGCCCTGATACGCCACATGGTGGACCAGGCTTATGGCGTTTCGCTGGCAGAAACTGTCGAACTGGCGACGACTTTATCTGGCCTGAAAGCGTATTATCAAAACGAGAAGGAAGGCGAAGACCGCATCGAGAACCTGGAAGAACTGGTGACAGCGGCTGTAGCCTTCACGAATCAGGATTTTGGCAATCACCATAATGTGGATGAGGAACTGGATTTGATGACGCAGTTCCTGAACCATGCCAGCCTGGAAGCCGGCGAGCATCAGGCCGAGGTCGGCCGTGAAGCCTTGCAGCTGATGACCGTGCATGCCGCCAAAGGGCTGGAGTTCCATACCGTGTTCATCAGCGGGCTGGAAGAAGGCCTGTTCCCGCATGAGCAAGCGGCTTATGAACATGGCGGGCTGGAAGAAGAGCGACGCCTGATGTACGTCGCCGTCACACGCGCCAGACAGCGCCTTTACTTGAGCTATGCCCAGAGCCGCATGCTACATGGTCAGGTGCGCTACGGCATCGCCTCGCGCTTTTTGGACGAGATTCCAGATAGTTTGCTGAAACGCCTGAACAGCCGCGCAGCGCCAAAGCCATACGCAAGCGTGAGCGTGGCGCCAGCCAGCAGTGGCTATCCTTTCAAAATTGGCCAAGGCGTACGTCATGCAAAATTTGGCGAAGGTGTAGTGGTGAGTTATGAGGGCAATACGGACAACTTGGTGATCAAGGTGAATTTTGGCCGTGAAGGAATGAAAAGCCTGGCGTTAGAATACGCCAAGTTAGAAAAGGTTTAAATTGGATAAAAAAGTTACAAACAACTTTGGTGCGTTAAGGCTATTATTTGCGAGCCTAGTTATTTTTTCTCACTCGCCAGAACTAATCGATGGAAATGCCTCTCGAGAAATTTTATCTGGCATTTTCGGTACCATGACATTTGGAAGTCTTGCTGTAGGTGGTTTCTTCTTAATCAGTGGCTACCTGATTACCGCAAGTTTTTTTAACTCGAGCTCCATAAAAAGCTATTTTATTAAAAGAATTCTAAGAATTTACCCTGGATTTATCGTTGCCTCTCTTGTTTCTATTTTTGTTTTTGCGCCCCTTTCCGGAGGCTGGGAGCTTATTTTGAAATTCAATGTTAGCGACTGGCTCAAGATTCCTGCAAAACTAATCACCCTAAATCAACCATGGGTAGAAGGCGCATTCGCTGGAGTTAGAAATCCCATACTCAACGGATCAATGTGGACAATTAGATATGAATTTCTTTGTTATATCAGTGTAGTTATCCTAGCTTTATTAGGTATTGGCAAGAAAAGCTATCTTATAGTGTTGCTGGCGTTTATTGCTTTATATCTAAATATTCAAATAACTCAACATGATTTCATTATAGACATGCCTATCCATATTAGTGCGTATCATTACTCAAGGTTTTTTATTGCTTTTATGATTGGCGGAACTATTTATTATTATCGTGAAAAGATAATATGGAATAGACAAATTTCGGCTATTTGCTTTGTGATGCTATGCCTTTGCTTGCTAAACAAATATACGGCAGAACTGGGACTCTATTTTTTTGGTGGTTATCTGCTTTTTAATTTTTCTTTAAACTACAAAAATAAATTCATAAGTAAAATCGGATCAAAAAATGACATCTCTTATGGGGTATATCTATACGCTTTTCCATTTCAGAATCTAGTGATTCAATATTATCCAACCATTTCCCCATGGCTCCTAACTATTTATACACTAATTTATGGATTTATAGTGGGTTATCTAAGTTGGACGATGGTAGAGCGGCCTTTCATGCAAATGAAAAAACTGCTTAGCTAACTAACAATGGCGCAGCCCGGAATACGTCACGGTAGCTGACATATTGATACGCTAGCATTAATGCAGTGGCCATCAGCAGACTCATAAACAGGAGGACTGGAGTAAAAACCTCCGCCACAACGGGCACCAGTGCTCCAATGATACCCAGCACGATACCGAGCCCCAGCATCACGCTGACAACGCCCACTGCTAATATCAGCCAGGCAACCGTCATAGCCACCAAATATTGCAGGCAGCCAGCAATGCTGGATTTGATGGCCTTGAGCACGAAATAACCGTTCAAAGCAACCAGCATGGGCGAAAACCAGGTCGCCATCAGCAAAGGCAGCATCAGCAAACTAAACTTGAGCATGAACGGCAGCATCTTTTGTATGATGAGTGCCGCCTGGGCATCAGTCATTCGAGTCTTTTGCTGAGCCACTTGCATCAGGCCTTCCCAGTCACCGTTCAGGAACATGCCCATCAGCGTGCCATAAATCAAGCACAGCAAACCGATCAGCATCAGCTGCGGCACTTTCGGCTTGATACCAGCCCAGACATCCGCCAAGCTGCGCTGTACGCCCGTATCGGCGTTTTTATACAATGCTGCTGCGAACACGATAAATACCGGCCAAAGCAAAATAGTCACGAACGCCATGATTTGCAATCCGGGCACAGAAGGCAGCATGATAAAGAAGCTGATATACGCGAATGCCAGCAGCAGCCATTTGCGTGGCGATTGCCTAAACAAGGCCAGGCACTCTTTGACCCAGCTGATGCCTGTTTTTGTACGAGATTCCAAAACTGCCATAATGATTCCTGATTATTCCGGGCTAAATTAATCTATATTAGGCGCCCAAGTCCTCTGCCATATCCAGATATTGCTGCAAAATCTTCTTGAAATGATTCGGGTCTTTGGTGTGCGTCAATTCCCCATCTTGCGGGAAGTAAAAATCATACAACCGCGATAACCAGAAGCGCAATGCCGCACGACGCAGCATCGCCAGCCACAGCTTCCATTCCTGTGCGGAAAGTGGCCGCAAACGCTGATAAGCATCAAGAAACGCCTGCATCTTCTCCTCATCAAGGTTGCCAAGATCCGGCCCATTGTGATGCAAACACCATTCGTTGACGGCAATCGCCACGTCATACAGCAAGATATCATGACAGGCATAATAGAAATCGATGAATCCGCCTAGCTTCTCTCCGTCGAACAATACGTTGTCGCGAAACAGATCGCCATGTACCACTCCGCTCGGCAGCTCACTCACATTCAGGCTGTGCTGATAGTCCAGCTCAGCCCGCAGCATTTTCTGGTCAGCCTCGCTCAATTTCGGCATGACTTGCTGCGCAGTCACATTACGCCAGTCTTCATCACGCTGGTTCACACTTTGTCTGGTAAAGCTCATACCAGCGAGGTGCAGTTGCGCCAGTGTAGCCCCTACCTGCCTGACCTGCTCAATATCCGGAATCGCGATATCCTTACCTTGCAGGCAGCTGACCATCAAAGCCGGCTTGCCATGTAGCAGATGCAGGCTAACGCCATGTTTATCTGCGACAGGGGTTGGGCAAGGCACACCGTGCGCTGCCAGATGTGCCATCAAATCGACAAAATAGGGCAGCTCATCTAGCGTGTGCTTCTCGAATATCGTCAGCACATAACGGTTTTTATCCGTAATTACGAAATAATTGGTATTGGTGATACCGGCCGCAATGCCTTTCAGCGCCTGCAGATGGCCAATATCGAACTGCTGAAGCCAAACGGCGACTTCATCTTCTGTAAGCGTGGTAAAAACTGACATGAAAATCGATAAGAATCAAACAACAAAGAGGGCGGCGCCCTCTTTAATTAAAACCTGAAAATAATCCACTTCGGAATGCTGAGTGGCGGGTTAGGTCCGACATTGACCCAGCCACCATCTTGGTCTTCCTTATGTAAATAGTATGGCACCCCGTGCTCTGGCGTAATCTTCATCATATAGAGTTCGCCGTGGATGCGATATTCCTCAATGGTCTCCTTGCCTTTTTTGCGGATGGTGATTTGAGGTTCATCCAAAGGCTCGCCATCCATGACTTTGGGCGGTGGCTGAACTTCCTCAAAAGGCACAGCGTCCTTCGCATCTCCAGCAGCCTGCACGCCCATGCACGCAAATGCTGAGAACAACGCTACCATGGCAAGAAGAAGCTGTATAACTTTGGATTTTTGCATACTATGCTCGCAAAATATATGTGCAACCATTCTAGCAAAACGCAACAAAAATGGTATGCGCCACTACAAATAAAGTTGCACCTTGCGCTCTGCCGGGCTGAGCTCGAAACCACGTGATTCGTAATGCTTGAAGATAGCATCCACGATCGCCTTTGGTTCGTCTATGATCTGAATAAGGTTCATATCTTCAGCATCCGCCATGCCCTCTCTCACTAAGGTATTTTGCAGCCAATCCATCAGGCCTTGCCAGAATTCACTGCACACGAGAATGATGGGAAATTTGTAGGATTTGCCAGTCTGAATCAGCGTAATCACTTCCATCAACTCATCCAGCGTGCCAAATCCGCCAGGTAATACTACGTAAGCCGACGCGTATTTGACAAACATCACCTTGCGCATGAAGAAATGCTGGAAATTGATACTGATATCCTGAAAATCATTGCTCGTCTGCTCATGCGGCAGCATGATGTTGAGCCCGATGCTGGGCGAAATGCCGGCGTAAGCACCTTTATTGGCGGCTTCCATGATGCCAGGCCCGCCGCCGGATATAACGCTGAACCCGGCATCCGAGAGCTTGCAGGCGATATCTTCGGCCATTTTGTAATAAGGATGGTCTGGCTTGGTGCGCGCGCTGCCAAAGATGGATACCGCAGGCGTAATTTGCTTAAGGCTCTCGGTCGCACCGACAAATTCTGCCATAATCTCGAATGCATGCCAGGACTCCTGCGCCCCGGCGTTCTGGTTCAGCAGCTCAGAGCTGGTGATTTTAGGTAGTTTTTTTACAGCTGACATAAGGTATCCAAATCTAAAATGAAAAGATTGCTTCTAGTCGATGGCTCATCATACCTGTATCGCGCATTTCATGCACTACCTGACTTGCGCACCAGCAAAGGCGAACCGACCGGTGCGATTCGCGGCGTGCTTTCCATGTTGCAGCGCCTGCTTAAAGATTATCCGTCTGACTATATCGCCTGCGTGTTCGACGCCAAAGGCAAAACTTTTCGCGATGACATCTACCCCGAATACAAAGCTAACCGCGCTGCCATGCCGGACGATTTGCGTCCACAAATCGAACCTTTGTTTGAGGCCATCAAGGCGATGGGCTGGCCGCTGATCGTGGAGGAAGGCGTAGAAGCGGATGACGTGATAGGCGCACTGGCCAAACAGGCGGAACGCGAAGGCGTACGCACCATCATCTCCACTGGCGACAAGGATATCTCTCAGCTAGTGAACGCTCACATCACCGTCGTCAACACCATGCGCGACGCCTTCCGCAAAACCGACGAAGTGCTGGATGCGGCCGGGGTGGAGAACAAGTTCGGCATCCCGCCGGAACTGATGATCGACTACCTGATGCTGATCGGCGATAGTTCCGACAATGTGCCGGGTGTAGAAAAGGTTGGCCCAAAAACTGCCGTGAAATGGCTGAAGGAATACGGCTCTCTGGAAAACATCATCGCTAACGCGGACAAGATCACCGGCGTGGTAGGCGAGAACCTGCGCAAGGCGCTGCCCTGGTTTCCCACTTCGCGCGAGCTTATCACTATCCGCAACGATGTCGGCATTCGCGAGAACCTGCACGACCTTGCGCCGCAAGCGCCGGAAAAAGCAAAACTTGTAGAACTTTACACACGTTTTGAATTTAAAACTTGGCTGAAAGAGCTAAACGATGGCAAAACACCTGCCCTGGGAGGCAAGCAGGATGGGGCTTCCAGGGCGGTGGTTTCGAATGTTGCAAGTGCTTCAAATGAAATCAATTACCAACCGGTCACCACGCGCGATTATGAAACCATCTTCAGCGAAGCGCAGCTGGATGACTGGCTGGACAAACTACAAAACGCCGAGCTGGTTTGCGTGGATACTGAAACCACTTCACTCGACCCGATGATGGCGCAAGTCGTTGGTATCTCGTTCTCAGTCGAGCCTGGCAAAGCCGCTTACCTGCCATTGCGGCACGACTACTTCGGCGCGCCGGAACAACTCGATTTTGCAGAAACGCTCAGCAAACTCAAGCCTATTTTAGAAAATGAGAATATCAAGAAAGTCGGCCAGAACCTGAAATATGACATGCATGTGTTTGCCAACCATGGCATCACCTTACGTGGCATCGTGCACGACACCTTGCTGCAATCCTATGTGTTCGAATCACACATGAACCATGGCATGGATAATCTGAGCGAACGTCATCTGGGCATCACGCCGATTGCATTTGAAGAAGTTGCTGGCAAAGGCGCCAAACAAGTCGGGTTCAATCAGGTCGCCATAGAGCAGGCCAGTGAATACGCGGCCGAAGACGCAGATATCACGCTACAGTTGCACAAGGCGATGTATCCGATCGTAGAACATGACGACAAGTTGCGTTTCATCTACGAGCAGATCGAAATGCCAGTTTCACAGATTCTGTTCACGATGGAGCGCAACGGGGTACTGATCGACGCGCACATGCTCAACCGCCAGAGCAACGAGATCGGCATGAAGCTGATGGAACTGGAAAAACAGGCTTACGAGATTGCCGGGCAGCCGTTCAATTTAAGTTCTCCCAAGCAGTTGCAGGAGATCTTATTTGGCAAGCTCGGCATCAAGCCGACCAAAAAAACGCCCAGCGGCGCACCCAGCACGGATGAAGACGTGCTGCAGGAGTTGGCGCTGGATTACCCGCTGCCCAAGGTGATTCTGGAGCATCGCGGTTTGTCCAAACTCAAATCCACCTATACCGACAAGCTGCCGAAGATGGTAAACGCTCACACAGGCCGCGTGCATACGAGCTACAACCAGGCAGTGGCGATTACCGGCCGCCTCGCCAGCAGCGACCCGAACTTGCAGAACATCCCTGTCCGCACGCAGGAAGGCCGCCGCATCCGTGAAGCGTTCATCGCCCCGCAAGATGCGCATATCGTCTCGGCAGACTATTCCCAAATCGAGCTGCGCATCATGGCGCACCTTTCGCAGGACAAAGGTCTGTTAAGCGCATTTGCCGCCGGCGAGGATATTCACCGCGCCACCGCTGCAGAAGTGTTTGGCGTGGAGAAAGACGCTGTTGACAGCGAACAGCGCCGTTATGCGAAAGTGATCAATTTCGGCCTCATCTACGGCATGAGCGCATTCGGTTTGGCACAGAACCTTAACATCGAACGCAGCGCCGCCGCTAGCTATATCGAGCGTTATTTCGCACGATACCCGGGTGTACGTGAATACATGGACAACACACGCAGCCTCGCCAAGCAGCAAGGCTATGTGGAGACCTATTTCGGGCGTAGGCTATGGGTACCTGCCATCAACAGCGCCAACGCCATGCAGCGAGCAGGTGCCGAGCGTGCCGCCATCAACGCACCGATGCAAGGCACCGCGGCTGATTTGATCAAGCTCGCGATGATTGCAGTAGATAAATGGCTGCGTGATGAAAAACTTGCATCAAAACTCATCATGCAGGTACACGACGAACTGGTGCTGGAAGTGCCAGATAGCGAGCTGGATTTAGTGAAAACCAAACTGCCTGAACTGATGCAAAACGTCGCCAAACTGGATGTGCCACTCTTGGCAGAAGTGGGTGTTGGCAGCAACTGGGAAGCTGCACACTAACTATTTATACTAAGGCTTTACCACCAGCGAGTTTTGAACTGATTTCACGCCCTCCGTCGCTCTGGCGATTTGCTCAGCGCGCGTTTTGGTGGATTGGTCCTTGACGAAGCCGCTGAGAATCACAACACCATCCTTGGTTTTCACGCTCACATCGAAACTGCGGAAGTTCTTCTCCACCAGGTATTTGGATTTGATTTTAGAGGTGATGGCGCTGTCGCTGAGTGCGCGCTTGGTCTCTTTTTGCTGCACCGCAGATTTGTAATTGGCATATTCGTCATAGCTCAAGCTGCCATTGTGGTTTTTATCGGCACTGGCAAACCCGCCTTCCGCATAAGTCTTATCCTGCCTGGCTTCCACAGCTGACAGTTTGTCGTTGCTGTCTTTATCTAATGCCTTGAACTCTGTTTTGTAAGGGGCGGAATCCTGCACACCTGGCATGCCCGCCGCTGCAGGCAAAGATTGCAAGACAAGTGTCATCAACAACATCCACAGGTTTGATTGCAGCTTCATTGCTCTCTCCTTATGTCTCGAGTTTCCAGGTTACTGTCTGCCCAGCGCGCAGTGGAATCAGCTCATCCTGACCAAAAGGCAGCTTTTCTGGTACCTGCCAGCTGGTTTTGCTAAGTGTGATTTTGTCAGTATTACGCGGCAGGCCGTAAAAATCAGGTCCGCAGAAACTAGCAAATGCTTCCAGTTTGTCCAGCGCATTAGCCGTTTCAAAAGCCTCCGCATAGAGTTCTATCGCACTATATGCGGTGTACATGCCTGCGCAGCCGCAAGCGGCTTCTTTGGTGTGTTTGGCATGCGGCGCACTGTCTGTGCCCAGAAAGAACTTGGGATTGCCGGAAATCGCTGCTTTGACCAGCGCCTGACGATGTGTCTCGCGCTTGAGTACTGGCAGGCAATAATGATGCGGGCGGATACCGCCAGTGAACATGTCGTTGCGGTTCATCAGCAAATGATGCGCAGTCAGCGTGGCAGCCACATTCTTTGGTGCGGCTTGCACGAAGTCTGCCGCGTCTTTTGTGGTGATGTGCTCCAGCACCACTTTAAGCCCCGGGAAATCCTTGAGCAATTTGACCAGATGACGTTCGATGAACACTTTTTCGCGGTCGAACACATCGACATTCGAATCAGTCACCTCGCCATGAATCAACAAAGGCATCCCCTGTTTTTCCATCTCCGCCAGTGTTTTCGCGCATTTTTCCAAATCTGTCACCCCAGAATCACTATTGGTGGTGGCGCCTGCAGGGTAGAGCTTGACGCCATGTACCATGCCGCTTGCTTTGGCTTGGGCGATTTCTTCCGGCGGCGTGTTATCTGTCAGGTACAGCGTCATTAATGGTATGAATGACATGCCTTGTGGTAGCACTTGCAGGATGCGCTCGCGATAAGCCAGTGCCTGCTCGGTCGTCGTCACCGGCGGGCGAAGATTAGGCATAACTATGGCACGGCCAAATTGTCTTGCGGTATCGGGCAGCACAGCCGCCAATGCCTCGCCATCACGTAAATGCAGGTGCCAGTCATCGGGACGTATGATTGTGAGTTTAGTGGTCATTTTTCAGGGTCAAGGCCAGTTCGTACAAATCGTTCTTCTTGGCTCCGGTAATCTCGGTCGCCAGTTTTACTGCCTGTTTCAGTGGCAGCTCATTCAACAACAAGCGTAACACATCTTGCGCCTGCACCGGCAGGCTTTCGTTATCTTCCGGCGCCGCCTCTACCAGCAAGACAAACTCGCCCCGCTGCTGATTGGCATCGGCCTGCAGCCAAGCACTGGCGCGGCTTGCAGGACAGTTATATATCGTCTCGAAAGCCTTGGTCAGCTCCCGACAAAAAGTAATATTGCGATCGCCTAATGTGCGATAGATATCTTCCACACAGTCAACAATCCGATGTGGCGCCTCATAAAAAACCAAGGTGGCTGGTAATGTTTTCAGTGTTGCCAAAGCTTTGCGACGTTGTGCAGCGGATGCTGGCAAAAAACCATAGAAGTAAAAGCTGCCATCAGCGATGCCGCTGGCAGAAAGCGCCGCAATCAAAGCACAGGGTCCAGGAATAGGCACTACTTTGATTCCCGCATCGCGCACAGCCTTCACAACCAGCGCACCCGGATCGCTGATTGCGGGCGTACCAGCATCGGTGACCAGCGCGATGTTCTGCCCCGCCTGCAGCATTGGCAGCAACTTTGCAGCCGATTGCTGTTCGTTGTGCTGATGAACCGCGATCAGCTTTTTGCTGATGCCGAAATGCATCAGCAGGCCGGACGTATGGCGAGTATCCTCCGCCGCGATCGCATCGACGTTCTTGAGTGTATCCAGTGCACGCATGGTGATATCGGCCAGATTACCAATTGGCGTAGCTACCACGTATAATATACCCTGCGCTTGCATGGCGCTATTTTACCGCTATTATCCCCCATGAAGCTGAATAAAAATAATGCCGGACTCGACGCAGAGCATATTGCTGCAACTTTTTTGCAATCTAAAGGCCTTAAACTTATCGCACAAAACTATCACTGCCGCTTTGGCGAGATTGATTTAGTGATGCAAGACGGCAAGACGCTGGTGTTCGTAGAAGTACGCATGCGCTCAAATGCCAGATTCGGCAGTGCCGCAAGCAGCATCACTCCACAAAAGCAGCAAAAACTTATTTTGACCGCACAACATTATCTGCAACAGCATGGCGAACAACCTTGCCGGTTTGACGCCATAGCCATGACGGCAGCACAGCCGGAACAAATTGAATGGATTTGTAATGCATTTAGTGCCTAACAGGCGTATCATGCACAACATTTAGTGGTTTTCTGTAAGACTGAATTAATAAGGAGTAAATATGAACCTATTGCTTAAACTCTTCACCGCTATCGTATTGGTATCGCAGCTGGCCGCGTGTGCGCCCGCAGTCGTTGGCGGAGCGGCAGCTGGGGGCGCAATGGCTGCCGACAGACGAACCAGCGGTATTTTTGTAGAAGATGAAAATATCGAACTGAAAGCCATCAAGCAAATGGAAACCAATCTGGGCGGAGAAGCGCACGTCAATGTGACCAGCTATAACCGCAATGTCCTGTTGACTGGCGAAGTGCCGAGTGCTGAAGCGAAAGCCAAGGCTGAGGCTTTTGTACGCGAGATTGAGAATGTTCGCGCCATCACCAACGAATTGGTAGTCGGCCCGAAAACTTCGCTCAGCAGCCGCAGTAACGACACCTACCTAACTTCCAAAGTAAAAACGAAATTTTTGACTGAGAATCGCTTCCCAGCCAATTATGTCAAGATTGTCACCGAAAATAGCGTGGTGTACTTGCTGGGCATCGTCACCCAAGCAGAAGCAGACGCCGCAACAGATATCGCACGCAACACAGACGGCGTGAGCAAGGTCGTAAAAGTTTTTGAGTATATGTAATTAAAGAAGAGCTCTATGACAACCAAGCAATACATGATTATTCAAGGTATCACCAAATCCGGGAAGCAGTTCCGCCCGAGTGACTGGGTAGACCGGATGTGCAGTACGTACGCTACCTTCGGTGAAGATAAAAAACTGCGGTACTCTCCATATTTGAAACCCAAGGTCATCAATGGCGTACGTTGCCTGGAAGTAGACTTGCAACTAAAAACAGTCAATCCAGAAGGATTCGAACAACTGCTGCAATTTGCGGAAGAGAACCAACTGAATATCGTTGACCCTGAGGGCAACGATATCGTGACTGCCTAACCTGCCAATCAGATTGGGGCTATTTTTTAGCCCCCTTCATGATTTCCTCTAGATAAGCCTTGCTGACTTTTCCGCGCTTGATTTTGACTAATTCACCTTTGGGGTTATAGATAAAGGTGGTGGGTAATACGTCGGCAGCGCCAATCTGTTTTACCACCTCATCATCTCCGAGTACGATAGGGTAAGACATCAGCATGTCATCCACATATTCAGCCACTTCCTTGGTGTTCTCATAGTCAAAGACTACGCCGAACATTTGCAGGTCTTTACTCTTGCGAGAATCGTACAGTGCCACCAGATCCGGCACCTCTTCCAGACATGGAGGACACCAGGTTGCCCAGTAATTCACGATCACCCACTTGCCTTTGTACTGTGAGAGCGTATGTCGCTTTCCTGCGGTATCGGTTAAGGTGAATGTCCCGGCGGCTTGCGTCATCCCACAAAAAGACAACATTAGCATAGCTAGCAAAACTTTAATCAAACGCGCATTCAAGATTGGCTTCATGATGTTCATGGTCATTTACGAATAGAAAGTGACAAAAGAAAATTTAGGTTTTAATATAGTGCTGAAGTTCCAAAAACCTGCAGGTAAAGCTAGTATGCCTCTTAGTCTAAAATTGCCAAAGATAGATAGTAACCCAATTTTATTGGCGGAAACGCGTTCCCATAAAATTGAGAGCTTTATCGGCAATCTGCCATTTGGCGATCCAATCAGGGCTGCAACTGATTTGATTGAGGAACTGCAGAATCTCAACAGTCAAAAAGTAGCATACTCCAACCGCTTGAATGCGCTGGAACTCTACCGGCCCGCGGGATTACAAGTGTTTCAGGACCTGATTCCACATTTCAGCAATGCCAGTTTACCAATATCGAGGAACGAGTTAGCGTTCGCTGACGCTGCTTCCCAGCTCTGGCAAGAGTTTGCGCTTGGCTATAAATCCGCACTGATGGATTTACAGAATAAAATTCTCAATATCAACAGCACAAAATCTACTGCGCTTGTCGTCCAACGCGCCATCCATGCTATCAAAGAGCAGATGCTGGTAGGCTACCTGACCTACAAATCAACTAACGAAGACATCTGGAACGAACTCCATCAACTTTATTTCTGCGCCGCGCATCAAAATGCCGATTTGCTTACTTTGCCTGACAACGCCCAACCTACCAACGAAAGCAGCGTTGGCCTTGTGTATACACAAGCCTGCCTGATGGCGTTGGCGAACCCTAGCCACTTATCTGGGGCGGACATACTTAAGACAAATGGCTATTTGAACAGAACTGCACATCTTGCAGAGTTGCGTGCATTAGGCCTCATTGATAACCCTGCAGGGGTATTCTTGATCAAGCTAGACAGCAAATCACCTCCTATCCCCTTCAGTAAAAACCAGGCCGTTCCCAACCCTGACACTGACATATTATTGGTGACTGTCAATCTGGCAAGAACAATCCATGGCCACATAAAGGCATTGCAAGGGGGTACATCTCTAGAAGGCAACTTGTTACCTAGCGATGCCACTCAAGACAACTTGGACTTGCTCACACAGTTGATTAAGCATTTTGGCAAACCGCCCCTGCGGGTTTTCAACAGAAGTAAAAAAACGGATGGCGTAGAACTGAATGTGGGGATACCCGCTGCATTTCATGGAATTTCAAAAGATACTGGAGCATCGCATCCAGCCGGTTACCCAAACTCACAGCGCGCCTCTCGATGGCAGGTGCTGAACGCCAGTGCAGGCGGGTATTCTTTAAGGAAATTCAATTCCTCTGTGGCAGCCGTTCATGTGGGGGATATCGTAACCATCAAGAATCTAAAAGCCATGCAATGGGAGGTTGCCGTTGTGCGATGGGCGAATATCAATGACCTGAATCAGCTGGATATAGGATTGCAACTGATATCACCTAGCGTTTCGGCAGTCACTATCAATACTGTCAAAGGTGGAATAGAAGAAGAGGCGCTGCTGTTACCTGAGCTTGGCGCGCTTAAACAGCCATCCACGCTTATTCTCTCAGCCGGAGCCAACGCTGGAGACACTATACGCATGGTATGCAATGGTAAGGAAAGTAAATTGGTTCTCACCAAAACCATGGAACGTACTTCTATGTTTACACGTTTTCAGTACGACTTGATATAAACAAACAGTTGTTGTTATACTAGCCGTAGTTAAAACTAAGCGATGTCCTCGGTTTTTAATTCATCAATAATCAACATTGATTTATAACGCACAACCCACTACTTTGTTGTCGCAACCCTTGGTAACTCACACATTCATACATTGAGACTATTATGAGCGAACATATTATCCATCTTAGCGATGCATCCTTTGAGCAAGACGTCCTGCAATCCACAACCCCTGTTCTCGTTGATTACTGGGCAGAGTGGTGTGGCCCTTGCAAGATGATCGCACCTATTTTGGATGACATTTCCAAAGAGTATGCGGGTCGTCTGAAAGTGGCTAAACTCAATATAGATGACAACCAGATGACGCCGCCGAAATATGGTATTCGTGGCATCCCAACTTTGATGTTGTTCAAGAATGGCAACGTCGAAGCTACAAAAGTAGGCGCTTTATCCAAATCACAGCTAACCGCCTTTATTGATAGCAATTTATAATTCTTACTAACCGTCTGGCTTCACACAATCTAGTGGAGCCAGAAAGTACAACCTCATCGTTTTAGTAACTCCCATCTAGCGAGTCTCTCATGCACTTATCCGACCTTAAACATTTGCCTGTCACTGAATTGGTAGAAATGGCCATCAATGATGAAATCGAGAATGCTAGCCGCATGCGCAAGCAAGACCTGATTTTTGCCATATTGAAACAAAAGGCAAAGAAAGGCGATAGCATCTTCGGTGATGGGACGCTCGAAGTACTGCAGGATGGGTTTGGCTTCCTGCGCTCGCCCGACACCTCGTACCTAGCCGGCCCAGATGATATTTATGTATCGCCTTCTCAGATTCGCCGCTTTAACCTGCACACCGGAGACACAATACAGGGCGAAATCCGCACGCCTAAAGACGGAGAGCGTTACTTTGCTTTGGTAAAGGTAGACAGCGTTAATGGGGAAGCGCCAGAGAACATCAAGCACAAAATTTTGTTTGAGAACCTGACACCGCTATTTCCAACAGTCCCATTAACTCTAGAGCGCGACATCAGGGATGAAGAAAACATCACCAGCCGCGTAATCGACATGATTGCCCCAATCGGCAAAGGCCAGCGCGGCCTGTTGGTAGCAAGCCCTAAGAGCGGTAAAACCGTCATGATGCAAAACATCGCGCACGCGATTACTGCTAACCATCCCGATGTTGTCTTAATCGTATTGCTGATTGATGAACGTCCGGAAGAAGTGACCGAAATGACACGGTCTGTTAAGGGTGAAGTTGTAGCTTCCACTTTTGACGAACCAGCCACACGCCATGTACAAGTTGCAGAGATGGTGTTGGAAAAGGCCAAACGTCTGGTCGAGCATAAAAAAGATGTCGTGATACTGCTGGACTCTATTACCCGCCTAGCGCGAGCTTACAATACGGTCATCCCCTCATCTGGCAAGGTGCTCACCGGCGGCGTAGACGCGAATGCATTACAAAAACCAAAACGCTTCTTTGGCGCTGCTCGCAATATTGAAGAAGGCGGTTCCTTAACTATTATCGCTACCGCTCTCGTAGATACAGGCTCCCGTATGGATGATGTGATCTACGAAGAGTTCAAGGGCACGGGCAACATGGAAATCCATCTCGACCGTCGTATGGCCGAGAAACGCATATACCCTGCAATCAATGTCAACAAATCAGGCACACGTCGCGAAGAACTGCTCATCGAGAAAGACGTACTGCAAAAAATCTGGGTGCTGCGTAAACTTCTGTATCCTATGGACGACCTTGAAGCGATGGAGTTCCTGCTCGACAAAATCAAGCAGACCAAGAACAATGCGGATTTCTTCGACAGCATGCGTCGGGGATAATCACCTGATATTTCTTGATTTCAAAACAGGTTTCGTGCATAATTGCGCGTTTTCCGAATTGACTTTTGAAAGCACGGCAAAATGAAAGCTGAAATCCATCCATCTTATACCGAAATCAACGTGACTTGCAGTTGCGGTAACAAGTTCAAAACACGTTCTACTACCGGTAAGGATTTGCACATCGAGGTTTGCTCATTGTGCCATCCTTTCTACACAGGCAAACAAAAAATCGTGGACACTGCCGGTCGTGTTGAAAAATTCCGTCAAAAATACGGCATGTAATTGTCTGTTTTTGTATTGAAAAAGGCAGCCAAGCTGCCTTTTTTGTTTTATTCTGACGAGATTTGATTTTCAACTTTATAATTCGCTATGCGTTTTGATCTGGACCACGACTGGCAAGGAAACATGGCAACGCCGCAAGCCAAGATGGGCGAGCGCGCTAAAACACATTTGTTAATAAGCTTGTGTGCAATTTGGATAATTGTCGGTCTGATTGGCCATCAGCCATGGAAGCCTCTAGAATCAAACACGATCAGCATCATCAAGACCATCCTTGCTGACAAACAGTGGCTTATGCCTGATGCTGTAAGCCAACCACTGGTTAACCCCCCGCTTTATTACTGGAGTGCTGCGGCTATTGGTTATGGGTTGAGTGGAGTCTTGCCCCTGCACGATGGCGCACGCTTGGCAAGCGGTCTATGGATGGTCATTACACTGCTAATGCTTGGCATGGCTGGGCGCGAGCTTTGGGGTAAAGGTTTTGGACGGCAAACAACCTTTGTTTTTATCGGCTCATTAGGCCTTGTGCTAAGCGCCCACACTTTAACGCCGTTTGTATCATCCTTATCAGGTGTTGCAGCTGGATTCTATGGGTTAGCGCTTTCCAAAAGAAGACCATACCGTGCCAGTCTGATTCTCGGTACCGGTATAGGTGTCAGCTTTCTTTCCACTGGGCTATTACCAGTCGCAATACTCGTTTGCACTGCGGGATTACTAGCCATTTTGTTCAGCAACTGGAGGAGTCCGAGCTACCTGATAGTACTCGGGCTGTCTCTACTGATAGCTAGTCCATTCTTGTTGGTCTGGCCCATGTTATGCTATTTGGATCAGCCTTTGTTGTTTTCAGCATGGTGGCAAAGCAGCCTAGATCAATTCAGCCACCATTTGCACGCATATTTCCTTAACACCTTACTTTGGTATGCTTGGCCATCGCTGCCGTTAGCTATCTGGGGGATATGGCGATATCGTAACCAACTTCACACCAAGCCCAGATTCCAGCTCGGCATTGTATTTTTCTTAGTCGCTTTGCTCTTGATCGGTTTGGCGGCGGAGCGTAAAGAAATCTATGCGCTACCCTTGCTCATCCCGCTAACAGCGATTGCTGGCGGAAGCATTGAAACCATCAAACGCGGTGCAGCAGGTGCGTTAAACTGGTTCGGACTCATCTTGTTCGGTTTGATGTCGGTGCTTATCTGGTTAGGCTGGACTGCGATGATGACAGGTAACCCAGCCAAACTTAAGGAAAGAATACTGTTCCTGACCGGGTTAAGTTCGCTGCCGTTCAATTTTATCCACGTGCTGTTAGCTGCATTCATCAGTCTGATCTGGCTAGCAGCGGTTTTACGCGTCAGGCACACTAATCGCGCTGCAGCAACCAACTGGGCAATCGGCATTACCTGTGTCTGGACATTATTGATGACATTATGGCTGCCGCTGATTGATGCCGCCCGTAGCTACGACGAAGTGTTCAGCCAATTAAAAATGCAGCTGCCACAGCGTTTTGCCTGCGTCACCAGCCGAAACGTAGGTGACGCCCAACGCGACCTGCTACATTATTATGCAGGCATCAAAGCGTTGAAGTTCGAAGAGGAGCAAAGTCGCAACTGCGATTTGTATCTGATACAAGATGAAAAAGGCCGGGAGAAAATTCAACCAGGGGCTGGCTGGCATATTTTGTGGTCTGGTAAACGCCGTAGCGAGAGAAGCGAAAGCTTCAGGTTATATCAGCACGATTAGGTACTACCCTGCCGACGCGAGCATCAAACCTTCCCACAGCATCTTGCCGCCGGCAAAGACCAGCACTAAGGCTAACAGCCTTCTTATACTGGAATTGGTCAAACGCTTGCTGCCAAACTCCGCACCGATCAGGCCGCCCAGCAAAACAGCCACCACCCAATAGCCAAGATATGCTGGCAACACTAGTTGTTTAGTTAAAACACCCATAAGTCCAGAAACAGAATTTGCTAGGATAAACGCAGCAGCCACGCCAGAAATCACTTTTGTTTCTGCCCAGTTCAGCAAAAAAAGAATTGGGCTCAGGAATATGCCGCCACCGATACCAGTCAAGCCAGATAGCAAACCCAATCCCGCCCCCAGCCCGAAAAGCACAGGCCTGGAAGGTTCATGGATATTGGATTGCAGAGCATGCTTTCTTGTCTTGCGAAATATCTGTATTGCAGCAAATAGCAACGCCGCCCCCACTAAAGGCTTGTAAAATTGCGGGGATAATTGAATCAATCCTCCGACAAAGGCCATTGGTACAGACATGATTGCCAGCGGCCAAAACAGCTGCCAGCTAAACGCTTTAGCGCGATGAAACTTGTAAACACCGATACTGGCCACCAGCACGTTCAGCAACAACGCGGCTGGACGCATGGACTCTGGAGCCACGCCCAACAAAGCCATCACAGCCAGATAAGCGGAAGCACCGCCGTGACCAACCGAAGAAAACAACAACGCCGCCAGAAAAAATAGCGGCGCCGTCAAAATGACTTGATTAAAATCCATCACAGATGGACATGACGCTGAATCGCTGCAATCACCCGAGGATGCAAACCTTGCCCCTGATGCTCATTCACATAGGTGACGATACTTTTGCGCATGATGGAATTCCAGAACTTATTCAGATGTCCGGCAATCTCCTGCTCAACAACACTCTGGTCTGGATATGCCTCATAAAAGTCGCCAATCTGATTGGCCATTTTGATTAGTTTTTCTGTATTCATATTGCTTTTATGACTTGTTCATTCGTTCCGGATGTGCGTAAACCACATGGCGATTATCTCTTACGAAACCTACCAGTGTTACGCCGTTATCTTCTGCGAATCGCACTGCCAAACCTGTTGGTGCTGAAATCGCCACCAGAAAGTTTATACCTGCGCTCGCCACCTTTTGCACCATCTCATAGCTGGCACGGCTAGTCGTCAGAACAAAGCCGGCCGGCTGTGCGCTTTTTGCCAAAGCTCCAATCAGTTTATCCAGCGCATTATGCCTGCCCACATCTTCACGCACTAACTGCACTTGGCCTTGATTATCCACCCATGCACAAGCGTGGGTTGCGCCAGTTGTCTGCTGCAATACTTGTTCACCCTGAATGCTTTCAAAGGCAAACTGGATAGCCGCATGGGACAAGGTCTCCAAGGCCGGCGTTACAGCTCGCACATCGGGCACGCGCATCGCCTGTCCAATACTTTCTGCACCACACAAGCCGCAACCCGTTCTGCCCAGCAAGTTACGCCGCCGCTCTTTTAGGTTAGCAAACCGTGCACTGGCTATCTCGCAATGCAGCTCGATGCCTTGCGCCTGCTCAAGAATCTCGATGCCGTATAGCTCGCTCTTGTCATTCAGAATCCCTTCTGTTAGCGAAAAGCCCAGCGCAAATTCTTCCAAATCTTGCGGTGTCGCCAGCATCACCACATGAGAGACACCGTTATATATCAATGCGACCGGAATCTCCTCTGCCAGCACATCATTTTTGTACGCAAGTGATGGCTGACCAGCCTGCCAGATATGTACCGGATAAGACTGCGTAGGCATCCATGCCTGAGATGACGATTTACGATTCATCCCAAGCACCTTTTTATTGCGCTACAACAGTCTGCTTTTTGGGCTTGCGAGTAAAATCTATCTGCTCTTCACTGAATTTCTTGTAGTTCTGCTGCCATTTCGATGGTTGCGTCACTTTAGTCGCCTGTACCGCTGTCACTTTATATTCGGGGCAATTAGTCGCCCAGTCAGAGTTATCGGTAGTAATCACGTTTGCCCCAGAGCCTGGATGATGGAATGTGGTGTAAACCACACCAGGTTGAACGCGCTCACTGATTTTTGCCCGTAACACGGTTTCACCAGCTCGACTAGTAATGCCCACCCAATCACCTTCATTGATGCCACGTTCCTCAGCATCGTGCGGATGGATCTCAACACGATCCTCATCATGCCATACGACGTTCTGCGTGCGGCGTGTCTGCGCACCAACGTTGTATTGACTCAAGATACGGCCTGTAGTCAGTATCAGCGGATATTTCGTATTAACTTTTTCGGTGGTGGGCACATATTGGGTAATGAAAAACTTGCCCTTGCCGCGCACAAACTCGTCAACGTGCATAGTCGGCGTGCCAGCAGGATTTTCGTCATCGCATGGCCACTGAATGCTGCCTAGTTCGTCGAGTTTTTGGAAGCTGATTCCTTTAAAAGTAGGAGTCAATGCAGCTATCTCATCCATGATCTCGCTAGCATGCGTGTAATGCATCTCATATCCAAGCGCTTTCGAGAGCTTGGCAGTGATTTCCCAGTCCTCCATGCCGTTTTTCGGTGTCATCACCCTACGAACAGGTGAGACTCTCCGCTCAGCATTGGTAAACGTTCCGCTTTTCTCTAGGAAAGATGCGCCGGGGAAAAACACATGCGCATACATTGCTGTTTCGTTCAGGAACAAATCTTGTACGATCACGCATTCCATACTTTCTAGGGCGTGCGTGACGTGCTGGGTATCCGGATCGGATTGTGCGATATCTTCACCCACGCAATAAATTGCCTTGAAGCTGCCTTCAGATGCCAAATCCAGCATGTTCGGGATTCGCAGACCGGGATCAGCGCTCAATGGTCGACCCCAAGCAGCCTCGAACAATGCGCGTGTCGCTCCATCTGACACATGACGATACCCAGGAAACTCGTGTGGCATGCTGCCCATATCACATGAACCTTGTACATTGTTCTGACCACGCAATGGATTCACACCCACGCCTTCGCGGCCAACATTGCCTGTAGCCATCGCCAGATTGGCAATCCCCATCACAGTAGTGGAGCCTTGGCTATGTTCAGTCACACCTAAACCATAGTAAATCGCCGCATTACCACCGGTTGCATACAACCTTGCTGCGGCACGAATTGTTTCAGCCGGGATTCCCAACTGCTCACTCAAAACCTCAGGGGAGTTTTCCGGCTTCGCTGCAAAATCACGCCAGGTAACGTATGAGTCCCACTCGCAACGCTCCTTGACATAATCCTCTTTCACCAAACCTTCGGTCACAATCACATGCGACATTGCCGAAATCAAGGCAACATTGGTGCCTGGACGCAGTTTCAAGTGATAATCTGCACGAATATGCGGTGAATTTGCGACAAGGTCGATTTCGCGCGGATCAGCAACAATCAATTTAGCCCCCTCACGCAAACGGCGTTTCATTTGGCTGGCAAATACCGGATGGCCATCAGTAGGGTTCGCGCCCATCACAAAAATCACATCGGCCTTCATCACGGAATCGAATGTTTGTGTACCGGCAGACTCACCCAGAGTCTGTTTCAATCCATAGCCGGTCGGACTGTGGCAAACACGTGCACAAGTATCTACGTTGTTATTACCAAATACCGCGCGTATCAGTTTTTGTGTGACATATACTTCTTCATTAGTACATCGGCTTGAGGTAATGCCGCCGACACTGTCTTTGCCATATTTTGCCTGAATACGCTGAATCTCGCTGGCAGCATAGTTAATGGCTTCATCCCAGCTCACTTCCTGCCATGGTTCGTGAATGGATTTGCGTATCATCGGCTTGGTAATGCGATCTTTGTGGGTGGCGTAACCCCAAGCAAAGCGGCCTTTAACACAGGAATGCCCATGGTTGGCGCCGCCATTTTTGGTGGGCGTCATGCGCACGACTTCTTCACCTTTCATTTCGGCATCGAAACTGCATCCAACGCCGCAGTAGGCACAAGTGGTTGTAATCGTATGTTCTGGGGTACCGCGCGCAATCACGGTTTTTTCCATCAGCGTAGCAGTTGGGCAAGCTTGTACACATGCGCCACAGGATACACATTCAGAATCCAGGAAGTCCTTATTGCCAGCGGACACCTTACTCTCAAAGCCGCGGCCTTGAATGGTTAATGCGAAAGTTCCTTGTGTTTCCTCACAGGCTCGCACGCAACGTGAGCAAACGATACATTTGGAAGGATCGAACGTGAAATATGGATTTGACTCGTCTTTCGCTTGATTGAGATGATTCTCACCATCATAACCATAGCGAACTTCGCGCAAGCCAACGGCACCAGCCATGTCCTGCAATTCACAATCACCATTGGCTGCACAAGTCAGGCAGTCTAGCGGATGGTCTGAGATATATAACTCCATCACGCCTCGGCGAATGTCCGCCAATTTGTCAGTTTGAGTATGCACTTTAATGCCCTCGGCCACCGGTGTCGTACAGCTGGCCGGATAACCGCGGCGCCCTTCGATCTCCACCAGGCATAAGCGACAAGAGCCAAATGGTTCCAATGAATCCGTAGCGCATAGTTTTGGCACCATCACGCCCGCATCCACTGCCGCAGCCATAATGGAAGTACCTTCTGGCACCGTCACGTCACGACCATCAATATTGAGAGTCACGGTTTTGCTGGATGTTCTTCTAGGGGTACCGAAATCCACATTTGGTACATATTTTGGCGGCGTGTATTTAATATCGTCCATCGTTCACCTCCACAGCATCAAACTGTAGTCATATCCTTGTTCATTCCAAAGTCCTCAGGAAAATGGTTCAGTGCACTCAATACAGGGTAAGGCGTCATGCCGCCCAGCGCACATAGAGACCCATTCAGCATAGTATCGGACAAATCTCGTAAAAGTTGAATATTCTTGCCATGTTCCTTGCCAGCTGTCACTTTATCGATCACCTCGACGCCACGTGTCGAGCCGATGCGGCATGGCGTACATTTACCACAGCTTTCAATCGCACAAAATTCAAAAGCATAGCGCGCCATTTTTGCCATATCCACGGTATCGTCAAATGCCACGATACCTCCATGGCCTAGGACAGCCCAAATCTTGGTAAATTCCTCATAATCCAAGGGCGTATCAAACTGGCTTTCCGGCAGATATGCACCTAACGGCCCTCCCACTTGTACCGCACGGATTGGGCGACCTGTTGCAGAACCGCCACCAAAGTCATAAAGCAGTTCGCGCAAAGTCGCGCCAAAGGCCAGTTCCACCAAGCCGGTTCGTTTGAGGTTGCCAGCAAGCTGAATCGGCAAAGTGCCGCGTGAACGGCCCATGCCGTAATCCGCATAATACTGCGCACCTTTATCCAGGATAATTGGCACGGTCGCCAGTGAGATCACATTATTCACGACAGTCGGCTTGCCGAACAAACCCTCAATCGCCGGGAGAGGCGGTTTGAAACGCACCAACCCACGCTTGCCTTCGAGTGACTCCAGTAGCGAGGTTTCCTCACCACACACATAAGCACCTGCTGCTCGGCGAACTTCCAAATGAAAAGACTTGCCTGAACCGCAAATATTATTGCCCAGATACCCAGCCTTCTCGGCTTTCTCAATAGCTGCATTCAATATTTTAAGCGCATGCGGGTATTCGCTACGCAAGTAGATGTAGCCTTGAGTAGCGCCCACCGCGACCCCGGCGATTGTCATCCCTTCGATCAGCACGAATGGATCATCTTCCATGATCATACGGTCGGAATATGTGCCGGAATCACCTTCGTCCGCATTGCAGACGATATATTTTTGGTCAGCAGGCGCATTCAGTACGGTGTTCCATTTTATACCTGTCGGGAAAGCCGCACCTCCACGCCCACGCAACCCAGAATCTGTCACGGCCTTGACGATATCTGCTCCGCTCATTTTCAGCGCATTCGCCAAGCCCTTGTACCCATCATGCGCGATATATTCATCCAATGACAAAGGGTCGATGATACCGACACGTGCGAACGTCAGGCGCTGTTGTCTCTTAAGCCATGCGATTTCTTCAGTCAACCCCAAAATGAGCGGGTGTGCGCTACCATTCAAGAAGTCGGCATCGAACAAGCTTGGCACATCTTGGGGCAAGACCGGCCCAAACGCAACACGGCCCTTTTCTGTCGCCACTTCCACCATGGGCTCAAGCCAGAACAAACCGCGCGAGCCATTGCGAATCAACTCAATCTTTATGCCACGTTTATCGGCTTCGGCCTGGATTGCTTTAGCAGTGCGGTCTGCACCGAGCGAAAGTGCTGTGGAATCACGAGGCACATACACCTTAACCATTCTTCACCTCACGCATCAATTCGTCAATTTTTTGCACATCCATGCGCCCATACACCTCTTCATCCAGCATCACTGCCGGTGAACACCCACAATTACCGAGACAATAGACTGGTTCCAGAGTGATTTTTCCATCCGCTGTGGTTTGGTGATAATCAACGCCTAATGTCGATTTGATATGGGCTTCCAATTTCTCTGAACCCATCGACTGGCAGGATTCAGCACGACATACTTGCAATACATGCCTGCCTACAGGATGCGTGCGAAAATGATGATAGAACGTCACGACGCCATGCACTTCCGCCACAGACAATGCCAAGGCTTTACCAATCAATGGGTATGCAGTTTCCGGAACGTATCCAATATCGTCCTGAATAGCATGCAACAATGGCAGCAATGCGCCTGGACGCCCCTTGTGCGCCGCGATATGTGCCTCGATACTAGCGAGTTCTTGTTGGGATAATGCAGTCACGCCTGATGTTCCTAAAACGATTAAACGATAGAGTGCGTATCATATACCTATTTCCCCCTACATTAAAGTCGGAAAAGGGCATAGAATAACCTTCATATGACCGCTTTAACTCCAGAAAATTCATCGCCTAAGTTGATTGATCAATTTGGCCGCAAGATAGATTACATCCGCCTCTCGATTACAGATCGCTGCGATTTCCGCTGCAAATATTGTATGGCAGAAGACATGACTTTTTTACCGCGCGACCAAGTGTTATCGCTCGAAGAGTGCGCACGGCTAGTCAAAATTTTTACGGATTTAGGCGTCAAAAAAGTGCGCATCACCGGCGGTGAGCCACTGGTGCGCAAAAACGCTATGTGGCTGTTTGAAGAGATTGGGCGTTATGTGCCAGAGTTAGTACTTACTACCAACGGCAGCCAGCTTGCTAAGTACGCTGCAGATTTAAAACGTGCGAATGTGAAGCGCGTGAATATTTCTATTGACAGCCTTAAACCGGATCGCTTCAAACAAATCACCCGCACTGGTAATTTGCAGCAAGTATTAGATGGCCTGGAAGCCAGTATCCATGCAGGCTTTGGCGGCATTAAAATCAACACGGTTTTGATGCGCGGCATTAACGATGACGAAACCGTTGATTTGGTGCGCTTTGCGATTGAAAAGAAAATCGACATCAGCTTTATCGAAGAGATGCCGCTGGGCGAGGTGAATCATGCACGCGAAAGCACCTTTGTCAGCAATTCGGAAACGCTAAAACGGCTGCAAAGTGAGCACACACTAACGCCCAGCACCGAGACCACAGGCGGCCCGGCACGCTATTGGCGCGTGGCCGGCACGATGACAAAAATCGGTTTTATCTCGCCGCACTCGCACAACTTTTGCGAAAGCTGCAACCGCGTGCGCATCACCTGCCAAGGCGAGCTTTACTTGTGTTTAGGGCAAGAAGACAAAGTAGATTTGATGCCGCTACTGCGTGCGCATCCCAATAATGACGCACCGATTATCGAGGCGATTCAAAACAGCATGCGCATTAAACCCAAAGGTCATGATTTTGATTTACGACGCGCGGAGCCGGCCGTGGTGCGGTTTATGTCACATACTGGAGGGTAAAGTTTAACCTAACATGACCCCTGAAGAACGCTGGTCTTTTTTAAACGCCCTTGACGATGAACTATTAAAAGGTGGTGTAATTCTGTCGGAATGGTGTAGCTTTGTGGTCTGCGAGTCTGACACGGCATTTGCTAACGGGGCGCATTTGGCCTCAATTATAACTGCGGTATCTGCAATTGAAACGTATCTTAAATCTGAATACCCCGCTAATAAAGATGACAAGTTAGTTGCTCTTATTAATCAAGCAGAAATCAACTCTGAGCTAAAGAAAGACATACACATTCTCAGAAAATATCGAAACAAGTGGGTGCATGTTGACGACCCTTGGAATGATGAAAATCTGTTAGCAAACCGATCCCAAGTGGAAGCCGAATTAGAAAACATGGCTTTATTCGCAGCTAAGACTTTAAGAAGAACAATTTACGAAAATCAGTGGGTTTAATCTATTCTTAAATTTATGCTTATCTCAGCTATCATCCTCTCTGGCGGCCGTGCCACGCGCATGAATGGCGTGGATAAGGGCTTGGTTACGCTTCAAAACAAGCCGCTGGTTGCGCATGTGATTACGCGCTTGAAGCCACAAGTAGATGAAATCCTCATCAATGCAAACCGCGAAATCGCACAATATGAGGCTTTTGGTTTTTCAGTACTACCAGATGAAACCGATGATTTTCGTGGCCCGCTTGCTGGATTTTTATTGGGTTTGAAGCACGCTAGGCATGATTACGTACTCACCGTTCCGTGCGATTCGCCTCAATTGCCGCTCGATTTAGCCGAAAGGCTTTACAAAGGCATGGCTGAAGCCCGCGCAGATATTGCCGTTTCAGCCAGTGCTGGTAACACGCACCCCGTATTTTGTTTAATGAAAAAAAGCTTGCTGCCCAGCCTGATTGCTTTTTTAGACGCAGGCGAGCGCAAGGTGAGCGCCTGGCAAAAAAGCCAAAAGTATGTGGAAGTGGATTTTAGCGACTGCGATGAAGCTTTCACCAACTTGAATACGCCGGAAGACCTAAAAGCGCTAGAATTAAGACTATGACCAAACCCACGCTATATCAAATTGCCGCCGACCCAAGCTGCATGGACGATTATGACCCGAACGCAATGTCTGTGAATCAGGCGCGCGCGTTTATTGCGCAATTTTTGCAGCCTGTGGCTGAGACCGAAACGCTGCCGATTCGCACAAGTTTAAACCGCGTATTGGCGGAAAATATCGTCTCGCCATGCAATGTGCCCGCCCACGATAATTCGGCGATGGACGGTATTGCATTCCGTTTTGAAGATGCAAAGCAACCCCTAACCCTTATAGGCACGGCATTTGCAGGCAGACCGTTTGCGCAAAAACTGGGGGTAGGCGAATGCGTAAAAATCATGACGGGAGCAGTGATTCCGCAAGGTGCAGACACGGTGGAGATGCAGGAGCGTGTGACCTGGCAAGGCGAGACTGTAACGCTGCAACAAATGCCGAAACAGGGGCAGCACATCCGCCGTGCAGGCGAAGATTTGGCTAACGGTCAAACAGCCTTACGCAAAGGCACTTCTATGAAGCCCGCCGATATTGGGTTGCTAGCCAGTTTAGGCATAGCGCAAGTGCAAGTTTTTCGCAAACTCAAAGTGGCGTTTTTCAGTACCGGCGATGAGCTGGTTTCGGTGGGTGAAAAACTGGCAGAAGGCCAGATTTATGATAGCAACCGCTACACTTTGTATGGCATGCTCACGAGGCTGGGTGCAGAAATCAGTGATTTAGGCAATGTGCCGGACGACCCTGTGTATCTCGAAACGACTTTGCTGCAAGCTGCGCAGAACAACGATGTGGTGATTACCAGCGGCGGGGTTTCTGTTGGCGAGGCAGATTACATGAAAGCGCTTTTAGCCAAGCATGGCCAAGTGTTGTTTTGGAAAATCAACATGAAACCCGGGCGGCCTTTGGCGTATGGTAAAGTCGCCAAAAGTCACTATTTTGGGTTGCCTGGCAATCCAGTTTCTGCCATGGTGACCTTTTACCAATTTGTACAACCTGCCCTGCAAACCTTATCCGGTGCGCTTGTTGAGCCTATACCTTTATTAAAAGCTGTGTGCGTTGAGCCAATTAAAAAAGCCACGGGGCGGGTTGAATTCCAGCGCGGTATTTTGTTCCAGATCGAATCCGGCGAATGGTTAGTCAAACCCACCGGCAATCAAGGCTCAGGCATATTAAACAGCATGAGCGCAGCTAACTGTTTCATCGTTCTTGATGAAGCTACAGGGAATTGTGCCCCTGGCCAGATGGTGAATGTGCAACTCCTGCATGGTATCGTTTAAATTTAAATATTTAACATAAATCACACCAATTGGCTTATAACAACCAATTATTGGAGTGTCTCTGTTTTAAAAAATACTGTAAAATCATAGTCTTTTCCGATTCAGGCTGTAAGTTTTGAGTATCGCTGCCAAACAATCTTTCGCACACGAAAACACACTTTTATGGGCAGTCATCGCTTCGATGATGCTGCATATTTTGCTCGCAGTGGTCGTGCCAAACTTCAAGTTTGAACTGGTCAGGGAAAAGCCAGTAGAACTGAGCATCGAATTACAAAAACCCGAACCACCGGCACCTGAATTACAAAAAATCCCCGAGCCTCCAAAACAACCGGTTGAAGAGCTCAAACCTGAGCCAATAAGGAAGTTAAAGCCTAAACCAATCCCCAAACCTATTGAACAACCAAGCCCGGTTGTAGAAACTCCACCACCTACGGACATCAGCGACACCCCGCCGCCTGCAGTGATAACGGCAGCGCCAACAGCTGAAGCTAAGCCAGAATTTGTCGCGCCGCCTCCACCAGCAGAACCGCCTAAAGTGATCGAACCCAGCCCGGCGGAGGTAGATGATGCGTTGAGCGAATATGGGAACCAATTAGGCCGCGCGATTGCCAAGCATAAACAATACCCAAGAATCGCACAGATGCGCGGTTGGCAAGGTGACGTGATTCTTGATTTGAAAATTGATGGCGGTGGTAAGGTGCTATCTGCCAGCGTACGTGAAAGTAGCGGGTTTGAGGCGTTAGATAAGCAAGCACTAGAAATGGCTCGCAAGGCTGCGCCCTTTCCTGCTCCACCACAGGCACTACGCAACCGTACTTTCAATATTACCGTACCAGTCTCTTTCAAACTGCAAGAAAGCTGATGCAAAACCCCAAACCTCTGCGTGAACTGCTGCTGGCGCATGAACTGATTTTTATCACTTTAATTGTGCTGGCGGTCGCAGGAGGGGGCTATGGAATTTATCTGTGGGACAAGTCAGCTAAAGAATCACAACGCATCCATTCCTTAGTTCAGGAAATTCAGCAAACCAGAGGTAATCTGTATCGTCAGATGAAAGAGCTCTTTGATGCATTCTTTCTTGACGATCAGGAAGCGCGAGATGAGTACAAAGCATACACACAGTCCATTTTAAGTAATTTCAAGCGGCTGTATGGACTTGCCGAAGGTCGTGAAGAAAAACAAGCCATCCTTGATTTGGAGCAAAAGTACCGAGTCTTTGCTGAAGATGCACCAGACTTGTTTTATCGTTATCAGGCCGCGCCTAGTGCGGCGTCAAAAAAGAGCTTATACAAGGATATGGAAACTGGAATCTTTTCGCATTACGAAAGCGTTTCCAGACGTGCGGAAGACTTGCTGGCCCTGAAGCAGAACGAGTTGAAAGCCCGACTAGACGAAGCCAAACATACGTCTTTTTTAGTACTGGGAGTTCCAGTATTGCTCGCCGGATTATTGCTGATATTGTCGCGACTATTCCTCAAAGGGCAGATTGTAAATCCCATCAACGCCATCATGCGCGCTACCTCTGAAATAAGTGCGGGCAATCTCGCTCATAAAGTGCCAGAAACCGGTGCTGCTGAGTTAGCAACGCTTTCTCGAGAGATCAACAAGATGGCTGAAGACCTGGCTGAGAGCCGTGACGCCCTGGTACGCAGTGAAAAACAAGCCGCTCTAGGTTTACTAGTACCGATGCTGGCACATAACATCCGCAACCCGCTTGCTAGCATTCGCGCAACCGCGCAGGTGATTGATGTGCGTCCTGAAGATAAAGATACACAGGAATCTTTAAAAGGAATTATCAGCACAGTTGATAGGTTGGAGCGCTGGACTGGGAGCTTACTGGCGTATTTGCACCCAATCAAACCTCAACTTAGCAAGGTAAAATTAAGCAGCGTTCTAGAAGGGGCATTATCTCCGCTGAATCCTAAAATCAACGAAAAAAACATTCAAGTTTTACAAAAAATACCGTCGTTGATTATTCTTACGGATGAGCATCTTTTAGAACAGGCGCTCTACAACCTGATATTGAATGCACTAGAAGCCTCTCCTTCAAATAGCGCTATACGCATTTCGGCAAAGTTCGAGCAGAATATGCTTGAAATCCTGATTGAAGATGAAGGCTCTGGCATACCTTTCACCCCTGATCCACATGCCATCAGTCCAGGTCCATCTACCAAGCGCTTTGGTACCGGCTTAGGCATTCCATTCGCTTTCAAGGTGAGCGAAGTACTCAGTGGCAGTATCACCTTCACTCCTGCCAATCCTAAAGGCACTCGAATACGCCTGATGCTTCCCCAATAGTTTTTCATCTATTGGATGGCAGTTTCCAAAAGCGTGAACTTTTATAAAATTGCGCTTGCCAAAGTTACATTTTTTTACAACAATAGAGCCAGACGTATGACAAAACTCGCATTAAACCAAGTCGTCCCAGTTTTTACGCTACCCGCCACAGGTAATGCAACATTTTCTCTTTCCGATTATCTCGGTAAAACACTGATTATCTATTTTTACCCAAAGGACTCGACGCCCGGCTGCACCACTCAAGGGGTTCAATTTCGTGACGCATATTCCCGATTTACAGCGGCAAACGCTGTAGTAGTTGGAATTTCCCGCGACAGTCTCAAATCGCATGAAAGCTTTAAAGCGAAATTCAGTTTTCCTTTCGATTTATTGTCAGATTCGGAAGAAATCGCCTGCAATATATTCGGCGTGATTAAAATGAAAAACATGTACGGTAAACAGGTACGTGGCATAGAACGTAGTACATTCGTGATCGACAAAACTGGTAAACTGGTACATGAATGGCGTGGCGTAAAGGCAGATGGTCATGCAGAAGAAGTTCTTTCTTACATTCAAACACTTACATAAATAATTCAATATGACATCATCAGCACCTCTCACCAAACTTTTTGTTCTTGATACCAATGTGCTGATGCATGACCCCTCGTGCTTATTCAGGTTTGAGGAACACGATATCTATCTCCCCATGGTGACATTGGAAGAATTGGATAACAACAAAAAAGGCCTTACTGAAGTTGCACGGAATGCGCGCCAGGCCAGCAGATATCTGGAAGAGATTGTCGGTACGGATTTATCTAACCTTGAACTGGGATGCCCTTTAAGCATTAACGGCAACAAACAAGTGTCTGGACGCTTGTTCATGCAGACCACCCAAGTGCAAACAGAACTGCCGGGGCTCGCTGGCAGCAAAGCTGACAACCAAATCATCGGCGTTGTTCTGAGCCTGAAAAAGCAGCACCCAAACCGGCAAGTCATCCTGGTCAGCAAAGATATCAATATACGCATCAAAGCACGCGCCATGGGCGTACCTGCTGAGGATTATTTCAACGACAAGGTACTCGAAGATAGCGACTTGCTATACAGTGGCATCAAGGAACTTCCTAAAGATTTCTGGGAAACCCACAGCAAGGAAATGGAATCTTGGCAGGAAGCTGGGCACATGTTCTATCGCATCAACGGGCCATTAGTTAAAGCTTTCGTGCTCAATGAATTCGTTTTTTATGATTTCGATAAACCATTCCATGCTATTGTCCGCGAGGTATCAGGGAATACTGCCGTGCTTGAAGTGGTACAGGACCATGCCAACATAAAACACAGTGTATGGGGAATCACTGCACGCAACCGAGAACAGAACTTTGCCCTCAATCTGCTGATGGATCCTGAAATCGATTTTGTAACTCTGCTCGGCCAGGCTGGTACTGGCAAAACCTTGTTAACCCTGGCGGCGGCTCTGACACAAACATTGGACAAGAAACTTTATTCAGAAATCATCATGACGCGTGTCACGGTACCAGTTGGCGAGGACATAGGATTCCTGCCAGGGACAGAGGAAGAAAAAATGGCTCCATGGATGGGGGCGCTTGAAGATAATCTCGATGTATTGAACAAAACCGATGAAGAAGCCGGTGAATGGGGTCGTGCCGCAACACAGGATTTGATTCGTACACGCATTAAAGTCAAATCACTGAATTTCATGCGTGGCCGTACTTTCCTGCACAAGTTCTTGATTATCGACGAAGCACAAAATCTGACGCCCAAACAAATGAAAACATTAATTACACGCGCGGGCCCAGGCACAAAAGTTGTTTGCCTGGGTAACATCGGTCAAATTGACACGCCTTATCTAACCGAAGGCAGTTCCGGGCTCACTTATGTAGTCGATAGATTCAAAGGCTGGAAGCACAACGGGCATGTGACCCTGACTCGAGGGGAACGGTCTCGCTTGGCAGACTTTGCTGCGGAAACGCTCTAAGCAAATTTTATGGCAAAAGGGTTTTATACCTTACTGATTGCACAATTCTTATCTGCTATCGCGGATAACGCACTTCTGTTTGCCGCAATTGCCCTGCTATCGAAGCTTAATGCACCACATTGGCATGAGCCATTATTAAGAGAATTCTTCGTCATTTCTTATATTGTATTGGCTCCGTTTGTAGGCCCTTTCGCTGATGCAATGCCAAAAGGCAAGGTCATGTTCATCAGCAATGGCATCAAGTTTTTTGGCTGCTTGATGGCTTTGATGGGAGTGCCACCCCTATACGCCTATGCAATCGTAGGTATTGGCGCTGCCGCCTACTCGCCAGCCAAATACGGTATTTTGACCGAACTTTTGCCGTCTCATCAGCTGATCAAAGCCAATGCTTGGATGGAAGGCACCACCGTCACTGCTATCATCCTTGGACCTATACTCGGAGCCGACATTGCAGCGGTCAACACCTACGAAAAAGTGAACATAATTTTCGGCATGCACTTTGACCCTGCCATGGCACCATATTATGGCATCGCCATCATCACTTTACTGTATATGGTCGCTGCCTGGTTCAATGCCTACATTCCCAAGCTGCCGATCGATCATAAAATACCCAAGAAGAATATTGTTTATCTGGTAAAGGATTTTTGGCATGCTTTCACCACCCTTTGGCGTGACCCTCAAGGGCAGGTTTCATTGGCGGTTACTACATTGTTTTGGGGCGCTGGCGCTACCCTACAATTTGTCGTGCTTCGGTGGGCCTCTGTCAAATTGGGCATGGATGAGCAAGCAGCTACTAAATTGATTGCGATTCTGGCCGTAGGCATCGCAGTTGGCTCCATAGGTGCGTCTATGTTTGTGAAACTGGAAAATGCAACACGCGTACTTCCTGCCGGGATACTCATGGGCATCCTTGTCATCAGCATGATTTTTGTAAAATCCAATGAAACGGCCGCTGTCGTGCTTTTTTGTATCGGAGTTCTTGCTGGCTACTTTTTGGTACCGCTCAATTCACTGTTACAGCATAGAGGTCATCACTTGCTTGGCGCAGGCCACTCCATCGCTGTACAAAACTTCAATGAAAATATTGGGATATTGCTGATGCTAGGTGCCTATACCCTGATGCTGCATCAAGGGCTGGCTATCAACGCCATCATCATCATTTTCGGTAGCTTCGTGGGTATCACCATGGCTATCATCTATAAGCTATACCAACAAAGCACTAGGTTAGCCAACAAAGCAAACTCTAATGCAGCTTGACTTTAGCCTCACTTCGACGCGTAATTAAGCGACCTAAGGACTGTAAAAATACCGTAATAAAGCCGTGTAGTGCTATCAAATGCATTTTGTATAGCGACTGGTACATGGTGCGTGCAACCAACCCTTCAATGAACATACTGGTACCTTCCAACGATCCCATCAAGTTACCAACCGTAGAATAACGTCCAAGGTTAACCAGTGACCCGTAATCCCGATAATGGAACTCTGGTAGATGTTTACTATTCGCCACGCGCTTCTTCATGGATTTCACCAATACACTAGCTTGCTGATGTGCAGCCTGTGCACGAGGTGGAACAGTGCCACCCTGCCCAACCCACTCGCAAGCAGCACAGTCGCCAAATGCAAAAATGCTGTCATCCAGCGTCGTCTGTAACGTTTGCCTTACCAGCAATTGGTTAATGCGATTAACCTCCAACCCGTCTAATGTAGCAAGGAAATCTGGCGCTTTAATACCCGCAGACCAAACTACCAAGGCGGAAGGAATAAACCGTCCTGTATGTGTGTGCACACCCTTCTCGCTGACCTCAGTCACACGCTCACCCAAGTACAAATGCACCTTGAGTTTTCTCAATTCCATTTCTACAGCATTCGACAAACGTGGAGGCAGTGCAGGCAATACACGCTCCCCGGCTTCAATAACGGAAATTCTAACATCCTTATCCGGATCAATCTTGTCCAAGCCATAGGCTGCTAACTCACGCGTTGTATTATGCAACTCAGCCGAAAGCTCTACCCCAGTAGCGCCCGCACCTACAATCACGACCTCAAGTTGGCCAGATTGGACTGGGCCATGCTGAGTATGTGCCTTTAGTAAGGCGTTATGCAAGCGTCGGTGAAATCTCTCAGCTTGCTCTTGGGTATCCAAGGCAATTGCGTATTCTTTGGCACCTTTGACGCCAAAGTCATTCGTAGTACTCCCAACAGCAATCACCAATGTATCGTACTGGAATGTGCGGCGAGGTATTACCTCCGCACCATTTTCATCATAAGTCGCCGAAACGTAAATTTCTTTATTTGCACGATTGATACCTTCCATATTGCCGAGGCGAAAACGGAAATGATGCCAATGTGCCTGAGCTAGATATTCCAGCTCATGCTTATCTGGATTCATACTGCCTGCAGCGATTTCATGCAATAGAGGCTTCCAGACGTGTGTCTTGGTTTTGTCGATCAGTGTTATCTGCGCTTTACCTTTGACGCCCAAAGAATCGCCAAGCTTTGTTGCAAGTTCAAGCCCACCGGCGCCACCACCGACTATGACGATGTGATGCAGCTGTTTGCTGTCTGCCATTTGAGATACCTTTTCTAATCTGCAATAAAAAACGCGCTTGGCCAGTAAAGCACAAGCGCGTTTTTGATAATCTACGATTACTCGTTACCGGTCAAGCCATTGCTCATGCTACGAACCCAAGCGATGACCTGCAAAATCTCATCCGGCTTAATGCCTTGGGTGTTATCACCTGGCACCATGACACCGATGCCCTTACCACCCATCCCGCCATTAGTGCCATTCCAGATGGTTTCAAACATACCCTTATTGGTTGCATCTTTTGGATATCTAAAGGTAGGTCCTGTCAGACCTGGGCCAACTTGTCCTTTAGCTTCAGGTCCATGACATTGAGTACAGGAATACAATTGGAAAACTTTTTTACCTTTGGCAATCGCTTCTTCATTGCCCACATATGAATTTTTACCGGTTGCCAAGAATTCCTTCGCAGCAGGAGTATCAAATAATGCTGCATCAATTTTTAAAGGATTCCCAGCCTGAGTATCTACAAACTGGATGGCATTACCTGCTGACGCTGAAGTCTCGGCAGCTTTTTCACCTTCATCAGCCCCAGATGCAGGCGCATCTGATTTACCACATGCAGCTAAAATTGTTGTCATCGCCAACAATGCCAAATATTTCTTCATAGTATGTTTCCCCCAAGAATAAATTTTGAATCTTATAGTATGTTTATTTTGCCACAAAATAAAAAAACGGTCACCTAAGCGACCGTTTTAACATCATGTCAGCAATTATTCGTTACCAGTCATTTTCACCATGCTGTTGCTACGAATGTATGCAATCACTTTCAACACTTCATCTGCTTTCAAGCCATCATCCGGAGCCATCAAGCCAAAGCCTTTTGCACCCATACCGCCATTGGTACCTTGCCAAATGGTTTCGAACATGCCTTTGTTTGTTGCATTCTTGGCATATTTGAAGTTAGCGCCAATCAGGCCCGGGCCCACAGCGCCTTCACCGTGACCACCATGACATGCAACACATGAAAATAGATTGAATTTCTTCTTACCTGCTTTAATTGCTTCCTCGTTACCGATATATGGGTTTTTGCCAGTAGCCAGGAATTCTTTGGCAGCAGGCGTATCAAACATCTCTGGTTTAATATCCAATGGCGAACCATCTGTGGTTTTAGTCAGTGAAATATCTGCAACTGCATTGCCTGCAACAGCCAACATTGAAACAATTAACGCAGATTTAATTGTATTGCTTAACATGTTCTCTCCTAATTCTTGCAACAAAAATGAGCTACGTTTTGTTGGTGCTGTATGCATTACCGTAACGTATGACCATTTAACGATTTGATTTTTGTTTGGTTGACATAAAAACTTTTAGAAACAACCAAATAAAACGAGCATTTTACTTAGTTTTTTTTTCTACGTCACTTATATTTATCTCGCGTTTCGCAATTCTTTTGCTTTTTTCTCGATACTATCCCCGGCAACTACCGGTACGTTAGGTATCCCGTAATCTGCAAGGATTTTAGCGATTTTGTCTTTATTGCGTTCTATGGCAGCGTTGATAAGGGCCACTCGCTCTTTGTCTTTTTTGCGCACGCCCATTGAGATGTTCCAGTATTCCTTGCCTTTTACATTCACATTCTCGTACTCAGGAATCAATCTTACTTCCAAAGGTTCTTTAGCCTGTTTGGCGTAATAGCCAGCAATTGGTCCCCACATCACCGCCACATCAATATCACCTTTTACCAAATCATCAATCATATGGCTTGTTGGTAAATTCAAGTCTCTTTGCAGTCGGTAAGGCTTAGCATTCGCCATCAAATCGTTCTCGTTCAATGGAATGGCGGCCGGACTTTTGTCTACTATACCAATTACGGCTTTCTTTAAATCTGGAGAGGTCCAGTCCTTGATATCGTAGTTACTGCTTTTCCGCCAGACAAATACATGGCCAGAGCGGTAATATGGGATGCTAGTTCTTAATGCATCATTGTCGGACGTTGTGCCAATAATGACATCACAACGCATCGCGTTGATTGTATTACGCAAGAATCCCTGGCGATTGTATGCGTATTGGAAAGTAAGCTTCTTGCCTAAGTCATTTGCGATTACCTCAGCGATCTTATCCTCAAAACCTTCCAATTTTAGATTTGAAAAAGGCATATTGTCTGGGTCTGCGCAAACCTTGAATTCGGATTCATCTGTTACGCGGCGCACTTCACCAATTCTGCCTTCATCCGGATTGATGGATGGAATCTCACTATCTTCTATCGCAAACACATTAAAAGTAGCCAGCAACAACAGTAACCCAAGTTTGTATTTTTGTTTCAACATCACATTTTCCTTAACAGTTAACAGCCCACGCCGTCCGATACATATGAGCTTTCGTTCACTCAAAAAGTTCTTGATGATAGCCTAAACTATATATAGTTGTATACGACACCTATAAAAAAACACCCTGCCGAAGCAGGGTGTTTTTGTGTTAACGCGTATCAACGCGTAATCAACAGTCTTTCGACAATCAATTACAGGCTGAACACGTTCAATGCACCGCCGCCAGGAGCAGCGTTGTATTTGGT
>ENA-UPTA01000048-UPTA01000048.1-activated-sludge-metagenome-genome-assembly--contig:-NODE-48-length-117158-cov-9.661990_pt1 | contig 117158 bp, 99 predicted proteins | sample MGYA00238184_ERZ773361 | MGnify/ENA primary metagenome ERZ773361 (study PRJEB29100, sample SAMN05720205) | activated sludge metagenome | isolation source: anaerobic digester from wastewater...
CAAAAAGCGGGTTACGGAAACACGACGTGCGGTTCCGTGATGCGTGTTTTATCGGCTTCTTTGTGTACTCCCGCAAAGTCTTGGGACCAACTGGCAACGCACATCTATTGGACGACTCTGCCGACGCATTTTTCGGAATCCGCGTTGGAAGCGGCGTTGGGCTTCGGGTTCGCCTTAAACGCCGCTGCAGAATCCACCTGTCTTGAAGACATTATCTCCGCCTTTTTCGCAGGCGCCGCCAAGAGTAAACAATTCGGGGCGCCGGAATTTTCGATTCCCTCGACAGCGGCGCGCGTTCGCTTCTTTCTGGGTCACCAAAACCGGTTTTATGATCGCGATCAGGTTGCCGATTATCTCTCGGATGTGCAGGGGACAGGACTTTACGCTAATGAAGTTTCACCTTCCGCTTTCATACTCTTCTTAACTTCCCCGAATGATTGCTGGGACAACATCCGATTAGCCGCCACGTTAGGCGGCGACACGGATACGATTGCGGCGCTCGCCGGCGCCCTGACCGCGCTATACAATAAAGGGCATAATATTCCCGGTCCTGTTGTGGATCGGGTTCTTTCTCTCAACCGCCTCCACTTGGAGAAGTACGGGGAGATCATTTCAGCGTTACGTGCATCGAAAGCGACTTTTAGGGTATAATATCCGAAAGTTGTAAAGCGATGTCGAGCGGTTCGTGTTATAGAGCCGGACTGAAGTGGAATACCCGATGCTTACGGAAAGCGTCGCCTCTGTCGAGCACCGTCGCAGCTTAGCATAATGATCGTATTGAGGCGACAGATAGACTACTTTGATTGGAGCGTTCAATATGGACCCTACCGCAAGAGCCCGATTGTTAGGAGAAGGGAAGATTCTCTCTCTGATTTGGAAATTCAGCGTGCCCGCTATCGTCGGGATGTTGACAAATGCGCTATACAATGTGGTGGATCGCATATTTTTAGGACGCGGAGTCGGTTCACTGGCGCTCGCGGGAATTACTGTCTGTTTTCCTATCATGACGGTCATGATGGCGCTCTCAATGCTCATCGGAGTCGGTTCCGCCACCCTTATCTCTATCCGCTTGGGAGAAGGGAAAAAAGAGGAAGCCGAAAGGCTTTTAGGTCAAGCCTTCTTTTTTGTCGTTGTCATTTTTAGTCTTTTCACGGTCATCGGACTCCTTCTGATCGATAAACTGCTCTTCCTCTTTGGCGCTACCGAAACGATTCTACCCTACGCGAAAGAGTATATGTCGGTTATCCTGCTGGGATCGACGATCTTTGCCGCAGGGATGGGCATGAATTATTGTATCCGGGCGGAAGGAAATCCGCGCGTCGCAATGGCCACGATGCTGATCGGCGGCATCCTGAACATCATCCTCGATCCGATCTTCATCTATTTATTTGGTTTGGGTATACGCGGCGCGGCGATCGCCACCGTGATCTCTCAAACCGTATCCGCGTTATGGGTGCTCAGGTACTTCACCAGCGGAAAGAGCGTCATCACCTTGAAATGGCGAAATCTTCGGATGGACTGGACATTGGCTAAGGGAATGTTTTCTAACGGTTCGGCTTCTTTCGCGCTTCAGCTTGTCGCCAGCATGATGAACGTTATATTGAACCAAAGCTTGAAGAATTACGGCGGGGATTTGTCCATCAGCGCGATGGGGATTATCCAAAGCATCTTTACGTTTGTACTGATGCCCATATTTGGATTAAATCACGGTCTGCAGCCGATTTTTGGATATAATTACGGTGCGAAAAAGATCGATCGGGTATTCTTAACGTTAAAATACGGGTATCTCTTTGCCACCATTCTGTGCACCGCGAGTTTTTTGGCGTTGCGGTTTTTTTCGATCCCTATCATACAGGTCTTCAACCGCAGCGATCCGGCATTGCTTGAACTGACCGTTCACGCGATCTTCTACTATTCGCTGATGATTCCGGTTATCGGCGTACAGGTTGTTTCTGTCGGTTTTTTCCAAGCCCTCGGGAAACCAAAAAGCGCGATGTTTCTGAGTCTTAGCCGACAGATCCTTTTCCTGATACCGCTACTGCTCATCCTGCCTCGCTTCTTCGGACTAGACGGCATTTGGTATAGCGTCCCCATCTGCGATACCTTGTCCTTCGTCGTGGCTGCGTTTTTCGTAACCCGAGAGATAAGAAAACTGCGGGTTCTAACGCACCAGCCAAAGGAGATCGGATAGTAAACACGGGCGTGTAAACATCCTCTCAAGCTGGTTGGCAAAGTGAGCTGTCGGGCTTGGAGCTATGCTCGCTACACCCACCGCTGGGTGATCGGAAGCCCTTGTTCTCCGTTGAAGCTTACCTTCGTCAGCTTCGGGCCGATGGGATTCACGCGACGCTTAAATTCGCTGCGGATGTACAATTCACAGACTTTGTGGACGCTTTCCTCGCGGAATCCTTCTTTGATAATCTCATCGGCGGAATACCGTTCCTCGACTAACAGACGAACGATCGGGTCCACCTCTTCATAGGGCGGCAAGCGGTCCTGATCGGTTTGACCGGGATACAGCTCGGCCGTCGGGGCTTTATTGAAAACGCTTTCCGTGATCACCTGAGTACCCAGCAGTTTGTTCAGCGTCTTTCCCAGCGCGTAAACCTGGTATTTGTACAAATCCTTTATAGGGGCAAATCCCCCGGCGGAGTCGCCGAAAAGCGTGCTATACCCGCATGCAGACTCGCTTTTATTGCCGGTCGTCAAGACGAGCCAGCCATAACGGTTCGATAAGGCCAGTAGGGTGTTCGCCCGAATCCGAGGCTGCAGGTTTTGCTCGCACAAGTCTCCCGTGTTTATTTCGAACTCAGCCTCGAATAGCTGTCGATAGCTCTCCAAAACGTCTCCGATCGGAAACGTCAGGGTTTTAATCTGAAGGGCGTCGGCTAGATCTTGCGCATCTTTGATACTGGTGTCGGAAGTATACCCCGTAGGCATTAAAACGCCGATTACCCGCTCACGTCCTAAGGCCGAAACAGATAGCGCCGCGACGACCGCCGAGTCAATGCCTCCGCTTAAACCCAAGACCACTTTTTCGAAACGGTTTTTTCCAACGTAATCGCGCAGCGAGAGCTGCAAGGCCGAACAGATCGCGGCGGATTCGTCCTCCGGATAATCAAAAATTTTGGAATTGATCTCCGGCTTAAAGGAAGCGGAGAATTCGCAATCGATACGATTGACAGGCCATTCCTGAAAACGGAGTCCGCACCGAATCGCCCCTGTCTCCGTTTTTCTTCCGCGTAAGGGCAATTCGATGTCTGCGACGACGAAATCTTCCTCCAGCATCTTCCCGCGCGCTTTAATCCGGCTGCGCCCGTCGAAGATCATGCTGTTGCCGGTGAAGATCCATTGATCCTGACCGCCGATCGCGTTCGCGTGGACGATGCCCATCTCGAAGTCCTTCGAGCGGCTGAACAACCGTTGCTCCGTTTCGGTGTATTCACCCGCCAAAAAAGAAAACGCGGAAAGATGGAAAAGAATACAAACGCCGTATCGATCGTAAGTGGAAAGCAGATCATATCGATCCCACAGATCGTTGCCAATGACGACGCCCGCTTTGATCCCCTCAATATTAAGTAAAATCCCCTCATCACCGGATGAGAAAAACCCCGTATCGACCCCGTCGTTTTCGGGGCATATCGCGATTTTTCGATAAGAACCCAGCCACTTTCCGTTTTGTATGAATCCGGCGCTGTTGTAATATCGGTTCTCTTCGGCATCCAAAAACCCGAAGACGATTAAGGGCTGTTTTCCTTTCGAGAACTGGATGATCTCGTCGATGCTCCGGCGCGTTTCTTTCAGGAAGGCTCGATTTTTAGATAGTTCCTGACAGTTTAATCCATTTAAGCATAGTTCTGGAAAGATCAGAGCATCCGCCCCGATCTCATGTCCCAGCGCGATCCCTTGTTCAAGATTCTTCGCGTTATCCTTTAAGGCGCCCGTGATGGTATTCAGCTGACTCACCGCAACTCTTAACGTTTTTTTCATAGCGTCCTCCTATCGCACGATGTTTGCGTTCACGACCCCTTGGAAAACCAGTCGATAATCTCCGCTCTAAACCGTTCTCCGTGCTCGGGGTCGTAGAAGGTTTCGTGGTAAGCCCCCTCGAAGGTTTTAAAGGCTTTCTCAGGACTCGGGACATGTTCGTAAAAGCGATTCGCAGCTTGTGGAATCACGATACGGTCGTCTGATCCAGTCACGAACAGCGCCGGCAGTTTCACTTTATCCGATTCGGAAAAAGCCTGTTGGATTTCCCGGTAGATGCTGTAACCCAGCGCGAGGGAGATCTGGTCGTGTACCAGAGGGTCACGGGTATAGGCATCCACAATCGACCGATTACGAGAGAGCATTTCGGGCGCGAGTCCGTTCTTAACGGTCAAAAAGGGCATCAATTTTGCCAGCCACGCCATCGTCTTGATCCGTTTCTCCTGTTCAGTTGGTAATCCGAGGAGAGGCGCGGAGATCGCCGCGCGGTTAAAGAGTGTCGGGTTTTTTTGAATCGCCCGAATCGCCACCAATCCACCCAGACTGTGCCCAAACAAACCGGTAGAAACCCCGGGGTTTTCTTTCTGAGCCATAGAGACGACCTGTTCGATAACGGCGACCATTTCGGGCACCGTCGCGTGTCCCCGTTTTCCATTATTAACGCCATGCCCCGGCAGATCAGCGGTGTAGACGCTAAACCCCGCGCGATTCATTTCCCCGAAAAACTCCGTGTATCGTCCGGCGTGCTCCCCAAGACCGTGAACGACCACGATAATCCCTTTAGGTGAAGGGATTGGATAGGCGAATCCTTTAATATCGCCTTTTCGAGAGACCAGGTCAAATGTTTTCATCGGTACCGCCTCCTTGATGTTCCTGATGTTGATCCAAGTGTTTTTTTCTTTTCACCATATCTCTGACGACGATCATGAACAAAGCCGCGACGACGAGAATACCTCCGGTTAATCCAAATGCCTGTTGCCCGATAAAGAACATCGGGATGGCGATAGGCGTCCAGAAGCCGAGAAGGAATAACAGCTCAAGGAACGGATGCCGTTTCATCTTCGAAAATAGCAGGAGTTCGACTCCGGCGAAGAGAAGCGACACCGAAAGGCAGTTCAGAAAGAAGGCGATGCTCGTTTGGTCCCACTTTTTGTTGAGCGTGAAGAGGACGAGGATCAAGAGCATAAACAGGATATTGAGGGTCATCAGCAGCTTTTTTCCATCCTCCCGACCCAATAAAAAAGCGGGAATGGCCAACAAAATGGCTGCGACGACCAGCCAGGCCGTTCCGAAAGGATGATGGAAGACGAAGAACAGTAAAAACAGTAATAAGACAGAAAGAAGAATGCTCACGATTTGGCGCATGACTCCACTCCTATTGAATAATTTCATCGATGATTCCATCCTGTTCGTGATCGATCCGCACTGACTTCCTACCTCTCGCAAGCTTCGGAGAGGTTTGGATAACAGGTCGTTTCCTTTGCTGAAATGCGGCCTGATAAAGCGCCAGAGAAGCGGCGATCGCGACGTTCAACGAATCGCACCGTCCGTACATAGGGATCGAAACCGTTTGATGCGGGAATGCGTACCATTCTTTGCTGATCCCATACCGTTCGCTGCCAAGTATAAACGCGGTGCGGTCCGGAAAACGCGCCTCAAAGATAACAGCTTCCGCTTCAGAATCAAGCAGGTACAGCGTTACCCCTTGTTCCTGAAGCCACGCCGCGGCGTTAGGGACGTCCGTTTCGACAACAGGCACTGAAAATAAAGACCCCAAACTCGCTTTAAGAACCTTTGGATGTGTCAGCCTGGCCCGACGGTTCGTCACGATGAACCCATTTCCGCCGGCGCCATCGATCGACCTGAGAATCGTTCCGATATTGCCGGGAATCTCCACGCCATCGGTCACTGCATAGAGCGCCTTGGGAGCGGGAGATAGGTCTTCTAACCTCAAACGGGGCAGTGGAACCAACCCCAGCAAACCATCCGGTTGGTCCCTCTCACTCAACGAACGGAAGGCTCTTTCAGACACCTGATAGGCATTCCGTGATAAAGAGACGGCTTTCTGAGCGCAAATTTGAGATTCCGGCGAACGCGTCAATTCCGGACAATAGAGGAAGAAGTGCGGATTTAGCCCATTTTCGAAGGCTTTCTCCAGAGCCCACAAACCCTCGGCAATCACATAGTTTTCGGGGTTTGATTTCGTATTGTCCCGGATGTTGAGTACTTTTTTGATTAATCCGCTTTTGATGCCGATTTGAGGGATATTTTTCCCGTCCGTCACCGTTCACCCTTTCAAGAATTCACTGGGTTTCATTATACCATTTCGACGCTTCGGATAGAATGGCCGAGCGCATCTCTCAACCCTTAAGATTCGTCTTTGCGTTTCCGACAACAAAAAAGGCGCTATAAACGCGCCTTTTTTAAATAATCGCCTGGGTATTAGATCTTTTTATAGCAAAGCCACCAGTCTTTACACTCGAAAGCTCCGGTTTTGGCCTGTTCCAGTCGTTCTTTCGCTGTTTTCACGTCTTTTGCGGGAGGAATGATGACTTTATCGCCCATAATTTCGTTATTCGGCCAGTTCGCGGGCATCGCCACTTTATTTTTGTCTGCAAACTGCATGGCTTCCACCACTCTGAGGATCTCATCCATATTTCTTCCCAATTCTTGGGGATAGTAAAGGATAATCCGGATGATCCCGTCGGCATCCACGACAAATACAGCTCGGACGGTATTGGTCCCTTTCCCGGGGTGAATGAGCCCCAGTTTGTTCGCCACGGCTCCGGTATCCGCAATAATCGGGAACTGAATTTCTACGCCCATCTTTTCGTGAATCCACTCTTCCCATTTAATATGGGCAAAAACCTGATCAACGCTCATCCCAATGAGTTCGGTGTTCAACGCCTTGAATTTATCGTATCGGGTTTGAAACGCGATGAATTCCGTGGTGCAAACGGGCGTGAAATCGGCAGGATGGCTGAACAACACGAACCATTTGCCTTTAAAAGCCTCAGGCAATACCATCTCTCCCCGAGTGGTCTGAACAGTCATATTTGGAAATTTGTCTCCTAATAAAGGCATCGAACTTCTTTCTTCGTGAGCGCAGCAGTCTTTTTTTTCTTCCATTTAAAATGCCCCCTTTTTGTGATTTTTGCAACTATCTATACAGACGAGAAAAGAAAGACTCTTATTCTTTTGTATTTTTTATTTGGTATTTCACTTAATAGTCATACTTTATTAAAATCTAAATGACCAATCGCATCAATAGCCGTTTCAAGATACTTGATTTTTTTGTCAGACCCCTCTATAATTAGAAAAGGTTCAAAGCGGACGAAAGCGCATCGCGCATTCTTCGGCGAAACCGGGCTGTCTCTGTTATTCGACCGATAAACGAGTCGAAAAAACCGGGAAAACGACCGTCGGCGGATCGGATCACAAAAGGCCGAAGGAGTCTAATGGAGGAAAATGTATGATTGGAAACCGATGTTGTACACAACTACTGGATGCCTGCCATCGAATGGAAGCCGGTGGAATGACCGTGGGAACTTGGGGAAACATCAGTCTTCGAGTGGATGAAACCCTTTTCCTGATCACTCCGAGCGGGATGAAATATGGCCTTTTAACGACGCAAGATATGGTTTTAATGGATATGAACGGCGAGATCATCGAAGGCAATCGGAAACCCAGCATCGAGAACGGGCTTCATAGAATGATCTACAGCGCCCGTCCGGATGTACAGGCGATCGTTCACACCCATCCGAAATCCTCGATCGCGTTTTCCGTCGCGCGGAAAGATATCCCCCCCGTTACCGAGGAATTGGTTCAGATAATCGGTGAGGGCGTACGATGCGCCTCTTATGCGCTGCCGGGTACCGAAGACCTGGCGAAGAATGCGGTTGAAGCGCTCGGAGACAGAAATGCGGCTTTGTTGGCGAACCACGGGGCGGTATGCGTCGGGGAGTCGATCGAGAAAGCCTTCTTGGTGGCTGAAGTTTTGGAAAAATCCGCGCAAGCCATCCTCTACGCGACGCTCATCGGCGCGCCCCATGTTTTGCCCCATGAGGATTGCGTCGCGATGAGAAACTTTGTAACCCATTCTTACGGGCAAAGATAAACAAGCTTAGGCGCGTCGGAGGGTTTTTTGGAGCGCTATACATCAAGAGCTTTTCCGCAATAGCGCGACCGGCATAATTTCCGAATAATTGTCTATTCCCGGTGGTATTTCAATCGCAGCGAGTTCAGGATGACCGTGATGGAGCTTAAGGCCATCGCGATCTCTCCGATGGCCGGGTGCAGAATCCCGAGCATCGCCGCCGGAATCGCGATCACGTTGTATAAGAACGCCCAGATCAGGTTTTGTTTGATGATTCGAAAAGCCAATCGCGAAATTTTCAGGCTTTCGACCACTTGGGGAATGCCTCCGCGAACGATCACGATATCGGCGCTGTCAATCGCAAGGTCCGTTCCCGAACCCATAGCGATGCCGATATCGGCGGCTTTTAGTGCCGGCCCATCGTTGAGTCCGTCTCCCACCATCAGGACTTTTCCTTTACCGCGATGATGTTCGTGGATCAAAGCCAGTTTTTCGGATGGTTTCATCTGGCTTTTAAAATCGCTGATTCCAGTTTCCTTGCTGACACGTTTGGCAGCTTCGAAATGGTCGCCCGTCGCAAGAATGACGGTTAACCCCATCGCGCGCAACGCGGCAATTCCGGGTATCGTATCCTCTCTCAGGGGATCCGCAACGGCAAAAGCGCCCTGTATTTCCTCATCCAAACGCGCTTCGACGATCGAATATCCTTTTTCTGTCCACGAGTGGTAGATATCGTACTGGATCGGCTTCCCCACGAATAAAACTTGATTTTCCCATCTACCCGAGATCCCCTCTCCGGGGGTTTCTTGGACATCCTCAATATCCGCCGGGTTCACCGATCCGTTTCCCTTCGCGAATTCCACCAGCGCCTTAGCCAACGGGTGAGCCGACTGGGTTTCGAGTCCTGCTATCGCTGGCAAGAGGGTATCCGGGACGGTGGTTTCAATTACGGTCGGTTTTCCGAGCGTCAACGTACCGGTTTTGTCAGTAATGACTGTCCTGATCTCGCCCGCCGTTTGGATTGCCTCTCCGTTTCGAATGATCAAGCCTTTTTTCGCCGATAGGGATGAAGCCCCAATCAACGCCATAGGGATCGCTAATCCCAGTGCGCACGGGCAAGCGATCACCAGCGTGGCGACGAAGACGAAGAGGCTATGGGATAGCGCGTCCGCATGGGCGTTGACCCAAGGGATAATCTTTCCTAACGATTCAAGCGCGGGCTGTAAGCTTTCAAACCCGAAAAACCATATCAACGCGGCCGAAAGCGCTAAGAGGAGCACGGTCGGAACAAACCATAAGGTGATCATGTCCGCAAGCGCCTGGATAGGAACTTTCGTTCCCTGCGCTTCTTGGATCATGGAGATAAGCTGGGAAAGGAACAGGTCTTCTCCCACTTCGGTCACACGCACCGTTAACGGCGCGTTCAGGTTAAGAGATCCCCCCGTCACGCGAGAACCGATTTGTTTTTTCGAAGGCATAGACTCTCCGGTGATCATCGATTCGTCTACCGACGAAGTCCCCTCCGCCACTTCCCCGTCCAACGGGATCCGTTCGGAAGGCAAAACCTGTATCACACTATCTATTTTAACCGCGACGATCGGAATCAAGACCCACCCTTCACTAGTTCTAACCCGCGCTTCTTTCGCCTGTAACTGCAGCAATGCTTTGACATCTTTGGCCGCGCGGTCGCGCAACCACGATTCGATATATCTCCCCGTGAGGTGGATGGCTACGATCATCGCGCCGATACTGCCGAAAGAGGCGATTTTCAACCCCAAGAGCGCCAGCAGCGTCGTGGAAAAGGCGGTGACCGATCCCAAAAAAATAAGGGTGTCCATATTAAAATGCGCATGTATCAGCGCGATCCAAGCGCCTTTGATCGTATGACGGCCGGTATAGAAGATGACGAAAGCGGCCATCAGCGGTTCAAGATATCTGAATATCGGAAGATGATACCCGGACATGTGAAGCAGCATCAATACCATCAGCGGAAAAGTTGCCATCCACGAGAGGAATAGATTTCTACCTGCTTCTTGGTACCGTTTTTTCGCGGCGTCTGGGGTTACCGATTCGGCGATTTCGTATCCAACCTCAGACACGGCTTTCTTTAGCCTGTCGAAATTGATCTCTTGTTCGGAAAGCGCAAAGCCAGATTCCGTCGCAAGGTTGACGGATACAAAATAAACGCCTTCCACTTTTTTAATCGCGCGCTCTACATGCTTGACGCACGTGACACACGTCATTCCTTTCACGTAAAAGCTCTGTTTGTACGAGGCTTTATCCGGACGGTGTTCCATATCCGCTCTCCTTTCTTCAATTCAAATGGCGAAAACTTTATCTTTCGACGTGAAAGGGCAAGAAAAAATTGTAGCGGTCGGTTTCTTGGGGGCTGAGACCGATCCATTTCGGAAAGTATTTAAAGAGGAACGGCTCCGCCGAAGAAGTGAACCCGATGATTTGAAACTGATGGGTATACAGCATCCGCATCGGGATCTCAAGTAGCGTTTCCGTATTGATGTGTCCGAACAGGTGGTCGAGGACCAAGATCGACGAGGTGTTGGAACGCGGGGCATATGCCTTCCACCAAGAGAAAAGCGAAGCGTAGAGCATAAGGTAAATCGCCATTTTTTCTCCGGTAGACCACTTCTCAACGTCCTTCCAGGCATACTTTTCATCCATCGCCCTGATAAAGGGAGGTTTGCTGATGCGTATTTCCAACCGTTGATCAAAATAGAACTCCCACAAGGTTCTCAACGGCCACCGCAGAAGAACGTCCTGCCGCTCAGACCCTTGCCGATCGAGGGTATCGGCAATACGATTTGCGAAGCGCTCGAGGTCATCTTCGCGCGCGCGTCTCGGAAAAGAAAATTCGAGCAGCGGGGTATCTTCCGGACCCGGGCGGGAGAAACGCGCGATATCCCGCAGGTGCGCATTCACGATTTCCATCACGGAACCGATCTCTTTTGAAAAACGCGACAAGGCCGTCTGCGTTCTTCTCTCTTCCGATTGCTCATCGCTAATTTTTTTCCTAAGCCCGTTCAACAGGTGCGTGACGACTTTGTTCCCGCCTTCGAGCCCATCCTCTTCCGAAGCGTCGAAAACGGGTTCTTCCCAATTTTCCGCGGGATCGAGCGTTTTTTTCAACTCCACCCATTCGTTATCCAACACCTGCCTTTGCCGTTCGACCGCGTACAAGTGCTTTCGGTATTCCGCTTCCTTCTCTTCCCAAAGGTTATCAAGATCGTTTTTCAAAAAAATTCGGGCTAAACCTGGGATGTATTTTTTATCCCCATCATCGCAATCGGACAACGTGATTTGCTGTCGCCGCGCGAGGGATCCCAGCCTTCGCAGGGCATTTTCTTTTTCGGCGATCGATCGCGTTGTTTCTTCCCGGCTCTCTTCTATCTCTCGTATTCTTCTTTCCAAGGTTTCCGCGGACTCCACGCCCTCGGAAACCCGCTCATCCTCGAAATCCCCTGCGCCGTCCGCAGATGGGGACAGTATCGGGTCAAGCTCGGGCAACGCCCTCTTTCTGGCGCAAAGGGTCGCTCGTTCGTCAAAAAGATTCGGCAACTTGCTCTCCAAGTTTCTGATCTCCGCGATGATCTCCCAAAGAAGTCCCGGGTGCGCCTCAAATACCGACGGATCAGTTTGCGGTTCCCGCGCGACCAGGGAAAGCAAAGGATTCTTCAACTCCTCGAGAGCGTCTTCCATCTCTCGATCCGTATCCTGAACTTGCGTCTCCCATTCCGAGAGTCGTTTCTGAATCGATAGGCAAAAGAGCGAAAAGTCTTTTAATGGCACTCCACACACTTGTTCGATTTCGAAGGAAAGCAACGACCACTCTCGTTCTTCTTTCTCAAGCGCTTCTATCTTTTGCCGTAGAATTCGTTCTTCTTCGCCTAAAGAGTGGGAAAGCGCCACCGACGCTTGGATTTTTTCCCTGACGTCGTCCAGGCTTTTCGAAACCAGCCGGAAGCCTTTTTCGAGGAAGGCGCGTTTTTCACGGCACCTTTCATCGGCTGTCTCCGGGTCCGGACCCAGCGTTTGCGAGAAGATCGCCAGACGTTCCAATTGGTCTTCGATTTTCTTCAACGCCGCGACGAGGCTATCTTTCCGATCGCGAAAAACGACACGACGGGTTTGCAGCCATTGTGTCAGATCTTCACGATACCCGCGGGTATTCTCTTCCGAGGCGGGGCGCCCGGGATTAAGGCGAAGCTGGAGGGCATGTTCGGTTAGAGAAGGAACCCACCGCAGCTTCAGTCGCATCATCGTGCGATATTCGCTCGCTTCGACGAGGGTTTCCGCTTCCCTGACAGATAAAACCGGTATTGGAAGCGTTGGAAAATCTTCAAGGGGTAAACAGGAAAGCGCCTGATCCATCTCCAAAGGATATTCGGTAATCAGCGCAAAGTTCAAAAAAGGATTGCGACTCTTCCCGCTTTTGATCCAATCCGAGCCTGTTTCGAATCCTAAAAATCCGTTTCGCGCGAGGACTGAAGCCAGCTTCTCAACTTCTTCGGGAGTACGCGCGCCGATCGAATCGGCCTGACTCGTCTCCAACTGATCGATGCGTTCGATCTCCCGGCTGGCCTCGTATATTTGGATATGCAAACGATTACGTTTCTCATCCAACCTCTCTTTTATGAAAGGAAGCGGGCGGTTCCCGTCTAAAGATTTCAGCAATTCGACAAAATCCTGGTAAGCGCGGATTTGTTCCCCGCGCGGATCTTCTTCGGCAAGCTTTGATTTCAAGCTTTCCCGATCGCCTTCATATCCCTCCAGCTTTTGACGGAGCTTCCTTCTTACCGCTTTTTGAATCGCTTGCCGCCTTTGATTCCGTTCCAGCGCGCTGATCGCCCTCTCTTTCTCGTACCCGGTCTTTTGGTAGCCAGGCATCTCACCAAGCCTTTTGTAGCGTTCCTGAAGACTGGAGCAGCGCTGCAGAATCGAAAGAGTCTCCCAAGAAGACTGTAAAATCGTTTCCCGACGTATCTGACCGGATTTGACCGTCTCCAGAAGCGTCTCCAAGTGGTGCTTCGTCATCAGCGCCCAAGAGACCGACGCGTTACTTTGCATCTGTGACATTGCCGAGGTAGATTCGCCGGAAGGTTTTTCATCCGCTTCGGCAGCCATACGGCGTCGTAGGGTTTCGTATAAAAGCGCTATTTTTTGTTGTTTTTCTTCGATTTCTCCGGATAACGCAGCTTCAGTCTTCTCCAACTCCGCTTTTTCGAGAGCGCGTTCTCGATGGACCCGAAGCCAGTTCTTTCGACGACAGTCCGCTTGCGCTTCATCCAAACCGCAGAGTTGTTCCTCCATCCGTTGAATGTCGGTATGCGCTTTTTGTATATCTTTATGGGTGTATGCCTGTATCGTCCGAAGGGAACAAACCGCGTCACGCAGATCTTCTTTCGCTTCATGATAGGCGCGTAGCAGAGTCATACGGGACTGAAGCCGATCCTTTAAGGCGACATCGAGATCGACGCCCCTGTTCGGCTTCCACATTCTTCTATGCGAAAAAAAAGTGGAGATCCTTTCTCTCAGATCGGTTCCTTCAATTTTCAGGCGTTTTTCGATCAAAGGGAAAACCATCGGATCAAGGATTTTGTCGGAGGTATTGCCCAATACCTCCTGCAAAGGCAACATGCCTTCCAAAAACTGGTTGAAAGAGAGAATCAGACGCCATTCTTCCGATCCTAAACCAAATTCGCCCAATTGTTGTTCGTAAGCGGTCAAATCTTCTCGCCGAAAAGCGTTGAATCGATCTCCGTACAACGATTTCATGAGCAGCGGCAGCTCTTCGTAATCCAATACTGACTCTCCTCGCCGAATCGGAAGGCGTTCGATATCGAAAAGTCCTTCGAGTCGAAGAATCCAGTTGAAGTATGTCCGATCCGCTTTCTTGCGGGTGCTGAAACCCAACAAAACCGTTTCGTCCTCGACCGAGAACGCGGCGAGGATATGGGAGGTCCCGGTGCATTTCGAGAACAAATCATCCACGGTTCTTGGCTGCAGGAAGGCGCCGGGAAGGATCGTCTGAAAAAAACACGAAAGCAAATAGGTTTTCCCCGCTCCGTTTGGCATCAAAATGAGCGTATTACGCCCGCCAAAGTCGAGTGTCAGATCGGGGATGACGTAAGACTCTCCGTAAGCGAGATTCAGCACGCGAAACCCTTTCAGTTCAGGCATCTCCAGCCTCTTTGATACCTAAATCAACCCAAGCGTCTTCTTCTTTCCACATACCGTATACGGCGCGGGCTTTTGCCGTCGGAACGATCGTTCGCTGCTTCTCAAAGTACGTGACTAACCCTTGCTCATTCAGAACTTGAACGGCTTTGACGATCAACCCAACCTGCGAATCGCTCTTATAACTGGTCCAGTCGCCGGGTCGGATAAATCCTTCCGAAAGTCCTTCCCAATCGGAAATCCAGCGTTCCGGGACGGCGCCGCTTTCCTTTCTTGGCGATGGGTCGGCCCAACGCAATTTGGCCCCCGCGACCAGCTTCCGGATGCGCTCGAGTATCTCGGACAAGACCACATACTCCGCGTTCTCCTCGAAAAACATAAGGAAGAGGATAGCGGTGAGGACCTCGAATAGCTGCCATCGTTTTGAGGGGAAGGGGATTTGCTTAAAAAAATCGACTTTTTTCATCGTGAAAGGACTTTCTTCCGCGCAAAAAAAATAGATCGCTTCCGCGTCTTCCCGTATCAATAGACGCGCTTCTTCCGCAAAAACGCGGACCAAGTCGCGAATTTCGATACTTTCGAAGTAAAGGGCGTAGAGTCGAGGATCATCTTGAAAGGTGATCGTTCCCGTCGCCAAGGCGCGGGCGATCATCTTGAATACCCATCGCATTTGTTCACGGAGGGAGGCTTCCACCCTTTCACCTTCCCTAACGATACTAGGAAATCTTTATTGCAATTATACAGGTCTATTTCCGGGTTGTCAATGAAGGGTGTGTTATAATCGGCAAAGTAGACGAAAGCGCCCGTCATTGGGTCCGATAAGCCTGCAAAGAGATAGAAGGAGTGAGGAAGATCGAAGATATATTCCGAAGGTTAAAATTTCGAAGTTCGGGTCATGCCTTGGTGTGGAACACACCCGAAGAGTTTCGTATCCGTTTAAACCGCTTGCGGGAGATCGTGCCGGTCCACGAAGCTGTGATCGAAAACATCCGATACGGTTTCTTTCTTCTGTTTGTGAAAGGGCAGGAAGACATACGTCAAAGTCTCCCATTCCTTTCGGAAAACCTCGAACCAGACGGGATCCTTTGGTTCGCCTACCCCAAAAAATCTTCGAAGAAGTACGATAGCCGTTTGAGCCGAGAGGTTGGATGGGACGCGATCCGCCAACTGGGTTACGAACCGGTACGCCAAGTTGCCATCGACCAAGACTGGTCTGCTTTGCGCTTTCGAGAAGAGCGGTATATCCGCCTGCTCTTGCGAAATAGAAATAATGAGCCGTCCGGCGGCCATTCGGATAAGCTTTGAGCGCAGGACGACCGTGAAGGAGCAAACGTTCGAGTCCATCCGTCATAAAGGGTATGATATCCGGTTTCGCAGCAAACCGAATTTTGACAGGCTTTATGTTGAACTATCCAACGCCTGCAATTTTTCTTGCGAGATGTGTTTTTCCTCCGGACAGGAAAGAAAGAGCGGGACGATGATCGCGGCGCAGACAATAACGCGGTTGGCAGATGAGCTCTCCGGGTATCCGGATAGACCTGAGATCGTTTTCGCGGGGATCGGGGAACCGCTGCTTCATCCTGACTGGAGGGCCTTTCTTCTCCGATTTAAAGAGATCCCTGCAAAAGTAGGCCTTCACACCAACGGAGCGCTGTTGGACGAAGAAGCCCTGACCTTTCTGGTCGACGCGCAAACCGATCATTTGTGTCTATCGGTCGATCCGGAGGGATTTGGCCATGAGAGCGCCGAAAAATCGCTGGAAACCTTGGAAATGCTCCATGCGATCAAGAAGCGAAAAGGCAGCCTGCTTCCCTTGGTATCGATTCAATCGGTCCTCTGCTCGAAGAACATCGGAGGGAGCGACGCCTTCGGAAGGCGGATCGAATCTCTGGGGGTTTCCGAATGGATCCTTTCGAACCTCGTGCCGATGAATGCTGAGCAAGCGAAAACCGCGCTTTATCCGATGAGCCCTATCAGTTTGGCCACGCCACTCGGATTGTCTTTTGCTTCCCGCTTTCCTTTCGCGCGGGTCCCCTCTTTTCGGCTGATCGGAGAACGTGGCTGTCCGTTTATTGACAAAAACAGTCTTGTTGTCGGCGCAGACGGTCGAATAACGCTATGCTACCCCTTTCTTCGATCGCATGAGACATACCCGTTCGGGAAAAAACATCCTGTCGCCGCCTACGCCTTTGGGCATTTTCCAGACGAAAGGCTCCTGTCTGTCTGGCAAAAAACTGATGTGTCCAGCTTTCGGGCAAAAGTTCGCCTCGGGCTCTTTCCCTACTGTTTTGAGTGCGAATGGATCGATACCTGCGAACTGATTACCCGCGGATCAACGGATTGCCACGGCAATATGCCTTCTTGCGCCGATTGTTTATGGTATCATCGATTAGTCATGTGCTTCTAATCCACGAAAAAAATCGTAAGTGAAAGGACCGGATATGGACACTCGAATCATCTTGAAAAGATTGTTGTCTCCCAGGATCACGAACGGACATCCCTGGATATACGATAACGAAATCGAGAAGATTGAAGGCGAACCAACACCGGGGGAGATCGTCGACGTACTTTCTTCCTCGCGGCAGTGGCTCGGCCGCGGGTATGCGAATACGCATTCTAAGATCGTTGCGCGGCTTCTCACCAGGAAATACGAAACGATTGATGCGGAGTTCTTTTGCAGACGCATTGACGAGGCCATCAATCATCGCCGTTTCCTATTCCAGAAGTCCTGCGTTTGCCGTTTGGTCTTCGGCGAAGCGGACGATCTGAGCGGATTGGTTATCGACCGTTTTGAGGATGTCATTGTCTTTCAGTTCAATACAGCCGGAATGCACCGGTTTCGTAATGAGATTATTAACTGTATCCGCGAACGATTCCCTGAGGCTTTCTTCTATGATAAGAGCGACTTAAACGCGCTCATGAAGGAACAGGTGACACCGCTGAACGGTTGGATCGGGAGAGCATGCCCCGAACCCTTTGAGATCTCCTATCACGGGTTGCGGTTCGCGGTTTCCCCGAGCGAAGGCCAGAAAACCGGCATTTACATCGATCAGCTCGAAAATGCGGTGATCGCGGCCTCGCTCTGCTCGCCCTCCGGGAAGACCGTATGGGACGTCTTTTCGAACTCGGGCAACTTCGGACTGCGTCTGCTTCAAAATGGCGCGAAAAGCGTCGCGTTCATCGACCAATCGGGGACCGCCCTATCCGATTGCCAGGAAAACCTGCGCTTGAACGCGTTAACCGGCGCCTCTTTTCACGAAGGAAACGCCTTCGACATCCTGCGCTCCTGGGAAGAACGCGGCGAAAAGGCCGATATCATCGTTTTAGACCCGCCTTCCTTCACGAAATCCCGATCTTCAAAAGGAAACGCTTTGAGAGGATACAAAGAGATTAATCTACGCGCGTTGAAATCCCTGAACCCGCGCGGGTTTTTAGTTTCCGCATCCTGTTCTCAAGCCATTTCCAGGCAAGAGTTCGAGATGATGATGTACGCTGCCGCCACGGATGTAGGGTCTCGGCTCCGTCTCGCTTACAGAGGCGGCCAACCCGCGGACCATCCGGTGGTCTTGAACATCTTCGAAACGGACTACTTAAAGTTTTATATTTTTGAAAAACTCCCGTAGTCTTTGTTCCAAACGCTTTCTCCTTTGTTGGAGGCTAAATCCGTGTTATAATGGTTCTGACCCGGGAGGGAAAAAACTTCTAATAAACAACAATAAAATGCTCGACATACCGATTAGAGGAGTGAAGACGATGAGAGACGTATTTTTTGTCGATACCACGCTGCGGGACGCCCACCAGTCTTTGTTAGCCACACGGATGAGCACGGAAGAGATGCTTCCGATTCTGAAAACCATCGACAAAACGGGCTACCAATCTCTGGAGGTTTGGGGAGGAGCGACTTTCGACAGTTGTATACGATTTTTGGATGAAGACCCTTGGGAACGCCTCCGGACCATCCGAAAAAACATCAAGCATACGGAACTGCAGATGCTGCTTCGAGGCCAGAACGTCGTCGGGTACAAGAATTACGCGGACGACGTCTTGGAACTATTTGTAAAAAAAGCGATCAAGAACGGGTTGGATCGTATTCGAACCTTTGATGCGCTCAACGATTTGAGGAATCTGGAAAAGTCCATCGAATACACCAAGAAGTATAAAGGGCATATCCAAGTCGCCATTTGTTTTACAACGAGCCCGTTCCACACCCTGGAATACTATTCGTCTCTGGTTGACAGTATTCTGAATTACGAACCGGATTCGATCTGTATCAAGGATATGGCCGGTTTATTGACCCCCAAGATCTCCTACGATCTCGTCAAGATGATTAAAACGAAAAAAGAAATCCCCGTCGAGATGCATACCCATTGCACGGTGGGAACCGGGGAACTCAGCTATCTTTCGGCTTTTGAAGCGGGGGCGGATTTGTTCGACACGGCGTGCTCTTCTCTGTCCGGGGCATCCTCTCAACCGGCTGTGGAGAGCTTCTATTACAGTTTCAAGGAATATCCGGAGACGCGTTGCCACTTGAACGCCGAAAACTTTCTGGAGATCTCGGATTATTTCGAAGGCGTTCGGCAAAAACACGCCCATGACGACGTGAATATAAAACATATGGATCTGAGGGTGCTTTCTTCGCAGGTTCCCGGCGGCATGCTCTCCAACCTCTACAGTCAGCTAAAAAAACAAAACGCGATGCATCGCTTGAACGACGTGATGGCGGAGATTCCCTCGGTGCGCAAGGATCTCGGTTATCCCCCTCTCGTTACCCCGACCAGTCAGATTGTCGGTGTGCAGGCGGTTTTAAATGTATTGACCGGAAAACGGTATTCACGTATTACGAAAGAGACGGAGCAGTATGTGAAGGGGCATTACGGAAAACCGCCCGCGGATATCGACCCGGATTTGAAAAGCGCGATCGTAAAAAACCCTTCCGATGTCATCGACTGTCGCCCTGCGGATCTGATACCGCCGCAACTGCCGGAGATGCGGAAGCTGCTGGGATCTTTCGTCGAGAAGGACGAAGACCTTCTCAGTATCGCCTTATTTGGAGATCTGGCGCTGAATTTTTTGAAAGAGAAGTATTACGGTCGGATCGGGATCGATGAATCACTCGCGGACATGGTCGAAAACGGCGTCTATCCGGCTGTGTAATATCCGCGCCGATCCATACCGCTCAGCAATATAGAAAAAGAACCCCTCAGGGGTTCTTTTTTTTATAGATACCGCCGACGGGATCAGGCCAGATAATCTGACAGAAAGGGCGGAATTTGAAAAGCGGCGGAATGGATGTCGGAGGTATAGTAGCGCAAATGAGGCGGGATTCTTCGTACCGCTTCAGGCGACAACTGGTAAAAGTCAGGCTTGTTTTGCCCGTCTTGGGAACGATACCCGATGCTATAGGTCCAAAAACCTGACGGGTACTGGGGACTGAATCCCAGATAGATCCCCGCGGTCGGAAAAGCGGCCGCGATACGGCGATAAGCCGTTTGCATCCATTCACGGTCATAGATCGGATTCTCCGTTTGGGCCACGCAGACGCCTCCTGGAACGAGTCTTTCCCGACAAAGCGCGTAAAAAGCGTCGGTAAACAAATGTCCGCCTTCTCCCGCCGTTGGATCGGTCGAATCGATAAGGATGGCATCCCACGTTTGAGATGAGCCTTTCAGATAAGCGACGCCGTCTTCGAAGACACAGGAAACCCGCGGATCAGACAAGGCATGGCTCAGGGTCGGCAGATACGTTTTGGCCGCTTCCACGACATCCCGATCAATTTCACACAGAACGGCGCTTTCAACCGAAGGATGCTTGAGCGCCTCTCGAATGGTTCCACCGTCTCCCCCTCCGATCACGAGGACATGTTTCGGACGCTCGCAGATCTGCAAAGGAACATGCGCAATCATCTCATGATACATAAACTCCCAGCGTTCCATCGTTTGAACGATGCCATCCAAGGCTAAAACGCGCCCATGGGAGACAGTATCGAAAATATCTATTTTCTGAAAAGATGTCTCTCGGGAGTAAACCCAGCGGGAAACTTCCAGCTCCAGAAAGGATCTTTGATCCTGATAGACTTCTCGGAAGCAGAACGGACTCTTTTCGTTACGGTTCATATGAAACCCTCCACTTTCGGAAATGATCAAACCTTCAAGCCGCGAAAAAGGCAATATCGAAGACGCTCTTAGGCTGAGGCTTCTACCGCCTTATATGAGGCCTCATCCGAGATACCCAGGGCTTTGTAGTTGCCCCTCTGGTACTCGTCAATCAGAAAGCGTTGCGCTCCGAAGGCTTTCTTCAGGAAATCGAAGGCAACCCATGGATCCACGTGATCGCCGCACGTGAAAACGTCGACAGCCGCATACCCATACTCCGGCCACGTATGGATCGACAGATGCGACTCCGAAATGACCACAACGCCACTGATGCCATAGGGCGAAAATTGGTGAAAACTCGAATCGACGATACAGGCACCTGCGACCAGCGCTGCGTTTTTCATTCTTTCCTCGACCGTATCGACATCATTCAAGGTGTCGGTGTCGCAATCGTAAAATTCGGCAATTAAGTGTTTCCCCAAAGCTTTCATGGGTATCAACTCCTTCCTGATAGGCTAATCAATTTTTATCCATAAAAATTTGGCTTTGACCGCCGGATCTTGGTTCATGATACTGTGTTTCTTATCGGCTCGGTAATAGAAGGAATCTCCCTTCTCGCATCGATAGTCTGTGCCATCGAGGATGAGGTGAATCGTTCCGGTCAAAACGTAACCGAATTCGTCTCCGGCGTGATAATCCTCTTCCATCGTTTTGCTTCCCGGCTTTAATGTCACGAACATCGCATCGATCTTCTTGTTTTCCACTTCATCCATCAATAAGGTCGTTTGCACTCCTGTCGTTTGGTCATACAACGGAACCCCTTCCGATTTCAGATAGATGATTTTCTCTTCCTTTCCTTCGGAAAAAAACGCTTGAAGCGTCGTCCCGACCGCTTTCAAAATACGCTCAAGATTGTCCAGCGTCGGCGAAGTCTTATCTGTCTCCACCTGCGAGATGAAACTTCTCGCTAAATCCGCCCGAACGGCCACCTCTTCTTGCGTCATATCAAGGGCCATTCTGAGTTTTCTGAGCTTTTCGCCGTAGGTCATTGGAACTCCCTTCTTGTGCCTTTAAATGACACGTTTCGTCATTTTACGCGACATTATATCATAAATGACGATCCATGTCAAATAAATAGACAACCGGGAAAAAGAAAGGTCCGGCCGCTCTCCTTCCCGTTTCCCGAGTGAAAAAAACCACATGAAAAGAGTTAAGGAAAACGATAGGAGAATATAGAAATATGGTTTAGCAAACGGAAAGGAGAGGAAAAGATGGCGGGGTTGTACAACTCAAACTTTACAACTTTGGCGATGGCGATGGATGTGGCTAGTCTGAGGAATGAAGTTTACGCCCACAATATCGCGAATGCCGAAACGCCCGGGTATAAACGCCGAGAGGTTTCTTTCGAAGAAAACTTCAAAAACGCGCTATCTTCGGATGACCTTCGGCTGAAAACTTCCCGGTCAAAGCACATCCCGAACTATCCGACCTCCTTCGACGATATAGACCCGGATGTTACGCAAATAACGAACACCACGATCACCAACGACGGCAGCAACGTGGACATCGACAAAGAAATGGCCGCGTTATCCGCGAATACCCTCCGATACCAGACATTGACGCGGTTGATGGATTTGAATATTGTCAGGTATAATATCATATTGAAAGGAACCCGCTAATGTTGGACGTATTCCGCACCTTGAACATCAGCGCGTCAGGGTTGACCGCTCAAAGAGCGCGTTTGGACGTTATCGCCAGCAATATTGCCAACGCCGAAACCACGCGTTCCGATGAGGGCGGCCCGTATCGAAGAAAGGCCGTCATCTTTAGGGAAGTTTTCGAAGAAGCGGTAGGGGAAGCCCATTACCGAGATAACCGGTTGCAAACCGATTCGATGCAGGGCGTAGAAATCGCCGCGATCGAAGCGGATAAACGGCCGTTCCGCTTGGTTTATGATCCTTCTCATCCCGATGCGAATGATGAAGGATACGTCCAGATGCCGAATGTGAACGTCCTGCGCGAAATGGTAGATCTCATCAATGCCCAGCGTTCCTACGAGGCGAACGTGACGGCGATGAATGCGACGAAATCATTTGTTAATGCTGCCTTGCAGATAGGGAAGGGTGGTTAAACATGGCACAATCGATAGACCCGATCGGTAGGATAGGAAGCACCAATCCGATTCAGAAGGTATCCCGAGTCGGCCAAACGCCGAAACAGGCGGAAAAATCTGAAATAGAGCCCGATTTTATGAAAATTTTACAGCAAGCGCTGGAAGAAACCAATACCGATCAGTACGAAGCGGAGCAAGCGGCGGATGAATTCGCGGCGGGAAGACTCAGCAACATTCACGACGTGCTCATATCCGCAGAAAAAGCGGCGATGTCTTTGCGGTTGACCCTTGAGGTACGCAACAAGATCGTCGACGCTTACCGCGAAATCATGCGCATGCAGTTGTGATCCGTCCTTCGCGTCAAAAATGTGGTCTCTTATGCGGTTTGCTATTCCCGCTAATATTGTGGGCGGGAATGGAAGGGCTCGCTGTTAAACCGCTTTTGTTTATTCCTTACGATCAAACCCGCATCTACTTCTCCGATTTTTTCGACACGGAAACGATCCTTTCCAAGGAGCTTGCCGAAAAGCTCCAGTCGATCGTTTTTGGATTCGCCCCTTTGCCTGGGAAGACGCTTCTCTATCAATCCGACTATGTCCGTTCCAAGATATCTCTCTACTTTCCGGAGATCGATCCCCTTATCCAATCGGATACAGTGACCGTTTCGAGAGGAAACGCGCTGATCGAAACGCCCTTGTCAGCGACGACCTCTTCCGTACCCGCGACAAAAACCTCGGAAGACCCCTCCGGCGCGCTCATCGACGCGGAAGAATGGAAGAGCCGGTTGGAGGAACACGCGAGGGCGTTCCTAACAGATATGTGGATGGTCGCGATTCCTGCGGAAGCCTTTCACCTGGAAATCATGACGGAACCGCCTACCGCCTTTTCGGAAATGCCTTGGGAAATCACTTATACCAGATTCGGGAAGAGCGAGTTCTTTGTAAAAATAGCCGCCGGTTCTCCCGTCGCCTCTCGAACCACCCGATGGACGGGGAAAGTGAAGCCGGTCTGGATTAGGAATTTGGCTACGGCCGGTAGAAATATCAAGTACAAGGAAACCTTTTTGTCAGATGCGGTGGTCTACAAACCGTTGAACTACTTTGACTACCGGGATCCGGTCGTGGAAGGCGTCGCCTTTCCAAAAGTATCCAAAGCCTTCATAAAGTCGGGGACGGTGATAGAAGGCGCGTTGATTGCGAATCCTCCCTATGTGAGGGCAGGACAGGTGATCTTCGCGGTCGTGATCATCGGCGGAGTGGAAGTCAAGGGAATGGTAGAGGTTCTGAAAGACGCGCAGATCGGAGAGGTCATCCAGGCGAGGAATGTGGAAACCGGCGCCATTCTCACAGGAATCCTTGAAGAAGGTCCCGTATTACGGCTTTACTGAGAACGGAGGTTCTAATGAAGAAAATCGGGTTGTTCGCTCTCATCATTTTATGGATCGTCCCCTGTTTTGGGGTTTCTCTATGGTCCTCCTCAGATAATGAAAAATTCCGAAATTTGTACAGCGACAACAAAGCCTTTAAAGTGGGAGACATCGTCACGATCCTCATTACGGAAACGGTGGATCTGTCTCAAAGCGATACGACCGATAATAAGTCCAAAGGGTTAATCACGTCGACTTTATCGATCATAAAGAATGTCAGCAACATAGACCTCTCTAAATTTCTTCCGACATCTGTCTCCGATAGCGGCTCTTCCAGCAGCTCGAAAACGAATAATTCCGCCGAGCAACAGATGCAGGCGAAGATAGCGGCAATCATCACCGAAATCGATGGATTCGGAAACCTGACACTGGAAGGCAAGAAAGAAGTGAAGGTGGGGCAGGACCGGAGAGAGATGATTATCCAGGGTGTTGTCAGGCCGGGGGATGTCTCCGCGAGTAACACCATCGATTCTTTCAAGATCGCGAACGCCAAGATCTGGTACAACGGAGATGTCGTTTTCGTTCAAGACCCTTCGGAACAAAGCTGGGTCAGCTATATCTTGTCGGGATTATCGAAAATTATCTTTTAAAGCAGGTGACAGACGATGAAAAAAACGTGCGTGTGTGTTGTTGTCCTAATGCTCGTTTCTCTATTATCCTTCGGCGCGTTAGTACGTTTGAAAGATATTGCGCGGTTTCGCGGCGCCCGAGACAACCAACTCTTCGGCGTGGGTGTCGTGATCGGGCTTAACGGAAGCGGAGATTCCGGTACCGTCCCTTCCACGCTGATCAGCAATATGCTGAAGAACTTCGGCATATCGATCTCGAACCAAGACTTGAAATCTAAAAATGCCGCCATCGTGATCGTGACCGCCGATATTCCGCCCTACTTCAAGCCCGGCATGCGCTTGGACATACAGATTTCTTCCATTGGGGACGCGAAGTCACTGGCCAATGGTATCCTTTTGCAAACGCCCTTATATGGCGCCGACGGTATCGTCTACGCCGTTTCGCAAGGTCAGATCAGCTTAGGTGGCGCCGATATCAAGGCGTCGATTAACCTTCAGCCGCGTTATACGGTCGTCGGAACTATCCCCGGGGGCGCGATCGTCGAAAAGGAAATTCCGATACAGATCGTGGATGCGAAATCCGTTAGCCTTTTGCTTTCGAATCCGGACTTCACCACGGCGGCCAGGGTATCACAGGCAATCGACACCAAATTCGGGGAACGCATCTCTAAGGCAATCGACGCATCCACCGTCAAGGTAACGGTACCCGACGTCTTTTTTGACGATGTAATTACCTTTTTATCCATCATCGAAGAGGTCGAGGTCATTCCGGATGTCGCCTCCAAAATCGTGATCAACGAGCGTACCGGTACGATCGTCATGGGGGGTGGTGTTCGCGTTGAGGACTTCACCGTGGCCTATGGAGGGTTCTATGTGACGATCCGGAACGGGAAGTACACAGCCGGAGACAATCCGGGTGTGGATAGCTCCGTGGAGAATTTGGTCAGCGCGTTGAAATCCATCGGCGCGAAACCTCAGGATATCATCGGGATCTTGCAAGCGATGAATCAAGCGGGCGTATTGCACGCGCAAATTATCGTCATGTAACGGACCTGTCCGACAAAATCGAGGAGAAGCGTTATGAAAATTAATAATTCGGTAACACCGGTACAAAATAATGGGCGTATACTATATGAGAAATCGGAAAAACCCAAGGATGATGGACTCAAAGAGGCCGTTAGCGAGTTTGTGTCGATACTGTTATCTAAGATTTTCAAGGATATGGATAAATCGATACCGAGAAGCGAGCTCACCGAAGAGTCGTACGGTCAGAGTTGGTTTCGAGAGATGATCTTGGACGAATATGCAAAAACCGCGTCAAAGCAGGCGTTACGTTCTTTAGGAGAAACCGTATACAAGCAGATAGCTGGGGTGCAACAAAGAGGGTCTTAATTGCCGCGAGGGGTTCATTTTTCTGTTGGGGGGTTTTTGTGAGGTTGGCTGCGGCGCCCCCCTTTTTTATTACAAATCCAGCGTCTTCACCCACCCGGACAGATCCGACTTCATAGAGGCCGTATCCGGCTCGTTCAATTGGTCTATCGCATCCGCGATATGCGGGACTTTGAAGGGAATATCGGTCAGCGCCGCTTCGACGCGATCGATGAAATCGGGGTACAAACTATCAGAAAAGACTCTCGTCCGCAACAACGCGCCTTCGCTCACATGGAAGCAGAGCTCCACTTCCCCCCAATCGAACCGTTTGGTTCGTGTATACTCAAAATCCGGCGAGTTTCCGTATCGCCAAAGATTCGAAGCATGTCTCCTCGTCATCTCCCGCAAGATTTCCTTATCGATTTTAAGCTCGGCTTCGGAAACGCTTGTCGGAGCGTAGACTCTTAAAAAGACTTCTCGAAGTTTCGGGATCAGGGCTTCCACGGTTAAGCCCGGTTTCTTTTCCTGAAGATTGATGATTCGAGATCGGACGGAAGCGACCCCCTTCGCCTTCAACTTTTCTTTCGAAGGACTCAGATATCGCGCGGCGCGTTCGAGGTCGGCGTGAACGAGAATCGTGCCGTGGTGAAGCGCTTTCTTGCCCAAGTAATAATAAGCGTTTCCGGAAAACTTTCGATCCTCAAGCAGCAGATCATTTCGACCGCTTTTTTGGACCTCCAGGCCGAAGCTTTGAAGTGTCTGCTGGATAACCGAAAATTGTTTTTCAAGATCGTAGTGCGTTTTATCGGCGATAAAAGAGAAATTAAGATTCCCGAGATCATGATAGACGGCGCCGCCGCCGGACAATCGCCTCGCCAATTTTCCGTCTTCGGCTTCGAAAACCGCCATTGAAACCTCTTTCCATGGGTTTTGATTCCTGCCGATCACGATGGTATGCTGGTTTTGCCAGAGATAAAAAATCACGTTCTCCGTTGGTTGAGAGCGCATCCAGTACTCTTCGAGCGCAAGATTCTCCCAGGGATTGTGGCCGGTTCCGATCACGATACTGGCAGTCATGGGGGTCATCAGTCTTCCGTCCTTCCGTAGCGTATCCCGCCACTCTGATGTAAAATGCCTGTGTCTCTTTTAACATGAAGCATCGAACTTTCTTCTCTCTCTTTCATCCAGTAAGCGGGAAAAACATCTCCAATCAGAAAAGGTGTCTGATTTATTCGCGTCCTCTCCCGTTCCGGATAAACCTGCAGCGTCTTTCCGATACCACAATGTCTCCATTCCGACGGCTTGCGCCCCGAGAATATCGCTTTCGTAGGAATCGCCGATATACAGGCTTTCTTCCGGTGAAGTCCGAAATCGCTCCAGAATGGATAAGAACATATCCGGATGAGGTTTTCCGACACCGACCTCTTCGGAGGTAAGGATATGTGTAAAGAAGGGTTTAAGTCCCGAAAGCGCCACTCTCCGCTCTTGAACCCGGCGAACGCCGTTGGAGAGTAATCCCATCCGATAGCCCCTTTCTTGAAGCTTTTCCAGGGTTTCATAGGCGTGATCCTCCAAGATGGCGATTTCGGAAAGGTTCGTTAGATACCGGGCGTTGATCTCGGCAGCCAAGGGAAAAAGAACCCCGAGCGCCGTGCCGCACAAGAACCGTTGGAATCGACGTACCGTCGTTTCTTCTTTGGTTTGGTTCCCCAACTCGAACTGTCGCCACTCTTCCCGGTTGATCCGGGTATATTCGGCCGTCTGGGCGTCGCTCAAAGTGTGACCATAAGCCGCAAGCGTCTTTTGTAGCGCGATCTGTTCGCTTTTCGAAAAATCGAGCAGCGTGCCGTCGAGGTCGAAAACGAGGAGGAAACAGCGCCGGAAGCCGGTCATACCAACGCCACACCGAAAACGGATTTCAACTGGTCGTAGGTCCATTTACACACTTCATCTGAGGGACCTTCCGAAGCGTTCATCAGGACCGTTGTCGGGGTCTCTCGGTAGAAAAGATCCTCGCAGGTGTACAAAATACAGATGTTGAGCATCACCCCGCACAGGGCAATCTCCTGGATCCGGTTCGTCTTGATGATCTCGTCGAGTTTGGTTTCCTTGAAAGCGGTGAAATACCGCTTATACAGTCGAATATGGCGATGATACCCGTTTAGCGACCGTTTCAATTCCGTCAAGAGGTCGGACCCCCACGTGTTTTGCAGACAATGCGGCGGGAAAAGCCGGAATTCGGGGTCGTTCGATTTATGCCAATCCTGGGTGGTAATAATATACTGCTCTTCTTCCTGCGCTTTCTCGACTGCCCGAATGATACCGGTTATCCGTTCCGGAAAGCGGTTGTTGAACAAGACCCCTTCGGGTGAAAAGAAATCGTTCTGTACATCCACGACCAAAAGCGCTTTCATCACACTCTCCTTTTTATTCTTGATCGAACCATTTTTGCCATTGCGCTTCGCTGATAATTGGTGTATTGAGCTGCGCAGCTTTTTGAGCTTTCGATCCCGGGTTTTCTCCCATCAGCAGATAGTTCGTTTTTTTGGAAACGCTCTCCGAAACTTTCCCCCCGTTCTTTTCGATCACTTCCCGAAGCTCCTCCCGTGTGAAGTGCTCGAAGGTCCCTGTGATAACGAAGGTCAGCCCTTTGAACCTTTCCGAAACCTGTTCGATCGGTTCTTTCGTATTTACGCCCATCGCCTCGATCTCATCCAAAACGCGTTGAACCGCCGGATTCTGGAAATATCCGTGGATCGCGGCCGCCATCTCTGCTCCAATGCCATCCAATCGGCACAATTCTTCTGCTGTCGCGGTTCTTAAACGATTCAAGTCTTTGAAAGCGGCCGCCAACTCTTTCGCCGTCTTCACACCGACCGTCGGAATGCCTAATCCCGTTAACAAACGATGCAGCGGGTTCTTTTTACTTCCTTCTATCTCCGTCAGCAGCCGAAGGACCGATTTTTCTCCCATTCTCGGCAAGGCGAGCAACCGCTGCCTTTCTAAGCGGTACAGATCCGACAGTTCTTTCAGAAGCCCCCTCTCCACCAGCTCGTGAATCCAGCGTTCGCCCAGCCCTTCGATGTTCATGCCCTGCCGGGAGGCGAAGATTTCCATCGATCGCTTCAACTTGGCCGAACATAGCGGATTCAGACACCGAACGGCAACTTCTTCCTCCCTCTCCTTCCCGACGGGACCTAGGCAGACGGGGCATTTTTCCGGCGGAAAGAGGATCGTTTCCTGACCTCCACGCTTCTCTGAGACCGAACGGACGATTTGCGGAATGATATCTCCCGCTTTTTCAACAACCACGGTATCCCCGGAACGGATGTCTTTTTCTCTCACATATTCAAAGTTATGGAGGGAAGCCCTTCTGACCGTGGTCCCCGCTAAAGAGACAGGAGCCAAGTTAGCGACCGGTGTGATGACACCTGTGCGACCGACGCTGTATTCTACTGACAGGACTCGTGTTTCCTTTTGTTCGGCGGGGAATTTGAACGCGATCGCCCATCTGGGCGAATGACTTGTCGCTCCCAATGACTCGTACCAACCGAATTCATTGACTTTGATCACGGCACCGTCGATATCGAAGGGCAATCCATGCCTTTTGGCCGTCCAAAGCTGCCAATACGCGATCACTTCTTCCACGGAGGCACATAGGGCGCGATGAGGTTCGGTTTTAAAACCAAGTTCTTTGAAAAAGTCCAATGTCTCCGTTTGAGTTTTTAACGCGTATCGCATCGGATCCAATAAATGATAGACAAAACTATCCAACCGCCTTTTAGCCACAGCGGCCGTATCGAGTTGTCTCAACGTTCCAGCGGCCGCATTGCGTGGATTGGCGAACAGCGCGATCCCTTCTTCTTCGCGTTGTTCATTGATCGCGGCAAAAGACGACTTCGGCATATAGATCTCCCCGCGAACTTCCAGGGTTTCCGGCCGACGCAAACGATTCGGAAAGGAGGAGATCCGTCGGATATGTTCCGTGATATCCTCTCCCTCGACCCCGTTCCCCCTTGAAATACCACGCACGAAAACACCCGCTTCAAAACGCGCGGCAAAAGAAACGCCATCGATTTTCAACTCGCAGAGATAGGAGAACGGAACCTTCCCCAAGATTCTGGCGACGCGTCCGTGGAACTCCCGAATGTCCGTTTCGTTGTACGTGTTATCGAGGCTAAGCATCGGGATCGAATGGGGGACGGTTTGAAAACCCTCGATCACCAACGCTCCCACTTTTCGGGTCGGGGAGTTCGGGTCGTCGAATTGGGGGTACTTTCTCTCAAGGGTAAGCAACTTTCGGAATAAGTCATCGTAGTCTTTGTCCGAGACAACCGGATGCGCCAGCACGTGATAGGCGTAATTGTGGCGCTCTATCTCTTCTCTCAACTGGTCGATCTCGGTTTTGACTCTCTCCATCGGCTGGTCCACGTCATCCTCCGGGGCGAAGCGGAGAGGTCACCCCTTTTTCCACTTCAGAATCGCAGCTTTCGGTTCCTCTGCGCCAAATATGGCCGATCCCGCCACCAGGATATCGGCTCCGCTCTCGCACAACTCTTCGTAGTTGTCATCGTTGACGCCGCCATCTACAGAGATGAGAAACCAGTTTTCCCCCGCTTCTCGCATTTGCGCCAGTTTTCTGATCTTTTCAAAGCTGCCCGAGATGAACCGCTGACCCCCGAATCCCGGATTCACGCTCATTATCAAAACCCCGTCCACATACGGCAGGATCTCTTCGAGAATAGAAACCGGCGTGTGCGGATTTAAAGAGACAAAGGCCTCTACCCCGGCGCTTTTGATTCTGGCGATCGAAGCATGGAGGTGTGGACAAGTTTCGTAGTGTACGGTTAGTGGGTTTGCCCCTGCCCGGATGAAAGTATCGATATAGTCGTCCGGCCGCGAGATCATGAGATGGACATCCAGTTTAAGAGAAGTGACACGTCGGATGGCTTCTACCACCGGAATCCCGATCGTGATATTCGGCACATAATGGCCATCCATTACATCGATGTGGAGGTAATCGCTAACCTCTTCGACGCGGCGAATCTCTTTCTCCAAATTCGCAAAATCCGCCGCCAGGATCGACGGTGAGACGCGAATACGATGTTTCATCTCTTCTCCTTTTGGTACTTGTTGATCGGATGTATGCGCTCGAAATCCACCAGCTCGCGAACCATCTGAAGGTAATTCTCATATCGAGAGAGGAGGATTTCTCCCTGATCCACCTGCTCGTGGACTCGGCATCCCGGTTCATCTATATGCAAACAGTCTTCGTAATAACAGTGACTACCCGCCCTCACAAACTCCGGGAAACAAAATTTCAGCTCATCGGAAGGAATATGCGTCAAGCTAAGATTCGCGAATCCGGGCGTATCCGCCACCAACCCTTTGTTCGCCACGGGCAGCAGCTCGGAATAGGTCGTCGTGTGTTTCCCAACTTCCAACTGCTTGGAGATTTCTCCTTCCTTCAACCCCAAAGAAGGATCGATCTGATTGAGCACCGTGCTTTTGCCCACACCGGACATGCCGGCCAAGGTGGATATTTTACCCGAGAGAACGGAGCTGACCTCGAGGATCCCTTCTCCTGTTTTCGCGGAGACGGGGATCACCGTGTAGTCCTTTGAATAATAGGCGACGTATTGTTCAAGGCGCTCCCGGCCTTCTCGATCCAGCAGATCGATTTTGTTGATAACCAGACATACTTCGAGGCTGTTACGTTCGGCCAGGACCAAAAACCGGTCTACGATAAACGCGGAAACTTCCGGATACTTCAACGATGTGACCAACAGGACCTGATCGATATTGGCAATATTCGGCCGATCCAAGACATTCCTTCGGGGGAAGATATTCTCGATTCTCCCAGCAGGCATCGCTTCCACGCCGGGTGATGCCCCCGCGACTGTTTCTCGAAAGCCGATATATTCCACGACATCGCCGATGATCGGGCGGATGTTTTGCGTTTTAAAACGTCCCCGCAGACTGCACATAAAACGCTTTTGCGTCAGCGCGTCTTCAACGGTGACGATATTCGAATGGAAACGGACTACGATTCCCTGGCGTCTATCCATGTTTTCTCGCTTTGTTCGATGAAATCTTTCGAGTTTTCAAAAATCAACCCCATCATGATGAGATCTTCCACCCGGCCGGAGTCGAAAACCACGGCGCCTCTACGCCGGCCTTCGACCTCAAAACCCAATGACTGATAGAGGGTTAATGCCCGGAGGTTGTGCCCCATCACATGCAAGGTCACTCTCTTCAACAAAGGATTTTCGGTAGCCCACGTAATAAAAATTTCCATCATGTGCCGTCCGATACCCGCTCCCTGATAGTCGACCGCGACCGAAATCCCGACTTCCCCATCGTGACTGATCCGCTGTTTCATCCCGCCCACAAAATTGAGGAGTCCGACAATCCGCTCGGAATGAACGGCCACGACCATCACCGCGTTCTTTCGAAGCGCATGCGCCTCGATGTAATCTTTCTCGTACTTCGCGTCTTGATTCACTTCCCAAGAGTTGGAGATCATATAATCGAAACGGTCCTGATTGTCTCGTATGTAGCGGATAACCCCTTTTGAGTCTTCTGTTTTCGCGTTCCTGAAAAGGATCTCTCTGTCGCGTCGATCCTTGAAAATACTCTGACGAATCTCTCCCATTTTACTCCTTTTTGATGAAGATACGGGGATTATACCATGGCCGCCTGTGCTATAATTCTCAGACAGACCGATCGGGAGGTTAAAAGATGGTAGTGGAGATTATTACGGTGGGGACGGAAATACTTCTCGGAGATATCGTCAATACGAATGCCCGGTACCTCGCCCGGAGAATTGCCGATTACGGTTTCAGTTGTTACCGCCAAACGGTCGTCGGAGACAATCCCGTTCGCTTGAAACAAGCGATTGGCTATGCCTTCGAATCGGCCGACCTTGTCATCGCCACGGGCGGATTGGGGCCGACCGATGACGACCTAACCAAAGAGGTTGCGGCAGCCTATTTTGGGATCCCGTTATGTTTTCACCCACCCTCCTGGGAACGCATACAAGAACGCTTTGCCGACAGAATGATGCCGATTCCCGAATCCAACAGAAAGCAAGCCTTTTTCCCAATCGGCGCGCAGATATTAGAAAACCCGAACGGAACCGCGCCGGGCGCTCTGTTCGGCAATGGTGAAAAAACGATTGTAGTCTTGCCGGGTCCCCCCTCAGAGATGATCCCCATGTTCGAGAATACGGTTGCCCCCTTTTTGGATGCAAAAAACAGCGGGGTGATCGTGTCGCGAGTCCTTAAAACTGTCGGGATCGGGGAAAGCGCTCTGGCCGAACTTCTGAAACCGATTATCGACAGCCAAAGCAATCCCACCGTCGCAACCTATGCCTCGGAAGGGGAGATAACGGTCAGAGTAACCGCGCGCGCGCCCGACAAGCAAAACGCCATACAATTGATAGAAGAAACGCAACAATCGATCATTTGGTTGTTAGGGGACCTCTATTACGGTTATGACAACCAGTCTTTGGAGGAACGCGTGGTCGAGCGCTTCGCCGCCCGGGGATGGGATCTGGCCGTCTTCGAGTCGATAACCGGGGGCGCCCTATTCGCTGCGCTTTCAGGTGTGAGCGGAGCGACTCGGGTATTATCTCGTGGATGGTGTTTTAACGCGGAGGAAAGAAGCCGTCACTGGCTTTCCGAAACCAAAACTGTCACAGGAGACGGAGCGCAGGCCTTCGCGAGAGCGGCAAAAGCGCGCGCGGGCACAAAAATCGGGATCGCCGTTCACATGGAGAATCCGCAACAAGCGACGATCGCCGTATGCTTTCCCGATAAAGAGGTCATAAAAATCGTCCGCTGCCTCGAACCGCTCGTCAAAGCGCGGCAACGGATCGTGAAACAAGCCCTGAATACCTTGCGTTTAGAGGGGTAGGTCTCTTGTTTTTGACTCGATATCTGCTTGCAATCGCACCGAATATGTGTTACACTATATTTATCATTCATTCCACCTCATATTCTGGACTTTTCGTCTGCACCCAATTTCGGATTATTTTCGCGTTATTGGCAACATACATATGAAGGAGGAGATCTACGTGAAAAAAGTCACTTTCCTAATCACTCTGGCACTCTTGTTCTCTCTCACTCTCAGTTTTGGCGTAATGAATCTGTATATGGCCACAGGCGGTACTTCTGGAACCTACTATCCCTTTGGCGGAGCCGTTGCCCAGGTGATCGGCCAACGCTACCCCGAAGTCCGCATCCGTGTGCAGTCTACCGGCGCCTCGGCCGCGAACATCCGTCTTATCGCCGAGAAAGAAGTCGACATCGCGCTCGTCCAGAACGATGTGATGCACTACGCTTACACCGGCACCGTCCTTTTCAAAGCAGGCAAAATCACCAACTTCTATACGTTGGCAACCGTGTACACGGAAGTGTGCCAGGTCATCACAAGAGCCGATTCTGGAATCAATACCATCGCCGATCTGAAGGGGAAGAGAGTATCGGTAGGGGATGCCGGAAGCGGCGTTGAAGCCAATACGATCCAGATTTTGGAAGCCTACGGAATGACCTTCAAAGACATCAACGTCCAAAACTTGTCCTTTGCCGAATCCGCTTCGGCGCTTAAGGATCGAAAGATCGACGCGTTCTTTGTCACGGCTGGCATTCCGACAACCGCGATCGTCGAGCTCGCCAGTACCAATGCGGTAAAAGTGCTGCCCGTCGACGTTGAGAAAGCCAGCACGCTGATCAACAACTTCCCATTCTATGTCAACTTCATCATTCCTGCGAATACCTACAAAAACCAAACAGAACCTGTGAACACCGTTGCCGTTAAAGCGACCTTCATCGTTCGCGCCGATCTTCCGCTCGATACGGTCTACAACATCACCAAAGCGATTTTCGAAGGACAGGCGGAGATCGCGGAAGCCCACGCCAAAGGAAAAGAGTTTAACCTTCAAGAAGCTGTGAAAGGAGTCTCTGTTCCTTTCCATCCCGGAGCGGAAAAATACTTCCGTGAGGTCGGAGCGATTCAATAATCCTTTGATCGATTCATATTCAGGCGCACGTTTTCGTGCGCCTGATTCTTTCTTTGTTCGCGTTCGCGCTCTTCTTTTACCAATCTTGGTTAGCACGTTTTTCACGTTTGGCTTCGCGCAGGCCTTGATCATCGAAGATACGATTTCTTCCGAGGCGATTGCCCGGTTTGATCTGTTTGAAGGGGAATCTTTCTCGATCGGTTTCGTCCATTCGGTCAATCAAAGTCCCGTTGAAGAGACCTATCAGATTCTCGAAGGGAAGATTTGGCTCATTTCTTGTTTATACTACCACTTTGGGGCAGGAGTCCTCACGGAGGTCCAACCGGGACAAGAAATGGTGGCGCAACCGGATGGTGGCATGCTCATTCGCGGTCTCTTTTATGAGATAGACGAACTGTTGTATATCGTCGGTACGGTAAGCGATCATGTGTTGAAAATAAAAGGAAAGATTGTCAGTTTGAGAGAACTATGCGGTCAAAATCGAAAGATTCTGTTACGTTATCGGCAATGAACGATGTCATCCGTAGTCATAAAAACCATCTCGCTTGGCAAATCAAGTGCCGACTTTTAAACAAAACGGCGCGATGAGATCAAGCGGAATATCCGGAGGTGTTTCCCGTGGCGGGAGATAAAAAAAAGGCGTCAAAAAACGCACAAGAAATGAAAACTGTCGAAGATCAAAAGGCAAAGATGACTGGCGGAAACGAAAGCGATGAATTTGAAGTGGTGAGCGAAGAACAGGTGAAAGCGGTTCTCGCGCAATATGATCGCGAATCGAACACGAGGGAGTTCACCGGTATCCCGAAGTTTATTATCCGCTGGATGCTGGTGGCGTTCTCCATCTTCGCGGTTTTAGCCAATATCGTCTTTACCCTCCCCGAGCAAATCAAACGGGCGAGTTTTCTCGGGATCGTCATCTTCATCGCCTTTCTTCTGTTCCCCGCTTCAAAAAAAATCAAAAAACGCGTCAATTACGTGCCCTGGTATGACTTAGCCCTCGGAATCGTAGGATTCTGCGCCTTTTTTTATCTGGTCGTCAACTTCCGCACGATAGCCGATCGAGCCGGGTTATTCACTCAGACGGACCTGGTGTGGGGGGTTATCGGGATTCTGATCGTTCTGGAGATCTGCCGTCGGGCCGTCGGGTTGCCGATCGTCGTCGTTGTCTCGTGTTTCATTGCCTTCGCTTTTTATTCCGGTTTTTCTTTCAAGCGGATCGTCACCCACCTGTCCTATACCTTGGAAGGGGTTATCGGGATTCCGTTGGGGGTTTGTACGACTTTCATCGTGATGTTCATCCTGTTTGGCGCCTTCCTTGAAAAAACGGGCGTCGGGCAATTTTTCATCGACATCTCCAATTCGATAGCCGGTTTTGCGAGCGGGGGACCCGCGAAGGTGGCCGTCATCGCCAGCGCGATGGAAGGAATGGTATCGGGAAGTTCAGTTTCCAATACCGTCGGTTCAGGAAGCTTTACCATCCCGATGATGAAAAAAATAGGCTATAAACCCGAATTCGCGGCCGCGGTAGAAGCGACGGCATCCACCGGCGGACAAATCATGCCCCCGATCATGGGCGCGGCGGCCTTTCTGATGGCGGAGATTACCGGCATACCCTATTCTAATATCGTCATCGCAGCGTTTTTACCCGCCGCCCTCTATTTCACCGGGATCTTCCTGATGATCCACTTCGAAGCGAAAAAACTCGGACTGAAGGGGTTAAGTAAAGAAGAGCTCCCGAATTTTTGGAAACTCTTCTTCACCAAAGGCTATCTGCTTATCCCGTTAGTCGTTATCATCTATCTGATGATGAGCGGGTCCACCCCGACGATGGCAGCCTTTTGGTCCATCGTTTCCGCGATTGCCGTCAGTATGGTCCGTAAAGATACGCGGCTTAACTTCACCAAAGCCACCGACGCTTTAGAAAATGGCGCGCGTAACACACTCGGCGTCGCGATCGCCTGTTCTGCCGCGGGAATCATCATCGGCGTCGTGACCTTGACGGGAGTGGGACTTGAGCTCGCGACAGGCTTGCTCACCCTTTCCGGGGGAATACCGATCCTGGCGCTGTTCTTCACAATGATCGCGTGTATCGTCTTGGGAATGGGCGTTCCCACCACTGCCAACTACGTTATTATGGCCACGATTACGGCCCCGATCGTCATGAAATTGGGGGTCCCGATTATGGCCGCCCATATGTTCGTCTTTTACTTCGGGATCGTCGCCGATATCACGCCCCCGGTCGCTTTAGCCGCCTATGCGGGTTCGGCCATCGCACACTCGAATCCGTTAAAAACGGCCATCACGGCGACACGCTTGGCGATCGCGGCGTTCATCATTCCTTACATGTTCGCGCTGAACCCTGCGATTCTTTTGGGGCCTCAATCCTTTGCGACCGTCGCCTCGACCTTTAAAGTGTTGTTTATGATTCTGACCTCTTTCGTCGGAATGTTCTCAATTTCAGTGGGGATGGAAGGGTATTTATTAAAACATATGCGTTTTTGGGAAAGAATCCTCGCGATCGGGGCAGGCCTCCTGTTGATCGATCCCGGTTTGGTAACGGATATCGCCGGATTGTCTTTAATCGCCTTCGTCATCGCGCTTCAATATTTCGGATCGCGTTCAAGAAATCAACCGGTGGCGGCATAGAGATACCTTTATTGGATTAACAAAGCGAACGGGGGTCGGGCGAGAATTAACTTTGCCGATCCCCCTTAACAAAGAAAGGCATCGAATCCGATGCCTTTCTTTGTTAAGGCGCGTAAAGGTACTCGGTATACTCCATCAGGGTCCCTTTCGAATCGTAAAGGCTCGTTTTTTCCGGCTCTCCGGTTATCGCGTAGTCAAAGGTTTGAAGCCATTTGATCTCGTTTCCCTCTTTAATGGTAATTTGCGTTAAGCGGTTTTCTCCGTCATAGGCGTAAAGGGTTTGGCGAACGCGTTTTCCGGTTGCGTCGTACCCGTCGGTTCGTTTTAGGAGTTCTCCTTCATGGAAGCGCTCTTCCGTGTAGGTCAAAGCGCCTTTCGCGTCATAAGTCGTCACGCGGATCGTCTGTCCTGTGGGGTTTTTTTCTATCTTTTGAATGGCTCTAAGCGCCTTGCCCTCCCGAAATTCTATCTTTATCGTTTCATGTTCCCGATAATCGTAGGTTTCCGTTCTTTCTTGCCCGGAAGATCCGACCGATCGAACGCTGAGGAGTCGGCTCTCTTCGTCATAGGTATAGGAGGAAGTTTCCAGGACCGATCCGTTTTTGTCGATGATTTGCATAGCAGATGCCTTCCCGGTATCATCGTAGGCGTAGCGAATCCTCAGATAGCCTTCAACGTTGTCTATCAATATCCGGCGCTCTTCGACCAGCCGTTTTTGGTTTTTTGCCGGGATGGCTTCGGCTCCTTCACTCGCAGCAGATGAGGGTCCTTCGGTTTGCGTTTCGAGGGTTAAGCGTAGATTCTCCTCCATTAACCGGGCATTCTCGCTCTGCAACGCCACAATCCGTTCGGCCTGCCTTTCGACTTCTTTTGACAACCCTTGAGCTTGCGCCTCTCGGAAAGACAGCAGTTGTTGTAGCTGGTAGAGGCGGGTTTCTTTCTCCGCAAGGGACTCTTCCAGCTTTTTTATGCGAACGTCGGCTTCCGCCAGCTGCCTCCCTTGTTCTTGGAAAGCGTCGCTCTCGATTCGTTTTCGTTCGTCGCCGATACGAACTGCGCTTTCAGAGGCCTCGAAGGTCGCGACGGTTTCTTCGAGGGCGCGAATGCGTTGTAACAGTTGGTTATTCAGCTCGGAGATATGCAGTAGCGCATTCGTTTGATCCGACAGATCCGTTTTCGTTTTTTGTAATTGGTTTTCCAAGATTGTCTCCTGATACCGTTGCATCCGATGAAACGCGTTTTCTTCAGACACAATCCGCTCCAGTTCTTCGGCTCGCGCTCCTGGAAACGCGAGACTGGCGCCGCTTAATAAAGGATCGGCAACTCCGTTCAAGAGATTTGCCTCATAGGAAAGGTCGAAGACCAAGCGCGTGAGGCCGTGAGAATCGAGCAGAAAACAGAACGGGAGAGTCGAAATGTCGGTGAGAAGCCAACCGTGTATCGTTCCGCTCTTGCCGCTCGCGAAACCAGTTCCTTCGAATAGCAGCCTTGTTTCCCCAAAACCGGATGCTGAGAAAAGAGACTGCAGGTCGGCCGCATAATCCGCGAAGTCAGTAAGGTCCGAAATCGAGAGCGCTTCCGTATAGACGGTTATGACATTCTTTGAAACATCGAGCTGCACCCGATGAGAAAAATGCCCGTAAATCGCGATACTCCTCCAGGGATAGTCATAGGTGACGGATAATCCCGTCTTCTCCCATTGCGCCACGACATTTTCGGCAAGAAGAAACCCGCATAGGCTAATCGGAATCAAAAACGCACATAAAAAAATACCCGCCTGTTTCATAAGCGCACCTTCCTGGCCGGGTTTGTCATCCGCACCCGCTGATGCTTCATTATTCTAAGGGAGCGTTCCATCTTCCTTTAAGGCGCGATTAGCGCAGATCGCGAAAGTTAAAAAAGTCATTCAAGACCAAGACCGCTTCTGCGCGGCTTCTTGTTCCTATTTTGCTATAAATCGTGGAGATATAATTTTTAACCGTCCCTTCTGTCAGAAAAAGGTTGTTTGCGATCTCCCGATTCGTCAGGCCTTTCACTAACAGAAGCGCGATCTCTTCTTCCCGCATCGTCAGCTCTTCTAAAAGTTCGAATTTTCGTTTTTCTATCGACTGACGCTCGAATTCGGCGTTATCCAATTTTGTTTGGGCCAAACGTTTGGTTAGCTTCGCGACAATAGACGCTGGCAAAGTGCAATTCCCGCTGGCGGTGTTTCGAATCGAGGCCAGTAGCCGATCTGCTGGGATGTCTTTTAAGAGGTATCCGCTGGCGCCGTTGTTGAGCGCGTCGATGAGATAAGCGTCGTCGTCAAAGGTAGTCAGAACAATCACCACCGTATCAGGAAAGGCAGTTTTAATGCGCTTCGTGCTTTCCACACCATCGAGCTTGGGCATCCGGATGTCCATTAAAACGATTTTCGGCCGCAAATCCGCCACCATATCCAAAGCTTGTTTTCCGTCAAAGGCCACTCCTACGACTTCGATGTCTTCTTCGAGCTCGAGAATCGTTTTCAATCCGTCGATCATCAAGCGTTGATCATCGACTAACAGTACCTTGATCTTTTCCATGGCACCCCTGCCTTTCCCCTTTATTTCGGGAAGGTGATCTCTACGAGACACCCGTTTCCGGTGTCCGAAAAAAACGAAAAAGCGCCACCTGCTTCTTCCACACGATCTTTCATCGCCGAAAGGCCGAATCCCGGGTGATACCCGTCACATCCGCCGCCGTTGTCGCGAAGCTGAAAAGAAAGTTTGTCTTCACGGTTTTCCAGTGAAAAGGAAAAACGTGTCGCCTTCCCGTGTTTCACTCCGTTCGTCAATCCCTCTTTCAACGCATAGTAAACCGCTTTCCCGGTTTGCTCCGGAAAACGTCCGAGGTTTTCGATTTTGGATTCGACAACCACGCCAAAATGCCGCTCCGCTTCTATAATGAGTAGTTTCAGAGCGGTTAGCAAATCTTTGCTCTTTTCTCCCAAACTCAGGGTTCGAACCGACTGTCTGATCGCTTCTAATCCGCATCGGACTTGGTCTTGCGCGGAGAGGAGCTTTTCGACCGCGCGAACGGGATTCGCCGATGCCAGGCGAATACCGGCTTCTATCTGTATGACCGCCGCCGTTAAAGAGTGGCCTACGTTATCGTGGATCTCTCGAGCGATACGGTTCCGCTCCTTCAGGACAACCATCTCTTCCAAAGCGTTAATCGATTGTCTCAGACTTTGATTTGTTTTTTCCAACAATTTTTTCTGTTCGGCTAAGAGCGTTTCGGAGTAGGCTAAAGAGAGTCGTTTTTTGTATAGATCGACCGTCAAGAGCATAAAAAAGAAAACGAGCAGGAAGCTGATCAGATTCCGCCAGACGTAAACGACCGGCAAAGAACTGACGGCGAGGCTAATTAGGCAAGTTAAAGAAGAGTAAATCGAGAATCGGATAGCAAAAGTCAAAGGAAAAAAGACAACCGCTTCGGCGATTAAAATATCGTAAAAATAAAAAGTGATGTGCGCCGGGTCCTCGATAGAAATCCAATAGGTTAGCAGCAAGTTGATAAAAAGCAGGGGTTTCGCCCAGGAAAGCTTCCTTCGAGGCAACAGAACGCTGTGCAAAAGAGTGCAGAGGCCCAGCAAGATCAACGAGAAAACTTTGGTTTCAGTCTCGCCTTGGCGACTGAAGAAGAACCATACGCTCCAAGAAAAGAGGAAAAAGAAATATTGAAACAGATTGATCAGGTTGATGTAATCGACGATGAAAAACGCTTTTAAACGTTGAACAATACCGATCGGCTTTCTTTCCATCTCTTTCGCTCCTCCCGCTCTTCGATTGTATCACTTTTCGCTCGCGGTCAAACGATCCATAAGACGCGGACGACAACAAAGCGATACTCGGTTTGATGAGTGTTCGGTAACGAAATGCGAGGATTCTGGCTCGTTTACACTTGAGCGAAGAAAGCGTCAGATAAAGGCAATCTGGTTCCGAAAGCGTTTTTTTATTGTTTGCAGGTAAGCTAAAACCAAAGATAAAGGCGCCCGTTAATCGTCCGCTCCGCAACTACCACCGGCTTCAACGCGCGCCTTAATACTTTACTATTCGATCGGTCTTATACCGGGGAAGTCCTTTTTTTTGTTCTAACCCGGATGACTCTCTCGCTTCTCCAACAACTGGCACCGCCCTTGACGGTCCAATCTGAAGAATCGCTTAAGAAGCTTTGCTTCTTTCGTGCGCGACCGATACCATCTGTTTCTTGCCTTTATCCCGGAAGGAAGCCAAAATAAGCTCGGCATCTTCGTGGGCTACGGTTAAGAAGGAAAACTTCTCAAGGATTTCGACATCCCTTATTTTTCGGTCTTCCACTCCCGCTTTCGTCCGTATAAGCTGGACAAGCTTTTTCGGTGTCATGCCATTCGTACGCCCTTGGGCAAAGAAGAGACGGGTTTTGCTCGTTTTTCTGAAGGTTACCTCTTGAATGTGGCGATAGGCCGATTCATCAAGCTGCTCGCCGAACGAATGCTTGAGTACGGCTGCTAGTACCGTTTCCGGATCTCTATCCCCTAATATTCTTCTTGATAATTCGAGATAATCGTTCAGATCGGTGTCTTGCAAAACCGCATCAACTTGCTCTTGAATCCGCGCTTTTTTGGATTCGATTACTTTCTTTACGGGTGGTATCTTTTCTTTTTTGATCTCCGTTCGTGTGATTTTTTTAATGAACGAGAGCTTTCTGTACTCTTCCGGCGTCACAAAAGTAATCGCAGTGCCTTCTTTTCCCGCTCTTCCGGTTCTTCCGATCCGGTGGACATAAGCCTCAGGATCCTGCGGGAGCGAAAAATTGATCACGTGGGTCAGATCGGCCACATCGATACCGCGGGCAGCGACGTCCGTCGCGACTAAAATATTGATCCGACGTTTTCGGAACTTTTCCATGATCCGCTCGCGTTGATATTGGGCGATATCGCCGTGCAAACATTCGGCTCCGTACCCCCGTTCAACGAGCTTTTGCGTCAGTTCATCAACGTCCACTTTCGTCTTACAGAAAATCAACCCGTAGAAATCTCTTTCCAGATCAATCGTCCGGCACAACACTTCTACTTTGTCTCCTTCATGGACTTCGAAATAGAGCTGCTCGGTCGTATCGACGGTGAGCTGTTTCTCTTCCTCTACGAAGTGATCGTAATCGCCCATATACTTCCGCGCAATGCTCAGAATGGGTTTGGGCATGGTAGCGGAGAAGAGGAGCACTCGTTTGTCTGCCGGGGTATTTTTAACGATCTCTTCCATTTCGTCGATAAAGCCCATGTTCAGCATTTCGTCGGCTTCATCAAGAACCAGATAACCGATCGATCCGATATTTAAGGTACCGCGATGAATATGATCGATCAACCGGCCGGGCGTTCCAACGACGATTTCGACGCCTCTCTTCAACTGTTTGAACTGCGTTTCATAAGACTGTCCGCCGTAGACGGGAATAATCCGAAACCCTCTATCGCCGTTTAGCGAATTTAGTTCTTCACAAACCTGCAAAGCCAGCTCTCGCGTCGGTACGACGATGAGGGCCTGCGGCACGCCGTTCTTTCTTTCCAGATGCTCCATTATGGCTAAACCGAAAGCAGCCGTTTTACCGGTACCGGTTTTTGCCTGGCCAATGATGTCTTTGGTCCCCTGAAGCATCGCCGGGATGACTTTCTTCTGGATCGGCGTTGGCTCCACGAACCCCTTTGCTGTGATCGCATCTATCGCCTCTTGCGATAGACCTAAAGCGCTAAAACTTTCTGTTTTCTTCAAATCTTTCTCTTCCTTTCGTTGTTCTCAAAAAAAAAGTTCCCCTTCTGGCGTGACAGGAACTTTTCGGTTATCTTTACTATCCTGCAACAAGCAGGTCAGTCCAATTGGTTCACATCGCCCGTATTATAACACAAAGAAACCAAAAAAACACGCCCGCGAATCGGGAGAAAAAATAGAAACCGAAAGACCGGTACTTTCCGTTGACGCTTTCAAAAAAATCTTTCCACGAAAGGCGAAACTGATCTCTGCGAGCCGTGGAGCGTCCGATGATCATTTGGAATAGTAAAAATAGAGAACGAATTATGTGTATTACTCGGTTACGGATGAGAGAGGATGAAATGGGTATTACCTTCTTATGATGCGCCTTTTGGATCGCCAGACTTGAGTCGGGTATGCCTTGATGGGTTTATGGGTATCGAAGAGGTTGGCTGTGGCTTCGAAACGCATTTTCGGTTTGCTTTTTTTTCCGTTTTTTGGTATTGTAAAGCGTCAAGAAACAGATAATATTCTCTCCTTTTGGGAAATGGTCGGTGCGAACATGGGGCAGCGAGTCTACGGATTGGTGGACTGCAACAACTTTTTTGTCTCTTGTGAAAAGGTTTTCAATCCTAATCTGGAGGGAAAACCCGTCGTCGTTTTGTCCAACAATGACGGTTGTATCGTAGCGCGGTCTTCTGAGGCAAAGGCATTGGGAATACCGATGGGAACCGCCTATTTCAAGATTCGCGATGAGTTGGACCGCCGTGGCGTCATCGCTTACTCATCCAACTTCGCGCTCTACGGCGATATGTCTAAAAGAATTATGCAAACGCTGTCACAGTTTTGCCCTGACATCGAAGTGTATTCGATCGACGAAAGTTTTTTATCGCTTCGGTCGATTCCTCTGGAGCACCTCGCTGCCTTCGGAAAAGAGATTCGGGACACGGTTCGCCGATGGACGGGCATTCCCGTATCGATCGGATGGGGACCCACCCGCACGCTTTCCAAATTCGCGAACCATCTCGCCAAAAAGCACGCCTCGCACCGGGGCGTCTACTCTGCCTTTTCCGAAGAAACCGATACCTGGATGATGCGTTATCCGATCGAAGAAGTATGGGGAATCGGGTATCGGTGGGGCAAGAAACTCCATGCGAAAGGCATTGATACCGTTTACCAATTAAAAAACGCCGACCTCACGACGATTCGAAAGACGATGGGGGTCGTCGGCTTGCGGGTGGTAAAAGAATTGAACGGCGATCCCTGTATCACGGTCGCGCCCCCCGAAACCCGAAAAAGCCTGGTTCATTCTTGCAGCTTCGGCGAACCGATCTTGGACTACGAAAAGTTGTTTGAGGCCTTGGCCGCCCATATCAGTCGGGGTGCGGAAAAACTCCGTTTGGAAAAGTGTTGCGCCAGTATGATGACCATCTTCGTCATGACCTCTCGATTTGCGAAAGAAGCCTATCTCGGGAGTCAACCGATCGTCTTTCGCCGCCCGTCGGACAACACGATCGAGATGCTGCGCCTGGCTCGGGAAGGATTAAAACGCATCTTCCAATACGGTTATTTCTACAAAAAAGCTGGGGTGTACTTCACCGGTATCTATCCACACACCAATGTTCAACAGTCTTTGTTTGAAGACGTCGGAACCCAGCAAAAAGAAAAACAGATCATGGAACTGGTCGACCGTTTGAACCAAAAGATCCGGCGGAACGCGGTGCAGTTCGCCTCGTCCGGAACCCGAAAGGCCTATCAGGACAGAAAAGAAAATGTCACTCCCCGTTATACCACTTGCTGGAAAGAAATTCCTACCGTGAAAGGATAGTCTGAGCGCCTTTTCGGAGCTTTAAATGTTCGTTTTCCACCCTTTTTACGAAGGAATTACCCCGATCCTTATAGAAATGTATAGCGGAATATAAATCTTGGATTACATCGCGGAGCGGTTGGGGGGATATCTTTCTGAAAGAAATAGCGCCCGGTATCATCGTGTACGATAATCCTTTCGGAGGGTCTAATATCGTTTCGGTAACGACTTCGGAAGGAACGATTATTGTTGATTCTTCACTCTTTCCTTCCAAAGCGGAACAGGTAAAAACAACGATCAAGCGTCTCTTGAACAGCGACATCACCTTGGTCATCAATACCCACTACCATCCCGATCACACGTTCGGCAATTCAGGTTTCAGCGCGCCTTTATGCTGCTGCAAAGCCTCCGAAGAGTTCTTCCGAATGATGGATAAAACCTACATCGGTTACGTGGTTGAGAAAGAGCCGCTTTTGGCAAAAGAGAACGTCATCATCGTTCCGCCTTCGATCACCTTCGATAGAGAGTACAAACTCTCTTTCGGCGATCTCGACCTCTATTTGGAAAACGTGGGCGGGCATACGCCGGACACGATCGTGATCCGTATTCCGAAGTACAGTCTGTTGATCACGGGCGATCTTGTCGTTAGCGGTTTTCATCCTGAGATCGTCGCGGACAGCAACATCAAAACGTGGGTTAAAGTCCTCAAAACACTCAAAAAAGAGCGGTATAAGGAGATCATTCCCGGTCACGGCCCGGTTGTCCGAGATCTTGAAATCGATCAGATGCGCAACTACCTCGAAAAACTCGTCTACCTACGAGAGCATAAAACCCAGTTCGAGACCTTTCTCGGATCGTTAGATAAAGACCCGAACTTTCGAAGTCGAAAGATGCCCCAAATGTTCATCGAAAATTTGAAAGTCGTGATGAATCATTAACGGGATTCAACATATTTAGCCGCAAACTCTCGCCAGCCGCAATAGTCTCCCAGATCTCTTAAAGATACCGCCGAGGCTCTTTTGGAAGTGCTCTTCCATGATATAATACTCCCACAGAGGTGGGATAAGGATGAAGGGCTTAGGCATTGCTTTAGGAGCGGGAGGAGCGAGAGGGTTCGCTCATGTGGCGGTATTGCGCCTATTGTGCGAGAAAGATATGGTTCCATCCTATATTACGGGTTCCAGCATGGGGTCGGTTATTGGTAGCGCGTTCGCGCTGTTCAAGGATATCCGAACCGTCGAAAAGCTGGTGGATTACTTCGTTGAAAAAAGCGCAAAAGCCATCCTGGAACTCATCCGCACGCTGCAAGGGAAGGTCTCTCTTACCGGAAAGATAAATGCCGCCTACAAAACCACTGCGACGCGTTCGATGATGGACGAATACTTTTTGTACGACCTAATCGGGTCGATCTTCGGGAAAGCCCGCTTCAGCGATACCAAGATTCCGTTGGGAGTGGTGGCGACGGACATGCAGACAGGAAAAAAGGAGCTGTTCGACTATGGTTTCATCGCCGATGCGGTATGCGCCAGCTCTTCCGTTCCCGGCGCGTTTTCTCCGGTCTCTTTAGCCGGCAGCTTCTTCGTTGACGGCGGTGTCACGCGTGTCGTCCCGGTCGAGGAAGCGTATCGGTTAGGCGCGAAAACCGTGATCGGAGTCGATGTGAGTTGCGTGCCAAAAAAAAACCGGTTTGAGAGCACTTTCGATCTCCTCTCTTATGTGGATGATCTCAAAGGGGAGCGGCTCGTTAAACTGGATATGGAACGGGCCCAGTTGGCCATTTACTTCGATTCACTCGATATCGATTGGTTTCGCTTCGATCGTGCCGAAGAGATTATCGCGAAGAGCGTCAGAATCCTCTCTGACACCTATGAAAAGGAGATCGAACGGCTATCGCTTACTTAGTTTATCTGAACGGAGATTGCGAAACCGCGCTTCGAAGCATCGGCGCGATGAAAGCCTTGGAAGAGAATTTGGGGCGCCCTTTGTGTATCGTTTCAACCGGTATCGGCAGCCTCGTTGGGGTTTTTTACGCCTTTTTCGGTTTAAAGCAGACTGCGGATACCTTCCAGTCGATCGGCAAAGAACTTTGCGGGATTCTGAGAGCGAATTGTTTGATCAACCCGGAAAAGGGTACATCGAGAGCGAATCAAGTGATCGATGACTTTCTGATTCTGGTAAAATCCCAACAAACGAAAAAAAAACTTCAACTCTCCGATTCGAAAAGATTTTCGGATTTCGTGGACGCGCACTTCAGTTTCGTGGAGGAGAGAAAAAGCCAGATCCCGGTTTTCGCTTCCGTTTTCGATCTTCTGAGCGCCGGCGAGATCGTTTTGCCCGTTCAAGATCGAACGGTGCTAAAGGCTGCGACGGCCTTCTTGCCCTTCTTCGAGCCGATTCGTATCGGATCGAAGCGGGTAATCAGTTCCGAAAGCTTCCAGGGGGTCGCTTCGCGCTATGAACCATTTTTAGACCATCATTTCCACGTATGTTTGGATACCGATCCGGATGAAGAAAACGCGCCGTTCGAGTCGGCGATGCAGATTCTTCTGGCTTCCGACATGTTCAGGACCCTTGAATTGAAAAGAAGGATTTTGAAAGAGTTCAATTGGGTCATCAAGCTGAATTCTCGTATAGAAACACCACAACCCGCCATTTCGGTGCTATACGAGGAAGGGTATCAGGGAGTCCGTCAGTTTTTACGGGCATAGACGTTTATTGCCAAGAAGAGGTGTCAAATGGAGTCCACCGGAATCAAAAAAGCGCTCGCGCTATTTTTCGCGATTTCGGTTTTTGCGCTGCTGTTTTTTGTGATATCCCAAATATTGTCGCTCCCCTCCGATTCGGGGGAACCGGCGACGAAGCTCTTGCGGGGAATGGTCTCTCCGGATTTCGCCCGAGGTTTTAGAAGAGAGGCCCTGCGGCTCTACCACGAGCAGCTCCCGTTCTGGTTCGGCGGCTTATCCCTGCTGAACCTTTCGATTTTTGCCTTTCTCCTTCGCGGATCATCTGGGGAAAAACGGCCTGATACAATGATGGGAACTGCGATAGGAACCCTCGGAATACTGGCTTTTGCCGCATTGATCATTTTCTTGGCGACCACCCGGGGCATTTTTATTCCCGAACACCTTTTTTCGCCCTTAAATGGAAGCTTTCTTTTAGGCTTGGTGGTTTATTTCTTCGTTCTTAGCACGTTCGGGCAAGAACGTGGTCCTGACGCTAAAACCCTGCTAATGCGCATCCTTTTAATCGACGGTATCGGAGCCGTTCTACTTCTCCTGCGGATCCCGATGGTCGGTATCGTTTTGCTAACTGGCAATCTTCTCTTTTTTCTCCTTCGTTCTTTCCGCTTTTCGTCCACACTGTTGACGATCGGTTATACGGCAATATTAACCGGCCTATTTTTCGACGGATGGCACGTTTACCGGCATCTACCCAGTACAATCGGGTTCTTTGCTCCGGGACTTCTCATCTATCTCGTTTGTTTGTTTTTCGAGCTTCTACGAACCTCTCGAAAAGAGTCGTCCGCTTTGAGAGCGCGGATCGACTCGCTTCAAACGGACAAGACGATTCAAAGGCTCCACCTTCAGGAGAAAGAAGAAGCGGCAAGAAAAGACTCGGAAACCCTGCAAACATTCGAACAACTCATCCTCACAACCAATGCGCTTTTCGAAAAAGCTTTGCTGGTCAAGGAAGACTACCTTCCCGAACTGCTCGAACACGCGAGGCTCTTGATTCCGGAAGCCGATGCCGGAATACTGGCTCTTCTGGAAAAGGGCCGTTGGCATTCTCATTTTGTAGTCGGATTGAGTCCGGAATGGGTCAACACGACTCCGATCGACCCTTCATTTTTCAATAGGTTGAAAACTCACGCCGCTACCCGCTTCTACGACGCGAACGTGTTTTTGACGACCGCGCCCGCTTTCACTCCCTCCCATGACAGCAACCGGAGCCAGGATCTCTTCAATGACGCGGGCTTATCCTTTAGAGAGGCTCTTTTTACAGAAATTACGGGAGAAGGAAGCACACTCGGCTACCTTCTACTGTTCATATCCGAAAGCCATCACAAACGCTTTACGCCGACTTCCTTTAAGGTCATTGGCGTTCTTGGAAGCATCGCTTCCATCTTGTTGGTTTCGACATTGAAAGAAAAAGAAAACCCGAACGTATGAAAGAAGGCGAAAAAGAGATGTTAGAAAACCTGGATACCGAAAAACGAAATCCGAAAACCACGGAACTGGACCGTTTTTCGATTGGTGAATTGCTTCAAACGATGAATGAAGAAGACGCAACCATCCCCCTCGCGATAAGGGACGCCCTAAGAGAGATCTCAGAAGTCGTATCCAAATGTCTTTCAACGATCGAAAACAGGGGAAAGGTTTATTATGTCGGCGCGGGAACGAGCGGCCGGCTCGCCATCATCGACGCCGTCGAACTGATACCGACCTTTAACGCCCCCTCAGACCTGTTCATACCGATCATGGCCGGCGGAACAGAAGCTGCTTTCAAAGCTGTTGAAGGTTCAGAAGACCAAGAGTCCTTGGGGGAAAAAGAGATCGTCGATAGGAAAGTCCGAAAGATCGATTTGATCATCGGCGTCACCGCAAGCGGGAGGACCCCGTTTGTTAGGGGAGCCCTCAAAAAGGGCAAAGAGATCGGCTGCCCCACCGCACTGATCTGTAATGTCCAAAGGCCCGAAATCGCTTCTCTCGCCGATACGGTGATCAAAGTCGTTACGGGGCCGGAAGTCTTGACCGGTTCGACGCGGTTGAAGGCAGGAACCGCCCAAAAAATGGTTTTGAATATGATCAGTACCGCGACGATGGTCAAATCGGGGAAAGTCTTTCAAAACCTCATGATCGATGTCGTCGTTCTCAATGAAAAGCTTCGGGAGCGGGCGATAAAGATCGTTATGGAAAGCACCGGCGAATCAGCCGAAAGGTCGCAATCTGAATTGATAAAATCGAACTGGAAGGCAAAACAAGCCATTTTGCAGATCATTAACGATATATCCCCCAATGAAGCGCAAGAGGCTTTGGAGAGGCACGGTGGATTCTTGAGGAGAGCAATGAAGGAGAAAGAAAAATGAAGACATTTCTTGCAATCGACGCCGGTGGCAGCACCCTTCGCGCAACATGGGTGAGCAGCGATGGGAATCTCATCGGGAAAGAAGTGCTCGAAAAAAATGCGAATTTTCTTTCCGCCGGAGAAAAAGAGATAGAGAAAATCCTCCTTCTTCTTAAGCAAAAGGTTCCGGTGATCGACACCCTTGCGCTATCGATGGCCGGCATTGGAGGAAAACCCGAATTCGAAAAGGTGAAAGGGCTGTGCGACGCCATCTTTCCGAAAAGCGTCTGCCGTATCATGCCGGACGTGGACGGAGCCTACTACGCCAATTTCGGTAAAGAACCCGGCGTTCTCGTCATCTGCGGAACAGGCTCCATCGTTTTGGGGAAGGACGAAGAAGGGAAAAAGATGCGCTCGGGGGGGTGGGGATACTTGTTAGGCGATGAAGGCAGCGGTTTTTGGCTGGTTAAGGAATTATTTCGAAGATACTTGGCCTATTACGAGTTCCTCGAAGAGCGAAAAGCGTGTTTTTCCGTGTTCGAAGAGCTATTCCCGGGCAATCCGAGGGATGCGTTCGCCTTCTTTTACCAACCAGAAATGAGAAAGCGAACAGCCTCTTTTGCCTACCGGTTTTTGGCTCTGGGAGATCCTTTCGTCCAGGAATTGCATCAAAACGGGCTAAAATTGCTGGCGGACCAGGTTTTATCGGTTTTAGCGCGCACGGATATGAAAAACGGAAAAATCTGCTTGATGGGTGGTTTATTCTCCGATGGCCGCGTCGAAGAGTTTTTCCGGCATTATCTGAGAAAAAGTCTTTCTGAATCAAAACAAGAAAAGGTTCCGATCATAACCGGAGTCAAAAACATCGCGGACGCGATCGCCTGGAAGATGGTTGCTGAAGAAGCGGAAACGTGAACGGAGGAGTGGCATGAGAATCGCGGTATTGCTAAAACAAGTACCGGATACGGATGAAGTGAAATTGGACGAAGAAAAGGGCACGATGATCCGAGAGGGTATCGGCACCGTCATCAATCCTTTGGATCTGCAGGCGATCGAAGCGGGCAGGCAGTTTATAGAGCAAGAAGGAGGAACCCTGTCAGTCTTTTCGATGGGGCCCCCGCAAACGGAAGAATCGCTTAGGGAAGCGATCGCGATGGGCGCGCATACGGCGACGCTTATTACCGATCGCAAGTTCGGCGGCGCGGATACTTGGGCTACCGCGCGCGTGTTATCGGAAGTATTGAAACGCAATGGCCCTTATGATCTCATCCTTGCCGGCGAAAAGGCGACTGATGGGGAAACGGGGCAGGTCGGGCCCGAGGTCGCCGCGATGCTGGGAATTCCCTTTTCCACTTACGTAAGCGAAATCGATAAAAAGAACGATGGCGTGATCGTCAAACGAACCGTAGAAGACGGTTATGAAACTCAGTTTCTACCCTTTCCTTGCCTTTTGACCGTTCTGAATAATCTCAACCAACCCGAAATGCCAACCCTTTCGGGCAAGATCCGGGGTCACGCGGCTAAACTGGAAACCGTCACTGCGTCTGACCTGCCGATTCCGGAGGGCGAATTGGGACTCACCGGCTCCCCGACACGCGTCAGCAAAGTCTTCTACCCGAAGATCCAGCGCAAATGCGAAATGTATGCGCTGTCCGATATTCGGAAAGGCATTCAACGGATCGTTCGGGAACTAAAAAACCGAGCGATCCTATAGAGGAGAACACGATGGAGAAAGAGAATCGAACGATTCCAAGGATAATGGTGATCGGTGAAGTCCGAAGAAACACGGTCCTTCCGGTTACCTTTGAACTCGCTGGAAAGGCTTCAGAACTCGCCGCGAAAATCGGTGGCGCCGTGGATGTCCTTCTGTTTTATGATCGATTGGACGAACCCGTGGAACCCATTTTTCAAGCGGGCGCCGATCGGCTGTTATTCGTGGAAGACAGTCGATTAGGGCTTTTTAACCAAGAAATCGCGGTAAAGATAGGCCTTGAAGCGCTTCGTCTCTACCCCGCCCAAATCGTTTTAGCTGGCGCGACCACTTCCGGAAGGACTGTTTTGCCCGCGATGGCGGCGCTGCTTCACACCGGATTAACCGCCGATTGCACCGGTTTGGATATCGAACCGGAGACCGGGTTGTTGTTGCAGACGCGACCGGCGATCGGGGGGAATGTGATGGCAACGATTAAGACACCTTCGCATCGCCCTCAAATGGCGACGGTTAGGCCGAAGACCTTCCCGAAACCGGCGCCTGTTCTGCGGTCCGGACTCACCGAACGCTTGGAACTGCCAGAAGACTGTTTTTCGAGCAGGATCGTTCCATTGTCCTACGAGAAGGTTTCGGAGGATTATACGAATATCCAGGATTTGGACGTCGTGGTGACAGGCGGGAAGGGTCTAAAAAAGCCCGAAAACTTCGCGTTGCTGGAGAAAGCGGCTCATCTGATCGGAGGCGGTGTTGGCGCAACGCGGCCGACCGTGGAAGCCAAATGGGTTTCCTATCCTCACCAGGTCGGACTCAGCGGTAAAGTCGTATCCCCGAAATTCTACCTGGCCGCCGGCGTATCGGGAGCGGTTCAGCATTTAGCCGGTATGCAGACCGCCGAATTTATTGTCGCGATCAACAAAGATCCGGAAGCCGGTATCTTTAAAATAGCCGATATCGGGCTCTGTGGAGATCTCTTCGAAATCTTGCCCGAACTTATCGCAGCTTTGGAAAAGGAAAGAGAAGGTGGAGAATGAAAGCCTCGTATAATCGACTCACCGAAGCGCGGATGCGAGAACTGCAGGCATTAATGGCCCATCGCAACTTTACGGTCGATCCAGAACGGTTGAACGTGTACTCCCACGATGAGGTCAGCGGCGAAAAATACCGATTTCTCCCGGATATCGTTTTGTACCCGGAAACGACCGAACAGATCGCCGAGATCATGAAATGGGCGAGTAAAAACAAGATACCCGTCACACCCAGAGGCGCCGGAACAGGGTTATCGGGAGGAGCCGTACCCGTGTTTTCCGGAATCGTCCTGTCCTTGGAACGGATGAACCGAATTCTCGAATTTGATAAAGAAACGCTGACGATCACGGTGGAGCCGGGGGTGGTGACCGATGAGATACAAAAGGCGGCTAAAACCGCCGGCTTGCTCTATGCCGGGGATCCTTGCAGCAGCGATGCCTCCTTCATCGGAGGCAACGTGGCCGAAAACGCGGGCGGTAACAAAGTAATTAAATATGGCGCGACCGGACGCCACGTGATGGGACTCGAGGTCGTTCTTCCCGATGGAAACATCGTGCAGTTCGGCGGAAAACGCGTGAAGGATGTCACCGGGTATGATTTCGTCAATCTGATGGTCGGCTCCGAAGGCACTTTGGGAATCATCACCAAGATCATTCTCAGGTTGGTTCCGCTGTCTAAGTACTTGGTGGATCTATTAGTTCCTTTCAAAGACGTTGAAACAGCGATCGCCTTCGTTCCCAAGATGATTACGCAGGCGAAGCTACTTCCCGCCTCGATCGAGTTTATGGATCACGCTTCATTGACCCTGACCGGGCGGTTTCTAAACAGCAAACTACCCTATGCCGACGCCGGGGCTCATTTAATCATCGAACTGGAAGAAAACGATAAAGAAGTGTTATTCGATGAATACGTGCGAATCGGAGAGATGTGCCTTAAAAATGGCGCCTTGGAAGTTTTCGTCGCCGATAACCGAAACACTCGTGAAAAGATTTGGAAAGCGAGAAAAGCCATCGCGGAAGCCGTATCCAGCTTTTACCCGGAGTTTTGCATGGAAGATATCGTCGTCCCTATCAATCGCATCCCTCAGATTATGGAAAAGGTCGGGGCTATCTCGGAACGGTACCAACTGGAAACCATCAACTTCGGACACGCGGGGGACGGGAATATTCATGTCACCTTCTTAAATGACCGCTATACCCCTGAACAGTGGGAAAAAACCGTCGAAAAAGCGCTTGAAGACCTCTATCGGGAGACAGTCCTCTTAGGAGGAACATTGTCCGGCGAACACGGTATCGGCCTAAAACGCAAAAAATACCTTTCGGCCGTCCTTTCACCCGCGGTTTTGGAATTAACCAGGCGGATCAAAGCAGCCTTCGATCCAACGGGTATCCTCAATCCGGGAAAAATTGCCGATTGAGGACGGAAGGAGCGGCAATATTTTGAATTCATCTGAATTATGTTATAATGGATCGGATTCTATTCTTCTTTTATCTTCTTAAAACAAAAAAAGGGGGGACCATGATGAGGATGGTTCGGTTTTTTGTTTTGGCAATTCTTTTGGTGGGTTTGTTGACTTCTTGCACGGTTTTTAAGGACTTGTTTTTGAATGCGAACAAGATCGGAAAGGATTTTGTAACCGCCTTGAATTATATGCTGGAGAATATGGATCCGGTCATGCTCGCCGAAGAGAATCCATTCGAATTTAACTCGGTTTTCGGAGATCGAGAGATCGATACGGACTTAACCACCTTTATGAACACGTACGTGCATCTGTCAACGGGGATTACGAAGAGCGCGGAATCTTATCTGATGTTGGAAGGGGTTATCGCTTATATGAGTGTTTTTTTCAAAGGCGCAACCTTTCTGAGCGCGGAAAAGATTGATATCCCGAACGTGACGACGAGCGAACGTATTGTGAGCCCCGTTTGGTGCGGAAATCATCCCGCTTATGTTTCCAAAGGGGTTCTCGTGAAAATGAGATTGGATGTGGACAAACCCGGTTGGGATTCGGAGATGATCGTGGCGTGGCCGTTAATGATCATCGAAGATAAGCCTTATATGTTCACCGTGTATAATGCGACGATTCCCGAATCCGAAGATTCTTATTACCCGTTCTATCCGATTCCGTTCTTCATAATGATGTATTAGAGAAAGTCAGGGGACATTTCGTTAGCGTTTGTCAAGAAAAAGCCATTCTATCAATAACCAAAAATGAGACATTTATCTGGGAGGTGGGAGTATGAAGAAAAGAGTGCTGTTAACCGTACTCGTGGTTGTGTTGGCGTTTAGTTTCTTGTTTGTTGGTTGCGCAAGCGCCACCTATAGTTGGCTCTATGGGGTGTGGAAGATCGTCGGGTGGGGCGTTTTCTTGGCGGATGGCCGCGCGGTTCAATCCGATGCTGTCGCGGAACTAAAGGTGACAAAAGTATTGCCTTCGGAAGACTTTGAGGGAGACTACGGGTTCGTGGATGCTGCATCCAATCCAGTCAGCTACGAGATTATGGATGCAAAGGTCGTCGATGGAAAGACGGTTCGTTTTTCAGTCAACGATAACGGAACGATTCGAACCTTCGTGGGCGAGCTCGTCGTAGGCAATACAGCTATCGGCACCTGGGAATAGCTGCTTCATCCGCATAAGGAGGGAAGAGCATGAAAAAAGGGTTAGTATTTCTGTTATTGGCGATCCTGGCCATTTCGGCATTTTCGATCACAATGGGGATCTATGTTGACAATTTCAAAGGCGCGATTGACGGGTGCAAAGTCAAAGGGATCTATGTCAACAAAGTGGAGCCGAACTATCCGGCTTTTGGCCATATTTGCATCGGCGACATCATCACGGAAGCCGTCCTGGTTGGAGAGGGAAGAGTTTGGAATCATTGCTGCGAATTACCCCCGTCCGGGAGAACGTTCGTTTTTAACCCCGACTATTCTTTGCACGACCAATTGTTTATGTTGAAAGAAGCGCACGCGAGGTATTATTTCAACGATATCAACCGATGGCAAGATATGGCTTACCTTCTAAACCGCGCGCTTCCGGGAGATACCGCGCTTTTACGCATCTACCGGACACAGGAAAGACGATGGCTTTACGTTTCCGTATCGTTGGGAGCGGAAGGCCGCTATACCTTCATGAACACGCCGGTATACCAGGAGCAGATATTCGTTCAACCGGTCGCAGTGATTCCCGTGCTGGCTGTTCCGATCGTACCGGTCGTCACTTACCAAACCGTAACCGTGCTTCCTGCGTTTCCATTTTCTAACTGTACCGGAACCGTTCCGATTCAAGTGGCGCCTCAACCGGTCGCCCCGGTGCCTGTCGTTACCACGACGGTTCCATCTTGCTGCAGCATTGTCATCTGGTTGCCTTAATCAAACATTAATAGAAAAGGGGGAGGCTATCCTCCCCCTTTTTTTGTCCTTGCGATAATCCCCGATCGTCGAAATTAGAAAAGGAGGGCTTTTTGAGCCAACTGAAGCGAAAACTCCGTCAAAGAACTGAAAAGGCGGGCATTCCACCCGGCACACTTCAATTTTCGGGAGAGAAGCGGGTGGAGTCTGTTTTGATTACGCGCTACGAGTACGATACTGGAGCGTGGGACGAACGGCACGCGACTTCTCTTGACGAAATCGGTACTGAGAAACGGTTGAACTCTGTTTTATGGATCAATATCGACGGTTTGCATCAAACGGACGTGATCGCCGCAATAGGAGAACGCTACCAAATCCACCCGCTGGTATTGGAAGACATCCTTCATACCGACCAACGCCCAAAGTTAGAAAATTACGGGCATTATCTGTACCTCGTCGTGAAGATGTTCGAGGAACGCGACAAAGATGGTTCCGTCGGATCCGAACAAATTAGTTTCATCTTGCTGGGTGACATTCTGATCACCTTTCAAGAAAAACCGGGCGATGTTTTTGACCCGATCCGTCAACGAATCCGAAAAAATCAGGGAATCCTCCGAAAGGAAACGGCGGATTATCTGCTGTATGCCTTGCTCGACGTCTTGGTCGACCGTTACTTTGCGATTCTCGAGAAGATCGACGAAGCCGTCGATGCGATCGACGCCTCGATGTCGGAGCAACCCAGCGAAACAATTTTGGAAGAAATTCATGATGCGAAAAGGACCCTGATTTTTTTACGAAAAAATGCCTGGCCTTTGCGAGAGGTACTCTATGAGTGCCGAAATCGGGATAATCCGATGATCGGCGCTACCACAAAAACGTACTTTAAAGACGTCTACGATCATTGTATCCATGTTTTGGATACCTTGGAAATCATGAAAGATCTGTTGTCAGAGATGACAGAACTCTTTCTCACCCGCTCCAGCAACCGCACCAACGAAACAATGAAATTTCTGACGATTATCTCCACAATTTTTATGCCGCTGAGTTTTATCGCCGGAGTCTATGGGATGAATTTTCTCGCTATGCCGGAGTTGAAATGGGAATACGGGTACCCCGTTATCCTGGGAGCAATGGGGGGAATCACGCTTCTAATGATTTTCTTGTTCAAAAGAAAGCGGTGGTTTTAGCTTCCATCCTTTATAGATCAAGAAACTTCACCGGGGGAAAGACGTCTACGCCCATACGATAAAAGGAATGATCGCTTTTATCATGGCGCCTCAGATTCGAGTTAGTATCGGTTAACTAATATTCAGGAATTATCTCTTTTTATCTTCCAACAAAAGTTGGGCAATTTGAAGGGATTGGACATCCTAGCGCCGAAACCCTATCCATTTCCCGTAAACCCCTTAAAGCATCATTTCGTATCGCACATTATCGCTTGAGAGAAGCGCTTTATAAAGGAGACATCCTCTATTGAGTAACGAATGGTTAGCCGCGATAACGGTTCTGATTGACTTATCGCTCGTATTGGTTCTATTCAGAGTCTTTAAAAAGGAAGGCCTCTATCTTGTTATTGTCGCCAATATCATCATCTGCAACATCCAGGTGCTGAAAACGGTGACCCTCTTCGGGTTGACCACCACCCTCGGCAACGTACTCTACGGCAGTCTCTATCTAACGACCGATCTCTTATCCGAAACCTATGGTCGTAAAGCGGCAAATAAAGGGGTCTGGTTGGGGTTTTCCGCCTTGCTTTTCATGACGTTCTACATGCAGATGGCTTTGTGGTTCACACCGCATCCCGAGGACTTCGCCTCCCCGCATCTCTCCGCTTTGTTTTCACTGATGCCGCGGGTCGCGTTGGGCAGCTTAACGGCTTATTTTGTTTCCCAATTCCTGGATGTCTGGTTGTATCACAAATGGAAGGACCTCTTAAAAGGTCGTCACCTCTGGTGGCGAAACAACTTCGCGACCTCCGTCAGCCAGATAGCGGATACCTTGATCTTCTGCGCGATCGCCTTCCTCGGCCTATACCCGATCGATATGTGGTGGCAGATCGTTCTGACGACCTACTTGTACAAATTCGTGATCGCCCTCTGCGATACCCCATTTATCTATTTGGGGAGAAAAATGGGCAAGAAATACGCGGGGGAGGCGCTTCTCCTTGGATAATCAGATTCGAGAAGTGATTCGGTATATCTTAGAATCGCGGTGCCTGGTTGTTCTGACCGGAGCGGGAGTCAGTACAGAAAGCGGTATCTCCGACTTCCGAAGCCCGGACGGCATTTACGCGCGATGGGATCGAAACCGTGTTTTCGATCTCGACTATTTCCGCCGAGACCCCGCTTACTTTTATCGTTTTGCCAAAGAAGAGCTCTATCGTTTTGATTCGATCGAACCGAATCAGACGCATCATTTGTTGGCGCTCCTCGAAGAGAAAGGGCTTTTGAAGATGCTCCTGACGCAAAACATCGATGGTCTTCATCAGAAAGCCGGTAGTCGGACAATCATCGAACTACACGGGGGTATCACCGAAGGCCATTGCCTAAAATGCCATAAAGCCTTTACGGCCAAAGATATCAGAGAGGAGATGGATCGTTCACCTGTGCCGACTTGCGACGCTTGCGGCGGGATCTTGAAGCCTGATATCGTTTTTTTTGGAGAAACGCTCGATCCGAGCAATGTGAAGAAGGCGTTGCTTTGGAGCGAGAAAGCCGACGTCTTTCTGGTGCTCGGAAGCTCTTTGATGGTACATCCCGCAGGCTATCTCCCCGAAGTGGCGAAACGTTCCGGGACTCTTCTCGTGATCGTCGACCAGCACGATACCGCACATGACGATATCGCCGACTATAAACTGGAGATGCGGTTGGGAGACTTCTCAAAAGCCCTTTATGAAGCTTTTATGAATCCGGGCGACCGATAACCGAAACCAAATTCCTTAAAAAAACTGTAACAGAAATAAACTCGAAAAATTGTCCGTCTTAGTTCTACCCCTGAAAAAAACTCCTCCCCCTTAGAGGATGAAGAAACGAAAATCGAAGAGAGAAGAGATTCTCTCTTCTTTTTTTGGAAACCTTACGAACCCCTTTCTCCGGTATGATATACTATGGGCGGTTACGCGTCTACAAATTTAAGATTGAAATAGGAGGTCAGCGTATGTATTTAGAGATTTACGATGTTATCGCCAGAGAGGTCCTTGATTCAAGAGGAAACCCGACGGTGGAAGTGGATGTCCATTTGGAAGATGGGTCCATCGGAACGGCGATCGTTCCGTCCGGAGCCTCAACCGGAACATTCGAAGCGCTCGAATTGAGGGATAATGAAGAGCGATTTTTAGGCAAAGGGGTACAGAAGGCGGTTAAGAATGTCAACGAAATGTTGGCGCCGAAACTCATCGGGTTAGACGTCTTCAACCAAACCTTTATCGACCATATGATGATTGAGCTGGATGCTACCGGCAACAAATCAAAGTTCGGAGCCAACGCGATCCTTGGTGTTTCGATGGCCGTCGCGCGGGCCGCTGCGAATGCCTTGGATATCCCTCTGTACAAATATTTGGGAGGATCGAACGCGAAAGTCCTTCCCGTTCCCCTGATGAACGTCATCAACGGCGGACAGCACGCGGACAATAATCTGGATATCCAGGAATTTAAGATCATACCAGCCGGATTTTGTTGTTTCAGCAACGCCTTAAGGGCAGGCGTTGAAATCTTCCATCACCTGAAGAAACTTCTGAAAAAAGACCGTTTCATCACCTCTGTCGGGGATGAAGGAGGATTCGCCCCCAACCTCAAATCCAATGAAGAAGGCATCGCCGTCATCGTCAAATCCATCGAAGCGGCGGGTTACAAGCCCGGAGAGCAAGTATTCATCGGTCTGGATTGCGCCGCCAGCAGTTTCTACACCAAAGAAACGCGGGCTTACTCCATCGACGGCCAGTCCCTTTCTTCCGACGAACTGCTGGACTACTACGGCAAGTTAATTCAGAAGTATCCGATTCTCTCGATCGAAGACGGTTTTGATGAAGATGACTGGAATGGCTTCGCGAAATTCCAGAAAGAGTACGGAAAGACCGTTCAAAATATTGGAGACGATCTCTATGTCACGAATATCAACCGTTTGAAGAAAGGGATCGAACTCACCGCTACGAACTCTATTTTAATCAAACTGAACCAAATCGGATCCGTGACCGAAACGATGGATACGATTCAGTACGCCAAAGAACACGGGATAACCAACGTAATCTCCCATCGCTCCGGAGAAACGGAAGACACCTTCATCGCGGATCTGGCGGTCGCCACCAATGCGGGACAGATTAAGACCGGTTCTCTCTCCCGTAGTGAACGCATCGCCAAATACAATCGATTGCTTCGCATCGAAGAAGAGCTCGGGGACGCAGCCGTTTTCAACGGCATTAACAGTTTCTATTCCATCAAGCGGTAACTATCCTGGCCAAGGATAAACCCGTTTATCGTCATCTGTTTAACAAACACCGGAAGTCCTTGAAAAGCCGGATTCCGGTGTTTTTGTCTATGCAACGCCAAATCGTACCGAAAAAGGAGCGTTTGTGAGGACCTTTTGGTTGTTTTTCAGCAATGAATGGAAGTACGTTTTGAGGAACCCGTTATTCTTCGCGATCTTGATCTTAACTCCGATCTTGCTGCTTACGGTTTCCCTTCTTTTCATCCCTTCCGAAAGAATGCTGGAAACGATCAAGGCAGGGATCTATAATGAAGATCAGTCAATCGTAGGCCGTTATCTCGTCGATTTTTTCGTTGGTTTTCTGAAAGAAGACAATCTGTTTCAAGTACACAGCCGTGAAGAAGCCGCGCGTCTGCTGGATGAAGGAAAGATCGACGCCCTCTTGGTGATCCCCCGAGGGTTTACCGCGATGATGCTCGTCAACAAACCGACCGAATTGCTTTACGTTCCAAGCGGCGCTTCTCTTTTGGAAAGCGTGACGATCTACAAGCTGTTAAAGATGGTCTTGGGAGAGATCCAATACGGCGCGATCATCGAAATGGATCTCGGGGAACGGATGTATCCTTCTTCGGATGTTCCTGTCCCCCAGCTAAAAATCGAAGGGATTTATAACAACCAATTGGACTATCCTGACGTAATGGCGCCGGGGGTGTTGGCGTTCGTCATTTTATCGACCATGCTGATCGGCATCACAAGTTCGGTCAGCCGGGAAAAAGACAGAGGCCTGATCGATGCCTTTCGCGTCACGAACGCGAACCGGTGGAGCTTTGTTTTTGGCAAGTTTTGCGCCTACTCCTTCCTGGGTTTTATTCAAACGTTGATTCTGCTTTTCGGGAGCGTATGGTTCTTCGGTATCCACGTCGAAGGGTCGCTCCTGCTCGTTTCCATTTTCCTGATCCTCGGGATGCTGAGCTATCTTTCTTTAGGGTTGTTAATCTCGATCTTGTCCCCAAACGGCGACGTTTCTCTTGGGATCGCAGCAGGTATTGTATTTTTAATGTTTTTGGGAGGAGGCGTCTTTTTCCCCATCTCGCAGATGCCCGCGCTCATGCAAAACATCGCACCGTTTTTGCCGATCACGGTGTTGACTGAATCCCTGCGAAAGATTATGATCACGGGAAGGCAAATCCAGCAGCAGTGGAACGAGCTGGCAATTTCATTAGGGTTTCTGTTCGCGTTTTTATCCGCCTCTTTGATCTCCTTTAAGCGATCGACCCGATAACGAGGAAAAAGAGAGGGAGCGAGAGATGTTTGATTTTGATCTGATCGTAGTCGGCGCCGGCCATGCGGGATGCGAAGCGGCGCTGGTAGGAGCCCGAAGCGGAAAGAAAACGCTGTTGCTGAGTTTAAACCTGGACTCCGTTGCCTGGACTCCATGCAATCCTTCGGTAGGGGGACCCGCCAAAGGCGTCGTCGCGAGAGAGATCGACGCGTTGGGGGGAGAAATCGCTAAAAATACCGATGAAACGATGATTCATATACGACTGCTCAATACCTCCAAAGGTTACGCGGTCCAGGCGCTTAGGGCGCAGATTGACAAATACCGTTACAGCGCCAGAATGGCCGCAGTGTTGCACCGGACACCCCACCTGACGTTGCGGTACGGTCTGGTAGAACGCCTGATCTTGGAAAACGGACACGCGGTTGGCGTGGAAACGCACTTTGGAGAAATGTACCGCGCCCGCGCGGTAATCATAACCGCCGGAACCTTCCTGAAAGGCAAGATCTTTGTCGGACCGCACGAACTGCCTTCCGGCCGGTTGGGTGAACTCCCTTCGGATCAGCTCTCCGAATCGATCGAAGCGATAGGAATACGGAAAGGTCGCTTTAAGACAGGCACTCCGGCCCGGGTTGCCAGACAATCGATCAACTTTGAAGCGATGGAGCGTCAAGATACCGGCGAGGAGCCCCTCTGTTTCTCGTTTTTTTCGAAACCCACCGTACTTAATCGCGAGAATCCGGTTTTCATAACCCGAACGAATGAACAGACCCACCAGGTCATTCGGGAAAACCTTCATTTTTCTCCGCTCTATGGGGATCAAAAACTCATCTCCGGAACGGGGCCTCGCTACTGCCCGTCTGTCGAGGACAAAGTGATCAAATTTTCCGACAGGGAGTCCCATCAAGTATTCGTCGAACCGGAAGGCGATCACAGCGAGGAGTACTATCTGGGAGGTTTTTCCACGAGCCTGCCTTTCGAGGTTCAGGTGCGTATGGTCCAAAGCCTTCGAGGATTGGAAGAGGCAAAAATCGTCCGTCCCGCCTATGCGATCGAATACGATTACTTTTATCCCGACCAGCTCTTACCCACCCTCGAAACGAAAGCCTGCGAAAATCTTTACTTCGCGGGTCAGATCAATGGAACGAGCGGGTATGAGGAGGCCGGCGCTCAGGGGCTTGTCGCCAGTGTCAACGCCGTGCTCAAGATGGATGGGAAGAGCCCTTGGATTCCTAAAAGAACAGAGTCGTACATCGGAGTGATGATCGACGATTTGGTCACCAAAGGCGTCGATGAGCCTTACCGATTGCTCACCTCCCGCGCGGAATACCGTTTGATTCTGAGGAACGATAACGCCCATCTGCGCCTCGCGAAATACGGGTACGCTTTCGGGTTGATCGATGAGAGTTTCCATCTTGAAGTCGAAAAGCTGCGTGGATCCATCGAATCGCAGTTAACACGATTATCCCTATTGTCCGTAAAACCCTCTGATGCTTTGAATACGCTTCTACAGAGCAAAGGAACCCCCCCAATCGCGAACACGGTAAAAATGATCGAACTGCTGCGTCGGCATCAAGTCGACTATCTTGACCTGAAAGCTTTCGACCCGGAACCGATCGCCGATCCGGCCGTAATCGAGCAAATTCGTATCGAATCCCAGTACCATGGCTATATTGAACGGGCATTCAAAGAGATACACAAGATGGAAGAACTGGAAGGCATCGCCATCCCTCTTTCTTTACGCTACCGGGATGTGCCGAATATGGCGACTGAAGCCAGACAAAAAATGGAGCGCATCAAACCCGCTTCTATCGGGAGAGCGATGCGTATTCCCGGTATCAATCCCACGGATATCGCTAATCTGATCTTTTTTATCCGTAACGGAAATGCGACCTGATGCGCCAATCTCTTGTCGATATCCTTTACCATCCCGAATACTTGAAATATTTAAAAGAGTTCCAACTCACCTCCTCCTTCGTATGCGGCGAATTGTCCCGGTCGAATATTAAAAAGGTATCCGCCGAAGGTCTCTTCTACATCTTCAACCGATGCGATCCGAAAATGGCCCAAAAATTGGCCTCTCAGGAGTTGATGGTACTCAAGTTCGGCCTTGATGAACTTTTGTTCACGAAGGGGGTTTTTGAAAAACGGTTGGAAGATGTGGCCGATCTGTTCGATCTTTCCGACTGGGATCTCGCGCCCCTTTTATTCTATACGGCCCCTTCTTTTTTCTTTCTCCCTAAGGAAGAAGTTCTGCTTTACGCCGAAAAATACTTTCGTCTGTCGGACAAAACATGTTCTTATTACCAATACAATCAGCGACTAAAGAAAGCCTTCGATGGATCGGATGAAAAGAGAACCTTCCGTAACCCGATGGAATTCGTGGCGGCGGTCACGACCTACTATCGGGAAGAACAACAACAACTGGCTTTAGTGGATAAAGAAGACAAACGGATCGTGGAAGAGATGGTGGAATCTTTAAAAACTGCCGATCTCTACCGGTTGAATGAATCCCAGATCGACTGGTTGAAAGAACTTTACGATTCTTTTACAGGAATACAAAAAGAATCCTTTCGCGAAACAGCATCGAAGCGCCACGTCCACCCGTACCTCCGGCGTCTGGTGACCGGCGATAAACGGAAAGGGGTCGTCATAGACGGGAGCAATGTGATGCTGACGGGTTTGCTCAAACCGGACCCGCGCCGCTTTCAACAGCTCTTGAATGTGATGGGCGCGCATATACCATTGTTGTATCCTTTTTTAATCCTATTTGATGCCAACGCCGACCATCTGGTTCGAACGGAGCGGGCTTATTGGGAAAAGCATTTTATCAAGAATCCGCTGGTCATCTTTCATTCTCCGGCCGATGAATTGATACTAAAAATCGCTTATGAAAAGCGGTATACGGTTATTTCGAACGATCGGTTTCGGGATTACGGGCCCTTATCGGTGGAGGTTCTTCGGTTTCAGCCGGAGAAAGGGAAACTATTCTTTCAATAAGAGGAGGTTTTATGGATTTCTTAGAACTATGCAAAAGCCGCAGAAGCACCCGCCGGTTCTCGGAGGCGGAGGTGCCCGCGGAGATCATTGAAAAGATCGTGGAAGCCGGAATTTGGGCGCCTTCCGGCCATAACGAGCAATCCTGGTTCTTTTCCGTTGTCCGCGACAAATCGTTGCAGGAAACGCTCAATCTTAAAACGAAAGCGCTGATGAAAGAGAGCCCGGTCTCTTGGATCGCGCAGAAAGGTGCCGACGAAAGATTCCATCTTTTTTACCATGCGCCGGCCATCATCGTGGTATCAGGCAAAATTTCGGCCTATTCGGCCATTATCGATTGCAGCGCGGCTACGCAAAATATGTTGCTGATGGCGCATGCGCTGGGAATAGGCGGTTGTTGGATTGGGCTGATCAACGCCTATCTGAACCTTCCGGAATCGAAGGAGCTTTTAAGTATCCCGGAAGGTTATCAGGGTTTTTACGCGATCGCTTTGGGGTATCCCGAACCGGAAATTATCGCGAAAGCGCCGCAGCGGAAACCAGATGTCATCCGTTGGTTGTAATCCAGAAAAATAAGATTTCGCAGATCGGTGGGTCTTAAGCGGCTCCAAGGCGCGCTTTTTTATAAAATGCCTTTGTCGCAAAGCCGCTTAAAGGCTTCCACGACTACCGGGTCGAACTGGAGGCCGGCATTTCGGTTGATCTCATCGATCGTCACCTCTCGGGATAGTCCCTTACGGTAAGCCCGGTCGCGAATCATCGCGTCCCACGAATCGGCGACAGTCAAAATCCGAGAGATCATCGGTATGTTTTCCCCCTGCAGACGGTCGGGATAGCCTTTGCCATCGTATCGCTCGTGGTGATGGCGTACGAAAATCGCGATCTCTCGCAATTCCTTCGAATGGCACAACACTTCGTAGCCCCACACGGGGTGGTTTTTGATAATTTCGAATTCGCTGTCAGATAGCCGATCCGGTTTATTCAGTACCGATTGCGAGATGAGTATCTTTCCGATATCGTGCACGAGTCCGGACCAGTAGACTTGTTTGCAAACCTCAGCGGATAATCCCATCTCTTTTGCCAGATCCAAAGAAATCGACGCCACATGTTCGGAATGGCCCTTGGTATAGGTATCGTGGATTTCTACGATCCGGATGATCGATAGGATAATCTCTCTCTGGAACTCTTCCTGCAGTTTTGACAATCTTTGGAAGGCAAAAAACGCGGAAGTGATGCTTCCAAGGGCTTCCATCACTTTAAGAGACTCTTTCGAAAAATGCTTATCTTCCTGCATTCCGATATCCAAAGACAGGTGGCCGGCGATATTATTCGCCAGATCGATTTGGACGATCGCCGATTCGCTCATAGGATGAACGGCTTCCCGATACCGGCGATAGATCTCTTCGGGCATATTCTGGATGCTCCCGGCCTCTTGGACAACGAAGACGTTGGAATCGAAAAATAGTGTCGAACGGACGTTCCTTGGATCGATAAAGTAAGCCTTTTTGAATGGAATACTCTTCAGCGCCTCCAAATTATGGCCGACCGCGTAGACAAATTGCCAGTCGTCATCTTTAATGATGGAGATGCTCCCGAAATCAGCCTCAGGGATCAGTTCGAAGGCCGTGTCCATAATGATCTTATTGAAGTCCTGATCCGGATCGACAGCCATCTCAATCAACATCGTCGTGGACTGTACCAACCGCTCGTATTTCTGCAAGGTCGAAAACAGCGAAAGATAATCGGATTCGAGATCCTTTTTTTCTTCGCGAAGACGATCCATTTCCTCTCTTAAAGCGAGGTTTTCAAGCCGGATTTTCTCTAATTCTTCCGTCAAGTGAAGAGGGTCTGTCATCTTTTCCTTCTATCCTCCCGAAAATGGTGTTCGATAATGAAGCAACACCGTCTGGTCATCGAGCAACCGCTGCGAAATTAAGGAAAGAGGCGTGTCCTGGGCCAACTCCGACAAGAAAGGGATCCCCCTGTCGAATAGGACCGGTTCGACGGTGAGGTAGATTTCATCGACGTATCCTTTCCGCAAAAAATGGGTATATACCTGACGGCCCCCGGCGATCCAAGATTCCGTATACCCCTTCGCTTCCATATCCGTTAAAATTATCTCGACAGGATCCGAACGAAACACGACGCCAGGCGTATTCGGAAAACATTTCGGCTGGGTCGTAAGAACGACCATCTGCCTGCCCGGCAACCCCCCGGGAATTGTTTCGTAAGTTTTCCTCCCGACGATGATCACACCTCTGCCGCCGGAAGTCGCTTCCCTGAAAAACCGCTTATCCGCTTTTGAAGTCCAATGCGAGCTCTCTGCCTCGGAATGGGACAAATACCCGTTGACCGTCACGGCCGCAATGATAATCTTTCGCACAGGGTTTTTCCTTAATTCCCCGTTCGAAAGACAAATCTTTCGTCGCTAAACATCTTGGCGGCAAGAAACGCCAAAAGAGCGGCTGCGGCCAGGTTGATCACCACAGTGATCGCTACCGTCACGTAATCGAGTCGCGGTTGCGTGATTAAATCTTTCATGGTGAATATGCCGTTAATCAGCGGGATATATCGAATGACACCTTGGCTTTGGAAAATTTCGGATTGCAGTCCTAAAATCCCGAAAAGGATCGTCACCACGTATATCGGTAGAGAATACGCGGAAGCTTCTTTCACGGATCGCGCGAAAATGCCGATCACGGTGATGAACGCCGCGATGAGGACAGCGAGCGATATCACGATCAAGAACAGCAACGCGGCAGAACCCGGTGTGAAAATCGTGAACATGCTACCCGTTTGCGGGATCATAGAAGAGAACCCGAACAGGAAAGCGACCACCGAGATCGCGGCGCTTAAGATATTCATCAGCATCAGGTAAAGGATCTTTCCCCAGGCGATGGACGAGCGGGAAACACGGTTGGCCAGCAGAATCGTGAGGGTTTGGCGTTCCTTTTCTCCCGCCGTGACGTCAAAACCGACGGAAAAGGATGCGGTGAAAAGATATATCACTAACAGATAGGGGAGCAGCCCTCCAAAGGTCGCGCCGGCTTGTTCCTTTTCCGTCGCGATATTGATGCTTTTTATCACGGGTTTGTCCAGGAGACCGGCATCCAATTCAGCTTCGGTTAAGAACAGGCGCAGTTGTTGATCCCGAATCAGATTGACGGATGAAGAAAAGACCCTCGCGATCCGTTCGGACGCCATGGACCCCGAAAAGGAGTAGATGGAAATTTCCGTTTCATCTTTGAACAAGTCGGATAGGCGATCCATTTGGCCTTCGACTACGACGGCCAAATCAAAACGTTTGTCGCGTAAGTCATTTTCGATCGAATCCGTCCCGTCAACCAGTTCTATTTTTGTCATTCCGTCGCGAAAAACGTTTTCCACGAACGCCGCATGGTTGGTATAGACTTTGTAAACCGTTTCTTCCAACTTCTTTTCTTGCGATTTCATGGCTTCGCCCATCACATTAAATATGAGAAGGAACATGATAACGGGGACGCCGAAAAGCATAAACAGCGTGCGTCTATCTTTTAGAACATTCCTAAGCTCTTTTTTTAGAACGGTGATGATATCCTTCATCTTCGGTCACTCCTCCTATCACTGAAAAAAACGCCTCTTCGAGGTCCGGTTCGCCGGTCTTTTCATATATCTCTTCAAGCGTCCCGATGATGCGGATCGTCCCCTTATGGATGATCCCGATACGATCGCAAAGTTTTTCGGCTATGCTCATAATGTGGGTGGAAACGATCAGCGTTTTACCTCGGTTTTTCAAATCTTTCAAAATATCGAGAACCACGCGCCCGGTGATGATATCCAATCCGTTCGTCGGCTCGTCGAAGATGATGATATCAGGATCGTGCAGCAAAGCGATTCCGATCAACGCTTTCTGCTTCATTCCCGTCGAGTAGGTTTCGACCTTCCTCTCATAAAAATCCCCCATCTTCAATTGCCCGATCAACCGATTCGAGCGGTTGGCGATCTCCTCTTCCTCTATGTGGTTCAAATCTCCGAAGAATCGAAAGAGCTCTCGCGCGGACAAACTCCCCGTTAAATTCATATCGGAAGAAAGGAAACCGATACGATTTCTGACTTCTTGGGACTCCTTCACCGTATCTAACCCGGCTACCGTTATTTGGCCTTGCGTGGGTTTCAACAAGGTGGATAAAAGTCTTAGCGACGTCGTCTTTCCGGCGCCGTTGGGTCCCAGCAACCCGAAAATCTCCCCGGAACCGACGGTAAAAGAAACCTTGTCTAAAGCCCGAACTTCTTTTTTACCGGTCCCGAAAACCTTTGAGACCTCTTTAAACTGTATCAATGAGAACCCTCCCTTAGCGAAAAATAAAAACGATTGATTATACTATTTTTCGGTTCAATTCCGATAAACAATGTGAGAAAGGAAAGGATAATCGCGTCGACTCGACCGATGACCGTGGTATAATCCAAAAAAGAAGGAGAGTGGTCGGAGTGTATTTATACGGAAAGAACGCGCTAACCGAGTTGCTGAAAAGTCAACAGAACGCGATTCTAAAAAAAGTGTTTTTATCTCCTTCTTCGAGCCTATCCGATCGTGAAGAATCGCTTCTTAAACGCATGAACGTTCAAGTCACCGTTATGCCTCTGAAGACGATCGAACAATTGGTCGGGAAAGAGGCCTCCCATCAGGGAGTCGTTCTCGAAATCAAAGACTTCCAATATCAGGATTATGAAGAGCTTTTAGAAGTGATCGAACCGGCGCCCTCTGCTTCGCTGGTCTTTTTGGACCAGGTACAGGACCCGCATAATCTGGGCGCGATCATTCGAACAGCTTATTCGGCGGGAATGGATGGATTGGTGATCTGTCAGGACAACAGCGCTTCCGTTACGCCGGCTGTTGTTAAAGTATCCTCCGGGAGCGCCTTTCTGCTGCCCATTTGTATCGTCAACAACCTGCGCAGAGCTTTGGAACGCGCCAAAGAAAAGGGGTTCTGGATCTACGGTACCGAAAAAGACGGGCGCCCCTATCCACAAGCGATCTTCCCGGAGAAAGTAGGATTGGTATTCGGAAACGAGGGCAGCGGGATGCGCCGGTTGGTCAAGGAGAGCTGTGACGAAACGATCGCCATCCCAATGGCGAATCCGTTCGACTCTCTAAACGTTTCCGTGAGCGCGGGTATACTCTGTTTCGAAATCCTCAGGCGGCGGCTCTTTCCCGATACGGGACCCCGTTGAGAAACCTGAAGGATGTGAGGCACGAAAATGACAATTCATAGTCTGCCGCCGGAAGTCTATATGAAGATCGCCGCCGGCGAAGTGGTCGCAAATCCCGCCTGCGTGTTGAAGGAACTTGTGGAGAACGCGTTAGACGCTCAGGCCACGGCGCTGACAGTTCGTTTTCAAAACGGGGGCATCGACGCCATCAGCGTAAAAGACAATGGCATCGGCATGTCGGAGACGGACATCACGCAAGCGATCCTACCCCACGCGACCAGCAAACTCACACGTTGGGAAGACTTGTCCGCTTTGGATACTTTTGGATTTCGGGGCGAAGCGCTCGCCGCCATCACTGCCGTATCTGAGACGATCCTTGTTTCCAGGTATATCGGCGAAGAAACTGGCATCCGCTTGTACGTTCGGGGAGGGAGCGTTTTGGAAAACAAGCGGGTCAACGCGGGGGTCGGAACGGACATTGAAGTGCGTAACCTGTTCTTCAACGTTCCAGCTCGTCGGAAATTTCTAAAATCCCCCGTTTCAGAAGAACGAAAACTGGTGGAACTGTTAGAGAATTTTCTAATCTCCTTTCCCCACATACAGTTCAGAATAGATAAAGACGGGGAAGCGCTGTATGAAGTACCCAAACAAACGCTGCTGGATCGTTTGCCGACGCTTTTTCAAGGTATCGGCAAAGAGGAATGGCGCCTGCTTGAAGAAAACTTCCAGGGGTTAATCGCTTCCGCTTACATCGCCGATCACAAGTATTTTCGCCGGAATCGGTCCGCGATTCATACCTTTGTGAACGGGCGTCTGGTGAAGAATCCCGTTCTCTATGCCGCCATTGATGGCGCGATGGAACCGGTTTTTGCGAAAAAATACCATCCCTTTCTCCTATTGTTCTTAACTTTGCCGAAAGATTTCGTCGATATCAACGTTCATCCGCAAAAACTAGAGGTGCAGTTCGCCCGCTCCGAATGGGTGTTTCATCTGGTACAAAAGCTCCTGCAAAAAAGAGTTCAAGAAACTGTTCCGGAGATCACGATCGCAGAAACAAGCCCAATCGCGACGCAAAAGTCGGAACCACCCCGATGGGAACTGCCGACGACTTTCAGGACACCTTCTTACTCCACGAATACGCCGGAAAAGCTCTACGGGAAACCGGATCCGTACTTGATGCATCAAGAAAATATCTCCGAACCCTTTCAATCCCCAGCCGAAACCGAACAGGTGAGAGTTTTGGGGATTGTTGGCAGAAGATACATCCTCGGAGAAGATCCGGAAGGGGTGTTTTTCATCGACTTCCACGCCGCCCATGAACGCCTCTTGTTTGATGAGATCTCGGCCAATAACGGTCAAATCGCTTCGCAAGAAGTGCTGGAACCGATTCCGATCCCCCTTAACCCGATGCAGACAAACCTGATCGAAGAGCATCGTAATGCGTTGGAGCGGTTCGGGTTCCGTTTTCGGAAACAGGATCAACGGTATCAATTGGAAGGCATTCCCCAAAGGATCGGATGGCAGGACGCGGAACTGACCCTGTTGGAGATCTTGGAGGAGTTGCGCCTGACGTCGCTTGAACCGATGCCAGAAGCGTTCCGTCGCATCTTCGCTTCGATCGCTTGTAAACAAGCCTTCCGAACAGGCGATGCCTTTACGGTAGCGCAAGCCGCCGATTTGATTCGGGAGATGGCAAGAAAGCAAATCACAACGTGCCCGCACGGTAGGCCGGTGCGCTTTCGCTTGTCATTGAAAGAGCTGGACCGATACTTTGAGAGGTAAGAGCGAAAAAACGTCTAACGGAAAAAACCCGAACGCCGCTCTAATGCTCTTTCAGAGGGTTCGGATGGGCGTCCTGTTCTCCGGATACGTCTTATACAGTTTTTTTGAGTTTGCGAAGGCAGAACGGATCAGAAAAACAAAAGGGAAGGAAGCCTGGCAAAGCTATGTTCGTCCGAAAGTACAGCGCTTTTGCCGACGAAGCTTTTATTGGTTAGGAATGAAGCCGGAGATACGCCATACGGAGCGACTGCCCCGCACCGGCGCCTATTTGCTCATCGCCAATCATCAAAGCTTCTTTGATGTTAATGTTGTATTGGGATTCCTCAGCCCAAAGGCTTTTTTGATGGCGAAGCGGGAATTCCAAACGTTGCCTTTTTTCGGGACCGCGGTCAATCAGGTCGGGTACTTCATTGACCGTAAAGATCCGAAACAGGCGATCAACGCCCTTCGGAAAGCGATCGAACACTTGAAAGAAGGCGTTCCGTTCGCGTTGTTTCCGGAAGGTACCCGTAGCACGGACGGAGAGATGAACCCATTTCAAAAAAACAGCCTCAAATTGGCCTATATCGCGAAAGTCCCGATCGTTCCCGTCGTCATCGAAGGCACACAATATGTCATGCCAAAAGGGTCTTTTTTTGCCGTAAAAGCGCAGGTAACGGTAGAGATTTTAGAGCCGGTTCATCCTCACGACTATCCAGATGAAGAGCGACTCAATCACTGGCTATTCACGACGATGCAAGCCAAGAAAAAGGAGATGGAAAATGAAAAGAGCATTCATTAACGGATTGTTCAAGGATGCGGAGCACAACGCGCCGATCGTCCAGTTGCTCATAGAAAACACGAACCAAGCCGTTCATATATGGATAGGAGGATGCGAGGCTTGGGCGCTCGGTATGACATTGGAGAAAGTAAAGCTGGAAAGGCCGCTCACCCATGACCTGCTGATCAACCTCATCCGCTCTTTCCAGGCAAAACCGATGCGTGTGACGATCCACTCTCTGAAAGAGGGCGTTTTCCACGCCAAACTCTTTATCACTAAACTGGGACTTCCTCAAGACGAAGATCGTGAACCGACGAACTTGGAGATCGATTGTCGCGCTTCCGACGCGATCATCATCGCCGCAAAACTGAACCTGCCGATCTATGTGTCAAGCGAAGTGATCTTGGAAACCGCGATACCAGTAGAGGTGCAAAAAAAATACACCGACGAGGACCGAAAGTTCCATGATTTTCTGCAATCCTTCAATCTGGAGGAACTGAAACACCATTTAGAGAAAGACAAAGAAAATCGTGAAGCCGGAGAAGAGCCTCTGAATACGGACTCGGAAGACGATGATACAGAAAGTTAACGAATGGTGGCAAAAACGCAAGGCAAAAAACACATTGGACGAACTCCTCAAACAATCGCGGGAATCGCTTCTTAAAACCCGGAGGGTAGAGACAGACACCACTCTGTTCGCGGTCTATCTCGACCGATTGTCCACAGGGGGATCGACTAAGCGGTTCGAGGCCAATCTTTACGGAGGTATCAACGGAGCCTGGCGGATCGGGTCCGGTATTATATTCTTGCCCGTATACGAGACCGAAGTATTCGACCGGAAAGCGACGGAGGTCTACTGGCGACGATTTTTTTCGGGGTTGGCGACGCGGTACAACCTCCACATATTCCTTCCCCGAGGAAGCGGGAGGCTGGAGGGAGTTTGGTACTATTCCGACGGTAACGATGAATCGATCAAAGCGCCCGATGACGCCTACGCCTGGCGAATGACAGGCAGTTCGGCAAATCACGTCTCCCGTGTCGTTTTTTGCGAACCTCAGGCGCTGAAAGACCCGTCTCGTTTGTCCGAACTGGCGCGGCAAAATACCCGATTGGTAGTTCTCTATACCTCTGAAATACCGCGAGACCTCGAAATATTCGCGGGTGGCAGAAGCCTACAATTCGACCTTTTTTTCCTGATCATTTCGCCGCTTCGCGTTTACGTGACGGGTCCGTCTATTTGGGGGGCCGATCGGCCTTATTTCAACAAAGATTTTTATCTTCAAAGGGAAGCCGAGCTTTTTTCTTGCCATATCCCGCTGGGTTTCCCGGAATTTGGATACGAAAGAGAAGTAACATAACGAGGAGGCAGCGTATGGAAATGACTTGGAGTTTGGAGGCATTATACCGGTCATTTGACGATCCGGTCTTCGAAAATGACCTCGCATTTGTGAAACAATCTTTGGATGAACTGACGACTTGGGCGAATAACCATTTCGACGCTCCGGAAAATCCCCGGGAAAAGGCGGAGGGATATCTGCAAAGGCTTTTGCGATTCTACCATAAGGCGTACCGGATTTCGGCCTTCGCCAATCTTAGTCTAAGCGTCGAAGTAAAGAACACGCGGGCTTTGAAAACCGTGGAGCGGATGGAGTCTTTTCTTTCTACGTTAAAGGTGCCCCAGGTGAAGTTTCAGCGGTGGTTAACGACGCTGCCGGACTTCGAAGACCTTTTCGGCGCTAACGGGCTAACCGACGAACATCGGTTTGTCCTTGGCGAACTGCGGGACAACGGGCGTTACCTTCTGAGCGACGTGGAGGAAGCGCTTGCGGCGAAGATGGCACAGACGGGATCGGCCGCTTGGGCAAAACTCCAAAATGTGGTCTCTTCGACTTTACTCGTGGAAGTGACCATAGGAGAGACCGTGAAGAAAGTCCCCTTGCCGGTCGCCCGAAATATGGCCTATGATCAAGATCCGAAGGTCCGTAAAACCGCATTTGAAGCGGAAATTGAAAGCTACAAAAACATCGAGGACGTTTCGGCCGCCTGTTTGAACGGAATCAAAGGAGAGGCGATAACGCTTTCGAAAGCGCGGGGGTACGCATCGGTCCTGGATCGAACGCTACGCGATTCGAGAATCGAAAAAACGACGCTAGAAAGTATGTTGGACGCCATCAAGGACTCTTTGCCGGCCTTTCGACGGTATTTTAGAAAAAAAGCACGGTTGCTCGGCCACTCCGGGGGATTGCCTTTCTATGATCTGTTCGCCCCCATTGGCGAGATCGATTTGCGGTACACTTATGAAGAAGCCTCGGCTTTCATTATTAAGAACTTCGGTACCTTCAGCCAACATTTATCGGACTTCGCGAAAAACGCCTTTGAAAAACGCTGGATCGACGCGCTGCCAAGAGAAGGAAAACGGGGCGGCGCTTTCTGCTCAAATTTGAGAGTGATCAGCGAAAGCCGCATTATGGCGAATTTTTCCGGGAGTTTCAACAACATGACGACACTAGCGCATGAACTCGGGCATGGATACCACGGCGAGTGTTTAAGAGGTCAAACGCTTTTAAATAGCCGCTATACGATGCCGATCGCCGAAACCGCTTCGATCTTTTGCGAAACGATCGTCACCGATGCCGCTTTCAACCAGGCGGACGACCAGGCGAAACTCGCCATTCTGGAGCACCAAATCAGTTCGGCCGCTCAAGTCATTGTCGATATCTACAGCCGTTTCCTCTTTGAAACGGAGCTGATCCAGCGCCGCGAAGAAGGATCGCTCTCCGTGGAACAACTGAAAGAAGCCATGAAAAACGCGCAGATGAGAGCTTACGGCGACGGACTGGATCCAGAAGTTTTGCATCCTTATATGTGGGTTAACAAACCGCATTACTATAATGCCGAAAACAACTTCTACAATTTTCCTTACTCTTTCGGCCTCTTGTTTGGAAAAGGATTGTACGCGGAGTATCTGGAAAAGGGCGCGGCCTTCGTCGACTCGTACCGGCAATTGCTCGCCGAAACCGGCAGGAATACCGTCGCAGAGATTGGGAAGATCGCCGGGATCGATGTCAATCAGACAGCATTCTGGAAAAAATCCCTAAGGATGATCGAAGACAAGATCGAACAGTTCACCCGTATCGCCTGAGACCAACCCCGTCGTAAGGCAGGCGTTGTTAATAATTATTGGAACGCTTCATCTTATGAAAGCATTTAGCTGAAGCGTTCCAAACTGGGAAAGCCTGTTTTTTTCGCCATCAGACGTTCGTCGAAAAGTCATGAAACTTCCTTGCGCCCGCTAAACTGGCTCGCGTAAAGGTCGGCGTAAAACCCGTTCTTATCAAGCAGCTGCCGATGATTCCCCATCTCAATAATCTTCCCTTCGTTCATCGTTAAGATAAGATCGGCGTTCTTGATCGTGGAGAGCCGGTGCGCGATCACAAAGCTGGTTCTGCCGTGCGTCAATTCTTTCATCGCCTTCTGTATGGAGACCTCTGTCAGCGTATCGACATTGCTCGTCGCTTCATCCAGTATGAGGATATCCGGATCCCTCAAAAAAGCTCTGGCGATTGTTAAAAGCTGCTTTTCCCCTTGGGAGAGGTTGGACGCTTCTTCGTTGAGGATCGTATCGTATCCTTCCGGCAAGGCTTGGATGAAGTGGTGGGCGTTTGCGGCTTTCGCGGCGGCGATAATCTCTTCTTCCGCGGCCTCTTCTTTTCCGTAGGCGATGTTTTCTCGAATCGTCCCGTTGAACAACCAGCTTTCTTGAAGCACCATGCCGAATATATGACGCAGTTCGTCCCTCGGGTAAGTACGAATGTCTTGATCATCCACACGAATCTGACCTTTCTGGATCTCGTAGAACCGCATCAGCAAGTTCACCAAGGTGGTCTTCCCCGCTCCGGTCGGGCCGACGATGGCAACCGTTTGGCCTTTTTCGATCGTCAGGTTCAGGTCTTCGATGAGGGGTTTGTCTTCTGTATAGCGGAATGAAACGTTCTCGAAAGAAACCTGGCCTTTCACCGGTTCTGTAAACCCTTTCGTGTTTGCATCCAAGGATTCCGGGGGTTCTTCAAGGATCTCGAAGACCCGCTCGGCGGATGCGATCGTCGATTGAATCAGATTCATGATACTCGCGACTTGGGTCACCGGTTGGTTGAACTGTTTGGAATACTGGAAAAAGGCCTGGATATCCCCGATTGTGATCGTCCGTCTGGCGACGAAGACACCGCCGACGATCGCGACCAGTATATAACCCAGATTCCCGATAATGTGCATCAAAGGCATAATCAGGCCGGAGATAAAGTGCGCCTTCCATCCCGAACGGAATAGCTCTTCATTAAAGCGCGAGAATCGATGGATCGACGTTTTCTCCTGATTATAGGATTTGACGGTGATATGACCGCCGTACATTTCTTCGACGTGGCCGTTCAACTGCCCTAAGGATTTCTGTTGTTGCTTAAAATACCGTTGAGAACGCTTCGTGATGAAGGAGATTGCGAAAAGACTCAAGGGGAAGGTTATCATGGTGAGCGCCGCGAGGGGTCCGTTGATGGTAAACATCATAATCGTTACACCGCATAAAGTGACCGTAGAAGAAATCAACTGGGTGAGACTTTGTTGTAACGTGTTGCTGAGATTATCCACATCGTTCGTTACCCGGCTAAGAATTTCTCCGTGAGTTTTCGTATCGAAAAACCTGAGCGGAAGCCGTGTCAGCGTTCCCATCACTTCGGATCGAAGCTGCCGTACGATTTTCTGCGTGATGCCAATCATCCAGAACTGCTGTAAATAATTCAGAACAATGCTGCAGAGGTACAGAATGGCTAAAACTATGATGGTTTGACCGATAAACCCAAAATCCACCGATGCGTCCGGCACATGGGCGAGCTTCGCGGTGACCCCCTCGTATAGAGCGGTAATGACTTTCCCCAATACTTTCGGAGAAAACACCGAAAACACGCTGCCTCCGATCGTTATGAGGATTATCATGAATACGGCGAATAGATGGGGCCGAATATACTTCACCAGCTTTTTAAGGGTCCCCTTCGGGTCTTTGGCTTTTTGAACGGGTTGACCAAACCGCGCGCCTCCCCTCCCGCCAGCCCCGGGTCGCGTCCCCAGCGAGAAGTCTTGCGGCACAGATCGTTCCTTATCCGGTCGCTTTCCCGAACTCATGCGATTTCCTCTTCGGATAACTGAGAAAAGACAATCTCTCGATATTCCGGACAGTCTTGCATCAATTGCGCGTGGGTCCCCTTTCCCACTAACAGACCGTTTTTAAGCACCAATATCTGATCGGCGTCCATAATCGTCGCGACACGCTGGGCGACGATCAGGATCGTTTTGTTTTTCAGTTCGGCGCGCAACGCCGAACGCAGTTTCGCGTCGGTCTTAAAGTCCAAAGCCGAAAAGGTATCGTCGAAGAGGAGTATCGGCTGATCCCCGGCTATCGCTCTGGCGATGGATAACCGTTGCCTTTGGCCGCCCGAAAGGTTGGTGCCCCCTTGTGCGAGAACCGTGTCTGCCTTATTCGGCATCGCTTCTACAAAAGGCGTGACTTGGGCGATCCGCATCGCTCTTTCGATGTGGGCATCCGATATCTCTTCCCGGCCAAAGCGGATGTTTTCTTTCACGGTGCCCGTAAAGACCATCGCTTTTTGCGTCGCATACCCGATTTTCGCGCGCACTTCCTGAAGGTCGGCCGACCGGATATCCACCCCGTCGATCAGAATCGTCCCCTTCTCCGTTTCATAAAACCGCATCAGCAGGTTCAGCAGTGTCGTCTTTCCGGAAGCGGTGCTTCCGATGATGGCGGTCGTCTTTCCGCTCGCCGATGTAAAGGAAATATCGCATAAGGCCGGCTCCGAAGCCCCGGGATACCGAAAAGACACTTCTTTAAACGTGACGGTGGCGCTTGCTTGATTCGGAAAGGAAACAGAGGCGGTGTTGCTGCCGATGGATACAGGTCGTGACAGTATCGCTTCGATACGTCTGGCGGATACCTCTGCGCGGGGGAGGAACGAAAAGATCATCGACATCATGAAAAAGGCATGCATGATATGCAAGATGTATTGGATGATCGCCATCAATTCACCGATTTGCAGCGTCCCCGAATCGATCTGGAAAGAGCCGAACGCCAGCAGCGCGATGATGGTGGCGTTCATCACCATCATCATAGCGGGGGAAACCAACGCAATGATCCGATGGACTTTCAAAGAGGTTTCCGTCAAATCCACATTGGTTTCGACAAACCGTCTCGTTTCGTACTCGTTCTTTCCGAAGGCTCTTATAACACGAATACCGGTTAAATTTTCTCTTAAAACCTGATTCAAGCGATCGACTTTTTCCTGCATTTTTCGAAAAAACGGGATGGCTTTTCGCGTGATGAAATAGACGCCCAGGAGAAGAATCGGAATCGAAACGAACAGAATCGATGACAACCGCGCATTCTTCGAAAAGGCCATGATCATACTGCCAATCGCCATTACCGGCGCCATCACAACCATCCGCAACGTCATCATGAGGGCTTGTTGTATCTGGTTGACGTCATTCGTCGTTCGGGTTATTAGTGAAGCGATCCCAAAAGCCTCGATATCTTCCAGAGAAAATTGCTCAACTTTCTCGAAGATCCCTTTTCGGAGATCCCGCGCAAAGCGGGCGGAAACCTGAGAGGATAAGAAACTCGTGCAAAAGATCACGGCAAAGGTCAGCATCGTCACACCCAGCATCACCATCCCGGTTCGAACGATCAGATCGATGTTGCCGGTTACAATCCCGCGATCGACGATCTCGGACATCAGATTCGGGAGGTATAGTTCCGTCATCGCGCGCGTTATCACAAGAGAGATCGTTAAGACCATCCACCAGCGGTAAGGTTTGAGATAGAGACCGATGTTTTTCAAGTCAAAGGCCCCCTTCTACTCCGCGGAAGTTTTTTCTTGAAGGTTGTTGCGTACGGATCTTAGAAGGGATTGAAGATGCGCTCGCTCCTCCTTCGTGAAACCGCTGATCGTTATTCCGTCGATGTTTTTCCGCATGCTTTTGAGTTGTTCGACGATCGTTTTTCCTTTTTCAGTCAAAGAGACGGCAAAAAAACGTCGATCAGTCGGCATCGTTTTCTTCTCGACTAATCCTTTATCTTCCATCTTTCGGAGCATCAGCGTAATAGAGGTTGGGCTGACCCCCACTTTTTCGGCCAATTGGCGCTGACTGAGGTCGGTCGACCGGTATAGATGCTTTAAGATCGGTATCTGACGCGGCGATATCTCCAATCTCTTGACCAATTCGGACATCCGGATATGATACAGACGATGTATTTGGAAAAGAAGCTCTCCGATCTCGTCATTTAACGCGTTTTCCAAAGGCGTCCTCCTTCTGTTACTTAATTAGCTAACTGTTAAGCAGCTAATTAATTATACGCGAAAGAGGTCACGAAGTCAAGCAAAAAAAAAGGCGCTTTCGCGCCTCTTTTCCGTTATTCTTAGAAGCCCATACCGCCCATACCACCCATACCGCCATAATTGGGGGGCATTTGGGGCGCAGCCTGTTTGGGTTCCGGTTTATCGGTTATCAAGACCTCGGTGGTCAACAACATCGCCGTGATCGACGCCGCATTCAATAAAGCGCTTCTGGTCACTTTGGCCGGATCGATGATCCCGCTGGCGATAAGATCGCAGTACTCGTTTTTCAACGCGTCGTACCCATAGTTTGGGTTGCTGTTCTCCAGGATTTTGTTGATGACGATCGAGCCATCGATCCCGGCGTTTTGGGTGATGAGTCGTAAAGGCATCTCCAGGGCTAGGGCAACAATCGTGGCGCCCACTTTTTCTTCCGGAATCTCACGGGTTTCCGCAAAGGCTTCCACGGCTTTTTTCGCGCGCAGGAGGGTTACGCCGCCGCCTGCGACGATTCCTTCCTCGACGGCTGCCCGGGTCGCGCTCAACGCGTCTTCTATCCGGTGTTTCTTTTCCTTTAATTCGGTTTCGGTCGCAGCGCCGACCTTAATCACGGCAACACCGCCGGAGAGCTTCGCCATTCTTTCCTGAAGGTTCTCTTTTTCGTATTCGGAAGTGTTGGCTTCTATCTGCTTCTTAATCTGGCCGATTCGCTCTTTGATCTTTTCGTGATTCCCTTTTCCATCGATCACCAGGGTATCGTCTTTTTTGATGCGTACGGATCCGGAATGCCCCAAATAGTGGAGTTCCGCATTCTCAAGGGTGATGCCGACCTCTTCGCTGATCACGGTACCGCCGGTCAAAATGGCGATATCTTCGAGCATCGCTTTTCTCCTGTCTCCGAACCCGGGCGCTTTCACCGCGCAAACGTCGAGCGTTCCTTTGAGTTTGTTGAGGACGAGCGTAGTTAAAGCTTCCCCTTCGACGTCTTCAGCGATCATAATGAGGGGTTTGCCAGTTTGCGCGACTTTTTCCAGTATGGGGATAATAGGCTTGATCGCTGAAATCTTCTTGTCTGTGATCAAGATATAGGGGTCGTTTGCCACGTACTCCATTTTTTCCTGATCGGAAACGAAATAAGGAGAGATGTACCCGCGGTCGAACTTCATCCCTTCGGTGAACTCGACGAGGGTTTTCATCGTTTTGGAATCCTCCACGGTGATGACGCCGTCTTGCCCGACCTTGTCCATCGCTTCGGAAATCAGGCTGCCCACTTCTTCGTCGTTGTTGGCGCTGATCGTTGCCACTTGCGTGATATCCTGCTTCGTCTCTATTTTTTTGCTGTTGTTTTTGATGTACTTCTCCACTTCTTTCACGGCTTCTTGAATTCCTCGCTTCATGATCATCGGGTTCGTTCCGGCCGTGATATTTTTCAATCCTTCCCGTGCGATCGCCTGAGCTAAAACCGTCGCGGTCGTTGTTCCATCACCCGCGATGTCGTTCGTCTTTGACGCTACCTCTTTGAGAAGCTGCGCGCCCATGTTTTCGAATTTATCTTCGAGTTCAATCTCCTTCGCGATCGACACACCGTCATTGGTAATCGTCGGGCTGCCCCAACTTTTTTCGAGCACCACGTTTCTTCCTCGCGGACCCAGCGTGATCTTAACCGCATCCGCGACGGCGTTCATTCCTTTTTCCAAAGATAACCTCGCTTCGTGATCAAATTTAAATTGTTTTGCCATAAAGGCACCTCCTGTCTATTATCAACCATGTTTTGGGCACATGTTAGCACTCTTACTCTCAAAGTGCTAACGTATCATACTAAAAAGAGGGCCTTCCTTACAAACGGCCGGATTCCGCGTATCGCGCCTATCCGGCCGTTTATTCCCGATTATCCGGGAATTACTCTCTGTTGCTATCTATTGCGCTGATTTTATTTATTTTTGCGGATCCTGATTCGGGTTCCCGGGCTGAGGCCGCTCTGTCATCATCCGAATCGCTTCGCGAAGATTGGGCAAATGTTCTTTTTGGGCGACCAGCAAACCTTGCTCCGTGTCGATCACGAAGAGATCTCTCGCCCCTAATATAATGATCGGTTTGGCCGCGTTCGAACGAACGAAGACGTTCTCGGAATGATGCAGGATCAGGTTGTCTTCATTGAGCGAATACCCCTCAAGCTCTCGGATCGATTCCCAATTGCCCATATCCGACCAGTGAAAAGAAGCCGGAACCATCATAATGCGCCGTGACTTTTCCATCAGCGCGTAATCGATACTGACCGCGGGGAGTTGGGGGTAAGCGGCAGCTAAAGAAGCATTCGACATCGGGTCGATCGCATGCAGAAGGGTGTGAATCTCGCCCGCATGCAGGGCCATTTCTCGTAAAAACACTTCTTTTCGCCACAGAAACATTCCGCTGTTCCAAAAATACCGGTCGGAAGCCAGGTACTTGTTAGCCGTCTCGCTATTTGGTTTCTCATGAAATCTTAAAACCCGATAGTGATCGTCGCTCTTTTCGCTCTCGATGTAACCGTATCCGGTTTCCGCCCGAGTGGGTTTGATGCCGATCGTTAGCAGGACTTCATGCTCGTTGAGAATATCGATACCCTTTTCAATGGCCGCTCGAAAGTCCTCTTGCGGATAGATATAGTGATCGGCGGGAACGGTTAGCACGATCTCTCCTTCCTTCGCCAACAAAGCGCCAATATAGCAGGCGGGCGCTGTGTTTTTTCTCTCCGGTTCTCCAATGATATTAGTCACGGGCAATTCAGGCAGCTCTCGGATCGTTTCATCCATATAGAGATGCGAAGTAATCACGAAAATATCCCGCGGTTTAATGAATCCTTTTAGGCGTTCAAAGGTTTGTTTGATGAGGCTCTCGTGCCCAAATAACTTCAGGAATTGTTTAGGCGTTTTCGAAGTCGATAGAGGCCAGAATCGTTCTCCTACGCCTCCCGCTAATATGATCGCTTTCATCTTATCCCTCCCGAATTCGCGATGCTTTGATTATACCTCATCGCCTATGAGATGGAGAAAAACGCGGAATCCCCCGAAGAAATCCGAAGCCACTGTAGACTGCCAGCCTCCGGGTCGAAGAGTCACCCGTTCGTGTATTTTTCAAATTCCAAAGAAGAAGTCTTTAGCTCATCCGTATACTTTAAGGCCTCAGAGGTTTCGAGCCGGTGGTATTGCGTCACTTCCGCGGTTTTTTTCACGATGTTCTGGGTATGCTCGCAGTCAACGGAAATATCCTCGATATTCTTGACAATATTCGCGTTATAGGCGCTGATTTCGTTCACTCTCTCCGCCACTTCCTCGACCAAGCGATCGAGGGTGTTCGTTTGTTCGATAATCTTCGTGAAAATGTCTTGCGTTCCTGATATTATCAGGTTTTGGTCATTAAAAGAAGAATTTAGTTTATCAAAGGCCTTGACCGACTGTTCGGCTTTGTTGATGAGCTCTTTGATGATTTGACCGATATCTTCGGCGGAAGTTTTCGATTGCATCGCGAGTTTGCGGATTTCTTCGGCAACGACGGCAAAACCTTTCCCGGCTTCTCCGGCGCGCGCGCTCTCGATGGATGCGTTCAAAGACAACAGGTTCGTTTGATCTGATATGCCTCGGATGATCTGGGTGATGTCCTGTATCTCCGCGCAGTTCTTCGCCAGGTCCTTCATGGTATGGTAAACACCTTCGCTCTCAGAGTTGACTTGCTGCACATTCGCGCTGAGCCCCTTTACATGTTTCAACCCTTCCCGGGTCATTTCCAGGGTTTGGTGCGAGAGTTCACCCATATGTTCGGAGGATCGGCTCGTCTTTTCGATAATGGTTTGGATGCTCTTGATCAGTTCTGATTGGTTCTGGACGCTCTCGAAGGTATGGTCGGACGTTTCCTCGACCTTCAAAACCCCTTCCGATAGGTCCGCGGTGGAGTGATGCAGTTTTTCGATGATATCGGATACGTTTTTGGCGTTCTGTTCCACGGTCGAAGAGAGTTGCAAGACGTTTTTCAAGATTTGTTCCTGTTTTTCCTTTTCCTCTTCGATCGAAGCGATTTTTTCGGAATTGAATTTGTTCGACAGTCTCGTCGTGACGATAATCGAGAACCCGTAAAGAAAGACGGAGGCGAATTGGATCGTAAAGTCCGTGGATAGTTCCAGCGAAGTCATCTTTAAAAAGAGCACTTGCCAGACGATTCGGGCGATGTTGATCGCCGCGATACCGATACAGGAGTACACGATCAGTTTCAGATTGTAATACAGCAGATACATCGAAATAATCGGAAAAAAGTATACATAGATCAGGATACGTGGGCTCGTGAACATCGCGACGACGTATAGAATAAAGTATCCGGCAAGAGTCATATACTTCATCGACTGACTTTTTTTATCTCTTATAAATAGGGCAGTGGCTAATAGAATGGGGACAAGGACAATTAAAACAAAAGAACCGACGAAAAGCAGACTCCGTGTTCCCTTAAAGTATTCGACAATATAACCGCCGATTAAAAAAAGATCCAGAAACCAGTTGATGGCGAGTACGACTTTGTTTGAACTCATCGCGGAAGCATTTTCTCGATTTTGCGGCATAGGGTCCTCCTGTTAGGGTTCGAAGATACATAATTCTATCACAAAGGAAATATTTCGAGAACCTGCTTATTACTTTGATTTTTATCTAGCGGTTCGATACGCCCCAAAACAGGTCGGTCATCTCCGATACGCGAAAATGTGCTATAATACGTGCCGAAAATAACCCAAGGATGTCGATTCAGGAGGTGTGCTTCCAATGGAAGTAGGAAATTTAAGAAAAGGGGACGTCATTGTCCTCGAAGGTCAGATATTTCGCGCGGTTGAAGTGAACAAGCACAAAGTGGCGATGGGTCGTGGGATGGTTCGAGCCAGACTGAAAAACGTCGTGACGGGGTATATCTTCGAAAAAACCTTCACCAGCGGCGGTGATGTCGAAGAAGCCACATTGACCATGAAGACCGTAGAATACTTATACAACGATGGCGGGCTCTACTATTTCATGGATTTGGATAACTACGATCAAATCCCGGTTGACGAGGAGTTCGTCGGCGACGCAAAAGACTTTATGGTGGAAAATATACAAATGAGCCTGCTCTATCACGGCGATACGCTCTTGGGCGTGCAACTCCCCAACACAGTCGTTCTCAAGATAGTCGAAACGGATCCCAACTTCAAAGGAGACACCGTTTCGGGCGGTGGAAAACCGGCGATCTTAGAAACCGGTTACAAGACCAATGTGCCGATGTTCGTGGAAACAGGAGAGAAGATTAAGGTCGATACGCGAACCGGTGACTATATCGAAAGAGCCTAATTGAAGTTATTTCTGTTTAGATTTATGATAAGATAAACAAAGGAAATCATGCATAAAAATTAAAAATAACGGAGGTGGCGCTATGTCGGATACGAAAAGAATGAACGCTCAGAAAGCCAGACGATGGCATAGCGACCGGGTGAACCGTTAGGGATAATTTTGTATTGGGTGATATCCATGCAAAAAACACGGGCTATGTTGGCCCGTGTTTTTTTTTGAAAGGAGGAAAAGAATTGACTTTAGAAGACTACGGATGGGATTCTCACTTTGAAACGGAATTCCATCGTATAAAAAAAACCGGTTTTGTGCCGGCTCGGGTCTGCCGGGTGGAAAAAGACCGTTATTTCCTTCATAACGGGGTTTCCGCTTATGAAGGGGTCCTCTCCGGTAAGTTTCGTTCTCAAACTCGTAAAAAATCCGATCTTCCAACAATTGGCGACTGGGTTGTTCTGAAAAAGCCTTCCGGATCGTTCGGATTAATCGAAATGCTGTTGAGGCGAAAGAACGCCTTGTCCAGAAAAACCGCCGGGATGGTGACCGAAGAGCAACTGATATCGGCGAATGTTGATGCCGCCATGATTTTTTCCGCTCTGGATCAAGATTTGAGTATTCCAAGAATCGAACGCTATCTCTTACTGTGCGCTCAGTGCGCGATCGAGCCATTCTGCGTGTTCAATAAATTGGATCTCTGTTCTTCTCTTGAAGAAGCGCTAACCAAAACGCAAATGCTTCGGCCCGATGTCCAACGGTTTTTTATCAGCGTGCAGAACCATACGGGAATATCCGAACTCTTGCCTTATTTCGGGAAAGGAAAAACCGTTGTGTTATTAGGTTCTTCCGGAGTCGGGAAAACCTCGTTCATCAATGCGATTGCCCCGAATCTTAGCGGGAAAACGCAGGAAGTCCGAGTAACCGATCACAAAGGCAAACATACGACAACGTGGAGAGAGCTCGTTCTGTTGCCCGGAGGGGGGTTGCTCGTCGATAACCCCGGAATGAGGGAAGTGCAACTATGGGCCGATAAGGATGCTTTAGAAGACACTTTCGAAGATATCCTCGCGTTGGAATCCGCCTGCCGTTTTCGGAATTGTTCCCATCTTTCCGAACCCGGTTGCGCTGTATTAAGAGCCGTAGAAAATGGTCAATTACGAGAAGAGCGTCTTGAAAACTACCGGAAGTTGAAAGCCGAAATCAATCGTCTCACAGTAAGGCGAAAAGAAGTCGGGCGATAAGCCCGACTTCTTTTTTTAGGATATTTCGAGGCGCGTCTTAAAAGGTTCCAAGAACGTACGTCGCGCTCGGATGATTGCTCTGAACCGTCTGGTCGCCTCCGGAATAGCTTGTCACTTTGTCTTTCGCGTACAGATAGATCTCTTGGAAAGTGATCGATTGGTTCACCGCGCCTCCCGCTCCGTACCCGTCCGCGTTATACGTGCTGTCGAAGGTTCCGCTCGGGTTGTTTTGCCCCACGTGCCCCATCCCGTCACAGAAAAAGAAGGTGAAGAACCCGTTTTTTAAGATAGAATCTTCATAAGAGTATTCGCTCGTTTGGCACGCCGCCAGAACGTAGTACTCATAGGGTGATTGATAGGAACCGCGCTCGGCGGAAGTTTCCAAAAACTCGCGTGCAAAGCCTTCCGCGATTTGTTCCCTCATGAGGCGCCGTTCTTCAGCGCTCACCTCTCTCCCTTGCACCATCGCGGTGAACGCCCCGGATTCGCAGGCGTCGATCAGGACGATCTTCGTTCCATTAATCGCGTTTAAAGCGCTTTTCAGCTCGGATGCCGACAGATTGCTGCCATCGGACAAGTACATGTAAGACTGGCCCGAAGAGTACATCCCGTGTCCGCTATAAGAAAAGACGAACACATCGGAACTTTGACTGCCGGAAGCGTATGACGCAATCCCGTTTAGGATCTGAGTCTTCGTGACATATCCTGTCTGCGTTTGGACGGTGAAGGGCTCTTCGAGATGCGTTAGGATCGTTTTCAGATCATTCGCATCATCGTCCGTATAGCTCAAATCTCCGGACCCTCCGTAATTCGTCAAACCTAACAGTAACGCCTTCCGCGATGAATCGCTTGGATCCGGGTCAGGATCGGGATCGGGGTCGCTCGCCACGGTCTTCGCGAGGAGTCGAACGCCGCTGTAAGAGGAGTAGGCGCGTATCATGATATAGAAGACCCCTGGGGTCGGATTCGTTATCGTGACCGTCTCATTGTTGCCGTTCAAGTACGGACGATAGTCATAAGTCCCGGTCGTGGGAAGGGCGCCTTTGCGGACATACAGATCGGCGTCCCCGGTTCCCCCCGAAATGGCTATCTCAAGACTGGCCGCATTCTGAGAAAGGTCGAACCGGTAGTATTTTTGGCTTGCCGTTGCGCCGGATAGATTGGTAACGGGGACGTTGTCTGATAAAGAGACGACAGTCGGATCTTCGCCTCCGGTACCCGTTTGATAAGTCGCCAGCAAGCTAACCCCGCTATAGGCCGCGTATCCTTGTATCATGATGTAATAGTCGCCGGCCGCGGGAGACGTATACGTTACTTGTTCATTATTACCGCTGAGGTACGGGCGATAGTCATAGCTGCTCAACGTCGGCGCGTTGCCTTTTCTCGTGTACAGGTCCGCATCCCCGCTGCCTCCTGACATTTTTATCGTCAAAGCGCTTGCGTCGGCGGGCACCGCGATTTTATAGAGTTTTTGACTCAGCCTCGCCCCTGAAATACCGCTGACCGGCGTATTGTTTGAAAGGGTCGTGATACCGGGATCAACGGGGGGCGCGGAAGTCGTGTACGTCCCGGTGAGGGAAACCGAGGAAAAGTTTGTGTAACCGCGTATCATCACATAATAGGTCCCCGCTGTCGGGTTGTTGTAGGTAGCTGTCTCATTGTTGCCGCTTAAGTAAGGGCGATAGTCGTAGACACTGACCGTGGGAAGGGCGTCCTTTCGGGTATAGAGATCGGCGTCTCCGCTGCCTCCCGAGAGAGAAAAAACTAAGTTCGAGGCGTTCGAAGGAAGAACGATCTTATAGTATCTTTCTTGGCCCGAAGATCCCGAAATACCGCTGATTGGAACCCCGTTCTGTAGCGCGGAAATATCGGTTGTGGGCGCGGAGCCTCCTGTCACTTTCGCCTTTAACGAAAGGGTGTTATACGCGGAATACCCGTGAATCATCACATAATAGGTGTTCGGTTGCGGATTGTTGAAGGTGACGGTCTCATTGTTGCCGTACAGATAGGGTCTGGCATCGAAAGTGCTTAAAGTGGGAAGACTGCCTTTTCGGATATACAGATCAGCATCCCCGGTTCCTCCGTAAATCTGAAAAGTGACTTGGGTTGACCCGGCCGGAACCTGGATTTGATAGTACCGTTTCTGACCTTGCGTACCGGACAGATTCGTTACGGCCACATCGTTTTGAAGCGGTGTGACCGTTTCTCTGATTCCCTCCGTCTCTGATTCGCGGGGAAAGAATTCGTAGATTATCGCGGTTTCCTCAGAATGGTCGCCGAGAGAACCGATTCCTTTGAGCGAAAGACGCGGCGTTCCTGCCTCCTCCACCTGAATCGAGACGATGTCAAGCAATTTTTCCGTAATCGCAACGGAATCATATCGAATGGGGTAGGTGTTCCATCCGGATTTCGTGGTGACACGCGCTTCCATTCCATCTGCTGACTGAACTTTTCCTTCGACGATGTGCTTGATCAGAACCAGCGCCGTCGTCTCTTTCTCCGGGATTGGGTTTTCGGTTTTAAAAGCGAAACATCCGGTAAGTATCCAGGGTATCAGAAGGGCGAGGGTGATATTGAGCCACTGACGGGTACGCGACATCGAAATCCCTCCTTTAAGGGCTTCTCGTGAATTTGCATTGCGCTACGGGCGAAACCCTTCCTTCCAAATCGGTAGCCCGTACGGAAAACACGTTGTCTTGTATGGGGATGTTCACCCATTGGTAAGTGGCGTTCAGTTCGTTACGCAACCACTCTCCCTCATTTAGACGGATTTCATAGCTAGCGATCGCGCTGACCTTGGACTGCCCCACCCAGGAGAAAGTAAAGGCATTCTGGTTCATCACGCTTTCGGGGGTCGTCACGAACAATACCAGCGGGAGTTGATTAGCCCCACCCGAATACGAAAATTGCCATCGCAGGGTATTGTTGCTCAAGGCACTGCCTCTTCTACCGTAAAGCTCGAACACGTGGTCGCCGGTTTTATCCAGATTCCAGTCGAAGGTTTGCGCCGACTTGGTCGACGTCCATTCGCCGGTTTGATCCAATCGATAGTAGTAGTCGACCGTAGTCTTAACCTGACGCGCCTCGCTGTTTTGAAGCTGCCAGGAAAAATGGACAACGGACTCATCGATCACTTCACCTTCCACGGGCCCCGCCACTTTCACGAGAGAAAAGGCCGGATCCCCGCCGGGGTTTACAGCCGATCCGGGACCACACGAAACTAAAAAACAAGTCATCGCTCCAAAGAGCAAAAACCCGATTAATGCCCGGGTCATCCGGCAACCGCCTCCTTTCGAGAACCTTTGATGTTCTCATTATACACGAAGTTAGGATTAGATTCTAATTAAAAAAAAAGCATACCGGGTGTAACCCCGGTATGCCGATAAAGCGAAAACCGATCCGAACTTATCTCTGCGGTGTGGTGAAACCGATGAGATCATTCCACCATTGCGGATACGGTGTGCTTCTGAAATTGTTGTATCCGAGAGCGTAGTTGCCAAGCAGCCAGTCTCCGAGTTTAACCCATTCGGAGAACATCGCGACGGCGTTCTGATAGGCGAAGTTGTGAATCAATTCGAGCGCGCCTTCTTCATTTCCGCTCCGGTACATCTGAGCCGCGATCTCCTGAACCTGCGGCGTCACGGTGTAGAGCATATCCATCTTGGGTTGTCTGAACGCCCGGATATCCTGGATTGCGTTGGAGTAGCGCAGTTCGGCCATTTGCTGAACGTAAGAAGCGACCCACCAGCCGGAATCTCTTCGGAATTCTTCGTACCGGCTACCGGTCTTGTAGAATAAAGGCAAGGACTCCATAGAAGCCCACAGCGGAACCAGATAGGTCGTATCCGGCGCGCCATAACCGTACCAGCTGATCCCTTTGATCGGGTCAGGCAGCCACGCTTTGGTTTGTCCGACGTGGAGATAGCAGGTCCGGTGCATATTGATCGACCGTTCCCAAGTCGCAGTCGGTTCTGTTTTCGAAGAGTTCGCGTAGCGAATGGGGTCTCCCCAGGGTCCGGCAGCGGGACCTTGCGTCAGGTCATATTCGGTGCCCAGATAGTAATCGGCTTTGATGTCCCAGATATCCTGAATCGTCAAGGGTCTTTCCGGGATAACGTATACCGGATAGCGCAGTTGGTGCGCGTCGTAACCGTTTTCTTCCATAAACTTCGGCGCGACGAGACTTAAGGCTCTCCATTCTCTTCTGGTCGCGTACAAGCTGTTGTTCGGTGAATAGATTTCAGCGAGTTTCCACTGGTTTTTCGGAAGGCTCGGGCTAACCCAACCTTGTTCGACTGCAGTTTTGAAAAGGTTCTTCGCGTACATGACGTTGGCTTTGTCATCGGGATCAACTTCCATAATCACCATTCTGTTGGCGGTGACGGTGAAAGCGTTGTCCGGAATGCGGATGGCGACCCAAAGATCGGCTCCGTAGGCTTCGAACAGCCATACGTCTTTTCCGTCAGCGATCGTCATCGATTCGGGGCCGCCGCCGACGTTGGACCATCCGTGTTCTTCAATGAGGGCGCCCATGATTTCGACGGCTTCCTTCGCTGTAGCCGCTCTTTCAAGCGCGATATCCTGCGCCATCCAGCAATCGATGATGCCTTCGTTATCCGAAAAATACTTGCGAAGCGCTTCTCCATTCGGAAGGCTCCGATCGATACCGCCGGTGGACTCGGAGATGGCGACGCCTTTCTCATTCATAAAGGAGTAGCGGGAGTGGAAGTAGCTGTAGGTATGAGGAACTTGCGGAATTTGACCGACAACGATGACGTTGCCGCGGCTCTTATCGTACTCAACCGATTTCGGGAAATTGGCATAGTCGACGTAATTATGACCGTCCAGTACGATATCTCTCATCGCGCCTTCCGGCCAATCCGCCGCCGGGATCTTCCACAGTCTGAAATCAGCCGATGTAGAATCGTCATTGTGCGTGATAACGGTAGATCCATCGGCCATCGCTTTGTTACCGACTCCGAGAATGGTACAGGTGAAGGATACCGAGTACACTAACAACAGCGCTACGACTAACAGTTTGACTAACGAGCTTTTCTTCATGTTTTACCTCCGTTTTTAAGGTTTTTTACTTATCCGCGAACTTTAAAATCTCCGGGTTTTTCGTTGGATTCAGCCAATCTTGCCACCACGTCGGGTAGCCGGTGGTTCGGAAATTGATTCTTTCTGTCGCGTATTTCGTGAACAGTATATCGCCGAGATCCAGCCAATCTTTGTTCCAAGCGACGGCGGTATTATAGCAGTAATCGCTCATCAGCTTGATCGCCTCCGCTGGTTTGCCTTCGCGGTAAACCTTGGCGGCGTACTCTTGCAACTGCGCTAACTGTGTATACACGCTAACCATTTTCGGATCTCTAAATGCGCGGAGTTCTTTGATGGCCTCATTGTAGCGCATTCCGACCATCTCTTGCACATAAGTGTTGACCCACCAGCCGGAATCCCTTCGGAATTTTTCATAACGGGAACCGACACTGTAAAAGTCGGGGAGTTTTTCCATCGCCGGGAAGAGCGGGGTGATATAGGAATGGCCGACCGAACCGTAACCATACCAGCTGATGCCTCTGAATTCTCTTGGGAGCCATTCTTTGACTTGCGCGATATGAACGTAACACGTTAAAGGAATCCCGATCGGTCTTTGACGCCCGCCAAGGCCGTAATTCGTGAGCGGATCGCCCCAGGGCCCGGCTCCGACGCCTTTGGTCAGATCCCATTTCGTGCCTTCGTAATGATCCCCCGAAATCACGAAAATGTCATGAACCGTGAGCAGTTGATCCGGTTTTACGAAAAGCGGATACTCTCCGATCCCGTCTTCAAGTCCTAAAGAAGGCGCAACCATATCCAGCACACGCCATTCTCTCTTGTTATGGGAATCGATACGATTGGCATAGACCTCCGCCGGTCTGAATTTCTTGCCGGAAGCTGGATCGAACCACCCTTTTTGCACCGCATAGTCGATAAAGTTCGCGGAAGTCAGGATCTCTTCATATTTTACACCGGATACAGGATCAATCCCGTCACGCGGGTCGACTTGGAAACGCATCCGGTTTGCGCCCACATAAACCATATCATCGGGCATACGGACCGCCATCCATAAGTTGGCGCCATAAAACTCCATAATCCACACTTCGTTGCCGTCGGTGATATCCATGATCTCTCCGCCGCCGCCGGTAACATTCCATCCGTACTTTTCGATCAGTTCACCCATGATCAGAACGGCTTCTCGCGCAGTCCGCGCGCGTTCTAAAGCGATGTCTTGCGCGGCCCAGCAATCGACGATCCCTTCTTCGTCCTCAAAGAGCGCCTTTCTAACGGCTTTTCCATAATCGTTGTTCGTGGTGATACCCGCGGTGGACTCTCCCATCGCGACGCCCCAATCATTCATGAACGAGTAGCGGGAATGCAGGTACCCGTAAGTAACGGCAGGTTGCGGATCTTCGCCCAGTTGAATGGCTCTTCCATTGCGATTTTTTGCGATATCGACGATCGGGAACTGGCTGTAATCGATATAATCGTGGGAATCGATGATGATCGGTCTCATCGACCCGGTTTGCCATTCCCCACCCCGCTGGATCCAAAGCCTGAAATCAGCGACAGAAGAATCATCGTTGTGGGTAATGATAGCGGACCCATCTACGGTCGCCTTTTTTCCCACAGCAATAACGGTACACGCATAGCCGACACTGCAAAGAATAACGATTACGAAAAGGACCATCAACAGCTTTCTAACGTTCGACATACTTTCGTTCCTCCCTTTTTCTTTACTGGAATTTAGTTTCGCTTACTGGAAAAACACCCGTTTCGGATCTGACTTGGCCGGATCGTGTAAGAAATCGCCGATCGCTTCGTTGCCTTTTTTTGTACCGGCTTCCATGATATCGTGGAATCCCGGATAGGTGATCAGCAACTCGCGTTCGGGGAATAGCAGATTCATCATGTTGATGACTTCCAAGGTTCCTTCCATATGCCTGGCCACACGGTAGTACATCGGCGCGCCCTTAACCACATAGCCGCCCCGTCCGTCAATATCGATCGGCATCGTAATCCCTTCGCGGGTATCATACTTGGCAAACAGCAGTCTCTTGTCTGCCGCGGTTTGAATAAATTCATCGAACCCAATTAACATCAGATCTTCGTCTACCCTTCCAGCGACGCGTTCAATAAAGGGCTCCAACGTTTCCATCAGGACAACGAGCGTTTGATGGCTTGATTTTTCGATAATCTTCAATTTTTCGCTGTAATCGTTCTTCGCGTTGGTGAACTCTTCAGCCGCATAGAGTTCTTTCGCGAGTTCCGGATCGATGCTGTAGTCCCCGACTTCCCGGTGAGAGAGTCCTCTGAGTTTCTTTGGAGACGCTTCCGCTTTCATCGGAAATTTGAAGGTGTCCAGGTTCATCTGCGCCAATATCGCAATATCCATGGATAAATCGTGCGCGACGTAAGTATCAACGACGGGGTACATCAAAGAGGCTTCGTGGAAATCGACAAAGATATCGATCTTTTCGTTTCTAACGAGCTCCATAAAGGCATAAGAGATCCTTTCCGTCAGGGACCCGTTTTCTTTTCCCGGCCAGGTCCGGTTAAAGTTTCGAAGATCCTGGTAAGCCAAATTCTGCCCGGACGGATAGTGGACGTAAACGAACGGATCCGGCCATTGATCAAGCGGGTTGGTGTTGCGGTCGCCGATCTTATACTGTTTCGTTCCGAAGGGCGTCTCCAAATGATAGAACATGGGATAGGCGTTCCCGAGCATTCCGAGGGTGTTTGCGCTCCGATTGGCTACAGGGGCGACGTAAACTTTCCCTTTTTCAACTGAGATATTCTCCGCGATCATGTAAGCGGCCAGCATCGTGGCCGGTTCATAAGGGTGAGACCCGCCCAAGATTAAAGCGGAACCTCCCGGAACGCCGGAATCAAAGACATAAATCGGCGTGTCTCCCCAAGTTCCCTTCAAACTCGGAAGATAATCGCTGAGCATGATTTTCTCGGTGAAAGCGGGAGAAACGACAACCGATTCCTGATAATGACGCAGCTCATAGAACTCTTTTCCAGCGATAAAACCCATGATCGCAATGAGGGCCAGGGTCAGCGCTTTAAACCATACAGGTGTGTTTTTCATCATCTCAGCCCCTTACTTGATCATCAGGACGCGGAGTATGAAGGTGATGATGACATAGGCGTAGACAATGTCATAGACCCATCCTGTCTTTTTCGTTCTTTTAAATAGGTTCCAGATCAAAAAGATACAGATAACCCCTGTTAGAACAAAGTAGAGGATATGGATAATTTCATTGAGAATAATCATCTCTTCAGCCCCCCCGCTCAATATACAACTAAGAAACTAAGTTGGTTGGGGAAGATAAACATCATCAGCGCGATCGCTGCCATAAAGAAAGCCGGAACCATAATCTGCTTTAAAAAGGACATGTAGTTCCCTTCGTACTGCACCGCCTCGATGCTCAATCGTCCGACGATTCTGGAAGGCGGCAGACAGTCTCCCAGCGGGAACATCAAGCTCAACGCGGCCGCTACGACGGTAACATTGAAACCCAGATTGTTGAACAGGAAGATGATCGGCGTGCCAAGTATGACGGCGCTTCCGTAACTCAAAGACCCTTGGGCGAATGGCGTGAAGATTAAAGCCAGCGCGTAAATCAAACCCAAAGGAAGGGTTACGAAAGTAATGGCGATTAATCCCCGCACCCCCGTGCCGGTCAATATATTGACGAGGGCTCCGACACTGATGACCGTCGCCAGCAAGGGAAAGACCTGCTCCATCGTTCTCGAGATAACGGTCATCCACCGTTTAAACGAAGTTTTTTTCGGATTGACCAGCAGAACGACAATCGCCGAAATGACGAAGGTCAAGGGCAACCCGATTACCGGGATGTAAAAGGCGAGGTATTTTTGCGAAAGGATCAGAACCACCAGGACGAGAAGCGGAGTTAAGATTCTCACCCAGTTCATCTTCTCAACCGGCTTGGGCAACTTGGTCAATACTTCGTTTTTCTTCTGCGGTTTCGCGCCGCGTCCGAACCAAAGAATCGAAAAAATAGAAATGATCGCGATCGGAACAATCAGCACGACATCGAACCCGACATAAGGCATGTTCGCCTGCGCAGTCATCAGCATCGCCCATAGGTTGATTGGAGGCGCTGCCGCTGCCAGCATCGCGAAGACATAGATAAAACCGACGATCTTGCCTTTGGATAAACCCATATAGGTCAGAACAGTCGTGACCAATCCACCGACGACGAAGATCGAAACGCTTCCGGCTCCGGTAAGGGCGCCGGGGATGATCATTAGAATGGCCATGAAGATCATCATAATCCATTTGTGATTAAAGAAATTTTCCACTAATTTGCGAATCAAAGCGTCCATGGCCCCTGTTTCCGTGTACATGTTGATGAAAATAGACGCGGTGACGAAGATCAGCGCAACATCGAAATAGGTAAACCACCCTTCGACGAGCAACCGCACGGGAAAACCAAAACCGCCCGCAATTGCTCCAGCGATAGCCGCCAGAAAAATCGAGAATTCGGTCGATTTAAGCTTCCAGCTCGAAAGGGCGAAGACAACGACAATTACGATTGCTGTGAATATTGTGCTTCCATACACGGTCGATTCCTCCCCCAAAGGAAAAAGCTATTTGTTTTCGTACCAAATTCTGATGATCTTTTGGATTTCCAGTTGATTGTCCAGAATCGTTAACGGTATGTTTTTCTCCGTTGATAATTTGGTGAACTTTCCGTCAAAGTTGCTGTCTTTCGTGACGAGGATGTAGTCCGCGAATGGCGCGATCGCGTCGATGGAGCGCTCGTTGGCACTGTCTCCGCGACGTACTTGCCCTTCAATGTGTATCGCAATCAATAACAAATTGTGTTTCTTGATCGCTTCGATCATCTTGTTCAACCGGGCGATTTCGTCATCGATCGTGATGCCCGATGCGCCCAATCCCTTAGCGGTAGACCCGATCGCCACGACGACCGCTTTCACCATATTCCCCTGGTCATCCGTAAAGTCCACCTCAAAGGTGTTCTCTCTTCCGGGTTCGGCGTTAGAGATAAAATCAAGACTTTTCTTAAAGGTCTTGGTCGCCAGGAACTGCGCCTCCATCATCTTGCGCCCCGTCCCCTGACCGGCATTGGTCAACAGAAAGGTAACAGGCAGCTTGATCGGTTCCGCGCTGGAATAGGCGAATACAACTGTGCTGGAAATCAAGACCATAGCGAGTACGAAAATCCAACCTAATTTACGCATACTAACCTCCTAAAAATGATATAAAGTATCTTTAAGTCATTATCCTTTTTCGACGGAAAAAGCGAGAAGCAACGAGCAAAGATTACGTAAGCGTATCCGGGCGATCTTTTCGATCGGAGCTCAGTGAATTCGTCGGTTTTTGGGCAAATTCCACCATTTTGTGTTAAGGGCATCATCAATCATAAGAGTACCATAATTCCGTTCTACTGTCAACTAACACCGAACCCAAAGAGAGAAAATGAAGCAAGACTAATATCGGAATGGATAAAAAATTCGCTTATTTTCTTCGAATTCGTCGCGATTTCCACAATTTTTAAGGTAACCGAACTATTTTTCCATTCGTTCCCACAACTTTCTAGAAACCTTTTCGGCCTCTCTCACCATCTCTTCGGGCGATTTTCGAAATACCCCGCCCGTTTTCAACACATTCCCTCCGATAACGACCTCTTCCGGCTTCCCGCTTTCCAGAATGCCAAAGAACCAGTGACCCAGAAAGTTTTTCTCACTGATCGGAGTGATCGGCATATAGCGAAAGGTGACGAAGTCGGCCACTGCGCCTTCTTCGATTACTCCCACCGTTTCGCCCAGCAGAGCGCTGGCGTAAGCCGCATTATTCCGAAAAACCACTTCAAAAAGATCTTCCAAAGAGAAACCCAAAGGACTTTGCCCTACATGATGCTGACTAATCAACAGGGCGCGTATGTCTCGAGAAAAATCGAACCCGAACCCGTCGTTGCCCAGCAAAACCGGAATCGCGCGTTCCTTGAATCTTTCGTAATGGGGCAATCCCGCACCGTTATTCTGATTCGATTGCGGATTGAAAGCGATACGGCAACCCGATTTTTTCAACGCTTCCGTATCCTTATTACTGAGACGGATTCCATGCACGAGTAACGAGTTCGGTTTGCAGACATCGTACCGCTGAAGTCTTTCAAAAGCGGAACATCCATACTTTTCCTCGTGGAGCTTCCCATCTTCGTCTCCTTCTCCGATATGAATGTGGACCGGATAATCCCATTGGCCAACGCGTTTCAACGTTTCCTCTCCCAAAGTGAAAGACGCGTGCAACCCGAACAAGGCGCCCATTTTTCCGGGGAACTTTTGTTTTTCTTCCCTCAACGCTAAATTCTCTTCGATCTCGAGATCGCGGATCTTCGCGCCGTCTCTGTCGCTGGTTTCTATCGACAAGACCGCGCGCATCCCGGACTCTTCGATCAGCGCCCGCGACAACAGGGCGCCGGTTCCTTGCACGCAATAGGGGCTGGAATGGTGGTCGATGACCGTGGTGACCCCATGGTCGATCAAACGCATTGCCGCGGTTTTGGCGCTCCAATAGACGTCATCCGAAAGCAAAGCGCGATCCAGTTTCCACCAGAGCTGTTCCAGCATTTCTTCGAAAGAACCCGGATGAAACGGACGAACCGTTAGGCCGCAAGCAAAGGTCGAATAAAGGTGGGTATGGGCGTTAATCATTCCCGGTAGCAGCGTTTTCCCCTCTCCGTTAGTCTGAGACGCCCAGGAAAGTTTTGGGATCGGATCTTCTGAACCGAAGACCTTGACAATACGTCCGTCGCGTACCCAGAGGTTCCCCCGAAAGTAATCATCGGGACTTTTCCCCGTGAAGATGAAATAATTCTGATACAATTGATCGTTCATCCTGAACCTCCAGCAACAGGAAACGGCGACAATAATCCGGATGTGCGCTTGTTCCGTTTAGGGAGTCCGCCACGGGAAAGGAAATAAGAATGAAAACCCAAGGTGGATACCGTGGGTTCCGTAGGTGACTCCGACTTCTTGATCGAATAGACCTAAGTTGATCGCATATCCCGCAGACGCTTTCATTGAAAACTGCGGAAAGTCCAGGATATATTCGAATCCGATCCCCAAGACTTGATTGGCGTATACCGGGAACATTTCGAACTTCAAATCCGAATAGGTATCAAACAGAACCGAAATGAACTGGTAACGAAACTCTCCCAACAGCCGGATATAAGGGTTCACCGCCCATTCCAGACCGAGACCGAGGTACCCTTGCCCCACTTCCGAAACCTCATCATCAAACTCAGACCTAGAAAACTGGGGAGAGGCTAAAAAATTGAACCCTCCGCTAAAGCGAACGGGTTGCAGGCTTTTTTTCAAGACGGCATTAAAAGAAAAGCTTTCTGTATAGGCGGAACCACTAAAAACGCCCAACGTGATGGGCACCAGTACGGAAACGTCCAGTTCCGGCAACCACAGGGATTCCGACACCGAAAAGATCCCCCCCAACCACGGCCATCCAACGAATAAGATCAGATCCCCGGGCATTCCAAATTTAAGCCCGATTTCCCCTGACGTGATGAAAGTACCGGTAGCCGCCTCGCTGAATGCGGAGGAAAGTTGCTGCGGATTCAGCGTCGTTCCCAGAAGCAGTTCCACCTGCCATTCCGACGGAAGCGTATAGTTGTAAGTGAAGGAGAAAGGGAGCAGCGGATTCAAGTTTCCCATGATGTTGATATTCCGTATCAACCCCTCCGCTCCGAAACCAACTGAGAGAAACGCGATCATGATCAGAAGTATCGTTATCCCTTTTCTCTTCATAAGATGATTATACCTCACCCTTCCTAAAAAATGATCGAAAAACTTTATCAATCGCATTAAATCGGCTTTGTATGCGTCACAGAAATCGCGGAATATCCGTGCGAGTTCACTTTGTCTGTTTCGTTCCTTTGTCACGAGACCTCTGAGTTGATTCCCCCATCTATTTTCTTTCTCGAGCGCTTGGCAGGTCGTCTCCGGGGAGAAGGGTTCACGAGGACCCCTCTATGTTTTTCTATGGATTTGTATTTCGTTCCTTATTTGAGGGAGAACACGCATCCCGATCACTCCGAATTTCACGATCTATACCGCTTTGAAATTTCTATTTTCGTAACGCGAAAACAAAGATTTATTCGTGCGGAACCCTTTCTTTTATGTTATAATCCGCCCGTGCGTAGTCCGTTACATGGTCTATGAAACCGTCTCTATATGAGAACTTCAGGATGCGCCTTTTAGATTCCTTCTTTTTTTCCGCTCAGTCGATCAGCAATCGCACCCTTTTTTGTTTTTCAATAGGAGGAAAACCGTGAAAGTAGCCGTCATCTTCGGCAGTACGTCCGACAAAGAAAAAATGAGACCGGCGATCTGCATTCTCAATGAATTCGGTATCCCGCACGCAGACTACGCGGTTTCTGCGCATCGGAATCCGGAACTGTTGACGAAATTGATTCAGGAGTTCGAGGCGACAGGGGTCGAGTGCGTCATCGCCGGCGCGGGATTAGCCGCGCACCTGCCAGGCGTCATCGCTTCTCAAACCGTGATTCCGGTTATCGGCGTTCCTTTGGAAGCCGCTTTGGGAGGTATCGATTCACTTTTGTCTATCGTTCAAATGCCAAAAAGCATCCCGGTGGCTACGGTCGGGATCAACAACAGCGCCAACGCCGCGTTTCTGGCGATCCAGATGCTCGCCGTCAAGTATCCGGACTTGAAAAGAAAGCTGATCGCCTATCGTCAGCGGATGAAAGAAGAAATCGAGTCCAATTATTATAAAGGAGTGGAATGGTAATGCGCATGCTCTACGAAGGAAAGGCGAAAAAGGTATTTGCTACGGAAAAGCCCGATGAAATCATCATCGCTTACAAGGATGACGCCACCGCCTTCAACGGTGAAAAAAAAGGCAGTATTTTGAACAAAGGGGTCGTAAATAACGCGATTTCTTCAATCATCTACACGCTGCTGGAACAGAGGCAGATTCCCACTCATTTCATCAGAAAACTCAGCGATCGGGAACAGTTGTGCAAGAAGGTAACCATCATCCCGTTGGAAGTGATCGTTCGAAATATTGCCGCAGGGAGCATGTGCAAACGTTTGGGCCTCGAAGAAGGAAAGGCGTTAAAAAATACGGTCTTCGAGATATGCTATAAAGAAGATGCTTTGGGTGATCCTCTCATCAACGACTCCCATGCCACCGCGCTTGGCATTGTCGAAAAGCAAGAATTAGAAACGATCTACGATTGGACCGGAAAAATAAACGAAATCCTGAAAGAATTGTTCCTCATGGCGGACATCATCCTGGTCGACTTTAAACTGGAGTTTGGGCGATATAAGGACCAGATCCTGTTAGCCGACGAAATCAGTCCCGATACGTGCCGGTTTTGGGATAAAAACACGCTGGAAAAATTGGACAAAGACCGTTTCAGAAGAGATTTAGGCAGCGTGGAAGAAGCCTACAAGGAAATGTTCAAGAGAGTCTCCTCCTTGCTAGATAACGCATGAATCCCGATAAATTGAGGGAAGCGTGCGGCGTATTCGGAGTATTCTCCAATACACCAAAAGAATTGTGCACCTATACCTACTACGGCCTGTTGTCACTGCAACATCGCGGGCAGGAAAGCGCGGGGATATTTTGTTCGGACGGGGAGCAGATCTGCGGCCATAAAGCAATGGGACTGGTTACAGAGGTCTTCAGTGAGCGCAATTTGGATAAACGAAATTTCATCGCTTCCATCGGGCATGTCAGGTATTCCACCACCGGAGACAGCACCCTGGTGAATGCCCAACCCATCTTAGCAAACTACAAGTTAGGGTCTTTGGCCCTCGCCCATAACGGAAATTTAGTCAACGCGCGGGTGTTAAAAGAGCTCTTGGAGGATGCGGGAAGCGTTTTTCAAAGCGATTCGGATTCGGAAGTGATCTTAAACCTCATCGCCAGAAAAGCGAAGTTAAGCATCGAAGAAGCGATCATACAAGCCTTACAGATGATCAAAGGCTCTTACGCCCTCATTATGTTGACGCAGGACAAGCTGATCGGCGTGAGAGACCCAAGGGGAATCCGTCCTTTATGTATCGGCCAGTTGGACGATTCTTACGTGTTGTCTTCGGAAAGCTGCGCGCTGGATACCATCGGGGCAAAGTTGATCCGGGATGTTCTTCCTGGAGAGCTGGTGATCATCGATAAAAACGGTCTCTCATCCATCATGTTTTCAGAAAAGATCCGTTGCGCGACCTGTTCTTTCGAGTTCATCTATTTTGCCCGTCCGGATAGCTTCATCGACGGCATCGAAGTGAACAGAGCCAGGCAAAAGAGCGGTGGAATTTTAGCTTTGGAAAGTCCTGTCGGCGCAGATCTTGTAACGGGTGTACCTGACTCCGGCGTGCCTTCCGCGATCGGTTTCTCAAACCAATCCCAGATCCCGTACGGCGTCACGTTGATAAAAAACAAGTATATCGGCAGGACATTCATCAAACCTTCTCAAGAACTACGAGAAAAATCGGTAAGCGTTAAGTTGAACGTGCTCAAGTCCAATGTCCTGAATCAACGGGTGGTGTTGATCGACGATTCCGTGATCAGAGGCACGACGGCCAAAAGACTGGTGCAACTGCTCCGGCGCGCCGGGGCGAAAGAAGTCCATCTGAGAATCGCATCCCCGCAGGTCATGTACCCCTGTTTTTTCGGCATCGACACCCCGCGAAGAAAGGAACTGATCGGCATCAACGATCTGAAGGGCATGAAAGGCATTTTAGAGGCCGACAGCATCGAATTTTTAAGTTTGGAAGGACTCATTGAATCGCTCGACCATAAGAGCGATTTTTGTTTCGGCTGTTTCAACGGGATTTATCCGGTCTCCACGATCAAACAAAAAAATGAATAAGCGATGGAAAGGACGGGATCCGATGATTTCGTACAAAGACGCCGGCGTTAATATTAAAGAAGGCGATTTGCTCGTGGACAATATCAAGAAGTATACGCGAAAGACGAAAACCGAAGGGGTCATCAACGATATCGGCTCTTTCGGCGCGCTTTTTAAGGTGTTGGGGTATAAAAACCCCATCCTGGTCAGCGGCGCCGATGGAGCGGGAACGAAGATCTCTTTAGCGATTCGGTTGAAAAAATATGATACGGTTGGGATCGATTGCGTCGCGATGTGCGTCAATGATGTGCTCTGCCATGGCGCGAAACCGTTGTTTTTTCTCGATTATTTGGCTTGCGACAAGTTGGACTCGGACATCGCAGCCCAACTGGTTGAAGGTGTCGCTGCCGGTTGCCTGCAGGCAGGATGCGCGCTGATTGGGGGAGAAACCGCCGAGATGCCGGGAGTCTATGCCAAGGGCGAATATGACTTGGCGGGTTTTTGCGTTGGGGTCGTAGAAGAAGGCGAGATCGTCGACGGAAAAACGATCCGTTCCGGGGATGTCTTGATCGGGATCGCTTCGAGCGGGGTGCACAGCAACGGGTTTTCTTTGGTCAGGAAAGTGGTTAAAGACTATACCGCCGAAATCGACGGCAAGCCGTTGAAAGAGATTTTGCTCGAACCGACTAAAATATACGCCCCCATCGTTCTGGAATTGATCAAACGCTATGAAGTCAAAGGCTTGGCGCATATCACCGGCGGCGGTCTTTATGAGAATATTCCGCGGATGTTCAATGACCCCCCCTTAAGTTTTCGGTTACGCGAAGGTTCGTACCCGATCCCACCGATTTTCAAGTATCTGCAAAGCCTCGGGATCTCCAAAGAAGAGATGGTTCGCACTTTTAATATGGGAATCGGCATGGCTTTATGCGTTTCGAAGGCGGAAAGCGCGTCGGTTTTGGACACACTAAACGCATCCGATTGGCCTTCCTATCTCATCGGGGAAATCATTTGAAGATCGCGGTATTGATCTCCGGGCGCGGGAGTAATCTGCAAAGCATCCTGAATGCGATCCGAAAAAACACGCTGAACTGCGTTGTGAGCTTTGTCATTAGCGATAGAGAAGACGCCGCCGGATTGATTCGGGCCCAAAAGCGCGGCATTCCTACCTATGTTGTCGATCGCAAAATATGGAAAGAACGGCTTTCGGATGAAATACTGCGCATCGTGTCGGATCAAGTCGACTTGATCGTGCTGGCGGGGTTTTTAAGCCTTTTAAAAGGCGAGATCTTAAACAAGTATAAAAATCGGATTATCAATATCCACCCTTCTCTGATCCCCGCGTTTTGCGGAAAAGGGATGTACGGGATGAAGGTTCATGAAAGCGCGATAACCTACCGGGTAGGATATTCAGGATGTACCGTTCACTTCGTCGATGAAGGGATGGATACCGGCGGCATCATCCTACAAAAAATCGTAAAAGTCAATCCGGAAGATACGCCGGATACGCTGGCTAAAAAGATTTTGAAGAAAGAACATCAAGCGATTGTGGAAGCCATCAATCTTTTTTTACAGGAGGAAAACCATTGAAAAAACGAGCGCTTATCAGTGTGTATGATAAGGAAGGACTGTTGGAATTAGCCACATGCTTGGTAAATCACGAGATCGAAATCATCAGTACCGGAGGAACAGCGCAGTACTTAAAACAAAACGGCATCGACGTCATCGACATTGAAGCGGTCACGCATTTTCCCCAGATGCTGGATGGCAGGGTGAAAACCCTTCACCCCCGTATTCACGCGGGTATTTTGGCCTTAAGGGAAAACGCGGGTCACATGGAAACGTTGAAAACCCATACGATCGAACCGATCGACTACGTTATTGTCAATCTATATCCGTTTTTCGAAAAAATGAACGCCGATCTGACCTTTGAAGAGAAGATAGAGTTCATAGATATCGGCGGCCCATCAATGCTCCGGGCGGCGGCTAAAAATTTTAAAGATGTCGTTGTCGTCTGTCAAAGCAAAGATTATTCCCTTCTGATCGAATACCTTGACCGTCGAGAACCAATCGGGTACCCGTTAAGGAAAAAGTTGGCCGCAAAAGTCTTTAATCTGGTCAGCGCTTACGACGCCGCCGTCTGTGATCTCCTCAACGAGGAGGACTTCCCGGATTATCTTTCTGTGTCATACGAAAAGAAAGCTGATCTTCGATACGGGGAAAATCCTCATCAAAATGCAAGTTTCTACGTGTCGACCTATCAACCCCGCTCGATGAAGTCTTTCCGGCAACTGCACGGCAAAGAGCTGTCCTATAACAACATCCGGGATATCGATGTGGCGTGGAAAGCTGTCTGCGAATTCGAAGAAATCGCATGCTGCGCCGTCAAACACAACTCCCCTTGCGGATTCGCATTAGGTGAAACCGTTCTGGACGCCTATCTGAAGGCCTATCAGTGCGACCCCGTGTCCATCTTCGGGGGGATACTGGCTTTTAACGCCGGCGTCGACGCGAAAACCGCCGGAGAGATCAACAAACTCTTCATCGAAGTCGTGATCGCTCCGGACTTTGAAGAAGAGGCGCTTCAAGTGCTCAGACAAAAAAAGAATGTCCGATTGATCCAGAACACGATAAAATCCTCGTTTGAAAAGGAATTGATATCGGTGGACGGCGGTATGCTCGTCCAAACAAGTGATCGACGTTTGTACGAGGATTTGGAATATGTGACTGAAAAAAAGCCCGATGAGCGAGACCTCGAAGAATTGCTCTTCGGAATGAGAATCGTCAAACACGTCAAGTCCAACGCCATCGTCGTCTGCAAAGACTTCCAGGCAAAAGGAATCGGAGGCGGCCAGGTGAACCGGATATGGGCAGCCAAACAAGCCTTGGAAAGGGCCGGTTTGAAACAAGCCTATCTGGCTTCCGACGCGTTCTTCCCCTTCGGAGACGTCGTGGAAGAGGCCGCGAAGCATGAGATCCGGGGCATCATCCAACCGGGCGGTTCCATCAACGATAAAGATTCGATCCGCCTCTGCAACCAATACGGTATTTCGATGGTTTTCTCCAAAACAAGGCATTTTAAACATTGAGGGGGCGGAGATGAAGGTATTGATTATCGGCAATGGCGGCCGAGAAAACGCTCTGAGCTGGAAAATCAGGCAAAGTCCATCAGTCGAACGCTGCCAAATGGTTCCTGCGGAACCTAAAGAAGACTTGTTGGCCACCGCCTTGTCCGGAGGCTACGACTTAACGGTCGTTGGTCCCGAGGGACCTTTGAACGATGGAATCGTCGATTTGTTCAAAGCCCGGGGACTTAGGGTGTTCGGACCTTCACAGGCAGGCGCGAAACTGGAGAGCAGTAAGGTTGACGCGAAAATCTTCATGGAAAAATACGGGATAAAAACGGCCCCCTATGAGGTATTCGACGATTTTTACGCGTCAACAGCGTACTTGCGTCGCTGCCGGTTTCCTTTGGTCATCAAAGCGGATGGGCTCGCCAACGGAAAAGGCGTCGTGATCTGCCACACCTTCGAAGAAGGAGAAAAAGCGCTGGAAGACTTGATGGTTCGGAAGCAATTTAATCAGTCGGGTGAGCGGGTTATCATCGAAACCTTTCTGGAAGGCTTCGAAGCTTCCATGCTTTGCATCACCGACGGGGTTAGGATCAAACCGTTTATCAGCGCGATGGACTATAAGAGAGCGGAAGATTACAATCGCGGCCTTAATACCGGCGGGATGGGCGCGGTCGCGCCTAACCCGTTTTTGACTCGATCCCATTTAGAGGTCTTTGAGAAAGAGATCATGGAAAAAACATTGAACGGCATCAAAAACGAAAAGATCGATTATCACGGTTTTTTATACTTCGGTTTGATGGTCACTGCTGAGGATATTTTTGTGCTCGAATACAACGTCCGATTGGGAGATCCCGAAACGCAAGCGGTGCTTCCACTGATGAAAAGCGATTTGGTGGACGTGATGCTCGCAACTTTAGACGGAGAACTGGAACATAAGCCCCTCGCGTGGCTGGATAAGCGCTCCTGTTGTGTGGTGGCTTGTTCTGGCGGATACCCGCAGACCTTTCAAAAGCATAAAAAAATCACGGGTTTAGAAAGAGTCGAAAACAACCTGTTTTTATCGGGGGTATATCAAAAAGATGGGGAGTATTCTACGAACGCCGGCCGGGTTCTTTCGATCAACGCGGTGGACGATTCGCTCGAAAACGCGAGAGCCCGTTGTTATAAGGACTTACAGAACATCTCATTTGAGGGTATGTACTACAGAAAAGACATCGGAAAAATAGAAGAGGGTGGAAAATGATCGAACGATACGCTTTATCCCCGATCAAGGATATTTGGACCCAGGAAGAACAGTATCGCCGTTGGTTGGAAGTGGAATTGGCCGTCGTTCAGGCGAAAGAGGACTTAGGGCTGATTCTGAAAGGTATCACCGAGACGATGAGACACAAAGCCCGTATCGACGTGCCGCACATCCTTGAGATCGAACAAGAGGTGGATCACGATATGATCGCCTTTATCAAATCGGCGACACGAGACTTTGGAGATGAAGAGCGGTATTTTCATAAAGGCCTCACCTCCTCCGATATCGTCGATACCGCCCTCTCTCTGGGTATGGTGAGAAGCGCGAAATGGATCATAAAAGAATTGAAAAAGCTGATTGAAAACGTCAAAGAAAAGGCGATCGAGCACCGGTATACCCTCACGATGGGGAGAACGCACGGGGTGCACGCCGAACCCACCTCTTTCGGGCTCAAGCTGCTCACCTATGTGTATGAGCTGGAAAGGAATGCAAAGAGGCTCGATCATGCTTTCGTGAACATCTCTCACGCCAAATTGAGCGGCGCGGTCGGCAATTACGCCAATATTGACCCGATTATCGAAGAACGCGCGTTGCGGCTACTAGAATTGACACCGTGTAAAATATCGACCCAAATCGTACCGCGGGATATCCACTGCGAATTCCTGAATGCGCTCGCTTTGTTGGGGACGGGCATCGAACGCCTGGCAACAGAGATACGGCATTTGCAGAGAACGGAGGTTGCAGAGGCCCAAGAACCTTTTAAGAAAGGTCAAAGAGGCTCTTCCGCAATGCCTCACAAGAAAAACCCGATCCTGTGCGAACGGTTGTGCGGAATGGCCCGGATCTTGAGAGGCAATGCGATCGTATCCTACGAAAACGTCACGCTATGGCATGAACGGGATATTTCGCACTCGTCCGCGGAACGGATGATCCTGCCGGACTCCATTCAAATCATCTACTATATGGTTGTCAAGTCCCAAGCGTTGGTTAAGGGCTTGATTGTGAACAGCCAAAAAATGCGGGAGAACTTTCAAGCTTCCCACAATCTGGTTTTTTCGCAAAACGTTTTGAATAAGCTGATCGACGCGGGTATGAAACGTGAAGAAGCCTATACGACGATACAATCGCTCGCTCTGGATTGTTATCGACAAGAACGCGATTTCAGGCTGGCGCTGAAAGAAACTCCCGCGGTTGCCGCGTTGTTGAAAGAAGCGGAGATCGATCGGTTGTTTGAAACCGATCTCTATCTAAAGAACGTCGACTATATCTTTAAGAAGTTCGAAAATGACCGGCCGTAAAGAACAACTGCTGTTCGTCGAAAAGAAGAAGGGCTTTCGCGATGAGGCGGACCGCCTTTTATGGGATCTAAAATCCTTTTTGAAGATCGAAAAACTCAAAACCGTAAGAGTAATCAATCTCTACAAATTGATCGATGTTCCATACCATGCGCTTCGTGGGATCTTTGATTCCCCCCAAACCGATGCCGTTACCCTAAACACGCTGCCAATAAGCGAAAACGAGCGGATGATCGGCATACGTTATGTCAAGGGGCAATATGACAGCCGAGCCTACTGGGCGAAAGAATGCGTACAAATTTTAACCGGTCGCGAACCGATCCCGTGCGAGGTGGAAACCGCCCGCATCATCCTGGTCAACAAAGACATCGGGGAAACGGATTTTCTGAAAATCAAAGGGTATTTAATCAACCCCGTCGAATGTGAAGCCTTCGATCTGAATGATCTATATCGCGCGAGCGAGGATACGGATCGAGATGCCCCGGATACCCGCGAGATCGAAAACTTCCTCCATTATGACGCGGACGCGATCAAGCGCTTTCTTGAAGAGAATCGGCTTGCGATGAGCCCCGAAGACCTGAAGAGCTGCCAAAGGTATTTTAGAGAGGAAGCGCGTCGGAATCCCACTGAAACGGAGATAAAAATCATCGACACCTACTGGTCGGATCATTGCCGGCATAAAACATTCAACACCGGTCTATCTCCCGTCCGTATCCAGGACGAAGAGAGTAACGCGGTTATCCAGAAAGCTTTCGAACACTATTTGAAGGTAAAAGCGGAGTTGAACCCCGGAGGCAATATCTGTTTGATGGACCTGGCAACGATCGGCGCCAAAGAACTAAAGATGCGGGGTTTGCTTAAAGACTTGGAAGTCTCCGAAGAGAACAATGCCTGCAGTATCGTGATCGATGTGGACACGGAGCAAGACGGAGGAAAAACGACCCAGGAATGGTTACTGATGTTTAAGAACGAAACGCACAACCATCCAACGGAGATTGAGCCTTACGGCGGCGCGGCCACGTGCCTGGGTGGCGCGATCCGAGACCCTTTGTCCGGCCGAAGTTATGTATATCACGCGATGCGCCTTTCTGGAAGCGGCGACCCAAATCTGGAGATATCCAGGACTTTGGAGGGAAAGCTGCCGAGCAAAAAGATCGCGATCGAATCCGCAAAAGGGTTCAGTTCTTACGGAAATCAAATCGGCATTGCGACTGGCATCGTTGAGGAGTGTTACGACGAGGGATTTGTCGCGAAAAGAATGGAAGTCGGCGCCGTGATCGGAGCCGCGCCGAAAGACAACGTAATCCGACAAAGGCCGAAAGAAAACGATAACATCCTCCTAATCGGAGGGCGAACCGGCAGAGACGGCATCGGCGGCGCAACCGGTTCTTCGAAAACGCACAACCGTTTTTCCGTGGAAAAAGCACGGGCAGAGGTACAAAAAGGAAATCCGGTAGAGGAAAGAAAATTGCAACGGTTTTTCAGGAATCCCGAAGCGACGAGGTTGATGAAAAAGTGCAATGATTTCGGCGCGGGCGGTGTCAGCGTGGCGATCGGCGAACTGGCGGAAGGATTGGAAATCCATCTGGACCGGATACCCAAGAAATACGCCGGCCTGGATGCGACGGAATTGGCCATTTCAGAGTCACAAGAAAGAATGGCCGTCGTCGTGGCGCCCGAAAACACGCAACGGTTGATTGACCTATGCTGTGAGGAAAACTTGGAGGCGACGGTCGTCGCGAGAGTCAGCGGCGACGGGCGCATCGTTATGAAATACCAGGGTCGCGCGGTTGCGGATATCGACCGGAGATTTTTGGATTCGAACGGGTTTTTACCCCGTCAAGAAGTTTATGTGCCCGCTCCAGATACCCGCCATACCCCCTTTGAACGGTTAAAAGAAGCGGATTTCACCCAGCTTTGGCGCGACCTGAGCCAAGATCTTAACGCGACGATCAAAAAGGGATTGCAAGAGATCTTCGACACCACGATCGGGGCGCGAACCGTATTGATGCCTTTGGGGGGAGAATACCAGTTAACGCCTATCCAAAGTATGGTCGCGAAAGTGCCGGTCGAAAACGGGCGAACTTCGACCGTTTCAATGATGAGTTATGGCTATTGTCCGGAAATAGCAAAGTGGAGTCCCTTTCACGGCGGCTTTTACGCCCTCGTCGACAGCGTCGGCAAAATCGTGGCGACCGGAGGGGATCATCGAAGAATCCGCCTCTCCCTGCAGGAATACTTTCAGAAGATGACCGAGGATCCGGCCGTTTGGGGCAAACCATTCGCCGCGCTCTTAGGCGCATACTTTGTTCAGCATCAACTGGGGATACCTGCGATTGGCGGTAAGGACAGCATGTCCGGGAGTTTTCACGATTTGCATGTACCTCCGACTTTGATCTCTTTCGCCGTGGCGACGGAAGCGATCGATCATATCACTTCCCCGGACTTCAAAACCCCCGGCAGTACCGTTTTCCTGCTTCGAACTCCTTATTTAGCAGATTTTACCATCGATTTGAAGGTTTATGAAAAAAACCTCGCTTTCATCGAAAAGAACATCAGGGAAAAGCGGATACGCTCCTGTTATGCCCTTGGATACAGAGGAATCGCGGAAGCTGTGATGAAGATGTGCGCAGGAAACGCGCTCGGTTTTGCCTTCGATGAGGACTGCGAAACAAATACGCTCTTTCAGCCGATGTTCGGCTCCTTCTTGTTCGAAATGCGAGAAGAAGACGCGGAACACGCGCTCCGCAATCATTGCACCCGCATCGGCATGACCACTTCCACAGCGATGATTCAGCATAAAGCGACTGTATTGGATTTAGAAGAGATACTGAAGACCAATTTGGAAAGACTGCAAAACATCTACCCGACTGAGATCGACTTTCGTTCCTATTGCTCGATAAAATCGGAAGAACAGAAAAACAAGGATACAAAAACCGTAAACATCGTCCTTAAGAATCACCCGACCGTCTTTATCCCGGTTTTCCCGGGAACGAATTGCGAATGGGATATGGAGAAAGCCTTTCAGAGAGCCGGCGCCAAGACGGATATACACGTTTTCAATAATCTTACGCCTGAACGATTGAGCGCATCAATGCGGGATCTATCTGAAAAAATCGATCGGTGTCAGATACTGGCCTTGTCCGGAGGGTTCAGCGCCGGAGACGAGCCCGAGGGTTCGGCAAAGTACATCAGTATCCTTCTCCAAAATGAACGCGTCCAGAACGCGATTTATGGTTTATTAAACAAGCGTGAGGGATTGATCATCGGCATATGCAACGGGTTTCAGGCGCTCATCAAAACGGGGTTGCTTCCCTACGGCACGTTCGTAGACATCGATCGGAATCCTTTTATTTTGACCCACAACCAAAATGGCCGGCATATCTCTAAATTCGTGGAAATAGAAGTAAAAACGAATGATTCCCCCTGGCTCTCGCAATATGAGAAAGGGGAGATCATCAAGGAGCCTATCTCCCACGGAGAAGGACGATTGGTGGGAGATCCGGAGGGTTTGGAAAGATTGATCCGGAATCATCAAATCGCCACGCAGTACAAAGAAAACCCAAACGGCTCGCTTCACGCCATCGAAGGCCTCGTCAGCGAAAACGGCAGAATACTTGGCAAGATGGCCCATTCTGAAAGAGTTTATGAGGACCTGTACAAAAATATCCCGAACATTCGTGAATCGAGGATTTTCAAAGCCGGCGTCGCTTATTTCAGGTAGGATCGCGCAAGCCCCCACCTTTCAGATTTTTCGCTATCTCTATTTCAAGGTTTCTCGATTGCTTCTTGCCTCTTCCCCATCCCAGTTCATCTGGTTTAGCTCGACCTGCTTCTACGCAGAAGGCGTTATCGCTCTCGCAAATTGGAGCGGCTTACCCGGAACCGCGCCTCGCGAACATAAAGATAGCAGCATCTTGAGACACAGTTTATGGTAAACTTTCTCATATACATTTTCTCGCTTTTGAAGGGTATTTAACTTTCTTTCCGGACTTCACGGGGAGGCGCTTAGAAATGGAGAAACTTTTTCAGTTCCTTTTTCATCCGATTTCTAATCCGGAAGACAAAAAAGCGGTAGAGCAGGAGATCATCCAACGAAGCCATAAAACCATTCTCGTTCTCGCATTTCTTCTCGGGTTGATTGAAGGAGGACTATACTTCCTTTTTCGGTTTTCGGTTATTGACACGGAGGAGGAGTTCGGTTTTTTGTTAGTCAATGCGTTACTTGTACTGGCCTATCTGGTAACGTATCGCGTTTTTTTCAAGAAAAAAACGGTTAAATATGTCGCGATCCTGTTTCCTTACTTGTGTCTGTTGATTTCTCAAACGCTCTCGATAATGGCTTTTCAAAGAGATAGCACTACTCCTCTCAATTATTTCACCTTCATCATCGGGACGTTAATCATGAAAGTCTTCTACCCGGTGGAATCGATTCTCCTCTACGCTCTCTCCTATCTCACTTTTTCCGCCATCGCCCTGCGGTTCGTCGGTCAAATTCAGATTCTTATTCCCCTTTTATCGAACACGCTTCTATTAACCATTGCCGTAGGAGCAATCAATCTGCTGGCTTTTCATCGATACCGATCAGACTATGCCAATCGAAAGCGGTTAAGAGAGTTGCTGATTGAAAAGACAACCGCAGAACGGGAGATGCGGGCGGCGAAAGAAGAAGCGGACCAAAATCGAAAACGGGCGGAGAAGGCGGCACAAGCCAAAAGCGACTTTTTAGCCAATATGAGTCACGAGATACGAACGCCAATGAACGCCATCATCGGGTTGAACGACCTCCTTGGTAAAACATCCTTGACCGCGAAGCAGAAGGATTACGTGGAAAAGGTCGCTAACGCCGCAAAAAACCTGATGGGGATTCTTAACGACATTTTAGATACTTCGAAGATCGAGTCAGGCAAGATGGTTCTGGAAACTGTCGAATTTTCCCTTGATGAGACGCTGGATTATCTTTCCAATTTGTTAGGAAAAAAAGCCCAGGAAAAGGGGATTGAACTCGTTTTAACTAAATCCCCGCGGGTTCCTCCTTCTCTGTTAGGCGATTCATTGCGTTTAGGGCAAGTCTTGATCAATCTTTGCGCCAACGCCATCAAGTTCACTGAAAAAGGGGAAGTCGTGCTAACGGTTTCATTAGTTTCCCGTACAGAAACGGAGGCGCGATTGGCGTTCGCGGTACGCGATACCGGCATCGGTATGACTCCGGAACAAACGGGCCGTTTGTTCTCCGCTTTCTCCCAAGCTGACGCGTCGACCACCCGACGTTTCGGGGGTACCGGTTTAGGGCTGATGATCTCGAAGAACCTGGTCGAATTGATGGGGGGGATTCTTGAAGCGCAAAGCGAAGCGGGGATAGGTAGTCTGTTCACTTTTGAAGCCGCCTTCGGGATTGGAAAGAAACTCCCTTCAGCGATGCGAGATGCAGCCATTTCGCTCCGGGGGTTAAGAGCGCTCATCGTAGAGGACCACGCGGCAACCCGGCAGGTCATTTGCGAATATGCCGACGATCTGGGGTTAGAAACTCTATCGGTTCATTCTGGGGAAGAAGCTGTTTCGGCCGCAGACGAAACCTTTGGTTTAGTCCTGATGGATTGGAAGCTTCCTGGGATTGACGGAATCGAAGCCTGGGATCAAATAAAGAACAAGCTAATCGGAAAGAGGCTACCGAAAATACTTTTCATCACCGCTTTCGACAAAGATGAGGTTCTGAAATCTCTCACAGATGAAGAATCTATCTCCGTCCTTACGAAACCGATTCGCCCCTCCGCGCTGTTAGATGCGATCATGAGCCTTTTTGGCATAATGAAGGGAAATCCCGACGTTTCTAAGCCTCTTGACATCGATTTGGATACGATCCGGGGAGCTAAGATCCTGTTGGTTGAAGACAACGATATCAATCGGCAGGTAGCCCGAGAGATTTTAGAAGCGGAAGGATTTTGGGTGGATAGCGCCGAAAACGGGCATATTGCGTGTGAGATGGCTCGTTCCCACGCTTACGATCTCATCTTAATGGACCTCCAGATGCCGGAATTGGACGGTTTCGGCGCCACGCAACGTATCCGTGCGGATCCCTCCGTTCGGAAAAATCTGCCGATCATTGCTCTGAGCGCGGATGTGCTTTCCCAGACTTTACAACGGGCGAAGGAATTAGGAATAAATGATGCCATCCCCAAACCCATAGACCCGGCTGCGCTCTTCCAAACCCTGAAGCGATGGATTCCAGAAGGGGGAAGAGAATGGTTCACTGTTAAGGAATTTTCTTCACAACCGGCCGTCAATCCTAACACCAAAGAAAATCAGATAGAACAAATGAGGAGGATGCTCCCTTCGCTTCGCGTCGACTGGGCCCTTTCAGGACTTTCCGGGAACGTTCGATTGTTTCGTGATATTTTGAAAAAATTCCTTCAAAACTACGAGGGTTTCGGTGAAGACTTCGAGAGACGGCTTAAAAAGGAAGATCGGGAAACTGCAGGACGAATGTTGCATACCCTCAAAGGCGTCTCAGCCCAGATTGGGGCGAAGAAGATTTACACACTCACGGAGCTCTCGGAATCGGCGTTGAGAGAAAATCCGCATACCGATGAAAAGCTTGATGCTCAACTAATCACGGCCTTGGAAGCAACTCTAAGCGAAATCCGAAAGTTCTTGCCTCTGCAACAGGAAGAAGGAGCTCCGATAAACCTTGGTCATGTCCCTACACTAAAAGAAAAAAGTCAACGGTTGAAAGCGCTGGAATTGGCGTTGGAAAACTATGACGCGCGAGCTGAAGATATCTATTCCGAAATGCGATTCTGGTTGGATCGGCCGCCTTGGACAGAGAAAGCGCTACTTTTGGAAAAGGCCTTAAAAAAATACGATTTCGATAACGCGTTGGAAATATGCCGAGCGGTTCTTTCGCAAATGGAAACCGAAGGGAAAGAGCCCGAATAACCGAGTATCCTGGCAAGTCGCGACTCCATAGGATCGGGCAACTAATTCCGTTACGGGCACCTCGGCCGTAAACCCGTGAACAGTATTTTGAGTTGTTTAACAAAAGTCGAGTATAAACAGTTATCGCGCGAGGCACATAAGGGAAATGGGGGGGAATGGAATGAACACCGTGCTTGTGGTAGATGATGCCGTAGAAAATATCGATGTGTTGAAAGGGGTATTGAAGAATGACTACAACGTAAAAGTAGCCACGAGTGGGCAGATGGCTCTCAAAGTTGCGGAAAAAACGATGCCCGATATCATCTTGCTGGACATCATGATGCCCGAGATGGACGGTTATGAAGTTTGTTTCTTATTGAAGAAAAACCCGCTCACCCACCGGATTCCTGTCATCTTTATCACTGCTAAAGATCAGGAGATCGATGAAGTGAAAGGCTTTGAAGTCGGCGCGGCGGATTACATCAACAAACCGATACGTCCGATGGTAACCAAAGCCAGAATCCGCACCCATCTCTCACTTTCGGATCAAAAACAGGCATTGGAGCATCAAGTGCGCGACCAAACCCATGAAATATACCAAACCCGACTCGAGATTATTAAAAAGTTAGGGCGGGCGGCCGAATACAAAGACAACGACACCGGTTTGCACATCGAAAGAATCAGCAAATATGCCTTTCATATTGCCAAAGGCCTCGGATTGGAAGATAACCAAGCGGATTTGGTACTGCAGGCTTCGCCGATGCATGATATCGGGAAGATCGGGATCCCCGATGAAATCCTCAAAAAACCAGGAAAGCTGAGTGCGGAAGAATGGGCTTTGGTGGTCAAGCACCCTGAGATAGGCGCGGATATTTTGGGGGAATCGAAGGCGCCGTTGTTGCAGGCAGCCAAAATTATCGCCTTAGAACACCATGAACGGTGGGATGGAGGCGGCTATCCCAACGGTCTCTCTGGAGAAAACATCCACATTTTTGCCCGTATCACCGCGGTAGCCGATGTCTTCGACGCTTTGACAAGCAGACGTCCCTACAAAGAAGGATGGCCAGTTGAGAGAGCCGTGGAATACTTGCGAGAGCAACAAAATCGTCACTTCGACCGAAAAATCGTAGAGGTTTTCCTTCAAACGCTGCCGACCCTTTTAGACATAAAAGAACAGTTCACCGAAAAATAAAAAACCTCTTCCGAAAGAGTATTTTACTCCTACTAAATATTTTTTATTCGTCGCCACTCTTCGTTTTTTCCGATTCTAAGCTTTTCCAAGCGTAGCGGATTGAGGAAACGCATTCCAAATGATCGTCATCTGCCTATCTTTTTTAATCGGTTCTATAGGTCACTATCGCAGGCAATCATAAGATGTCGTTCAATTTTGTAAGCACATCAAACATTTAGAATAGATCGGTCCGTTTTTGCTTTACGGACGTTTAATCGCTTTAAAATAGAGTAACGCGCCATTTTCCCGAGGACACCGCGCGTACTCAAAACCAAGTTTACGGACTATCTCTCCGAGCTCCATCTCTGTGTGTAAAACACCTCTAATTTTGCTTTGATTCCCTTTTTTTTCTGGAACAGGAACGCAGCAAACGAAAGCGCCTCCGATCATTAACACGCGCCTAATCTCTTGCAAAACGGCTTCGGTCTCCCCGAAAAAATTCAAAGACAGGATACACAGGCAAAGATTGAAGGATTCGTTTTCGAAAGGTAATTCGTCCGCAGCAACCACGTAAAATTTCGGATCTCGAAATCCTTTCTCCAAAAAACGTTTCGCCGCTTTTTTCAATAAACCAGGGCTGATATCCGTCCCGGTATACTGGTTGTCGCTACCGAGAAAAGATGCCGCGCTGCCAGTTCCCGTACCCAATTCAAGAACCTTCATTTTCCGAAAACCACTCAGTTCTTCCTTAAGAATTAGGTCGTGTTTTTGCTGATCCGCCGCAAACTTTTTCGGGAAAACCGAGCGTTTCATTATGGAATCGTATAGGAAAGAGAGGCTGTCCCCCAACCATGGTCGAAATCTCATCGGGCGGTTCTCTTGGTTGGCAATATACTGGAGTTCACCCTTTATGACTGTTTTTATACCGCTT